>Ga0134102_1000022_pt1 | contig 191585 bp, 160 predicted proteins | sample 13_3_2metaG_FD_94447 | JGI IMG/M metagenome (GOLD analysis project Ga0134102, IMG submission 94447) | Switchgrass degrading microbial communities from high solid loading bioreactors in New Hampshire, USA - 13_49_3.3_201_A3 metaG | ecosystem: Engineered > Bioreactor > Semi-continuous >...
TGTTCCTTTTACAGGGGAAAGGGGTAAGGGAAAAGGGATAAGGATAGAAAGATAAAATCCTTTGTAACCAGCATGATAAGTGGATTACAAAGGATTGATTTATTTTATTGGATAACATCCTTACCCCTTAAACCTTGCCCCTTAATCCTGTTCCAACGGAACAACTTTATTTTCAGCGGAACGACTTTATTTGCAATGGAACGAGTTTATTTGATGTTTACATGAGTTTATTTCATGTTTATGTTATTCATATTCCTTACATAAAAGTGCCCTGATATACCCGCGGTCTTTGGTCGTGGAATCGATATAAAAACCTCTTCCGTAATAGAATCGTACCAATGAAAAAGCCTTGGACGCAGTATGAAGGTATAGTTTTTTTACACCTAGCTCTTTCATGGCCATGTCTACTACGTTCATGATTGTTTTACCAACGCCGATGTTTTGATAGTTGAGTCTTACCCCGAATCTGCTGAGATAGGCGGTGTGATCTTCGAAAACCTGTATGCGTGCACTTCCTACGGCAATTCCGTCAATACATGCCACAAATACTTCTTTTGTTTGAATATCATGGATAATATCTTCGATGGTTTCTTCCAGGGCGGCAATTTTATGATGGATACCGGCTAATTCAATATATTTTTCAAACGCTTCTTTTGTAATTTGGTGAATGTCTTCTGCGTCATCAATGGTAGCCTTTCTAACTTCAAATGACCAACCTGCCATGTTTTGTTACCTCCTAAAATTAATTTCCCATCAGTAGGACCATCACTGCTTTTTGTGCATGCAGACGATTTTCCGCTTCATCAAATATTGCCGACCGAGGCCCGTCAATGACGTCTTCGGTTACTTCAAAACCTCTGTAGGCCGGTAAGCAGTGAAGGAATATGGCATCGGGTTTTGCTTTTGAAAATAACTCTTTATTTACTTGGTATGGTTTGAAAACTTTAAGCCGTTTTTCTTTTTCTTTTTCCTGTCCCATGCTGACCCATGTATCCGTATATACGACGTCAGCGTTGGAAATTGCTTCCACAGGGTCATTTGTAATCAGCATGTTACTGCCGGTCAGTTTAGCATCTGCTTTAGCGTTTTCCACAATTTCGGAATTGCATTCATATCCTTTTGGGGTTGCTACGGCAATATCCATCCCCATTTTTGTACAGCCGTAAAGCAGGGAATGGGCCACATTGTTACCGTCACCGATATAAGCTAGTTTCAAACCTTTTAAAGTGGATTTATATTCATAAATGGTCAAAAGATCAGCCAGTACTTGACATGGATGCAGCAAATCCGTAAGCCCGTTAATAACCGGTATGGTTCCGTACTTGGCAAGGTCTTCAACATCACTTTGTTTGAAGGTTCGAATCATAATACCGTCCAAGTATCTGGAGAGCACGTTAGCAGTATCATAAATGCTTTCGCCTCTTCCCAATTGGATATCATTGGAGCTTAAAAAGAGTGAGTTTCCTCCAAGCTGATACATTCCAACTTCAAAAGATACTCTTGTTCTTGTGGAGGATTTGGAAAAAATCATCCCAAGGGTTTTGCCTTTTAGCAGATGATGTTGGATACCGTTTTTTTGTTCTTGTTTTAATTTTATGGCCAATTCTAAAATGTTTTCAATTTCTTCGGTGGTTAAATCATGTAAACTTAATAAATGCTTCATTATTTTATACTCCTTTCTTAGAATATTCATCCAACGCGTAAATATCAATATCGTCCACATTTTTTACCGTGTCCAGTGCATATAACACGGCTTTAATGGTATCCAAGGATGTAATGCACGGCACGTTGTATTCCATGGCTGTACGTCTTAAGGAAAAACCGTTTCTTGTACTTATTTTTCCTTTGGTGGGTGTGTTTATAACCAAATCAATAAAGTTTTCTTTTAATTTTTTTTGCGCATCTTTCATCGGTATCAGTTTTACGTCCAGTCCTTTGTTTTTAAGAAATTCATAAGTGTTGTCCGTGGCGTAAAGAACATAGCCCATATCAATGAGTTTCTTGGCTACATCCATATTTTCTTCACGGTTTCTTTCCGCAATGGACATTAATACATTTCCGCCACGGGGAATGTTCAGTCCTAAGGCAATCAATGCTTTATGCATGGCTTTGCTGAAGGTCTTATCAATACACATAATTTCTCCCGTGGATTTCATTTCGGGTCCAAGGAACGTGTCGACGGTTGTAAGTTTGGAAAAAGAGAATACGGGAGCTTTTACTGCAACGTATTTCGATTCTTTCACAAGTCCTGAACCATAACCCTGATCGGACAATGATTGTCCCATAATAATTTTGGTGGCAAGAGCAACCATAGGTATGCCCGTTACTTTGCTAAGAATGGGTACTGTTCTGCTGGCACGGGGATTTACCTCAATCACATATACCTTGTTATTTCGGTCTAAAACAAATTGAATGTTAAAGAGTCCCTTTATTTTTAATGCTGTGGCTAAGCGTATTGTATAGTCCGTGATGGTTGCCTTGGTTTCTTCATTTATGCTTTGCGGCGGATATACGGCAATGCTGTCGCCGGAGTGGATTCCGGCACGCTCTATATGCTCCATGATTCCGGGAATTAAGACGTTTTCACCGTCTGAAATACCGTCCACTTCCACTTCTTTTCCCATGATGTACTTATCAATTAATATGGGATGTTTGTCGGAAACATCTACCGCCAAATGCATATATTCCTTAAGTTCTTTATCGTTATACACAATTTCCATGGCGCGGCCGCCTAATACGTAGGAGGGCCTTACCAGTACCGGATAGCCTATTTCATTGGCAATTTCCAGTGCATGAATGACGGAGTATGCAGTATTTCCCGGAGGAATAGGAATATTTAGTTCTTCTAAAAGTTTTAAAAACTTATCCCTGTCTTCCGCAATGTCGATATCTTCTACAGTGGTGCCCAGAATTTTAACTCCTGAATCCTGCAACGGCTTTGCAAGATTAATGGCAGTTTGTCCCCCAAATTGGACAATAACGCCTTCCGGTTTTTCTTTTTCAATAATATCCAGTATGCATTCTTTGGTGAGAGGTTCAAAGTAAAGTTTATCGGAGGTATCAAAGTCCGTACTGACGGTTTCGGGATTATTGTTTACAATAATGGATTCAATGCCAAGTTCACGGAGTGTACGGACGGAATGCACACTGCAGTAGTCAAATTCGATTCCCTGTCCGATTCGGATAGGTCCTGAACCAATCACCAGAACCTTTCGTTTGTCGGTTTGCACCACGTCATCCTTGTCTTCATAAGTGGAATAGTAGTAGGGCGTTACTGCTTCAAATTCTCCTGCGCAGGTATCAACCATTTTGTAGACGGAGTGAATATCAAAATATTTTCTTTTTGCAATTACATTATCCACCGATGTACCCAGTAAATTTGCAATATAGGAATCACCGAAACCAATCATTTTTGCTTTCCGCATTTGATCATAAGTAAGGTTGTCAATATTGGTCCCCATAAGTTCATCCGCCAGTAAAACAATTTTCTCCAGTTTTTTAATAAAGAAATAGTCAATTTGTGTAATATTCACGATTTCTTCAACGCTTACGCCTTTTTGAAGTGCCTTGCAAATTGCAAATACTCTGTCATCGGTAGGTGTTTTGATATATTCCAATAACTGCTCAACCGTACTGGTATTAAATAATTTTAATCCTAATTGATAGTTCAGCTTAATGTCCAAAGAATCAATGGCTTTTAACAGAGATTCTTCAAACGTTCTTCCAATGGCCATGACTTCGCCGGTTGCTTTCATCTGTGTGCCAAGTGAACGGTTGGCAGTACCGAATTTATCAAAAGACCATCTGGGTACTTTGGTGACCACATAGTCTATAGACGGTTCGAAGCAGGCATAAGTACTTTGGGTAACCGGATTTTTAATTTCGTCCAAATTCATTCCAATGGCAATTTTAGCCGTTATTCTGGCAATTGGATATCCTGTGGCTTTGGACGCCAATGCACTTGAACGGCTGACCCTTGGATTTACTTCGATGACAACATAGTTAAAACTGTAGGGGTTAAGAGCAAATTGTATGTTGCATCCACCGTTAATTTTAAGAGCACGAATAATTTTTAAGGAAGCAGCTTTTAACATTTGACATTCTTTTTGGGAAAGAGTTTGAGTCGGAGCAACCACAATGCTGTCACCGGTATGAACACCCACCGGGTCGATATTTTCCATATTGCATACCACAATGCAGTTGTCAGCATTATCTCTTATGACTTCATATTCGATTTCTTTCCAACCGGCCACACTTTGTTCCAAAAGAACCTGATGAATGGGGCTGAGTTTTAATCCTCGGCCTGCAATATATTTCAATTCTTCCATGTCATGGGCGATACCTCCGCCGCTGCCGCCTAAGGTATACGCCGGACGAATAATGATAGGGAAACCTACTACTTCTGCAAAAGCAACGGCATCGTCTAAGTTGGTAACAATCGTGCTGTGAGGTACTTTTTCACCGATTTCAAGCATGGTTTGCTTGAAAAGTTCCCTGTCTTCTGCCTTTTTTATGGATTCAAGCGATGTGCCAAGCAGTTGGATGCCGAGTTCGTCCAATATACCGTCTTTTGCCAGTTCCACGGCCATATTCAGTCCTGTCTGTCCGCCTAAAGACGGAAGAATGCCGTCCGGTCTTTCCTTGTATATGACTTTTTTTACAAAGTCAAGAGTAATGGGTTCGATATATACTTTATCTGCAATATCCGTATCCGTCATGATGGTTGCAGGGTTGCTGTTAATCAATACAACTTCAATGCCTTCTTCTCTTAAAGCTTTGCATGCCTGAGTTCCTGAATAGTCAAATTCTGCGGCTTGACCGATTACAATAGGTCCGGAGCCTATAACCATTGCTTTTTTAATAGCCGGATTTTTAGGCATGATCTGTCACCTCCATTATTTGCATAAAGTGATCCAGAATATGTGTTGAGTCATCCAGACCTGTTACGGTATCAGGATAATACTGATAACTGATAATAGGATATTTTTTGTGCTTAAATCCTTCTACCGTACGATCGTTTATATTGTAGTGGGTAATGACGATATCATCACTGATATTTTCCATAAGGACATAATTATGGTTTTGTGAAGTAATATATACTCTTCCTGTCGTTATATCTTTTACAGGATAATTTGCTCCGTGATGTCCGAATGGAAGTTTAAATGTATCACCGCCTAACGCAAGGCCTAAAAGCTGATGCCCTAAGCCCAATCCCAGGATGGGCTTGATCCCGATAAACTTTTTTATATTTTCCGTTATTTCCGGCACATCTTTTGGATTTCCCGGTCCACCGGATATTAAAATGCCGTCCGGGTTTATGGCTAAAATTTCTTCCGGGGTGGATGTGCATGGCAATACATGTATGTCACAATTTCGAATATGTAATGCGTTTAGAATGCTTTGCCGAATCCCTAAATCCAGTACCGCTACTTTTTTTCCTTCACCTTGCAGACGATATGCATTTTTGGTGCTTACTTCATAGACCAGTTTTCTTTTTATTTGTGACTTCTCTTTTATTCTGTTTATTAATATTTTGGTAACAAAACACTCGGTGGAAATCATACCGAACATATTTCCGTTGTCTCGAAGATGTTGGGCAAGGCTTCTTGTATCAATATCTTTAATCCCCAATATATGGTGATTTTTCATGTAATGATCGGCATTCATGGTAGCACGCCAATTGCTGGGATGGTCACACAATTCTTTTACAATCAATCCTTGTATATATGGTTTATGGGATTCATTGTCATCATTGTTGAAGCCATAGTTGCCGATGAGAGGGTAAGTCATGACGATAATTTGCCCGTTATAAGAGGGGTTGGTGATGATTTCCTGATACCCTGTCATACATGTATTAAAGACTACTTCTCCGAAAAATTCACCCGGCGAACCGAATGCATTTCCCAGAAAAGTAGTTCCATCCTCCAAAACCAATATTGCCTGCATAATTATTCTCCTTTCGTATGTGGACTTGCACTGTTTATTCGTATTATTGATATATAGGTGTCGGTTGTCATATATTTTATATTGCAGGGACGCCATATATGGTGTCCGAAATTGGTATACGTTCATTATAGACGGACGCCATGTATGGCGTCCCTACAATATAATATATTTGCTAACTTTGCGGGCGACCAAAGGTCGTCCCTACGATAGGGTGGATGCATTGCTCTACCATGGATGTGGATTCATATATGGTGAAATCGTTATTGTTGTAGGGGCGACCTTTGGTCGCCCGCAAATAGTGCCATGTACATTAATTCTGCTGTAGGGAACGCATTGCATGCGTTCCCGCAGGTTATAAAAAGGTATTGTAAGTAAGTAGCTATATATAAGTATTTATAATAGCTCATCAAGAGCAATTATCAGCTTATCAATGTCATCTTTCGTTACAATCAACGGAGGCAGGAAACGAAGAATTTTTGTTCCTACACATCCTACAAGAAAGCCTTTTTCAAATAGTTTTTTATAAATATCATTGGCAATCTCTTCGGTAAATTCCATTCCAACCATGAGACCTTTACCGCGAACTTCCTTAATATTACTGTAACGAGACTTTAAATCTTCCAGTTTCGATTTAAAATAGTTCCCCATATTCGCTGCGTTTTCTACCAGGCCGTCTTCCAAAAGCGTATTGATCACGGCTAATCCTGCGGTACATGCAAACGGATTCCCGCCGAAAGTTGTTCCGTGGTCACCGGGTTCAAAGGAAGCGGCAATATCTTTTTTGGCGCAAACGGCTCCAATGGGAATACCGCCGCCCAGTCCTTTTGCCAATGTGAAAATGTCGGGTTCAATTCCGAAATGCATATAGGCAAATAATTTTCCCGTTCTACCCATACCTGTTTGAACTTCATCCAATATCAATAAAATATCTTTTTCATCGCATAGTTTGCGAACTTTTTGAGCATATTCCACATCTATGGGATTAACACCGCTTTCCCCCTGAACCGGCTCCAACATAATGGCGCATGTGGATGGGGTAATGGCTGCTTGCAAAGCGTTGAAGTCATTGATCACAACATGTTTGAAACCGGGTGTTAGAGGCTTATAAGATTTTTGATATTTTTCCTGTCCGGTTGCCGCCACTGTTGCAAGCGTTCTTCCGTGAAAAGAATTTTTTAACGTGATAATTTCAAATTTATCCTCCAAACCTTTCTTTTTAAAATGAATTCTTGCAAGTTTGATTGCTCCTTCATTGGCTTCGGCTCCGCTGTTACAGAAAAAAACTTTATCGGCACACGAATTTTGAACCAGGGCTTTTGCCAGTTTGGCTTGGGATTCAATGTAGTACAAATTGGAAGTATGAATTAATTGGTCCAGTTGAGCTTTTAAGGCATTGGTAAGTTTGGGATGGCAGTGCCCCAATGCATTTACTGCTATTCCGCCTAAAAAGTCATAGTATTTTTTATTCTCCGAATCCCAAAGGTTCATTCCTTTTCCGTATTGAAAACATACCGGATTCCTGTCGCCATAGACGTTCATATAATACTCTTTATCCATATTTATAATTTCTTGCAATGTCATATAAAACACCTCGACAAATGATTTGTTTATAATTATACATTTAAATGCATAAAAATTCAATAAAAAATGAATAGAAAATGCGAAAAAAATAAAAAATATTAATAATGGATAAATTTTTTAGAGAATCAAAGTTTGTCTGAGGATTCTCGAAAAAATGAACGATATTTATGAATAGAGAAAAAAAACGGTTCAATTTATCCTTATAGTAAATTCATGATGGATTGAAATTTTTTTGCTTTTTCTATTATAATAATATTAAGGTCAAAGATAGTCAAAGTCAGGAGGGGATTCAGTGGCAAGCATAAGTGATGTTATAGAGAATTTTCTAAAACAATTGATGCACGAGACGAACGGAGTGGTAGAAATTCAAAGAAATGAACTGGCCAATTATTTTAATTGCGTACCTTCTCAGATTAATTATGTGATTGCCACCCGATTTACCGCAGAAAGGGGATATATTGTCGAAAGCCGGAGAGGCGGCGGGGGATATATTAAAATAAGAAGAATTAATATTAATAATAAAAGTAGTTACCTTATGCATATTGTTAATAGTATAGGTGATTCCATTACTCAGCAGGATGCGGAAGCTTTTATAAAAAATTTCTTCGATTATGAAGCGGTTACTGAAAGAGAAGCAAAATTGATGTTGGTAGCCATAAGTGATAAGATTATATCGGTTCCCCAGCCCACACGGGATCGATTGAGAGCTTCTATCCTTAAAAATATGATATTAAGTTTGATATAGGTGGGGAAATTTTACATTCAATAGGAGTGTGACGAATATGCTTTGTCAACAATGCCAGCAACGGCCGGCAAGTGTTCATGTAACCCAAATTATAAACAATGAGAAACGTGAGATGCATTTGTGTGAACAATGTGCGAACCAGCAGCAACAAATGGTTAATTTTATTTCACCTTTTAGCATTAATGATTTTTTAACGGCGTTTTTGGGAAATAATTATATGTATTCTTCTTCTTTAAAGCCGCAAGGAAAGCCGTCTGTTTGTGAAATGCCGGTGTGCAATCAGTGTGGAATGACTTATGAAAGGTTTTCGAAAATTGGAAAGTTGGGATGCCAAAATTGTTATCATGTTTTTCATAATATACTGGATCAGGTTCTCAGAAAGATTCATGGGAATGTTTTTCATAAAGGAAAACTACCCAATCGTACAGGTGGAGACATAAAAATCAAAAAAGAGATTGAACAGTTAAAAAGCAAATTAAATCAAGCCATTCAAGCGGAAGAATATGAGAAAGCCGCCGTGCTCAGGGATCAAATTAGACAGCTTGAAGGTACGATGAAAGGGGAATAGCAAATGGCTGCATGGTATGTAAATACGGGACCGGAATCGGATATTGTGATCAGCACAAGGGTAAGATTGGCCAGAAATTTGAAAAAGTATCCGTTTCCTGTTATGATGAACAAGGAAATGGGTTCGAGAGTGGTGGAAGAATGCAAGGATGCTATACTGAACAATAACAGCAGTATTTCCGGGCAGTTTGAATACTTTTCCATGGATGATTTAAATGCTGTTAATAAGCAGGCATTGGTTGAAAAGCATCTTATAAGCCCTTTAATGCTTCAAGACGTTCATTCAAGGGGAGTATTTATCAGCAAGGATGAAAGTATCAGCATCATGGTGAATGAGGAAGACCACCTTCGAATCCAATGCATATTCCCGGGACTGCAATTGGACAGGGCGTGGGATCTTGCCGATAAGGTAGATAATCTTATCGAAGAAAGAATTGAATATGCCTATGATGAAAACTATGGGTATTTAACTTCATGTCCCACCAATGTAGGTACGGGAATGAGGGCGTCCGTCATGTTGCATTTGCCGGCATTGTCCATGAGTAATCAGTTAAATAGTTTGATTAATGCGGTTAATAAATTGGGGATAGCAGTGAGAGGAATTTATGGAGAAGGAACCGAAGCATCAGGCAATATTTTTCAGATTTCCAATCAAGTTACTCTTGGAATATCGGAGCAGGATACGTTGGATAATTTATTGGAAATTGTAGGGCAAATTATTGCTCAAGAACGGAAAGCACGGAAAAGCCTGCACGAGCAAAGCAAGATTCAGTTAGAAGACCGATTGCTTCGTTCTTTTGGAATTTTTGCAAATGCAAAAATCATGTCCTCTGAAGAGTGCATGAAATTACTGTCGGATGTTCGATTGGGGATTGTTTTGGGCATCATTAAAAATATGACTCTTGAAGATGTGAATCAACTAATGATTGATATTCAACCTGCCAATATTATGAAAAGGTTCGGCCATACTTTATCCGCCGAAGAAAGGGATATTCGAAGGGCCGAAATTATAAAGGAAAAACTAAACAAAATAATATAAAAAACATATATGAAAGGAAGGAAAAAGGATGGCAATTTTTGAAAATAGATTTACCGAACGGGCGGAAAGAGCGTTACGCTTAGCCCATGAAAGTGCTATGGATCTGGGGCATAATTATGTCGGTACGGAACATATTCTTTTAGGACTGTTAAAAGAAGAGGGGGGAATTGCAGCCAGGGTATTAAGGAACCAAGGAATTACGGAAGAAAAAGTCGTTGCAAAAATTGATGAACTGATTGGTGTTCTGCCCAAAACAGGACAACCTCCGGTAGGGCTGACGCCAAGAACAAAAAGAGTCTTGGAGATAAGCTTTACGGAAGCCCGCAGGATGGGACATAACTATATAGGAACAGAACATATTTTGCTGGGAATTATGCGTGAAGGAGAAAGCGTTGCGGTAAGGATCATGACAGACCTTGGGATTGATATACAAAAAATGTATATGGACATTGTAAAAATGCTTAATGAAGAAATGCCCGGCGTATCAGGAACCTCAAGGTCCGCGGCAACGTATAACGATACCCCCACGTTGAATCAATTTGGGAGAGACCTGACTGAGATGGCTAAAGAGGGCAAATTTGATCCCATTATAGGGAGAGATAAAGAAATTGAAAGAGTCGTGCAAATATTGAGTAGAAGAACCAAGAATAATCCTTGTCTAATCGGAGAGCCTGGAGTAGGTAAGACGGCTATTGCGGAAGGGCTGGCCCAAAAAATTGTGGAAGGGAATATTCCGGAAACGTTGAAGAACAAGCGGGTAGTTACATTGGACTTATCGGCAATGGTGGCCGGTGCTAAATACCGGGGAGAGTTTGAAGAACGGTTAAAAAAGGCTATGGATGAAATTCGGAAAGCCGGCAATGTGATTCTCTTTATTGATGAGATGCATACTATCATCGGTGCCGGAGCGGCGGAAGGCGCCATTGACGCTTCCAATATTTTAAAACCGGCGCTTGCCCGCGGTGAAATCCAGGTAATAGGAGCAACTACCCTTGATGAATACAGAAAATATGTTGAAAAAGATGCGGCATTGGAAAGAAGATTCCAGCCTATTACGGTAGGCGAACCTACCGTAGAAGAGACCATTCAAATACTAAAAGGGATTCGGGATAAATATGAAGCACATCATAGTGTTAAGATTACCGACGGAGCTTTGGAAGCGGCAGCTAAAATGTCTGACCGTTATATAACCGACCGGTTTTTACCCGACAAGGCCATTGATTTAATTGATGAAGCTGCTTCAAGGGTGAGGCTAAAAGCATTTACCGCACCGCCGGATTTAAAGCAGTTAGAAGAAAGACTCGAAAAAATCGGCAAGGAAAAAGAAGAAGCCATACGTACGCAAGAATTTGAAAAAGCCGCTAAAATCAGAGATGAAGAGCATCAATTAAAGAAACAGTTGGAGGAATTGAAGAATAATTGGCAGCAAAAAAACCAAACCAATATGTCGATAGTAACCGAGGAAGAAATAGCAGAGATTATTTCCAGTTGGACGGGTATTCCGGTAAAACGGCTGGCAGAAGAGGAAAGCGAACGGCTTCTTAAGATGGAAGAAATATTGCATAAGAGGGTCATTGGCCAAGATGAAGCGGTTAAAGCCATTGCAAAGGCCATCAGAAGAGGCAGGGTCGGGCTGAAAGACCCCAAACGCCCAACCGGTTCCTTTATATTCCTCGGACCCACCGGAGTAGGAAAAACCGAATTATCCAAGGCGCTTGCAGAAGCCATTTTCAGTGATGAAGATGCAATGATTCGAATTGATATGTCAGAATATATGGAAAAGCACACCGTATCCCGTCTTGTTGGTTCTCCTCCGGGATATGTAGGATATGAAGAAGGTGGCCAGTTAACCGAAAAAGTCAGGAGAAAACCGTATTCCGTCGTATTGTTTGATGAAATTGAAAAGGCACATCCGGACGTATTTAACATATTGTTGCAGATTCTTGAGGATGGCATTCTGACGGATGCACAGGGCAGAAGAGTGGATTTCAGAAATACGATTATTATCATGACCTCAAATGTGGGTGCAAGGATGATTACCGAGCGGAAAAAATTAGGTTTTTCAACTACGGAAGACAAGGCTCAGGAAGATTATGAGACCATTAAAAGCAATGTTATGAGTGAACTGAAAAGGGTATTTAGACCGGAATTTCTAAACAGAATTGACGAGATCATTGTATTCCATCAGTTGCAAGAAGAAGATATCAAGAAGATTGCAAGGCTGATGCTTAATCGTTTGGAAGAACGGTTAAAAGCCAACGATATTACCGTTGAATTTACCGATGCGGCTGTGGCCATACTGGCAAAAGAAGGTTTCGATACGATTTATGGTGCAAGGCCTTTAAGAAGAGCCATACAGTCAAAAGTAGAGGATTTGCTGGCGGAAGAAATGCTGGAGCAAAAGATAAAACCGGGGGACAGTATTGTTATTGACGGACAAGACGGCAAAATAGTATGGCAGAAGAGATGACGGATGACACAGGGTTTTTGTTGACATCTAAATAATGGAATGATATAATCGGGGCATAACAATCGAGCAGGAGAGATTGTATGCCCCGAACTGCACGTAAGATAACAAACAAAACGTGCCTGTGTTATTAAGAAGTGAATAAGAGGTCGTTATAGATGAATAAAAAATTTATTTGTTTTTTTTTGATAGTATCCCTCTTTTTTTTTAACTATTTTAGTTCTTTATAAAAATTCTACGAGACATCTAATCAACAAGTTATTTGATGGCAAAATAAAACTTTTTAGTAATAGTGAAAAGAATAATAGTAATCTTGTACTGTATAGACCTAATAATAATGAGATACATATTTACAGTGTAATGCGAGAGGGCAATACTCTACTAACTAAGTTTTCTAAAAAAGAATGGGGAACGTGGAATATTGACGGATGGTTTTTAACAGAAGGCCGTATACCCGCAGAGAACACCGTTCTTTTGGCCGGTGCGGATACAGATTGGGAATATGTTTTTCGAGTATCGGAAAAACCTGATGCTGTTTGTGAATTCTCAGGCGGAAATCACGGTAAAGAATCTTTGAATGATATAACATTTATTAATCCACAAAACGATTCTGAAATTGTTCTTCCTGTGAATAAAACAGTAGAGGTTGAATGTCTTAGAATAGTTGAGAAAACATCGTTATTTTTTGATGACAATTGTACTAAAAAATATGCTGATGTTCAAAGGAAATATTTTTTCTTACCTTCTAAAATTGTCTTAGAAACGGAATTTTCGTTTTTATCGGATGTTTACATGGGAACTTCATATGTATGTATGTTTCCGGTGCCTAAAGAATACGGAAGATATGCAAAATTTATGGATACAGGAAACATTGTTACTACTCCTGGACCAGGCACTACGGCTACAACAAATACATTTGAAAACTTTTTAGGAAAAGAGAAGACAAAGTCGGTTCAAATTTGGGGCGATATCAATCCATCGTATAAATTTAATGTATGGATAGAAAATGAAGAGATGGTTGATAATTTTAACAATAAGTTGAAGGTATTTTATTGGGATATGAATCGAGTTAGTAATAAGCTATATTTTTCAAAATACGATAATGAGGCATATACAAAAATTCATTCAGGTACTAAATGGTACAATAAAGCAGGATGGGAAATAAGTATATCTAATGATGAAGGCACGTGATAACAAAAGACATGGTAAGAAGTAGTAAATAAAAATGGCGAGATAGTGTTGGAAAAAAAGCAGATATCATTTATAATATTATTAAGTAGTAGGGATGAATAATCTTCATCCCTACACTAATTTGGAGGCATGTCGTCATTGCTTTCATCGTACTTATAACATATAGCAAACAGTAAAAGGAGATGTAAGGAGTGGAAAGTGAATTTATCTATGAATTGCATGCACACACCAGTGAAACCAGTAGATGTGCAAGGATAAGCGGGAGCGAGTTGGTGCGCTTTTATCATAGTTTGGGGTATCATGGCATTTGTATAACCGATCATTTTTTTAACGGAAATACCGTTGTCCCGGTAGATATACCATGGAAAGAGCGAGTGGAACAATTTTGCAAAGGCTATTATGCTGCCAAAAATGAAGGCGAAAAACTGGGAATGGATGTATTTTTCGGCTGGGAGTATTCTTATCATGGTACTGATTTTTTGACGTATGGATTAGATGAACAATGGCTGCTGGAACATCCTGACGTGTTGGATTATAGGGTGCCTGAATATTGTGATATTGTGCATTCATATGGTGGTTTTATTGCTCATGCCCATCCGTTCCGGGAAGCCGGTTATATTGAAATGATTCGGTTGTTGCCTCGGCATGTAGATGCAGTGGAGACCCTTAATGCCTGCAGAACGGATTTTGAAAATCATATGGCCGATGTATATGCCGACGCTTATGGCCATTTAAAAATTGCAGCATCCGATAATCATAGCGGGCCGCTACCAAGACTTTGTGCCATGAGTTTTCCGAGAAAAATGCATTCCATCCATGACATTATTACAGGAATAAAGCAGGGGGAAGCAAAGTTTAAAATTTTTGAATTCCATACTTAATTTTGTATATAATGTTTATAACGGATGGTTTTGTAGTTTCTTAAATGGGGTGTTATGTTTGGACATTAATAAACTTAAGTTATTATTGCAGCAGGAAGAAGGTCCTAAGTTAGATTTCAAGGCGGAACTTTGTCTTTCAACCGAGAGTGCCAAAAAAGAATTGGCGAAAGATGTTATTGCCATGGCAAATTCCAGAGGCGGAAGAGGATATATTATTTTTGGAGTAGAGGACAAAACCAAGGAAATTTTAGGTGTTCATTGTGATAACTTTACGGAAGAAAAAATTCAACAGGTCATCTACAGTCGTTGTGATCCGCCAATACCTGTTCAATTGGATGTACTGGAATACTTGGGAAAGAAATTGGCTGTTCTTACTATTTACAGAAGCAATCAAAGACCCCATCAAATGATTCAGAACGGAGCGTTTTATATTCGAAGAGGTTCCACTACGGATATTGCCCGAAGAGAAGAAATTGCCAATATGTTTCAGGAACATGGTTTGTTTAGTTATGAGAGAGTACTTCTTACCGGTGTTCCGTTGGACAGTCTTGATATGAAATTAATTGAAGAAGATTTTGGGAACAATTTCTTATTGTTGGAAGGGTTAGGGATTATAGGGAAACATGAGGAAAATGAGGAGTATCATCCAACTATAGGAGGATTGATTCTTTACGGGCGTAATCCTTATTTATTTCTTCCTCATGTTTATATAAAGGTGTATTATAACGATCAGGCAAAGCTTTTTACCGGTAACGTACTCAAACTGTTGGACGATGTGGAATTATTTTTAAAAGAGATATGTGCGGATGAACATTATCCGCTTCAGGCTGTTTTTGATGTATTGGCCAATGCCGTTGTACATAGGGATTATCTAGACTTTTCAACCGGTATCCAGGTTGTTCTTCATCCCAAATATATAGAAGTGACAAATCCGGGAGCAATGATTTCAGGAAACAGGATTTATAAATATCACAAGGATAACAATCCTAAAAGGCGTAATCCGTGGTTGTATCAAAGGCTGCTTATGATTGATAAAAAAGGACGGTTTTTAAAGTACGGATTAGGGATCAGTAGAATACGAAACTGTTTTGCCAATCCTAACGATGCAAAATTTATCAATTTAGGTTCACAAAATTTATTTAAAGTAGTGCTTCCGGGATTTAGGATAAAAGGGGAATAGAAATCAAGTATTGCTATTATGCATGAATTGTATTGTAGGGACGCCATACATGGCGTCCGTATTGACATACTACCGATTTCGGACACCATGTATGGTGTCCCTACAGTGAATACAGATTTGGAAATATATGAACCGTATCCATTATGATGGAAGGGTGTATTTTGCTAAGTTGATGATGTTTTTTATTTCGTAATCATCGTTCCTATCCCTGTGTCGGTAAAAATCTCAAGTAAAATACAATGAGGAATCCGGCCGTCAATAATATGGACAGTGTTGACGCCTGCATCCAGGGCTTCAATGCAGCTTAGCACTTTAGGAATCATACCTCCGTTAATAATTCCTTTGTCAATCAGGTTGTATACTTCTTTTTTATTGATTTCATAAATAATCTCACTGCTGTCATTGGAATATTTAATACCTTCTACGTCCGTAAGCAGCATTAACTTTTCGGCTTTCAGGGCAGATGCAATGGCTCCGGCAACCGTATCTGCATTGATATTATAGCTTTGTCCGTTTTTATCCACACCAATGGGTGCCACTACCGGAATATACTCATCTTTTGCAATTAATTCCAACACTTTGCAGTTAATATTGACAATTTTTCCTACGTAACCGATATCCGTTTCCACGCCGTCTACAATTGGTTTATACGGCTCGCATTCAATTAAATTGCCGTCAATTCCGGAAAGGCCTATGGCTTTTCCGCCTTTGCAGTTAAGCATGGACACGATTTCTTTATTGGTTTTTCCGATGAGTACCATTTGTGCAATTTCCATGGTTTGAGCGTCGGTGACCCTAAGTCCGTTTACAAATTGACTTTCTATGTTATATGCCTTTAAAGCTTTTGTAATGTCGGGGCCTCCGCCATGAATAATGATAGGGTTGACTCCGATGTATTTCAGGAGAGTGATATCTTCCATTACCGAATGTTTCAAATCTTCATTAATCATAGCATTGCCGCCGTATTTGATAACAACCGTTTTACCGTTGAATTTTTGAATATATGGCAGGGCTTCAATTAAAATACCGGCTTTTTTGATGATTTCTTTCATAATTATAGCTCTTCCTTTCATTGATTTAAGATTTGTTTTTAATTTTGTAGGGGCGTTTAATGCATTGATAATATATTGTAGGGACGCCATACATGGCGTCCGCCTACGAATGTACTGATTTCGGGCACCATCTATGGTGTCCCTACAGTGAATACAGATTTAGGAATATATATTACATATGTTTCGTATCTATCGGAACGCATACAATGCGTTCCTTCTAACACAACACATAGGATGTTTACAAATACAATCCCGGTGCCGTTAGTCCTGTTTTTTCATCCAGTCCGAACAGAATGTTCATATTTTGTACCGCTTGGCCGGCGGCGCCTTTAATTAAATTGTCCAGAACGGAAACAACTACTACACGATTCAGTCGTTCATCGGCTACCAAACCGATATCCACAAAGTTTGAACCTGCTACATGATTGGTTTCAGGTAATTTTCCCTCATCATATATTCGGATAAAAAATTCGTTTTTATAGTATTCTTTATATATTTCAAGCAATTCAGAAGTGGTATGTTTTGCACGCAGGTTTGCATAAATCGTACTTAATATTCCGCGTTTCATAGGAATTAGGTGCGGCGTAAAGGACAATATAATTTCTTCACCGGCGATAAGGCTTAATTCTTGTTCAATTTCTGATGTGTGCCGGTGGGTGGCAATTTTATAGGCTTTTATGTTTTCGGTACATTCACAAAAGTGATAGTCCAGGCCAAGTCCTCTTCCTGCGCCGGAAACGCCGGATTTCGCATCAATAATAATATTTTTTGTATCAATCAGTTTATTGGCCAGTAAGGGTGCAATTCCAAGAATGGAGCAAGTCGTATAGCATCCTGGATTTCCAATCAGAGTTTTATTCTTTATTTCATTTCTATGTAGTTCCGGAAGGCCGTATACGGATTCTTTTAACAGTTCCGGAGTTTCATGTTTTTGGCCGTACCATTTTTCATAAACTTCCACATTGTTATAGCGATAATCGCCGCTTAAATCAATAATTTTAAGCCCTTTTTGAAATAATTGGGGAATGAGCTCTTTGGATGCTCCATGAGGTAATGCGGTAAAAACAATGTCGCATTTTTGGACAATATCATCCACATTCAGTTCTTCACACGGCATATCCACAATACCGTTTAGGTTGGGATAAACCTCAGAGATTTTTTGCCCTGCATAAGTTTTCGATACCAATACTGCCAATTTTACTTCCGGGTGTTGGCTGAGAATTCGTACCAATTCTATTCCCACATATCCGGTTGCACCTAAAATGCCCACATTTATCATAATAAATAAGCCTCCTATGTATGAACTTTTTCATAATTATACATAAAAATGAATAAAAATTCAATAGAAAATTTGTAGCAGGAAAGATGTTCATGCTTTTAGCTGAATTTATCGTTTATAATTGAAGGATTTTTATCAATGTGATAAGATAGAAAGCAAATTAAGGAGAGTAAGAGTATTACAAGGTGAATTTAGATGTGCTGCGGATATGGAAAAGGTATTGGTATGAATGTTGTATATTATTGTGATTATAAGTCGCCTTTAGGAACTTTGTATATTGCAGCTACTGAAAAAGGGGTATGTAAAATTGCTTTTCCAGGTCGGTGTGAAAAGGATTTTATTCCATGGATGAACAATCATTTTAGTATCTGTGAACGGAATATAAACCCCGTGCTTCATCAAGCCATTACTCAACTTGATGAATATTTTCAAGGCCAAAGAAAAATATTTGAGGTACCGTTGGATTTGATCGGAACGGATTTTCAAAAGAAAGTGTGGGAGGAACTGATTCATATTCCTTACGGTACCGTTGTTACTTATGGGTATATTGCGGAGCGAATAGACAACCCAAAAGCATCCAGGGCAGTGGGAGGAGCCAACAATAAAAACCCTGTCCCCATTATTATCCCATGCCATAGGGTAATAGGAAGGAATGGCAGTTTAGTGGGGTATGCCGCAGGTTTGGAGATAAAGGAAAGGTTGTTGAAGCTGGAGGGGTGTTTCATTTCTCCAAAATATATACCACCATTTTTACAAAGGCCTCTTTAATACCCGGTATATGTATCAGCGGCTTAAATATTTGTCTTAAAGGGACTTCACGGTAATATATAATTTTATAACCGGTTTGTTTTACAATATTGGCGGCTTTTTTGACGGTCATTTTATTAATATAGGAAAAATATTCTTTTCCGTTAGTATCTTTTGAAATACGGAAACGAATACGTTCTTCGCCGTCGGGATGTTTTTTGGCAAGTTCCTTGTAAACTTGAATGAGTGTTTTATCACTGAAAAAAAGATGTACCCACGGAATACCGATGACATCACTTAAATGTGCACCATACGGATGGTGATAAGGTGGAAAGTTTACGTATAATCTGCCGCTGGGTTTTAATATACGGTAACATTCTTTGAGTACATCCAAAGGTTGTGCTACATGCTCCATTGCATCATTCATAATAATGGTGTCGAAAAAGTTATCGTCAAAGTTTAAGTTTGCGGCATCCCCCAGGACAAATTCAAACTTGTCGGCCAGGCCTTTTGTTTCGGCAAGTGTTTCCGCTTCATTTTGATATTTTTCCACTACGTCAACGCCGTAAATTTTTTTGACACCTTTGGAAGCATAATATAATGTTTTGCCTCCGGCTCCGCATCCAATATCCAATACCGTTTTATGATAAAACATTTCATGGGCGGTAGTTTTTTCAAGGAAAAACTGTATGGTTTGTTCTCCTTTTTCAAATTGCCATTCCGCATATGTTTTAATACCGTCGTTCTGTAGATTAAAAGGATGTACAGGTAAAGGAAATAATTGATTCACGGCTTTGCATATTTTCGTTGAAAGCAATATGGTTCTCTCCTTTTTGTCATATGGATGTAAAACATATATTAATGTTATACCATGTATAAGTTAAATATGCAACCGTGTCATGATGTAATGTATATATTTTTCAGTTACTTAATATTATGGCAGTTAATTAATATTATGAAAAAACATTGCGAAAAGGCTTAGAGCCTGTTAACGCAGTGAAGGAATAGCCACATCACCTGTTTGAGCGACAGCGAGTTTGATGTGGCCCGAAACAAGTTTACAGGCTCTTAGCCTTGTAGCTCAGTTTTTGAAATAATATTAATTAACTGAAGGATGCAAATAAAAATGAAGGAAATCAATATATTTCTTGCAAAATGAATAAAGTAGTATTAAAATAGTTAGTAAAACCAAAAAGAGGGAGACGAAATAGGAATTATTCTGAAAGGGGATTGTTAAAAATGACGTATGATATCAAAATTGAAAAAACAAAAACACCAAAACAAAAGCCTGATCCAAATCATTTAGGATTTGGCCAATATTTTACCGACCATATGTTTGTCATGGATTATACCGAAGGCAAAGGATGGCATGATGCAAGAATAGTACCTTATGCACCCCTTGAGTTGGATCCGGCAAGCATGGTATTTCACTACGGCCAAGCCATTTTTGAAGGGCTGAAAGCATACAAGGCTCCGGACGGAAGAATCCTGTTATTTAGGCCTGAGAAGAACATGAATCGGGTGAACGTTTCCAATGATCGGCTTTGTATGCCTCAGATTGATGTTGAGTTTGGAATTCATGCCATAAAGACCTTGGTAAAGGTGGACCGAGATTGGATTCCTGAAGCGGAAGGTACCGCTCTCTATATACGACCGTTCTTTATTGCTACCGATCCGTATTTGGGAGTAAGACCTTCTTTAACCTATAAATTTATTATTATTTTATCGCCTGTGGGAGCTTATTATCCGGAAGGGTTAAATCCTGTCAAGATTTATGTAGAAGATTATTATGTAAGAGCGGTGAGAGGCGGTATAGGATTTGCAAAAGCGGCGGCAAATTATGCGGCCAGCATTAAAGCACAGATGGAAGCCAAAGACAAAGGGTATACTCAGGTATTGTGGTTAGACGGTGTTGAAAGAAAATATGTGGAAGAAGTAGGAACCATGAATGTATTCTTTAAGATTAACGGTGAAGTTATTACACCGTCGTTGGAAGGAAAAAGTATACTTCCGGGCGTAACAAGAGATTCTGTCATTGAAATGTTGAAGTCTTGGGGAATGAAGGTAACCGAAAGGAAAATTGCCATTCAGGAAGTCTATGATGCACATGCCAACGGTACATTGGAAGAAGTATTCGGTACAGGTACGGCAGCAGTTATTTCTCCGGTAGGCGAACTCAACTGGAAAGGACATCCTATTGCCATTAATGACGGTAAGATTGGTGAGATATCACAAAAATTATACGATGAGCTTACCGGAATTCAGACAGGAAAAATAGAAGATAAGTTTGGTTGGACTGTAGAAGTAAAGTAAATTTGTGAATCATCCGAAGAGCTGTTCATTAGTGATAAATTTTCGCTGGTGGACAGTTCTTTTTTGTGTAATTTTTACTTTACTAAAAATTTAAAAAATAAAGAAATATTTGCAGGAAATTTTAAATTTATGTCGAATCATACAATAATATGTCAAAATATAAATATAAGGAGAAAGGTTTCGATGCAGAGTAACCTATTTAGAAAAAGCTCGCTGGAGAGCATCCATTCTCCCGAAGAATTAAATGAGTATATTAGAATTACGTCTCCAAGTGTTTGGGTGGTTATGATAGGATGTCTTGTACTTATTGTTGCAGTGTTGGTTTGGGCATTTTACGGAAGTATACCCAATACGGTCAAAGCAAGAGGGATTGTTTTTCCTGAAAATGGTGTTACCGAAATTATTCCGGTTATGGGTGGCCGGATCAGCGATATGAGAGTAAAAGTAGGAGACTATGTGGAGGCGGGACAAATTCTTGCCGTTATTCCACAGGAAGAGATTATAAAACAAATCAAAGAGTTCAAAGCCGGTGGTATTACTGATGAGCAGCAATATTCAAGACTGATTCATGAATATGAACGCCAATCCATTATTGTGTCACCTATTTCCGGGATTGTGCTTTATACAAAGAATACAAATGAAACGGTGTCTTCTTCCGAAGCGGTTGTCAAAATTGTGAAGCAGGAAAAGTATTCCGATAATAAACAAATTGTATCTTATATTCCCAGCGGAGTGGCTAAAAAATTAAAAGAAGGTATGGAGGTGCAGGTATCGCCGGATTTTGCTCCGCGTGAGGAATACGGATATATGTATGGGCATATTACCAGTATCGGTATGTATCCTGTATCCCAAGAGGATGTGCTTCGGGTACTGGGAGATATGCAATATGTGGAAGGATTAGATCTTGAGCCCAATTGTGTGGAAGTGAGAATTACTTTAACGGTGGATCCCAATTCTAAAAGTAAAATTAAATGGTCCAATAAAAAAGGGAAAAGTCTTCCCATATCGATAGGGACATATACCAATATGCTTGTTTTGGTAAGAAAATATAACTTATATGAGTTAATCTTTAACTAATTGGGAATAGCCTTTTTGATAAATGGATCAAAGTAGGTGATTTCATGGCCAAAGTGGCTAAGGTACCGGTTATTATGCAAATGGAAGCGGTTGAATGTGGGGCGGCTTGCTTAGGCATGATATTAGCATATTATGGTAAATGGATACTGTTGGAACAATTGCGAATAGATTGCGGTGTATCCCGTGACGGCAGTAACGCAAAGAATATATTAAGGGCTGCAAAGTCGTATGGATTAAAGGTTCAGGGATATCGGACCGAACCGTCCGCTCTCCGCGAAATTGTATTGCCTGCCATTATACATTGGGAATTTAATCATTTTGTCGTATTAAACGGATTCAAAAAAAAATAGGGTGGTGTTGAATGATCCGGCAAAAGGAACGGTTGAAGTTACGTTTGAGGAATTTGACAGAGCTTTTACCGGAATTGTTTTGTGTTTTGAAACCACCGAAGAGTTTGTGCCGGACGGGAAGCCCCGAAGCGTCTGGAAGTTTGCAAAACAACGTTTGCGAGGGACTTCCACGGCTTTTGCGTTCGTTCTTCTTACGGGAATTATTACGTCCTGTATTGGCATTGCCGTTCCCATATATTCACGGATATTCGTAGATTATATTCTTTCCGGTAAAAATCCTGAATGGATGGATTCACTTATTTTGGTCATGTTGATTACTCTTTTTGTACAATTTATAGTGAATATGATACAGGCAACCTATTGGCTGAAAATCCAAGGAAAGCTGGCGATAGAAGCAAATGCTTCGTTTATGTGGCATGTATTGCGTTTACCGGTGGAGTTTTTTTCGCAAAGATATGTAGGAGACATTGTTTCGCGGCAAATTTCCAATGAAAGTATTGCTGCTACGTTGATCAATCAGTTTGCTCCTATTCTTATTAATCTGGTGTTTATTTTGATTTATTTTATTATCATGTTACATTATAGCATTGTACTATCCGTTGTAGGTTTGGTAACGGTAGTTATCAACATGTTAATGATGCGTTTGATTTCAACTAAAAGAGTGAATATGAGCCGTGTTATGCAAAGAGATACCGGAAAATTGGAAGCGGTCACAATGTCAGGGTTTGAGATGATAGAAACCATTAAGGCAAGTGGTGCGGAACACGGATTCTTTCAACGTTGGGCTGGATATTTTACCAAGCAGAGCAATGCTAAAATTGCCTTTAATCATTCCAATGAGTTTTATAATACCCTTCCGTCTTTATTACAGCAATTGGCGGATATTTCCGTTTTGACAATAGGGGGTTATCTTATTTTGGACGGTAGTTTTACCATTGGTATGTTATTGGCTTTCCAAGGTTTTTTAAGTTCGTTTTTATCTCCGGTGAATGAGCTGATGGGCGTAGGACAGGCGTTGATGGAGATGCGTTCTTCGATAGAGCGAATTGAAGATATCTACAATTATAAGCCGGATGTTTTCTTTGAGCAAGAACAAGAAATTCCGAGTAAGGAATTAAACAAGCTGTCCGGCGATTTGGAACTTAGAAATATCACTTTTGGCTATAGTAAATTGTCGCCGCCGCTTATAAAAGATTTTTCCCTGAAAGTGAAGAAAGGTGGGAGCGTGGCGCTTGTAGAAGGTTCCGGAAGCGGAAAATCAACCATTGCAAAACTTATTTCAGGGCTTTACCAGCCATGGAGCGGGGAAATCTTGTTTGACAAGTTAAACAGAAATCAAATTGACCGTAATGTTTTTACCAGGAGGAACCTTATTCTTCAAAACAAAACTTGATTTTGAGTTGTTGGAAAAGGCGATAAATATATTAATTGAAAACAATGATGCCATTCGCATTCGAATAGTTGAACAACAAAATAAGCCAATGCAGTATATAGCACCTTATGAATATTATAAAATGGATTTTATTGATTTCAGTGGGAAAACGGATGAAGAAGTTCATGAGATTATTACTCGGTGGATGGAAACGCCGTTTTGTTTATATGACAGTAACTTGTTTGACATTAAATTGGTTCGGATGAATAACGGAGATGAAGGCGGTTTTTTAAAATTTCATCATATTATAAGTGATGCTTGGTCCGTGTCATTATTTTGCAGCCAAGTAATGAAAATTTATAAAAGTCTTATCAATAAAGAGCAATTTAATTTATATAACGTTTATTATGTAAATTTTATTGAGAGCGAAAGAGAGTATTTTTCATCTCCAAAGTATCAAAAGGATGCTGAATTTTGGAAAGAAAAATTTAAAATGAAGCCCAATTTATGTTTCATAAAGCATGGTGTAACACATGCAATCCATGATTCGGCAGCAAAAAGGGAAAGCTTTTTGCTTGATGAGAAGGACACAAGTCGGGTTAATACTTTTTGCAAAAATAACAGAATTTCACCTGCCGCATTGTTTAAAGCTGCCATATTTATTTATCTTGGCAGAATAAACAATACGAGTGATGTTACCATTGGAATACCTGTATTAAATCGAAGGGCACAAGAAAAAAATACCATGGGGATGTTCATAAGCACCGTTCCCATGCGTTTGATAATAGATGAAAACAGTACTTTTGAACAGCTATGCAGCTTCATTGCTAAGGAAATGTTTCAAATAGGCAGGCATCAAAGGTATCCCTTTAGTAATATTTTAAAAGCCGTGAAAGAGTTGCATCCGGATGTTAATCAATTATATGATGTATTTGTATCTTATCAAAATGCAAAAATAAATGAACAAAACATGGGAGAGAATCAGTACAGAACAAAGTGGTATTTTAACGGACATAATGAGGTTTCCCTTAGTATTCATATTGATGACAGAGATGATGTGGGCTGTTTGTTCATTCATTTGGATTATCGTACAAGCATCTTTAATGATAACGAAATACAGCTTATATACAACAGAATAATGCATATTATAAAACAAGGGATAGAGGACAAAAACATTATTATTAAGGACATTGAAATTGTATCTCCGGAAGAAAAGAATAAGCTTTTATATGAATTTAATGATACAAAGACGGATTATCCGGATGATAAATGCATACATACCGTTTTTCAAGAGCAAGCCTGTATAAGACCCTGTCAGCCGGCGGTAATGTGTCATGGAAAAAGCCTGACATACAAAGAATTGGATGAAAGATCCGATTATGTTGCCTATCTGTTGCAAAAAAAAGGCGTGAAGCCGGAAGATGTAACAGCAATTATGTTGGACCGTTCCTTGGAAATGCTGATTGGCTTGCTTGGAATTCTAAAGGCTGGTTGTGCCTATTTGCCCATATCCCCTTCCATGCCTAAAAACAGAATAGAATTTATGCTAAAGGACAGCAATGCAAAACTGTTGTTGGTTCATTCTCAACATGTGTTATCGGATCAATATCATTTTAAAGGAGAAATTATTTCGTTGGACCAATTGGAATACAAAAATGTTCAGCCCGTTATCTTTAATAATCCCAATAGTTTGGCTTATGTCATCTATACTTCCGGTTCTACCGGAGAGCCTAAGGGTGTGATGATTCAACATCATTCCGTTGTAAACAGGATTGCATGGATGCAAAAAAGGTATTCCCTTTCTGAAGGTGAAGTGGTTCTGCAAAAAACTCCTTTTACCTTTGATGTGTCGGTATGGGAATTATTTTGGCCCCTTATGAGCGGTGGTACGGTTTGCATGCTTGAACCCGGCGGAGAAAAGGATCCGGCTGCTATCGTTCAAGCCATTGAACAATACAATGTATCCAAGGTTCATTTTGTTCCTTCCATGCTGGCAGCTTTTTTGGATTATTTGAAGAACAATCCTTCTGCCATTCAGCGATTATCCAATTTAAAACAGGTTTTTTCAAGCGGTGAAGCATTGCTGTCCGTGCATGTCAAACAGTTCTATGAATTGTTTCAATATGCTCATACTACTTTGCATAATTTATACGGGCCTACCGAGTGTACCGTGGATGTCCTTTATTATGACTGTGACAAGAATAATATACCCGATGTTATTCCCATAGGCAAGCCGGTTGACAATACCGAAGCATATATTTTGGACAATCAATTGAGATTGGTACCTATCGGTGTAGCCGGCGAGTTGTGCATAGGCGGATGTCTTGTGGGGAAAGGATATCTAAATAAAGAGGACTTAACAAAGGAAAAATTCATTCATAATCCGTTCAAACCGAATCAAATCATTTACAAAACAGGTGACCTGGCAAAGTGGGATGACGACGGAAATATTATTTATTTAGGAAGAAATGATTTTCAGGTAAAAATAAGAGGATTTCGTATTGAACTTGGAGAAATAGAAAATAAAATGGCAGAGTATCCCGGGGTGTCTTCGGCTGCTGTTGTTGATATGGATAGCGGCAGCGGAAAAATGCTGCGCGGGTATTATGTGGCGGATAAAGAAGTTTCGGTAGAGCAATGGCAGGATTTTTTGTTTGATCTGTTGCCGGAATACATGATACCTGCCCAATTTGTCCGGCTAGATGCGATGCCCTTATTGCAAAACGGGAAAGTTGACCGAAAACGGTTGTACAATATGGAATATACGGTTTCAGATTACGTGGCGCCGGTCAATGAAAGTGAAAAAATAATTGCTCAGGCCGTAGAACATGTAATGAACATTGAAAAGGTCAGTGTAACGGATAACTGGTTTGAATTAGGGATGGATTCCATTACCATTATAAAGTTGTTGTCTTTTTTAGGCAATCAGGGAATGGAATTGACCGCAAAAGATATATTTGAAGCTCCAACTGTTAGAAAATTATCTGAAAAAATTCAAAGGCAGGCCAAGAATAACGGTATATTGTACCCATTTCACCATACCGGTACAGATAAGGCGTTCATTTGTATTCCGTACGGAGGAGGTAGTTTTGCCGATTATAAAAATTTGGCGGAAGAATGGGTGAAATATAGGGATTGGGATGTATTGTCCGTTGATTTAAACGGTTTTTCCAATGAAAGCAATATTGAAGACATGGGAGAAAAAATTTTAAAAGAACTAAAAGAAATGCCCTATACGACTTATGCCGTTATGGGGCAATGTGTAGGAGGGGCATTGGCCATTGAACTTGCAAGAATTTTGGAAAATGAGGGTTATAAAGTGCAGGCGTTGTTTTTAGGGGCCATATTGCCGCCGCCGTTCATTCGATTTTGGGGGAGTTTTTTTTCTCCTTGGAGCCTTCTGACCGATAAGACAATTACCAAATTTTTGGGACATATTAGCGGATGCCGCATTGATTTTAATCAAAGCGTTATTGCCCAATTTAGAAATGACACCGACCGATTTTTTAAATATATGAACCGTATTGTTAAAACAAAGGTGAACATAAAAGCCGATATATGCTGTGTTTTTGGGGAGAATGATCCCATGACTTTTCAATATAAGAAAAAGTATAAAAAGTGGTTGAGGTATTTTAATCGGGAAATATCCGTGACAAGTATAAACAATGCCAAGCACTATTTTATTAAAACCCATCCGACGGAATTGGCCGAAATTATCAGAAGTCAAGTGAAAGGGAATAGAAGTTAACTTATGCTTGAAATATGCAGTTTAAAGTTAAATATTCATATGGACAATTGCAGGTTGGAGCGTGTCCTTCCTTATTTGTCGGAAGATACGGTAGAGCGGATCCGAAAGTTTAGGCGTTGGGAAGATGTGATACGAACGGTTTTTTCCCATCTTTTGGTGAAATATATGATTCAGAAGAAAACCGGTTTGGACTGGACCCATATTATCATTGGAAGGACCCAATACGGCAAACCTTATGTAAAACATAATACAGGGCTGCATTTTAATGTGTCCCACTCAGGGGAATATGCAGTTGTTGCCGTGAGTGACATGCCGGTGGGGATTGACATTGAAGAAATAAAACCCGTGGATTTTTATGCATTGCGCAACTTTTTTACAAAGGGCGAGTTTGACACGTTAATGTTGACGGAGCCTGCTAAAAGGCTGAATTATTTTTATGAATTATGGACATTGAAGGAAAGTTATATCAAAGCGCTGGGCAAAGGGTTGGATTTTCCGCTTGATTGTTTTCACATAACCTATATGAGAGAATCAAAGTATGTTTTGAAGGACGAAAACTCTAATCACTGGTTTTTTAAACGGTATGAAATGGATAAAAGGTATAAAATGTCGGTATGCAGTCTGAAAGATGAATTCCCTGATGCAATTGACGTGCTGGACAGTGAGGAATTCATGTTGTTTACGGGGATGCCGTTATAGCAGGATTTTAATTTTGTTGCGGGAGTGATAAAAAATGCATATGAAGCAAAGGTTTCTTATAAAAGGTACTGTTACGTTAATGATAATAATTATGGTAGTTTTTGCTGTCTTTTCAGTAAGTATTTATGGGAAAGACAGTACTGCCGAGTATGACGGTTATATTGTAAAACTAAGGGAGCAGGCAGAAGATACGGTTATGCTGTATAATGCTTTGCAATTATCCGATGTGATTGCCCGTGAGAACGGTATTTACGTAGTAACCGATGAGAAGACGGCACAGTTGCTTGCTCCGCAGGCGGAATATGTTGAACCGAATTACAAGGTGGAGTTGATGGATACCTACAAATTTGATCTTTATCAGGGACAGCTCAATGTCAGTATGACAAAGGTTAAAGCAATCTGGGATATTGGTTGTTATGGAAATGATATTAGGATTGGGGTCATTGATTCCGGCGTGTATGAACATGATGCGCTGAAAGAAAATCTGGTAAACGGATACAATTATTTGGGAAAAAATACAAATACCGTGGATAATGAAGGGCACGGTACAATGGTCAGCGGAATTATTGCGGCCAAATACGGATATTATGTAATCGGTATGGCGCATCGGGCCAAAATTGTACCTATTAAATGTTTTGAACCAGGACAAACAACATATGTGAGTACCATTGTTTCAGCTATTTACGGAGCAGTGGATGATTTTTGCTGCGATATTATCAATCTAAGTTTGGGGCTTACATCCAAGAGCACGGCGTTGGAGGAAGCTGTAAATTATGCGGCATCAAAAGGAGTTTTACTTGTTGCAGCCGTAGGGAACATAGAGCAGACTGGAAATGCAGTGACATACCTTGCCGGGTTTGATGCTGTCATAGGGGTTGGTTCGGTAAACATGAATAAACAACGGTCTTCCTTTTCAAATTATAATCATAGTGTGTTTGTAACGGCGCCCGGAGAGGGGATTCTCGGATTAAGCAAGACAGGAGGGTATGTCATAGATTCGGGCACGTCTTTTTCTGCGCCTGTTGTAACGGGCATTATTGCAACCATGCTGTCTATTGATAACAGTCTTACTTTGGACTCTGTAAAAAATATTTTACGAAGTACAAGCGAAGATTTGGGAACTTCGGGCTATGACACAGAATACGGCTATGGACTGATCAATGCAGAAGCAATTGTCAATTACATGCTTTCAGGAAAGGACTTTTTTATTTCACCTGTTGACTCCCGTCCGGAAAATTTGGCGGAAGTACGGATATGGAAAAGCCCTTCTGCATTAATAACACCGGTAGGAATATGGGCAAACTATGATAGGAATAGAGTAACGGATATTAAGATGGTTCCGTTGTCCTTTGCAGACAGTAATGTTGAGATATTGCAATATTCAAATAAATATAACACGCTAAAATGTTTTTTGTGGTATAATACAGGTAATTTATTGCCGTTATTACCGTTCAGAAGTGTTAATCAATAGATATTTGAATAAATTAACGTATGAGGAGTATAATCAATGAAGGTATTATTAACTACACTCAATGCAAAATATATTCATTCTTCGCTGGCTTTAAGGTATTTGGAAAAATACTGTGCTTCCGAAGAAACGGAAATACTGATTGAAGAGTATACCATCAACGACCATATAGAAAAAATAACCAAGAATATTTATCAAAAAGATGCTCACGTGGTTGGATTTTCCTGTTATATATGGAATATAACCATGACCCTTGAAATAGCCGACCGTTTGAAAAAGGTAAAACCGGACTGCATGGTGATTTTAGGGGGGCCGGAGGTTTCTTATGATGCGGTGGATTTGTTGTCAAAGCATTCATATATTGATTATATTGTTGTAGGTGAGGGGGAAGAGACCTTAAAGGAGTTGCTCCGGTGTTTGTCTTCCTCTCAATCTCCGGTTGGTATTCAAGGGCTTGTGGCAAGGGCGGCAGACGGAAAGATTGTAGACGGAGGCAGCAGGCCTTTCATCAGCCATCTTGATGTCATACCTTGTCCGTATAATGAAAATGATTTGAATGTGCTTAAAGGGAAAATCATCTACTATGAAACGTCCAGAGGATGTCCTTTTCAATGCAGCTATTGCCTGTCCTCTACCATTGAAGGGGTAAGATATTTTTCCATGGACAGGGTAAAGTCGGATTTGCTATTTCTGATTCGGAATAAGGTGAAGCAGGTAAAATTTGTGGATCGAACGTTTAATTGCCATAAAAAGAGGGCAATGGAGATTTTTGAGTTTCTGGCTGCTCATGCCGAAAACACGAATTTTCATTTTGAAATTGCCGCTGATTTATTGGATGATGACATGATAGAGTATTTATCCAAAATTCCCAAAGGGTTGTTTCAATTTGAAATAGGAGTTCAGTCCACCAACCCTGAAACCATAAAATCCATTGACAGAAAAATGGCTTTCAGCAGAGTAGCACAAAATGTTATTCGATTAAGACAAAATGATAATATTCATTTGCATTTGGATTTAATTGCAGGATTGCCGGAAGAAGACTATGCGTCTTTTGCTTCTTCCTTTGATGATGTATTTGGTTTAAGGCCCCATGTGCTTCAACTGGGGTTTTTAAAACTGTTAAAAGGGTCAAAAATAAGGCAGCAGGCGGAACAATACGGTTACAAGTGTACCACCGTCCCTCCCTATGAGGTGTTGGAAAATAACAGAATGTCTTATGGTGATATTGTAAAGCTGAAGGGTATTGAAGATATTCTTGAAAAGTATCATAATTCCGGAGCGTTCGGAAAATCCGTTCATTATATGCTTCGGCACCATTATCCGTCTCCTTTTCGATTTTTTGAGGATATGGCTGTGTATTTTGAAGACAAGGGGTTTGATAAACGTTCATGCAGCCGAAAATCCTTATATGATATTTTGTTTGAGTTTTATAAGGAGAAAATTTCCGGAAACACAGAGGAATTCAGTGATTATTTGAAATATGATTTTGTACTGAACCAAAAAGGGGCTAATTTGCCTTATTGGGCATATCAGGAACCGGTTAAGGAATTTCGGGAAAAGTGTTTTGAATTTTTGAAGAATGAGAACAATATCAAAGAATTTCTTCCTCAGTATATAGGTATTCCTGCCAAAAAGATTATTAAGGAAGTTGGTTTTGCCGGTTTTCGTTTTAATGTATTAAAAGGCGATAGGCAAAAAACCGTTTTGTTATTTGATTATAATACATTAAAAACTTATGACATAACAAGAAATTTTTTATAGTTTTTTTACTTCCATTTTTCGACTTTATAATATATAATTATTCATTATTACAATTTAAATACGGAGGTATGAATGTGAACCACGAAACCGTTATCGTACTTGATTTTGGCGGGCAGTACAATCAGCTTATTGCCAGAAGAGTAAGAGAATGCAATGTATATTGTGAAGTACTGCCATATCATTCATCAATAGAAAAGATAAAAAGCATGAATCCCAAAGGAATTATTTTTACCGGCGGACCGGCCAGTGTTTATGCGAAAAATGCTCCGGTATGTGAAAAAGAGATATTTGAGATAGACGTTCCGGTTTTGGGAATTTGTTACGGCAGTCAGTTAATGAGCTATTTATTGGGTGGAAAAGTTGAGAAGGCGTCAAAAAGGGAATACGGAAAAACGGAAGTTCACGTGGATGGTACCAGTGAGCTGTTCCGTGATATTGACTCCACTACGGTATGTTGGATGAGTCATACCGATTGTGTCCAAAGTCTTCCGGAAGGATTCCGGGTGATTGCTCATACGGAAAGTTGTCCGGTAGCGGCCATTGAGCATCCGGAGAAGAAACTATACGGGGTTCAGTTTCATCCGGAAGTCGTGCATACGCAAAAAGGGAAAGAAATGCTGAGGAACTTTTTGTATCATATTTGCGGTTGCAGCGGCGATTGGAAAATGTCGGATTTTGCAGAGCAGGCCGTTTTGAATATTCGGGAAAAGGTGGGCAATAAGAAAGTATTGTGCGCTTTATCCGGCGGTGTGGACTCGTCGGTATCAGCCGTCATGGTTCATAAAGCGGTAGGCAGGCAGTTAACCTGTATCTTTGTTGACCATGGTCTTTTGAGAAAAAATGAAGGCGATGAAGTGGAAAAAGTATTCCGCGAGCAGTTTGATATGAATCTGATTCGTATTAATGCCCAAGACAGGTTTTTAGAGAAATTAAAAGGGGTTACTGATCCTGAGGCCAAAAGAAAAATTATTGGGGAAGAATTTATCCGGGTGTTCGAAGAAGAAGCAAAAAAGATTGGCACCGTCGATTATTTGGTACAGGGAACCATTTATCCTGACGTTATAGAAAGCGGTCTTGGTGACGCGGCTGTTATTAAAAGCCATCATAATGTAGGCGGGCTTCCGGATTATGTGGATTTTAAAGAGATTATAGAGCCTCTTAGAAATCTGTTTAAGGATGAAGTACGTCAAGTAGGTTTGGCACTTGGATTGCCTGAATCCTTGGTGTGGAGGCAGCCTTTTCCGGGGCCGGGATTGGCAGTCCGTGTAATTGGCGAAGTAACAAAAGAAAAGCTTGACATATTAAGAGATGCCGATGCCATTTTCAGAGAAGAAATTGCTGCTGCAGGTTTGCATCGTGATATAAACCAATATTTTGCGGTGTTAACCGATATGAGAAGTGTGGGCGTCATGGGTGATGAAAGAACCTATGATTATACTATTGCCCTTAGAGGAGTGACTACCACTGACTTTATGACGGCGGATTGGGCGAAAATTCCTTATGATGTATTGGAAAAGGTATCGAACCGAATTGTCAATGAAGTAAAGCATGTGAACAGAATTGTATATGATATTACCAGCAAGCCACCGGCGACAATCGAATGGGAATAATATTCATCAATTAAAAAATATATAACAAAATTATATTTTTGCTTGACATAATTTTATTTTTGTAGTATCATATTTTCTCGTGAGGTTCCCAACGCAGCCTCACAAAAATTTTGATCCATTAGCTCAGTTGGCAGAGCACTTGACTTTTAATCAAGGTGTCCCGCGTTCGAGTCGCGGATGGATCACCAGTAAAAAATCCCTCAACCACACGGTTTGAGGGATTTTTTGTTATGCTGTGATATAGGCTGCTTTAGTGTGAAATGTACTAAAATCGTGCTGATACTTCAGCTTTTTATTCAATATCCGGGCTTCCTGCATTGCGGTAGAGATACGTGACAATGTCGGACCGGGGAGAATTGTTGTTTGGCGAAAAATTTGTGACAGTGTCGGTCAGTAGCCCTGTACTGTCGGCCCAGGCCAGTGCGTCGGTGTAGTATTGACCGCTATATTGTTGAGCAAGGCTGCTGGCGCCATTTGCAGACGGCTGATTGTTAGACCGCCACAGGAACGTCAATACCTGACCGCTGGTACAGGTTTCATATGGGCTGAAGGCAGTGGCGCTTGTTCCACTGGTGATGTCTTGCTCCACTGCCCATAGAACCGCTTTGTAATAATAGTCACTGGATCTTACATCAGCAAACGGATTGCTTGTGGAGGATGGCTCCGGACTGCCTTTTGCTCTCCACAGGAATGTGACCACCTGGCCCCTTGTACAGGTATCATTTGGTGCAAAGGTTGTGGCGGTGGTGCCGCTTGTTACACCATTCTGCAATGCCCAGAGGACGGGGGTGTAATAATAGCTTCCTTCAGAAACATCATGGTTTGATATCGAAAAAGTTTACCGTATATTCAATCTCGGCAGGATTTCCGTCCTTTGTTTGTAAACCCGTCACTTTCGCCGTGTATTCACCGGAGTAAAACAGCCCGTCGATCCCGGTAGGCTTAAAGTAGATTCTACTACTGGTTGTATTGATTTTAAAATCCTGACTGGAGCTTTGTTTTGAGAAGGACCATGTTTTGCCGTTTCCGGTGAGTGTTACCTGAACCTTGTCCATATCAGGAGTTGCGATTTTTTTATTATTGAGTTGGATGAACCAGGCTGCAGTCGTATCAAAAAAATCCGTAGGGAAGTTGGAGACAGGATAACATAATTGCCATACATATCATAAATGCCCCAGGGATTAGGCTCTTTTTTGCCTACTTCACGTGTGATGCCTTCGGGTTCAAGAACGGATATAATAGGAGAGCTTGTTACAAAATACAAGTGTTTCATAAAAACTAACGCATTCCACAGGGCGTTTTTCCTGCACTTCACCAACTATGCGTCCTTTCGGCGTAAAACCGCTTGACTCGACTAAGTCAAAGTATTCAGTATAGCTGCCGTCCGGGTTTTGTTTTCTTACAAGACCAATTAAAACCTCCGTGAAATTTAAATATCAAAATTTTGAGTTTTAAGTATTAAATTCCATTATTTATTGTATCACAAATAAATGTCAAAAACGGTTTTTGGCGTGAAATGTCGGATTTTCGACCTGAAATGTAGGACCAACGATTTATCATTCATTTTAGGGAAAGGTCAAAGACTATTATATTCCTTATTTGCTATATGCATGGGTTGGAGTCGTCTGTATGCGAAATTTTTTCTGCTGTGTATCTGAAAAAGATATTTTGAATTCTACAACCTGTCAATGTAAGCCATTATCAATAGATCAAAACACAAAAAAAGATTCCGAAGCGAATAAACGCTAGGAATCTTTTGTTAATGATTAAATATGTTATTCTGAATATTCTTGAGTAGTGTCTATAACAACAGCATTTTTTTCTTCATCCCATATTACGCCAAAACTAAATGCCTGTCCTAAATCACGAAGTTTAAAATAGTTGTTTCCATTGATCGTATAGGCAGTTAAACTAATTTCAACACCATCCTTATAAATAGTGGAATTGTTCGCTACTGCATCTTTCGCTGTACCGTCACCCGCAGCAAGTTCACCGCCTACTTCAGTGTAAGCCTGTGCTGAAATCAAATTAATTGCATTTTTACTGCTATCCCAAGTTACTTCAAATTGCTTTTCTGAACCGGACACTACCTTAGCAATGTCTCTTAGCTTGAAATAATTGTTACCGTTAATGGTATAGGCTTCAAAGTCTACTGCTGTTCCATTTACGAAAACAGTCGAGCTTGTAGGTGTTGCAGTAATTGTTGAACTCGTTTGAGTTTGCTCAGGTGTATTTATATCCGCATCTCCAGTTCGAACATCAAGTACTACAATAACGCCGCCATCCATTGCTTCATATCTTCCACCTACGACGTATAATCCGGGCTCTGTTATTGTGACTGTAGCGCCTTTTTTAAAAGTATAACTTTCATCCAACATAACGTCTTCTGGTTCATATTGTTTTACTGTTCCATCAGCAAATTCTATTTCGCCCTCTACTTTGAGATGCTCACCTTCAATATATATGTGATCCATCATTTTAAAGGCCGACACGCCAAATATGGCTAGATCATCCAAAGCAGTTACAGTAACCGGTATCTGACAAATATATGTGCGATCAAACATTCCAACGTATTTATTATCAATTTCTCTTATAACGTTTGAGATGCTGATTTGGGGGTCAGATTTAAACATTTCATACCCATTAATTTCAACTGTTTCTGCTGCCAAAGACGTTGTTGCTATTCCTGCTGCCATGGTCAAAGCTAGACATAGTGTTAAAAATTTTACTGTCATTTTTTTCATTTTTGTTCTCTCCTTTTTAAGTTTATTTTTTTATTACTCTGATTTTTCATCAGTAGTAAACCCTTATGATGTACATGAGATGGTTATCATCATGTATATTGCAGCTGACGGACCATAGGCTGTTCACTCATTGTATGTATCTTTTTACATAACATATTATAACGATAGTTTTTATTTATGTCAAATGTTGTGGGGAAATTCGGCGGATATGGTCGTTTGCACGAAAGCTGCGATCTGAATGGCTCGGCACAGGAACCTGTATAACGGATAAAATATCGCATAGTTTACGGTAAGTCTTAGGGTTCATCTCTACAGGAGTATTATTCAAATCACCTTCATCGAATAGATTAATAATATTGTCCTTTAAATCATCACAATATTACTCCAAAAGGAGGCCGAGGCCTATGACTATTATGCCACAAATTAAGTGTCCGTGGTGCAATTCTTCTGAACTTTATAAGTTTGGCAAATTTCATTATACTTTAACGTATTATAGTGTTCACTGCCCGTTTGTATTACGAAAACTGGTTGGACTTCTGCCTATTCTTTTTTTGAAATATTTTGAAAGATGATTAATGTTCAATTAACAAAGCCCATATCGGGGGAATGCAGGGTTTTTGTGGAGCAGGAAAACGGGATAATATCCTGCAGGGAAATGCGGCCGATAAGCTATCAGGTAAGAAGGAGAATTGAAGTCCGTGGTCTGGAAAATGCAACTGTGCGTTTTTATGCGGAAAAATATTGCGAAAAAAGCGTTGAAGTGCTGCTTAACTCCAGCTATCTATATTTTGTCGGAGAGAGCTTTGACGGCGGATATGTAACCGACAGATACGGCACATATTATGAAGTGCGGAACATATCGGGAACACTTATTTTTTTCATGCTTAAACGGTCATAGCCAGGCGCATTCGCCAAAAGAGCCTATTTGGTTCTTTCCATAGTTAGTTGAAATAAAACAATTTAATAATCTTAAATCTGCTATTTTCCATAATCATATTTGATTTTTCAACTAAGGCTGGAAAGAACCATAAAAATCATTCATCTTAAAGATTTTACATTTGAAAAAGGTGAAAAGAAATTTGCAATAGCCGGAACAGGAGAATTAGATATACAATATTTATTTAGAAAAATAGAAGAATATAATGTTTTGTGTAAAGTTATTCTTGATGAAACAAAAATTGAGTATTATAACGATAGTGTAAGAAATATTAAAAGTTTGATGTGTTAATTTTTTATATGATTTATGACGATAGAAATAAAAATTTTAATCAAAATCGTACATCTTACAAACTTTATGCAAGGTTCAACAGTGTTTTGGTCGTGTGAAGATGCTGTTTTGTCAACAGGAGCCAGGTTTTTTGCAATTATGAATAAATGAATTTAGAGATTTTATGGGAAACTGTTATAATAGTTGTGCCGAAGTTAAAAGAATACTGTGAGAATATTATAACAAATTTATAATAAACTGTGCATAAAGTGTTCCGTTTCGTACCTAAAACTTAGTGAAATATACATAATGGCAGTCAATTTCAATAAAAATGCCCTGAAATGAAAGTATAACGAAATAAAAGCAGATAAATTATAGTTAAAACACAAATCTGTTTTTTTAATCAAGGTGTCCCGCGTTCGAGTTGCGGATGGATCACCGCTTTCAGGCTCCAAGCAACAGCAATTATGTTATGTTTGGGGCTTTTATATTTGTCCCCACAATAGATACACTTACATTTCAGGGTCAAAATACGACATTTCATGCCAAAATCGGTTTTTGGCATTTTTTTTATTTATAATGATAGTGAAAAGTATAGTGAACATGGAGGGCTACAAAGTGAACAAAAGATTTATCAGTATATTGCTTATATTATATATGGTTGTCACACTGCTGCCGATTATGGAAACATCGGCGGCCGAGATGTACAGTTTAAGTGGCAATTCAATGTTAACATACAGGGTTGTAGTGAAAACCAGTGATATTGCCAATGCAGGGACAGATGCCAACCTTTATGCTGCTTTGTCCTCAACAACAAGGACTCCCGTGACGGATTCCAACTATAATGAAACTTACCGTCTTTATTCTATGGAAGGCGGCGATCGATTTGAAAGGGGCTACACAGACATTTGCTCTTTGAGAGTGAATGGTCAGTTAAAGTTATCACCCATCTATTTTCAACTGGCGTGGGTTTCACAAGGCTTAGCTGCCGGCTGGCACTGTGAATGGATTGAGGTGCAGATTTTCAAAGGTGGTGCACTTACTGCAACCAGCGGAAGAATTCCGGTCAATATGTGGTTTGATAAAAAAGGTGCCAACTTTACTACAGAAATCGTAATTAAGAGAACCATTACGGGGATAGGGAATTTTGACAAAGAGTCTTTACGTCTGACGGATGAAGACTATTACGGTCAGTGGACCGCAACCTGGGACGGTATGGTAACCGACAACATTCAGAAGGAAAGCTATAATACCTATCAATATGTGGGTGCGCCCTGGCTTGATATAGACCGAGAAGATCCCAACTATGGAGTTTATAGGCAATACGTCAGCTGTAGAACCGATACGGTAACCATTGATAAAAGAGGGTTATATCAGGAAATGAAATATAGAGGACTCCATTCCCTGGTGATTCCCATTATATTCACGTTCGATGATCCGTATACCGTGGGACAGCTGAAGTGGAGAAAATACATATATGTAACCGGCGTAAGTGATGTGAAGCTGGATTTGATTTACCGGCCCTATGACCCGGAAATATTCATTCAACAAACAGATAACCAGGAATACCCTGATGATAATCCATATGGTTATCCGGTACAGCCGACAGTCAATATGTTCAAGCAGGGCTCAAACTTAGCAGTAGCAGGCTTGCCGATGAAAGAAAAAAAGCCGAAGGTCATCATCATGGACGAGGAGTGCAATCCTATATCGGAAGTGCCATTGAACATTCCGGAGGATTATGATTTTTACTGGGGTACGATTTTAGGCGAAGACAATTATTATTATACCATGGTGGGCTATGACAACCAGGCGGAAGCCCCCAACAAAACCGTGATTAAAATCTATAAAATCAACATGGCCGGAAATGTTGCAGGAACGGCTGAAATCAAAGGTCGTCCGGCAAATATGGGGGCCGATCAAAATATGGTTGCCTCTATCCGTACCCCTTTTAAAAGCAGCACAGGTGCGATGAAATGGGTGGATGGAAAACTGTATCTTCACATTAGTAAGCATGGATTTGCCAGTGAAGGAGTTGTTCATCAGGCGAATATCAGTTATACGGTTGATACATCTACTATGACGGCTTCTTTTGGAATCAATGGACAAACCAGCTATGTTTCGCACAGTTGGAACCAGAAGCTTATTGCTGACAATGGAAGGATTGTTACCATCGATCATGGGGATGCTTACCCTCGCGCAATCAGATTAAGTGTTTTTAATGGAAGTAATGTAACAACGAAGGATATTTTTAAATTCACCGGGGATTTAGGCGTGAATCAGACCTATCACAAGGTGACAGGATTGGAGCAAAATCCTTCTAAATACTTTGTTGTCGGAAAATCCTTCCCGCATAATGGCAATACTCCGATTCCGGGATATCCAAACTTTAACGGTGACCAAAGCAAACAATCCTATCCGCAGACAGTGAACATTTATTTGATAACGGTGGATAAAAATACACTAGAATACACCCAGAAATGGGTTACAACAGACCATCCCGGATTACCCGGATATTGGACGGAACCCAGACTGGTGCCTCTTGGCGACGGTCGATTGATCCTGCTCTACGGGTATGCGAGAGAATCGAATAATGTACATATCCGATATCATATTGTGGAAGCTGATGGTACGGTTTCTGAACCTATCAAGATAGAACCTATGTCATTCAGAACTCCGCTACAGCCGGTTATGGTTGGGAACAGTATTTACTGGCTCAATGCTCAGGGGTTTGAAGCCTTTGGTACCGGGGCTGAGACCGGGTACAATAAGTTTCATTATAAGACAACCTTTTCAAAGCTGGATATTACGAACCTAACGCAACCTGTTCCCGTTGAAACAACAGTGAATGTGAGTAATAATGGTGAGCAGTATGACTTGTTTCCCGGTGGCACGTATTATTTTGATCTATCTGCGTATCTGAGCACAGGCGGTAAAATGGTACAGGATTTACCTGACAAGACATTGCATTATGTTCCGTTTACTTATGCGGGAACGGTCAATGCGTATAATCTTGCGAAAAATACGGAAAGCAATTTAGAAGCTACATTGAATGTGGTTCCAAGCGACAGAAGCTTATTTGTATGTGATTACAATATTTATAAGGATTTATCATGGAACAGCATCAATAGTTATGCCCAAAAAAGTCCCTATGATATTAAATACGGAATGCCCTATGAAAATAATTTTATATTGCGCATTCCAAGCGGTGGCGCAGTGATCTCTGCCGACTATGGGTTCACTGTGCCAGCCGCCAATGAATGGGATGCCGTGCTCATGAAAGATTCATCGTATATTAAAAACTGGTCGGGCATCTTCTCTTATTGTCATGATCCAAATAGGTATATTTCGCTTTGGTTTACCGTACGTGGATACGGTAGTCCGACAAGATGGTCCATGGCATGTAACAGTCACAATATTGATCAGTTTGGACAAACCGTCGGATACAGACCTGTATTACAGGTGGATTCATCAAAGTTAACTTCACGGGATTCCTTAAAATCTGTTACATTGTTTTTGACAAAAGGCAGCTTTAAAGGACAATCTATGATTAATATTATAAGTGCAGGAAGTACATATACAGCACCGCCTGCATTAGGTCTTACGGACCCGAGCGGCAACCCCGTCACATCTGCTCATCGCTTCAGCTGGAATACCAGTCCGGACGGGAGAGGGCAAAAGTATCTTCCGGGAGCGACGGTGCCAAGCAGTGTGACAATCCTTTATGCGGATTGGGGCACTTCCATGCAGGGAATAAACAACATTACCGTTGAAAATGACAAAATCACCGGTATTGATTATACAGCATTCATATGGTCCAGTATCATCGTTGGGTTTTATAAGGATGGACAGCTGATTGAGACAAAAGTATACAGGCTTGCAGACAATATTCCGATTAGAGACATCGATATTCCCGCATCTGCAAATTCCATCAAAGTTATGATGTGGCAATACGAGCTAGACAATGTGCAGCCATTCGGCTTACCGATAGAATTAGTAAAAGAGAATGGTACTTGGTCTAAAGTTACGAAGTAACGTATAGGTGTTTTATTTTTATCGAATGGCTACACAAATGGATGGGAATGGGAACCGTTTATACAAATGAAATCTTTTGGTGGAACGTGATTGCCTTTATACCAATACGGGTCTTCTCCGAAATTTGTAACCATAATGGTTCCGTCGGAATAGGTAATTTCGTGTACATCATCGGTTAATTCTTTATAATCTTCAATAAATTCCGTTTGAAGGTAACTGACTTTTTTATATTCATCATAAGCCTTTTTTACGTAGGAAATACTTTCTTTTAATAATTCATCGGTATCAGCGGTAAGGTCATTGATTCCCATCCAATTGTCACCGCTGTCCTTAAATTTGGAGTAAAAATACATTAACGGTCTGCTTCCGCATTCAAATACTTGTAATCGGTCATCCGGTGTTTTAATGGGATAGTTTACTGTATTGGTTCCGGAATTTGACATGATGATTCCATGATATACCATTTCCCATAAGTGAATGCCTTTATCCATACAAACTTCTTTTTTTCGATTAAAGCAGATATAAAGGCCATAATCCAAATATTTTGCACAATAATCAAAAACACCTTCCGAGGCAAATCCTCCGAAAAGATTGACGGACAATTCCATAATCTTATGGTAATAATCAACCGTTTGGCTTGCATTACAGGGATGTTTTTCATGAAAGCACGTACGAGGTTCTATAATGGACATGACATCGATGTAGTGCAGTCCCCGGAACCCAAGTTCAGATATTTTAGGCAGTATTTCCTGAGCGATTTCCCATCCGATTTGAGGACACAGCCAATACATGGTGCCGCCGCTCCAGGGAACCGGATTAACGCAGATATTTCCGTTTTTGTCTACCATGGCAATTTCTCCGTTGTTAAAGTAGTCGGATATGCTGTAGCAATCCGTACTGTTTGAATGGCATACGATTTTATAACCGTTGTTTTGAGCATACGCTATCAGTTCTTTCAGTTTTGATTCTCCGCCCAACAGGGGTTCAACCGGAAAGGCGGTAGGCCACCGGCCGTCATGTCCGCTCTTATTCCAGCCCACAAGACAAATTTCGCATTTTTCCACTCCCTGTTTTTTCAACTCATCAATAATATCTTTCACTCTGTCAAAATCACAGGCCACATGCATTGATGGTTCATTTTCCTCGGTTTGTTCCAAAACCGGTGGAGGGGCGGGTTTCCATCCCAGCCTTATACGTATTTCCACAGAATCTTTTATATATTCCAGTTCAGGCCGCTCCGATATTTTTTCTTTTAAGGTTTTACAGTCGCCTTGTTCCAACTGATATTTTCGGTAAAACTTTGCCATATCAATGTAGGTGGCATTTAAGTCAAGAGGATAAAGGGTTATTTTTATGTCTTCATAAATATTTATTTTTTCAAGTTCATATACCAAGCCCATACGATATGTATTTCCAAGCTTAGTGATTTGGATGTTGTAATCGTAGGACATTTGATTTACAATGGCAACAATTACGTAATGATCGCATTTGACGCCGAACATGTTTAAAAGCTTAATTTCAGGTTTGGTCATATATTCGAAGTCATCCCGTTCTTTAAAATAAGTGAGAAATCCGGAATATCGTTCAAAATCATTACTCACAACGTAATATCCGTTGTTATTGACCGTTTGGGCAAAGGTATCCTGCAGAACATAAAGTTTGTTAATATTTTTTGGTATTTTGTCTTTGTTGACGGTAATTACAATTTTGTCCGGCATATATTGTACGTCGGCTTCTATCATGTTTCCCAAATTGTCTTTTGCATATAGGTTACATAGTTCCATGCCTGTTTCCTCCTTTATGATTGGGCAAAAACTTAAAATTTTTCAAAGTCCTCCATGCTGAACGCCCATTTTTCTCTTTTTCTGAAAGGTGATTGAAACTTCTTTTTCAGTACGCCCTTTTCTTCTAAATGGATATAACATTCCAAGTCACACGCACGTCCGCAGATGGAGCATTGATAGCTGTGCATGGCCGGAGGATAAAAATAAAGACGGTCAAGAATACGCTTTGCTGTTTCCGGTGTGACTTTCACTTTGCCTGCAATGATGTCCAACCTGTTTTCGAAATCGGCAAAGGCATCCGGCGGCATGAACGGGTTCTTGGTACCGTTTGCTCCGTTATAATATACGGCACACTGCCAGGGGTCGATGTTTCCGTTTTCATCAATTGCACTGCCCGGGCATGCCTTTATACACTTTTTGCATCCATCGCACAGGTGTGGATGGATTATTTCACTTTCTTCAATGACGGCATCGGTCAAAATAAAACAATAGCGAACCATTGGACCAAATTCGTCGGTAAGCAGTGCCCCATGCAACCCTTTTTCGCCTAAGCCGCATTGAACGGCTGCGTCGATAAAATTCATCTGATGTTCGGCGCTTTTTCCTCTGTAGATTGCATCATATGCAACTTCGGGGTTTGTACTGTTTTCTTCGGACATAATGGTTTGGTGCCGTCTTTGGGGCAATGCCAGGTAACCTTGTTCTTCAATAAAGTGGCAGATTTTGAGTTGTGCCATAGGCATAATGTTTTCTTCCATATTTTCCACGCCCATGGTGGTATATTGATAATAAGTAGAACCTTCTTCAATGCCCCTGTATGCTCCTCTTAGCACTCGAAAGGCAAGGCCTATCACCGTCTTTGTCTGGGGAAATATTTTAAAAATAGGGTCGTTTTTATCAAACCGGTCTGCAGAAGCAAAGCCCACAATATCGGCCCAGTTGTTTTTAGCAATTTCTATGATTTTATTTTTCATATTCTGCCACACTCCTTTAAATGATAATAGCATGCAATGTCACACTTTTTACCGCATAAGCACGGTGCATACCCTTTCTGTGTATTGGGCAGAAAGTTCAGTTCCTTGTAAATTTCCCTTGCCGATTTGCTGTCAAACCGCATTTGGCCGTTCAGGATTGCTTCGCGGTGAGGATGATTTTTTAAAAAGTCTTCTGTTATAAACGGATTGGATTTGTGGGCGCCCTTGTAATATACGGAACATTGCCATGTATCCAAACCTTTTTCGGAAATGGCGTTTCCGGGGCAGGCTTTTATACATTCTCCGCATTTATCGCAAATAGGTTCTGACAACTCATCATCCGTTTCCAGGGGAGCATCGGTTATAATGAAGCAATATCTTATGAACGGACCGTATTTTGGGGAGATAATATGTCCGCTGATACCGACATCACCGATTCCACATGCTTTTGCCGCTTTACCGAAGTCGATGATGACATCCGGTGCAGGCTTTCCTTTTTCAACCGGCTCGGCATATATCAATTCATAGGTATCCATGACTTCAGGATTGGTTTCTTTATCCCCTTTGATTCTTAGATTGGGTACCGTTCGTTGAACACAAGCGTCGTATCCTTCATTTTCAATGATTCTGGCCATTTTGAGTAAAAGTATTTCGGAAAATTCCTCATCAATATACTTGACGCCTAACGTGGTATATGTATAAAATTGAGAGCCGATTTCCATTGCCTTATACAGCCCTTTCGGGACTGCAATTCCAAAACCTATAATACATTTTGCATTTGGAAGAATCATTTTCGGATCCCGTTGAGGATTTTCATCTTTAAAAATATCCAGCTTTCCAATGCCGCATACGCCGGCTCCGAATTCTTTTGCTTTTTGTTTTATCAGCTCGCTTGTAAGCATTATAAACTCACCTTCTCTGTATTCATTTTACTTGTATTACTGTTCTCAATCACCAGAACCGTTGCATCATGACTGACGGTTATATGATGCCATGTGTTCTTTTTGACTTGATAGACCTTTTTTTTATCCATATCATGCTTTTTGATGGTATTGTTTTGATCCATTGTATATAAAGTTGCTTGGCCGTCCAGCAACACGAACACTTCATCCGTTAACAGGTGACGTTCCATTTGTTTTACGGAGGAAAAACGTTCACTGTAACGAAGCAATCCTACTTTCCAGCCTTCATATTGCATTACTACTTTAAAATCTTTGCCGTCAAATTCTAATATTTCTACCTGTCCATTTTCCATGGCTTTTTTGTACGCAGGGGAGCTTTAAAGCGCCCGTACATACATCCCCCTTTCTTTTCCAGCATGCTTACACATGCCCTTATGCATCCTCCGCATTTAGCCATGTTATAGCCAACCCAACTGGGAAAATATTTTTGAAGTGCCGTATAAATCTTAATAATTTCCTGCTCATTGGCAATATCCGTTTTTCCTTCCAGCAAGTCTAAAGCGCCGTTTTCGTTTTTGTCGAATACTTCTTTCGGAACAAAGGGGTTATAATACCTGCCTGCATGGGTGTAAAAGGCGTAGCACCGCCACATGTCAATGTCACCCCATTCCAGTATTTTGCCGTCAAGATTTACCGTAACTTTTTTGCCTGAATGAATGTCAGGAATGCAGCTTCCAGGACATTCCCTAACACATGCCCCGCATTTTCTGCAAAGGGGCTCGCCATTGTACATATCGTCATATTCAAGTTCCGCATCGGTGAAAATGAATGCAATTCTTTGCAGGGGCCCGAACTGAGGGGTTAAAAGCATTTTGCTCCAGCCGATTTCTCCTAATCCGCAGGCAACAGCCGCTATTCTGAACTGAAACTGTAAATCCGGTGCTACGCTTCCTTCTCTTACCGGCCTTGTAAATTGCACGTTTCTATGGTGTGCGGTGGAGGTTTTGGCATGTTCAAAAACTTCAATTTGTTCTTCCGGTGAAAGGGTGCTGCCGGGAGAACCGTCCATATCCGATACGGCGCCTCTTGCGCCGGTGTTTCTGTAAACAAAGGCTTCATATCCTTCCTCTTCAATTAATTTTCCTACCTCATACAAAACAGCAGGTGCAAAAATTTCATTGATGCCTCCATAGGCCATGGAAGGGTATTGGTAAAACTGTGTTCCTTCCTCAATGCCTCTTTGAACGCCTCGTGGTATTCGGAAAATAAATCCGATGACGCTTTTTGCCTCAGGAAACAAAAACTGCGGATTCATTTCACGGGGAGCCCCGTTAAAGCGCGACATGGGGGCAATTCCACAAGCGTCCGCCCCTGCCGCCAGTGCAGCTTCTTTAATCATTTTACTCGTTAGCATAATATCCCTCCAGTTTTATCAGTGATTGATGGTAGACTTCTTTGCAATAGTTGCATTGATTGCATTTTTTATTGCAATGTAACACGGTATTTCCAAATTCTTTCGATATGTTGCCGTTTTCCAGAATATATGGGTACCAGATTCCTGAATGATTGGGTTCAAGCAAATCCATAATGCTTCCGGTATATTTTTTATGGACATATGCCCTAAGAACTCTTGAAGGGTTTTTATTTACCCGTGTGGCAAGTTTAACGGCATCAAAATACGGTTCATACAGGTCGATATCCTCGGGTCTTACGAAATTCGTAATACTTAAATAGGATTCTTTTTTCAAATGATCCGAAAGATAATCCCAGCAAATCCCTTTGAATGCATAAGCATTTTCCATCATGGAAATTTCGGTTTCATGGGCAACCAGGTTGTCATGAAAAGTATGTGCCGAGCAGTTATTCAGGCAGCCGCTGTTGGCAAGCATATAAAGCTTTTTACCGTGGTTGGCACACCAGTTTTTAAGCTGTTTTATTTTGGCTAAATCTCTGTTGTATTCCCTTTGCATATAATAGCTGTCGAAGTAATGGCTGACATAATCCATGCCTTCCATGCTTCCGATTTTCATATTCACCGACGCGCGAACCTCAAGATTGGTGAAATTGTTTTTCAGGAATTTTGCAATAAGCGGTGACGTGGTGGTTACCGATTGAAGCCCGAATCTTGAAAGGATATAGTCAACCGTATCACCGATTTTATTAAAAAATGCTTTGGCTTGACTGTGCCTGCCATAGCAATTGCCGTTTAAAAGCAAGTTTAGTTTTAGCCCGTTTTGGGAAAGACGTTGTAAATCCCATATTTGCTTTTCTTGGGCTTCCCAAAGTGTAAGGCTTTCATGTTCCAGTTGATTGTTCCTTCCGTTTGGAAAGTCTGCCCACGAGAAATATACTTCATAAATGTGTTCTTTGTACCGGATGATTTCTTCAATGAAATCATCGGAAATTCTTAGTTGATATCCCACCATATATTTCATTTTGTTTCACCGTTTTAAGAAATTAAATATTTTATATCTTGATTTTATCATGCAAAGGGCATATAATACATATACAAAACAAATGACTATTTATAAAAAACAAACTTTTTTGGGAGAGAAATTATGCACCTTCAAGATATCAATCCTTTTATCCGGTATGCAAGTAATTCTTCCTTTTTGCCTTTGGATGATGATGTTTATACTTATGATTGCAGATTGTTTTATATGGTTGACGGAACATGCTCCGTCCACGTAGACAGTAAAAAATATAATGTGGAAAAAGGAACGGTATTGTTTTGGCAATCGGGGACCAAATACCGTTTTTCAGTGGATTCAAAAGTAAAAATGATTGTATTAAATTTTGATTTTACGCAACATCACAAACATATTACCGAAGCCATATCGCCTGTATTTGTGGAAGAATTTGATCAAAATAAGGTTTTGGAACATATCCGCTTTTCCGATTGTGAGGCGTTAAATCATCCTTTAGTCTTAGAAAACGCAGTATTTGTTGAAAGTGATTTAATGCAGATTGCGGAGGAATATACGAAACGAAAGATTTTTTTCAGAGAAAAGTCGTCGGGGCTTTTGAAAAAAATATTCATTGACATTGCCCGATTTGCTTCGGCAACGCCTTCGAATGCAGCCGATAAAATAGATATGATTATGGAATATATAAGAAATCATTACAAAGAAAAAATTGACGGCACAACACTGGGGAAGTTAACCGGTTACCATCCGTACTATCTCAACAGGCTTATGCTCATGTATAGCGGTACCACGGTTCATCAATATTTGTTAAATTATCGCATTGAATGCGCCAAAAAATATCTTACCGGCACTGACATGCCAATCACGGAGATTTCCTCAGAATGCGGCTTTGCAACGGTGTCTTATTTTTCCAACTACTTCAAAAAAAAGGTGGGTATGAGTCCGTTGGAATATAGGAATATAAGAAAAAATTTGATATAATTTACATGATGTTTTGTCTTAAAGGTGTCACCTTGACTTTTTAGAGCCTGCATCATATAATAAGTAGGAAGTAATGTGAGGTGGTATGGGTGAGTAAAATATATACCATTGATGAGATTAGAAATATTGTAACAGAAGTAGCAAAAGAATACGGTGTTGAAAAAGTAGCATTGTTTGGTTCTTATGCGCGAGGAGAGCAAAACGATAACAGTGATATTGATTTTATAATTAAAAAGGGAAATATCAAGGGGTATTTTCAGTTTTGTAGTTTTGTTCATGCACTGGAAGAAAAACTTGGAACCCATGTTGATGTTTTTACTTATAAGTCACTTAAAAATTCACTGATTAAAGATGCGATTAAAGATGAGGTAGTTTTGTATGAACAATAGGGATAGTGTTGTTTTGAGAAAAATCATACAATATGCTAATGAAATTGATGCTACGGTGAAAAAATTCGAGTTGAATTATGAAAAATTTGAGGGTGATTTTATCGTAAAAAATGCAATTGCTATGTGTATTTTACAGATTGGCGAATTGGTCGGCAAATTGTCAGAGGAATTGAAAATAACATATAATGCTATGCCTTGGAAGGATATAAAAGCTATGCGTAATATTGCGGCACATAATTATGGTGAAATTGATTTGGAGATTTTATGGGAAACTGCTATAATGGATGTACCAAGGCTAAAAGAATATTGTGAAAAGATTATAGCAGAGTTAGAATAAATTGCGTTTAAGTTGTGTACGATTACAGGTTTTAAAGCCCTAAGCATTAGCAATCATGCAGTGTTTAGGGCTTTTATTTGAAGTTAAATGGTGTCTTGTTTTCCCAACTACTTCAAAAAAGGTGGGTATGAGTTCGTTGGAGTATAGGAATATCAGAAAGAATTTGATATAATTTATATATAAGAAGTAAGTTTTTATTGCAGTTGAGTGAAAATTAATTTGAGACAAGATATCCTTTAGAGGATCCGTTGACAGTTAGTGTTGAAGAGACGGAGGAATGTTTAAACATTGTAGAGAAATTTGTAGCAAGAATCAATGAAATAATGAAAAAATAAATGAAATATTATTGTTTGATTTTGAAATAAGAGGGTTGTATTGATGAAGCGATATCCATTTAAATCCAAATTACTGGGCAACATTGTGATACCTTATTCCATTATATCCATAATCCTTATATCGGGGTTTGCAAGTACCATATATCATATGGTTGAAAATCAACGATATCATTCGGAAAAACGCTATCAGGAAGAGCTTAATTCAAAAATTTTAAATATTTTTGACAGTTTTATTGACGAGATGGATAATGTGGCACTTCGAGTTCATTCTGACAGTAATATTGTTCTTTTTTATACCCATCTTAGTCAGGATAAAAATCCGGAAAATTTTTTCGAGAAAAATGTCTTACAATCCATAGAACTTGCCAGTGTGGTGAATACCATAAATTCACCCTATCATCCTTTGTGGAGGATTTCCATGTATAATCATTACGGGGACTTTTTGTCCGTCGGAGCAAAGACGGATTCGGATGTTGTCAAGGATACGCTGGCGGGATTAAATGTCAGTGAAATGATGGTGAATCTTCAATATGACCAGTTTCATGTGGAATATCGGCAACGTGACATTTGGTCCGATTATTTTAAATCACAATATGTGGTTATCCAAAGGCCTATTATTAATGAATATTCGAAAAAAATTTATGCGGTTGTGGAAGTAGAACAGGATATAAAAACTTTGCTGTCAAGAATTTCCTTTGATACACCGGACATAAAATATTCCATCTATGATTCAAAAGGAAACTATGTTTATGGAACTGCTAAAGAAGAATTGGACAAAAATTGGTATAAAACGTCTTTAACATCGGAAAGATATGGTTGGACCGTGAACCTTTACAGGAACAATAAGGTTGGATTGAATTCCATTTTGATTGTTTTTATAGCCATGTATATTGTTTTAATTGCAGCCAATTTTGCATTGATTTATCGAATTGCCTACAGCATTACAAAGCCCCTTAGGGAACTTGAACAATCGGTGCGTAAGGTTTCAGGGAGAAATCTGACGGTGGAAACGGACGATTCCACCATTGATGAAATTAAAGAATTGGGAAATGCTTTTTCTGAAGCTTTAATGCAGGTGGAAAAGTCCGCCAAAGAAGAACAAAAGGCTTTGGTACTGGCTTTGCAATCGCAGATGAATCCGCACTTTCTGTTTAACACCTTATCGGTCATCAGCAGCAAAAGCTTGGAAATCGGTGGAGAGGAAATTGCATTGATGTGTCAAAAAATATGTGATATGCTAAGGTATGTGGCATCCTATGATGATTTGGTTGTTTCTGTTTCCAGTGAAATCAACCATGTGAAAAACTATTTGGATTTAATGAAAGCTCGGTATGAGGATTATTTTTCTTATGAGATCCAAGCCGACAGTGCGGTTCATCATGTGAAGGTGCCTAAGCTGATTCTTCAACCCTTGGCGGAAAACTGCTTTAATCATGCATTTAAAGATGTGGAACCGCCATGGCATATTAAAATTACCAGCGGACTGGACGGGAACTACTTTTTCTTTACCGTGGAGGATAACGGATCGGGGATGGATGAAAAACAATTGGAACAGATAAAACAAAAAATTGATTATTTTTCAGAGAATTTTAAAGAAAAGTATAAGGAACTTTCCATTGGCGGTTTGGGATTGGTAAGTGCCGTTTTACGCATGAAGATGGCCAATTATAATGTAGACTATGCCGTTGAAACAAGTAAAAAAGGGACCAAAATCACCATAAGAGGAGAAATGGTGTAAGGAGGGGATACGGTGATTCGCGTATTAGTAGTGGAAGATGAACCGCCGATTTTGCGTGCCATGGTGAATGCCCTGAAAAATACCGGTTCCGGGTTTACGGATATTTTTAAAGCGCCTAACGGTAAAAAGGCGATGGAAGTTCTTCAAAAAGAAAAAATCGATGTTGTTTTCACCGATATTCGTATGCCTGTTATGGACGGACTGGAGTTGTCGAAGTTTGTGTACGAACATTATCCTCATGTATTAGTTGTCATCACAAGCGGTTACTCCGATTTTGAATATGCAAGAACGGCCATTTCATACCATGTTTTTGATTATCTTTTGAAGCCGGTTTCAAAGGAGAAAATGAAAGAAGTAACGGACAAGCTTGAAAAGGAAATTGCGAAAAGAAGAAGTGCGCTGGCTCATGACATTATTGTAAAAGGCAAGTATGTGGACGATGCATTATCCGATTCCAATTGTTTTTTGTATATCATTTGTGCAGGTGCTTTGAGCCTTTATGACAATGACCCCATGGTGCCCGGTGCGGCTTTTTGGAATAATGTTCATATGGAGGAAATGATGGAATCCATCTTAAATACGGGGGAGATCTTTTTAACATTTCCCGGGAAAACGGTGTCGGAAAGAGTGGTGGTGGTGGAATCGGCCAACCTTGACAGAGCGGAAGTTATTGCACAGAAAATGTTTGAAACGCTAAAATCCGATATAACCATTACCATTGTTTGGCGATCCAATACTTCATTGTCGCAAATCGGAACCGAAATGCATCAAATTAGAGATGTTTTGTTAAGGCGTATTATGCTTGGCAAAAGTCAAATCATTTGTTGCAACAGTGTTGTTGAATCCCAGCCTTTACAGTTTTATACGCAGGAACAGATGCAGCAAATTTGTGATTGGATGATGAAAAACAGAACGGATGAAGTGACAGCCTTCATTGCGGAAAAACTTCGTGAGATGGAAAGCTGTGGTGCTACACAGGAAGATATAACCGGATTTCTGGATATGATTACAAACCGCATCTATTTCATTTCACAACATTCCGCAAAAAAACCTGCGGTTGTGAAAAAAGAGGTTTATACTGCAATTGCAAACTTTACTACTTTTGAAAATCTGGCCCGTGATTTTGTTTCGGTGGTTCAGAATATGATCACCCCGACACGGCAAGAGGATTATCCGAAACTGATTGTGGAAATACAAGAGTTTTTACATCAAAATTATATGAAAAATATTACCAATGCAGTTTTGTCGCAAAAATTTGGCTTGGTGGCTTCTTATATCAGCCGATTGTTTAAGAAGAGCACAGGACTTTCGCCGGGGGAATATCTTACAAAAGTGAGGATTGACAGGGCAAAAAGCCTCATGCTGTCCAATCCCGATCTTATGGTCAAAGAAATCGCCGGCATGGTAGGGTTTAAGGATGCTTATTATTTTTCCAAAACGTTTAAAAAGGAAACCGGCATGTGGCCCACTGAATTTTTGAAAAATCAGCATTGAATTTTTGAAACGCTGTTTGCAGATTAAATGCAACAGCGTTTTTTTTAATGTTTTATTTTTTTCCATTTGCTTTTTCAGTTTTTACATTTACTAAGAAAATGCAAGTTGCTACAATTTTAGTATAGAAACGGATAGTGAGGGCTGTGGAGAAGGGGTGAAAGAATGTCTGAATATATCCTTGAGTTAAACGGCATAACCAAAATATTTCCCGGCGTGAAAGCATTGGATAATGTGCAGTTCGAACTGAAAAAAGGCGAAATACATGCTTTAATGGGGGAAAACGGTGCCGGAAAATCGACTTTTATAAAAGTTATTACAGGAGTTCATCAGCCTGAAGCAGGGGAAATAAAGATTAACGGCCAAAAGGTGGTCTTCAAGGGTCCTAAGGATGCCTATAAAATGAGTATTGCCGCTATTTATCAGCATGGAACGGCTTATCAGCATTTAACCGTTACGGAAAATATTTTTATGGGACATGAAAAAGTCCGCAAGTCAGGATTGATCAATTGGCGGCAAATGCATAAAGAGGCAAAAGCACTACTTACAAGGCTTGGAAGCAATATTGATCCTACTTCCGTCATGGGAAACCTGACGGTGGCAGAACAGCAGATTGTTGAAATTGCCAAGGCGATTTCCACCAATGCGCAAATTATTATTATGGACGAACCAACGGCGGCTTTGTCGAAACGGGAATGTGAAGAGCTTTATCGCATCACTGAGCAACTCCGTGATGAAGGGTGTTCCATTATTTTTATTTCACATCGGTTTGAAGATATGTATCGACTGGCGTCAAGGGTTACGGTTTTCCGTGATGCCCAGTATATCGGTACATGGGACGTGGATGAGATTTCGAATGAAGTTTTAATATCCAAGATGGTTGGACGTGAAATTTCAAAAATATATCCGAAAAAAGAGGTTGAACAGGGCGAAGAAATACTGAAAGTGGAAGGACTTTCAAAAACCGGTTACTATAAAGATATTTCCTTTACCCTTCATAAAGGTGAAATTCTTGCCTTAACCGGACTTGTAGGTGCAGGAAGAACGGAAGTCTGTCAAGGAATATTTGGCATTAATCCTCCGGATGAAGGAAGCATCTATCTGGAAGGAAAGAAAATCAAAATAAAACAGCCTCTTGATGCACTGAACCAAGGAATCGGTTATCTTCCGGAAGACAGACAGAAACAGGGTTTAATTTTAGACTGGAGTTTATGTAATAACGTTACGTTGTCCACGCTTGAGAAGTTTACCAAAAATACCGTTATTAACAGGAAGCAAGAACGAAACCGGGCCAAGGAACTTCTTGAAAAAGTGGCAACCAAGGCTGTTTCCGTCTTTGATAAGGCGTCCAGTTTATCCGGCGGTAATCAGCAGAAAGTGATTGTGGCCAAAATTTTAAATTCTGATTTAAAAGTCATTATACTGGATGAGCCCACCAAAGGTGTGGACGTCGGTGCCAAAGCCCAAATATATGAAATTATGTCGGATTTGGCAGCGCAGGGGTTTGGTATTATCATGGTTTCTTCTGAAATGCCCGAAGTTTTGGGCATGGCGGATACCATTGTCGTTATGAGGGAAGGCAGGATTTCCAAAATATTTACAGACGCCGGCAGCGTAACACAAGAGCAAATATTGGAAGCTGCTATGAATGTATGAAAAGGGGGTGGCGTCATTGAGTAAAGTAAAAAAGTTTTTTTCATCAAACATTCGGGAAATGAGTTTGATTTTGGTCATGATTGTGCTGTCCGTTTTCGTGCAATATAGAAGCGGCGGCAAGTTTTTAACGGTTGAAAATATCTCGGACCTTATGACCGAAACCGCGATTCTTGCCATTTTATCCGCCGGAATGATGATTGTGATTATCACTGCAGGCATTGACCTTTCCATTGGTTCTGTGATGGCCCTTGCGGGAATGGTGGGAACTACGGTTTTAAAGCATAATCAGTCCCTGACTCCCATTGTCATTATACTCATTGCAATGGCCATTGGGGTGGTAAGCGGATTTATAAACGGTACGTTGGTGGCAAAGCTTAAGATTTTGCCCATTATTGCAACCCTTGGCATGATGAATGTTTTCCGTGGCATTACTTACCTTATAAGCAACGGGAAATGGGTGATGCAAGCTGATATGACGCAGGAATTCATGGGCATTGCTACAGGGAAACTGTTTGGTATCAATAATCTTGTCGTAATGGCTATAGTGACGTATATTGTGGTAGGGGTTTTCTTAAACTATACCAGAACGGGAAGAAAGATATACGCAGTAGGGAACAGTGAAGAATCGGCAAGGGTTTCAGGAATTAAAACCGATAAAACCATTCGTCTTGCCTATACCATTATGGGATTGGTTGCCGGTTTTGCAGGTATCTTATATGTTTGTAAATTTGCAGTTGCTCAGGGGGAAACGGCAGTGGGCTATGAAATGAACGTTATTGCTGCCTGTGTTTTAGGTGGGGTAAGTGTTTCCGGAGGAACAGGCCGTGTACCCGGTGTTCTTTTAGGAGCGTTGCTGCTGGGAATTTTGAACAATGCCATGCCGCTGATAAAGATTTCATCCTTCTGGCAGGAAGCAATTCGTGGCTTAATTATTCTTCTTTCCATTATTACCAACTCATTGATTCAAAGAAACGTTCAGGCAAAAGCGTTGAGAAGGAGGAATCTCTAATGGCTAAAGAATTTGTAAAGCAAGCGGTAAGAAGTGACGGTTCCAGAGAAATAGCGGCTGACAGGGAGTTTCATTTAAAGGGATTCTTTATGCAGTGGGAATGGATGCTTGTTGCAATGTTATTGATCATTAATATCATCAATATATGTTTATCTCCCAACTATGCGAATTTTAATAATATTATGAATGCCATGCGTGATTTTTTGGATAAAGCAATTATTGTTTTCCCAATGGCATTTGTCATACTGCTTGGAGAAATTGATATCTCGGTTGCGTCCATCATGGCATTGTCATCGGTGCTTATGGGAATGGCTTATCAAGCCGGTGTTCCAATGCCCATTGCCATAGGAATTGCACTGTTGGTGGGTACTGCTTGTGGGTTTGTCAACGGCATTATCCTTGTTAAGTTTCCGGAACTTTCCAGTATGATTGTTACCCTTTCTACGCAAATAATATATCGTGGAATTGCATCCATCTTACTGGAAACGCGGTCGGTGGGCGGATTTCCGTCTTGGTTCAGCCAATTTGGATGGGGAAAAGTCGGGCCGGTTCCCATTATACTGATTTTCGTCATATTGGAAGTTGTATTATTTGCTTATCTTCTTCACTGTACAAAGTTTGGAAGAAGAACCTATGCAATGGGGAATTCGGTTACGGTCAGCCGCTTTTCAGGTATTCAAACCGACAAGATAAAGCTTATTATTTTTACTACTTTAGGTCTTTTTTCCGGTATTGCGGCTGTATTTTTAGCGTCCAAGATGGGCAGCGTCAGACCGGACGTTGCAAAAGGCTATGAACTTGATATTATTGCCATGGTTGTTTTAGGCGGTGTTGCTTCATCAGGCGGAAAAGGCAATATTTTAGGTACTGCACTTGCAGTTCTTGTCATTGGTTTCCTCCGCTATGGATTAGGACTGATTAATGTTACCAGTCAGGTGATTATGATTATTGTCGGTGCTCTTCTCATTATTGCAGTAGCAATACCTAATTTCAGAGAAAGCATCGGAAAGGCGAATTGGTATATCAAACTGACTTCGCTTGGTAAACAGTTTAATAAGAGATAATATCTCTTGTTATAAATTTATTTAAATTAAAAAGGAAGGGAAGATATCAAATGAAAGCAAAGAAATTCATTGCATTAGGGTTAGCAAGCATTATGAGTTTGGCTTTACTAAGCGGCTGCGGCGGAAAAACAAATGAGCAAGCAAAAACCCCGCAACAGTCTGCATCGCCAGAAAAGCCTACCTATGTTTTTGTGGCGAAAGACGTACAAAATCCTTATATGCAAAAAGTTTTTGAAGGTTTTGAAAAGGCGGTCAATGAAATCGGAGCCAATGCCCTCTACAAGGGCCCTGAAACCGCAACTCCGGAAAAGCAAATTGAGATTATTAACCAATTAGTTGCACAAAAGGTTTCAGGTATTGCCATTGCGGCAAACGATGCAGATGCTTTGCAACCCGCACTGCAAGAGGCTATGAAAGCAGGTATTAGCGTTATATCTTTGGATTCCGCCGTTAATAAGGATTCAAGACAGGTTCATATTCAACAGGCAGATCCTGAAAAAATCGGCAGAAGCTTAATCCAAGCGGCTTATGAAATGATAAACGGCGAAGGCGGTATTGCCATATTAAGTGCTACTGCTCAAGCCACCAACCAAAATCTGTGGATTGAATGGATGAAAAAAGAGTTGGAAGAAAATAAAGAGAAATATACCAAAACACCGCTTGTAAAAATAGCTTACGGTGATGATGACCCAACCAAGTCAACATCCGAAACTCAAGCATTGTTGACTGATCCAAGCATTAAGGTTATTATTGCTCCCACAACGGTTGGTATGCTTGCAGCCGGTAAAGTCCTTCAAGATAAAAAATCATCGGTTAAATTGACGGGTCTCGGCTTGCCTTCCGAAATGGCTCCGTTTATTGAAGACGGCACATGCCCATGGATGTATTTGTGGAACCCTGTCGATATCGGTTATTTGGCAGGTTATGCAATTGACGCTCTTCATACCAAGAAAATAACCGGTGCTGTCGGTGACACGTTTACAGCCGGTTCCCTTGGTGAAAAAGTGGTAACCGAAGATGCCGCTCAAGGTACCGAAGTCATGCTTGGCGATCCATTCAAATTTGATCCTGACAATATTGGAATTTGGAAAGAAGTATATTAATAAATCCAATAAATCCGTATTTTTTGTAGGGGCGATTCAAGAATCGCCCTTTTTACTAATGTTGTCAATTTGTGTGCCATATAATGGGTACAATTTATATAACGCATTAATGCAACTAAATTTAACAGGCCCGAATCCATACCGCCATTTTGCTTTCTTCCGTCCATAACTTTCCGGCCGAAGCATAATCCGTCACTCTAAAATACGAATGATCTTTGGTAGGTATGCAAACTTCCACAATGTGAGGGTATGGAGCCATATCGGATTCAGGCAGAACAGCATTAACATATCCATCCTTGCCTATGTCAATGCTAATCGGATTGTCAGGGTTTGTTCCTAAGCGTTTATCTACAGCAAGCATTAACGGTCCTCTGCGAAGAGCAATATGGGTTTTGGCAAGAGGATCTTCCCGGTCGAAGGTCGGAACGATATAATTATGTCCCCAAATCACTTTATTCATAAGAATTTGCTGGCCGTAAGGTATTGGGAAAACGGCCTGGGTTCGCATATCCAATTCCATTTCAATTACATCGCCGTCTTTCCATATACGATGTATTTCAATATATCCTTCGTATACTGCAGCGTTTTCACCGTTTACAGTGACATAAGTGTTTTTACTCCATTGAGGATTTCTAAGCATAATGGTAAATTCTTCCTCTGTGTTTAAGGATATTGTTATTCTCATTTTCCCGTTTCTTGGATAATCCGTTTCATTTATGATGGTAATTGGATTTCCGGACGGCGTTTCAGATTTTATGGTACCGGGAATGTAAAGGTTTAAAACAATTCCACTGTCTGATTTTAAAACAGCCATTTTAGGTACCAGTCCGGCTCCTGCAGCACCAATGCAAGCGCAACATCCATAGTAATGATTGTCCGGCATAATTTTAAATCCGCCGATACCGTTTCCTCTTGTTCCGGAAGTTAACGGGCTGTAACTGTCAAATGGTAATGGTTCAAAATGGAGTTCCGGATATTCTTTTTGAATGGAAGGTTCCACTCTTTTTTCGGTATTCACAGAACCCAGGTAAGCGTTGTATAGTGAGCGTTCAAAAGCGTCAACATATTTGGAGTTTCCTGTCAGCAAGGTAAGTTGATAGAAAAACTTCATCAGTGTTACCGTCACACATGTTTCTTGCATAATGTTTCCGTTGGTGGTGTTGGATTGACGAACGGTGGAATGGTCAAACAGCTCATGAGTACATCCACTGCATCCTATAACCGTAAAGTCACTTTCTAAAATCCTGTCTGCGAAATTTATAATAGCCGTTTTATATCTTTCATTCTTGGTTACCCTGTAGAATTCAAGCAATCCCTCGAAACAGGATATCATTTCGTATGCTTTGGTAACAGGATATTGATACGGATACAAATTGTTTTCATAGGCAAGTTCAAATACGTTTTCCACCGACGTTCCGCCACTTTGTACAATGTACTCGGCAAAATCAAAATATTTTTTCTCTTTTGTAAGGTTATATAGCCTGACAATGGGCTCAAGCAGGGAAGAAGAGTTCAGTCCTCTCCAATGACTGGTTGCTTCGGTAATAGGGCGTTTGCCGTCTTCGGTACGGCCTATTTTGGACATAATGGCGTCAACTTGTTTACACATACCTGCTACAATCTTTTCAATCAATTTGTCATCGTTGCATATTTCAAGATAATATTGCATTCCTAAAAGGACATATTTTCGGCACCATATGTCCCAGCCGTTAAATTCTTTTTCTATTGGGTAGGTACTGATTCTGCCGTATTCATCAAAGCTGTCCAGCATATCACGAACCGTTTGAGTAAGGATGTTATATAGCTCATTGTTGCGTGTATAGGAATAAACAAAACATGCACCACGCATCATTTTGCCCCAGTATTCTCCGCGCCAGCCATTGTCTGTGTCGGTATGCAACCGGAATTGTTGAACAAATCGGAACCAAAGTTCAGGATTTAGCATCTGCATTTCTTCTATAAAATGAATGGTTTCATGGATCACCCCTTTAAAATGCCATTCTCCGTTGAAATTGCTTGCAAATTTACCGGAATCCAAAGACGGTTGATTTACTTTTTTTAATGGTGAAATTTCAGAATACATAATTTCTCCTCCAAATTTATTGATTTTTATTAATAATTATATCAATATGGTTTAAAATATTTTGTTAATTTATTTTACTATAACAATAGCGAATTGTAATTGAATTTAATATGCATAAAAAATTGACTTATTTTGATTTCAGTGGTATGATGGAAGGGAGGTGTTGGACATGGAGGCTATGGAGGAAAAACGGATAAAAAAACTGTTGCAAGAAATTTCTGTTGTAAACTCAACGGATAGTTCTAAAATAGAACGGATGAGTAAATATGTAAGCAAAACCGATAAACATGTTTTCGTCTGCCTTCATCCGTCTGCCGTAGTGCATTATTACCATACCCACGATTTTTTTGAAATTAATTATGTGTATGAAGGGGAGTGCATTAATTTAATCGAAGGTGAAAGTTTACATATGAAGACAGGGGCTTTTCTTATGATGCATCCCGGCACATTTCACACCGTATATGCAGATTCCCAAAGCAAAGTGGTCAATATCCTCATACAACCGGTGTTTTTCAAGCAAGCCTTTTCTAATGTTCAAGGCATTGATGGCTCTTCGTTTTCTTTATTTATGAACAAAGCAAGCAGTAATTCATATTATAAATATGTGATGTGTGATGCGGAATGTGTTCGACAGGAAGTTACAAATCTAATGGAGGAGGAAGTAGGAAATGATGTAAACTCCAATATAATGCAGGAAGCGTTGCTTTCCGTTCTTTTTTGTAAACTGTTGCGTAACGTCAAGGAAGCGGTAATTTCCGATATTCGTTGTGCATCATCCGATATTATGATGGATATGCTTCAATATGTTTATGACCACTATAATGATGTAACCCTATCGGAACTATCTGAAAAATTCGGATACTCCACCGCTCATATTTGCAGGATGTTTATGAAACAAACCGGAAAAACGTTTGGAGATACTTTGACGGAAATTAAAATGGAGAAAGCCGCAGCTTATTTAAGGGATACCAAGCTTAAAGTTTATGAAATTGCCCGGCTTGTGGGATATGACAGCCATGAGTATTTTCACCGGCTTTTTAAGTCACGCTTTGGTGTAACCCCGTTTCAATATCGTATGTCCAGACAATCCTCATACTTTACCCCAAGCTTGTTTGCCGCTACAAGAAATACTTCCGGGTCCGGTTTTGATTTTGTAATATCAAGCCCGCAGGAAATTGCGTCAAATTCATTATAAAGTCCTGTTCTTTTCAAAATTTCAGGTGCATTCTTGCTTGCTGAAGCAACATTTATTAGGTTTAACGTTAAACTTATTATATTAAAAGTTTTATGGCTTATCAATGAAATTAACAATTAAAGGTATATATTTTTCAGTTGATAAATATTATTCCAAAAACAGTAACCTTTATATTTTTATTGATATTTTATCATATCTATGATAAAATTATGATAAATTAATGAAGGAGTGATAATTATGCCGCATATTAGACCTGTATCGGATTTGAGGAATAATTTTGCAGATATATCAAGAATTGTTCATGAAACTCAAGAGCCAATATTTTTGACCAAGAATGGTTATGGAGATATGGTGGTAATGAGTATGGAAGCGTACGAACGAAAGTTGTTTGAAAGTGAAGTTTACTTTAAACTGAAAGAAGCGGAACTGGAAGCCAAGACAACGGACAGGAGGTATTCCCATAGAGAAGTTTTTGATCAATTAAGAGCAAAACTTTCTAACAGGATAGAATCTGATGAAGTATGAAATTAAATATCTACCTTTGGCAAGTAGAGATTTATCTAATATTGTATCCTACATTGCAGATGAGTTAAGAGCGCCAAAGGCGGCAATGGATTTAATTGACGAATTGTATACTTCTATATCAAGGCTTGCACAGTTTCCGTATTCATGCAGGGTATATCAATATGAAAAATTTCTTGAAAATGAATACATAGTATTGCCTGTCAAAAATTATTTGGTATTTTATGTAGTAAAAGAGCGAGTAGTTGAGATTCATAGGATTATATATGCAAAAGTAAATTTAGGTAACTTTATAAAATAATATGATTAAGTATATTGCTAAAGATATAAGCAAATAAATTATCTTAGTTTTCTTCAAAGATAAATGGATCATCGAATAATTTGCCTGAATTTTAAAAAAAAGTTCAGGTTTTTTTGTTTTTTTATTGACAAAATCCTCTATCTTTGATACTATATTTTTGTCAATTGAATAGTTTACCAGCTCATATAATTTCGAGAATATGGCTCGAAAGTCTCTACCAAACAACCGTAAATTGTTTGACTATGAGTGAATCTAATGACGAAATGATATTGCTATGTATCCGTATGGAATGTTCGGACAAATAGATTTCACTCAGATCTATTTGTCTGTTTTTGTTTATACGGATATTGCGGAGGTGGTTTATCACTTACAGGATAATCAAATGTATACCGTTTTTCGACAAACCAAATTTTCAACAACAAAAGAAAGAAAATTATTTTTAAGAAAGGGGTCAAACAATTATGGAAAAGTTTTTTCGTCTAAAAGAAAACAACACAAATGTTAAAACGGAAATTGTGGCTGGTATTACGACTTTTATGGCAATGGCGTACATTTTAATTGTTAATCCGAATATTTTGTCGGATGCAGGTATGGATAAAGGAGCTGTTTTCACAGCAACTGCAATATCGGCAGCGATAGCAACCATCGTAATGGCATTGATAGCCAACTATCCGGTTGCATTAGCATCAGGTATGGGATTGAATGCATTTTTCGCATATACCATTGCATCTAAATATTCATGGCAAATTGCATTAACGGCTGTTTTTATTGAAGGTATAATTTTCATCCTATTATCTTTTGTTAGCTTCAGAGAAGCGATTGTCAATGCAATTCCGCAAAATCTGAAGTATGCAGTAACGGTTGGAATTGGTTTGTTTATTGCATTTATTGGTTTCCAAAATTCAGGCATTATCGTGGATAATCCTAGCACCTTACTTTCTTTAGGTGACCTTACAAGCATAACCGTTATTTTTTCTCTGATTGGATTAATAGCAACCATATACATGGTTCATAAGAATGTAAAAGGTGCATTGTTATGGGGAATCTTAGGTACTTATGCATTAGGGGTTATTTGTCAGCTTGTTGGATTATATCAAGTTAATCCGGATGCAGGTATGTATAGTTTAATTCCAAGTGGTATCGTTTCTTTACCGCCATCCCTTAATTCTATTTTTATGAAATTTGATTTTTCAGCTTCTTTTGCGTTAGGATTTGAATTTGTTATTATCATGTTTTCTTTCCTGTTTGTTGATATATTTGATACGGTAGGTACTTTAATAGGTGTTGCAAGCAAGGCGAATTTATTGGACGAACAAGGCAATTTGCCAAATGCAAAACAAGCTTTACTGGCAGATGCGGTAGGGACAACAGTTGGAGCATGTTTAGGAACGTCTACCGTAACCAGTTATGTAGAAAGTGCTGCTGGTGTTGCTGAAGGCGGTAAAACAGGATTAACTGCGCTTACTACAGGTATTTTATTCATAGTGGCTTTAATATTTTCACCTATACTGACCATTATACCTTCTTTTGCAACTGCGCCGGCTTTAATAATAGTTGGATTGTTTATGATGACATCTATTACCAAGATTGATTTTAGTGATTATACGGAAGCATTCCCGGCATTTTTAACCTTAATTGTTATGCCTTTAGCTTATAGTATTGCCGACGGAATTATGTTTGGAATGTTATCCTGGGTAATATTAAAACTTTTAGCAGGCAAAGCGAATAAAGTACCTGTAATAATGTATATTATTGCAATATTATTTATATTGAAAATATTGCTTTAGTATTATAGTATTTCAATACATAATGAAGTCCGATAAAGTCTTATCGGACTTCTATTTACTTGAGACCCACAGAAGATAATTAATAATTAAGAACGGATAAAGTGATTTGTCCGTTGTTAATTATCAATTAAAAGGTAGAGGCGCTCTGTGAACCGATGTCGTCAACTTAATCTACTATATAATGGATGACGTACATATGTTCTTAAATCGTTATTCAATGTAGGGACACCATACATGGTGTCCGAAGTCAGCACATTCACAGGCGGACGCCATGTATGGCGTCCCTACAAATACAGAATATATATTATCATACAAGCGATTTCTATTTATCGCAAATACGGTATCAACTTTTGTAGAGGCGGCCTGTGTTCGCCCGCAAGATAAGATATGTTTTAAAATAAGGTATATTTATGGTAAAGGAGAGGTTGCATAATTATGTCAAACAAAAAACCAAAAGTGGCAATTGTAATGGGAAGTGAATCCGACTTCCCTGTTTTGAAAAATACCATTAAAGTTTTAAAGCAGTTTGATGTAGAGGTTGAAGTCCATGTGATTTCTGCACACCGAACGCCTGAAAGAGCGGAGCAATTTGCAAAGAATGCCGAATCAAACGGTGTGGACGTTATTATAGGTGCGGCAGGCAAGGCGGCCCACCTGCCGGGGGTGCTGGCAGCCTTTACACCCCTTCCGGTTATTGGTTTACCAATTAAGTCGTCTACAATGGATGGCCTTGATTCGTTATTATCCATTGTTCAAATGCCGAAGGGCGTTCCGGTTGCAACGGTTGCCATTGACGGAGCGGATAATGCGGCGATTCTTGCAGTGCAGATTCTTTCAACAGGATATCCTGATTTAAAAGCCAAGCTTAAGGCTTTTAAAATCGATATGGCAAAACAAGTGGAAGAAAAAGATAAATGGATTCAAGAGGAGGTTTCAAAACTATGAAAAAGCTTGAAATGTTGTATGAAGGAAAGGCAAAAAAAGTATATAAAACGGATGATGAAAACTTGTATATTGTTGAATATAAGGATGATGCAACAGCGTTTAACGGTCTGAAAAAGGGGACTATTCAAGATAAGGGAATAGTGAATAACAAAGTATCCAATCATTTGTTCAAATTACTGGAAAAAGAAGGAGTGCCTACTCACTTTGTAGAGGAAATCAGCGCTCGGGAAACGGTTGTTAAAAAAGTGGAAATTGTTCCTATTGAAGTGATTGTGAGAAATATTGCTGCAGGCAGCCTGTCAAAGCGTTTAGGCTTACCTGAAGGTACAAAATTAAATCATACCGTTTTGGAGTATTGTTATAAAAACGACGAATTAGGTGACCCCATGATTAATGATTATCATATTTATGCGTTGCAGCTTGCTACCAAAGAAGAACTGGAGGTTATTTCATCCCTTTCGTTTAAGGTCAATGAGGTATTATCCAATTATCTTAAGGACCTTGGCATTGAATTAATTGACTTTAAGCTGGAATTCGGCAGATGTCCCGACGGAACCATCATTCTTGCCGATGAAATTTCGCCTGACACTTGTCGTTTTTGGGATTCCAAAACAAAAGAAAAATTAGACAAAGACAGGTTCAGAAGAGACCTGGGCAATGTAGAAGATGCTTATAAAGAAGTACTTAGAAGACTTATGGGAGAGTAAGGAGTGTAATATGTCAAGTATAAATTTTGATTGGAGATTAGACAAGCTTAATGAAGAATGCGGCGTTTTTGGGGTATATGATAATGATGGGTATGATTGTGCACGTTTGACTTATTATGGATTATATGCCCTTCAACATCGCGGTCAGGAAAGCTGTGGCATTGCCGTTAATGATGACGGAACCATTATTTATCATAAAGATATGGGCTTGATTCCGGAAGTGTTTAATGATGTCATATTGGAACATTTAAAAGGCCAAATTGCGGTTGGTCATGTTCGATATTCTACTACCGGGCGCAGTCAAAGAGAAAATGCACAACCGCTTGTTACAAAGTATGTAAAAGGCACATTGACCGTGGCTCATAACGGTAATTTGGTGAATGCTTCGAAAATACGGTCGGAATTGGAGAGAGCCGGTGCTATTTTTCAGACCACCAATGATTCTGAAGTGATTGCTTATCTGATAGCCCGTGAACGTGTAAAATGTTCTTCCGTTGAAGAGGCCATTAAAAATATCATGAGTGAGCTAAAAGGTTCTTATGCTCTGGTTGTGATGAGTCCAAGAAAGCTAATTGGCGTAAGAGATCCATGGGGTATTAGGCCTTTATCTATCGGAAAATTAAATAATTCATATATCCTGGCTTCGGAAACTTGTGCTTTTGATGCCATTAATGCGGAATTTATAAGAGATGTGGAACCGGGAGAGATTGTTGTTATTGATAAGGACGGAATGCGTTCTATTAAGGATAATTGTTCAGGTACTTCTAATATATGTATTTTTGAATACATTTATTTTGCAAGACCGGATAGTGTTATTGAAGGTGCCAGTGTATATGAAGCCAGAAAAGAAGCAGGCAGATTGCTTGCCAAGGAGCATCCGGTAGATGCCGACCTTGTCATTGGTGTGCCGGATTCAGGACTTTCGGCGGCAATCGGGTATGCGGAGGCTTCAGGAATTCCTTACGGAGAAGGTTTAATTAAAAACCGTTATATAGGCAGAACGTTTATACAGCCGACACAAAGTCAGCGGGAGATAGGAGTAAAAATTAAGTTAAGTGTACTGAAAAGCAGTGTTGCCGGCAAAAGAATTGTAATGATTGATGATTCAATTGTACGAGGTACTACCAGCAGAAGAATTGTACACATGCTAAAGGATGCCGGAGTAAAAGAAGTGCATTTAAGAGTAAGCTCACCTCCTTTTAAATGGCCATGTTATTTTGGAACGGATATTCCATCCAAAAAACAGTTGGTTGCGTGTTCTCATACCGTGGAAGAAATTCGAGATTTAATTGGTGCAGACAGTTTGGGATATTTAAGTATTGAAAGCTTGTCGAAAATTGCTGTGGGCGCCAAGTGCGGATTTTGTGACGGATGCTTTACAGGAAAATATCCTATGAATGTGCCGGAAGATGCGGATAAGATGGTATTTGAAGGGAGGACTCATCATGAGCGACAGTTATAAGAAAGCCGGAGTGGACGTGGAAGCCGGATATGAAGCGGTCAGATTGATGAAACAGCATGTCGCCAAAACGTTTATTCCCGGTGTATTATCCGGCCTTGGTGGTTTTAGCGGCTTATTTGAAATTGATAAGAATCATTACGACAGGCCGGTACTTGTATCAGGTACGGATGGCGTAGGAACCAAGCTGAAAATTGCTTTTATCATGGATAAGCATGATACGGTAGGACAAGATTGTGTGGCAATGTGCGTCAATGACATTGCATGTTCCGGTGCCAAGCCGCTGTTTTTTCTTGACTATATTGCCGTAGGAAAAAATAAGCCTGAAAAGATAGCCTCCATTGTGAAGGGAGTTGCCGACGGTTGCGTTGAGGCAGGTTGTGCCTTGATTGGCGGCGAAACAGCCGAAATGCCCGGATTTTACAAAGAAAATGAATATGACCTTGCAGGGTTTGCAGTAGGAATTGTAGATAAGGATAAAATTATAGACGGTGCAAAAACAAAACAAGGAGATGTGCTTATAGGTCTTGCATCCTCAGGAATACACAGTAATGGTTATTCTTTGGTGAGACGGCTGTTTAACTTGAATGGAGACGATGATAGAAAAAAGCTTGATACTTATGTAGAAGATATTGGCTGTACCGTAGGAGAAGCACTGCTGACCCCAACCAGAATTTATGTCAAAATTCTTCAGAATCTTATTGAGCACTTTTCCGTTCATGCAATTTCCCATATTACAGGCGGTGGTTTTATTGAAAATATTCCAAGAATGTTGCCTTACAATCTAAGAGCGAAGATTATAAAGAACAGTTGGGATGTGCTGCCTATTTTTACATTATTACAGAGCCTTGGCGATATACCGGAAAGGGATATGTTTAATACGTTTAACATGGGAATAGGCATGGTTTTTGCAGTAGATGAAACACAGGCAGATTCCGCCATAAAATTCCTTAAGGAAAACGGGGAGAAAGCATATATCATTGGTGAGGTTGTAGAAGGTGAAAATGGGGTGGACTTATGATTAATATAGGAGTCTTGGTGTCCGGGGGAGGTACCAATTTACAGGCATTAATTGACGCAATGAAGGCCGATAAGATACCTAATGGCAGAATTGTAACCGTTGTTTCCAGTAAGGAAGGAGTCTATGCTCTTCAGCGGGCGGAAAGACATGGTATTCCTAATACGGTTATTCCCAGAAAAGACTTTCGTTCTAAAGAGGAATATGACAAAGCCTTATTACGTCATATGAAAGAATATCAGGTTGATTTAATTGTCATGGCCGGTTTTACGTCCATTATTGGAAAGTTGTTACTGGAAGAATACAATAATAGGATTATTAATGTCCACCCTTCGTTAATTCCTTCATTTTGCGGAGAGGGTTATTACGGTTTAAGAGTTCATCAAAAAGCATTGGAATACGGAGTTAAAATCACAGGAGCAACCGTACATTTTGTCAATGAAATAACGGACGGTGGTCCGATTATTCTGCAAAAGGCAGTAGAAGTATTGGACAATGATACTCCTGAAACCCTTCAGAAAAGAGTCATGGAACAAGCTGAATGGGAGATTCTTCCCAAAGCAGTGGCATTGTTTTGTGAGGGCAGGTTGAAGGTTGAAGGAAGGAAAGTCATTATTGGATGATATATGGATTGTAGTGTTGATTTATTAGTTTTCGCTATGTGTAGGGCGATTCAGGAATCGCCCGTTTAAGTATACTATGATAATGATACAATAGTTATATAGAATAATTTGGGCGATTCGTGAATCGCCCCTACATTAGGATACAGATTTAGGAATATATAATCATATCCATTCTGCATTCTCAATTCTGCATTTATTACAAAGGGAGGTACATATAATGTCCAAAAGGGCACTAATCAGTGTTTCGGATAAAACCGGGGTCATTGAATTTGCACAGGAATTAAGCAAGCTCGGTTATGAAATTGTTTCAACGGGAGGAACTGCAAAAGCAATCAGTGATGCAGGAATCAAAGTCATTAATGTTTCGGATATCACAGGCTTTCCGGAATGTCTTGACGGAAGGGTCAAAACACTTCATCCTAACATTCACGCCGGTATTTTGGCTATGCGCGATAATCCGGAGCATATGGAGCAGCTTAGGAAACTCAATATTGATACCATTGATATTGTGGTCATTAACCTTTATCCGTTCAAACAGACCATTTTAAAAGAGCATGTGGAATTGGAGGAAGCCATTGAAAACATTGATATTGGCGGTCCAACCATGATAAGGGCGGCGGCAAAAAATTATCAGGATGTTGCGGTCATTGTTGATCCGGATGACTATGGTACGGTTCTGGAAGAGTTAAAACAAACAGGAAGCGTTTCACGAAAGACAAAGTTTAAACTGGCCTATAAGGTTTTTGAGCATACCAGTCATTATGATACTTTAATTGCAAAATATTTACGTGAACAAATCGGCGAAGAATTATTCCCGGAAACCCTTACTTTGACGTTTGAAAAAGCACAAGATATGCGTTATGGTGAAAATCCACATCAAAAAGCCGTATTTTACAAGGAAGTAGGTCATAATCCAGGCTGCCTTACTTCGGCAAAACAATTGCACGGTAAAGAATTATCCTATAATAATATCAATGATACTAATGGGGCAATTGAGTTGCTGAAAGAATTTGATGAGCCTACGGTAGTTGCTGTAAAACATGCCAATCCATGCGGTGTAGCAAGTGCGAATTCCATCTATGAAGCATATATAAAGGCATATGAAGCGGATCCTGTGTCCATATTCGGAGGGATAGTGGCGGCAAATCGGGAAATTGACGCCAAAACCGCAGAGGAAATCAATAAAATATTTATTGAGATTGTGATAGCACCGTCATTTACGGAGGAAGCAATGGCTATATTAACAAGGAAAAAAAATATTCGAATATTGGAACTTCCTAGTATATCTGCAAAATTGCCTGTCGGTGCATTAGATATGAAAAAGGTTGCAGGCGGATTGTTGGTTCAGGAAATAAACAATCAATTAATTAACATGGATGACATTCAATATGTAACGGATAGGAAGCCTACAGAAAAGGAAATGCAGGATTTAATATTTGCATGGAAGGTTGTAAAGCATACCAAATCCAACGGGATTGCTCTTGCAAAAGATTTACAGTCAATCGGTATAGGGCCGGGACAGACCAACCGGATTACTGCTTTGGAGTTGGCTATAAAATACGGCGGAGAACGAGTGAAAGGTTCCGTGATGGCATCCGATGCATTTTTCCCGTTTCCGGACTGTGTGGAAGCGGCTGCAGCGGCAGGAATCACTGCCATTATCCAGCCGGGCGGATCTATCCGGGATCAAGAGTCTATTGATGCATGCAATAAATACGGAATTGCCATGATTTTTACGGGAATGAGGCATTTTAAGCATTAATATAAAACTACATTGAATGGGGCTGTCGCACAAGACATAATATTTACCTATCCTACGGGCGATTCTTGAATCGCCCCTACACTGGATACGGATTCATATATGGATAAATCATTATTCCGAGGGCTACAGAGTCACGGCGAAGGCAAATAGACATTTTGGCAAAAATACCACGGACGGTATTTTTAGCATCACCCGCAACACGGATGTTGCGTTGATGCGGCCTAAATGGATATTTGGCAAGCCGATGAGTCTGTGCTCGAGGAATATCGATTTAGGAATATATGAATCCGTATTTGTTTATAGTAATCGGATAGCAGGGTGTGGTTGTCGCCTCCCTTTCAAAACAGCAAGGAGGTAGAGATAACAGGAAAGGTATATACTAAAATAAGTAAAAGTAAGCAATATTTTTGAAAGAAATAATTTTCTTTAATACAGGTTAGTATAATTTATATATGACATCCATAAAGGAGAGAATGTATAATGGAAAATAAATATACGAATTTTACCGAAAAACGTATGGAGATATTCGGTGAGCTTGTCAAAAGATATTGGAACGGAACCTTGAAGGATGTGGATGATTTAAATGTTCTAGCCAATGACATAAAAAGCAAATATGGATTTAGTGACGAAGATTTGCCTTTTATCATGGACCACATAAGAATAGCCATGGGACAGGAACCAAGGGGAAACCAAGCCTTTAGTGATGAGTTGGAGGTTGTCAAACGTTCCAAAGAAATTCGTCCGCCGGTTATCGCTAAAATAGGAGAACCATGTGAATATTGTAATGAAGAGCAATGCAAATGCATAGGTGTGGGCAAATATGAAAATCCGGTGTACAGGAGGGGTAATCGGCCGGTTACTGGGAACAGTGAGTGTTTAAACTGCGGTTATTGCGTTGCGGCTTGTGACTTCGGCGCTTTGGCGGATAAAATAGAATTTATGCCCGTTATTGATTTGCTGAAGGATGACAAGGTTCCGGTCTATGCAGCAGTAGCTCCTGCTATTGTCGGCCAGTTTGGTGATGACGTAAGTATGGGACAGTTAAGAACGGCTTTCAAGTTGCTAGGATTTGAGGATATGGTTGAGGTGGCCTTATTTGCTGATATTTTAACTATTAAGGAGGCTTTTGAGTTTAGCCGTCTTGTAAAAAGTGAAGCAGATTTTTTCCTGACAAGTTGTTGCTGTCCGGTATGGTTTAATATGGTCAAAAAAAGCTATCCGGAAATTTATGAACATTTGTCGCCTTCGGTATCACCCATGATTGCTGCAGGAAGGATTCTCAAAAGTTTATATAAGGATGCCAAGGTTGTTTTTATTGCACCGTGTATAGCCAAAAAAGCGGAAATAAAAGAGCCGGATTTGGTAGGAGCCATCGATTATGTCTTAAATTTCAGGGAATTAAAGGAAATCTTTGAAGCATTGAATATTAATCTGAAGGAGCTTTCAAGCGATGATAAGGATCAGCATCCTTAGGCGGAAGATTGTATGCAAGAACCGGTGGAGTAAGCTTTTCGGTAAAAACAGTGGTGAACCGATTGGAACCTCGCAGGGTCATTAAGCTGAAGGCTAAAAAAGTGGATGGCGTAAAAGCATGTAAAGAGATATTGGAAGATTTGCGGAACGGCAAAAAGGTAAATGCCAACTTTATTGAAGGCATGGGGTGCATAGGTGGTTGTGTAGGCGGTCCCAGAACCAATATTGACGTGGACAAGGCAAGACAATTCGTGAACGATTTCGGAGAAGATTCTTTTATATTAACCCCTTTTGATAATCTAAACGTCATGAAAATATTTGAACAGTTCGGTGTCCATTCTATTGAGGAAGTCATGCAGAATGAAAAGCTCATGGAAATCCTTACCCGAGAATAGGGCGTTTTCAAAATGCATAAGCTTTATTGCAATGGATAAAATAATATGATAAACTAAAAAAGGTTAATTATAATTATATCACAAAATAAGTGTAGATAGTATTTTCGAATTTATGGGTGTATTTATTTTATGTTGATGAATATTATGGAAAAAACATTTTGCGAAAAGGCTTAGAGCCTGTTAACGCAGTGGAGGAGCAGCCACATCACCTGTTTGAGCGGTAGCGAGTTTGATGTGGCCCGGAACAAGTTTACAGGCTCTTAGCCTTGTAGCTTCTGTTTTTGGAATAATATTCATCAACTAAAAACTATTTTTAGATTTATTGCAATCATTTGGGGGGATTCTGTGCACTACCAACCTTTAGCGGATCGAATACGACCGGATACCCTGGAACATGTTGTAGGACAACAGCATTTGCTTGGAGGAGGAAAAATTCTTAACCGAATTCTTTCATCCGGTCATATTCCAAATATGATTTTTTACGGGCCGTCAGGTACAGGGAAGACAACAGTTGCCAATATTGCTGCAAAATCAGCCAATAAAAAGTTATATAAATTGAATGCAACCAATGCTTCCGTTAGTGATATAAAAAGTATTATCAGTGAGCTTGACAGTTTTACGGGTATGAACGGTGTGCTGCTATATTTGGATGAAATTCAAAACTTTAATAAAAAGCAGCAGCAGTCCCTTTTAGAATTTATTGAAAACGGACAAATTACATTGATTGCAAGTACTACCGAAAATCCTTATTTTTACATATACAACGCCATATTAAGCAGGGCTACCGTATTTGAATTTAAACCGATTCGTGAAACGGATATTGTGATCGCTCTTAAAAGAGCTATTGAAATTGTAAAACAGGATTTGTTAGGTGTGGAAATAGATTGTCCGGATGAGGTGCTTGCCTTTATTGCATCCACAAGTAACGGGGATTTAAGAAAAGCCATTACCACACTTGAGTTGGCAATATATTCGATGAATTTTGATGCAAACCGAAAGATTGTGATTACCTACGAAACCGTGGAAGAATGTACTCAAAGAAAGTCTTTGAATTATGATAAAGACGGTGATAATCATTACGATGTGCTTAGTGCATTTCAAAAGTCCATCAGAGGCAGTGATCCTGATGCTGCCATTCATTATCTTGCACGGTTAATTGAAGCGGGAGACATTAAGTCTATTTGCAGAAGGCTGCTTGTTATTGCTTCGGAGGATGTGGGGCTTGCATATCCCAATGCCATTGCCATTGTCAAAAGTTGTGTGGATGCAGCATTGCAAGTAGGGTTACCTGAAGCAAGAATCAATCTGGCACAAGCTGTATTGGTTCTGGCAACTGCCCCAAAATCCAATTCGGTGATAAAAGCCATTGACCATGCGTTATCCGATATTAAAACAAAGGGAGCCGGAGACATCCCTGCTCATTTAAAGGATTCCCATTATGAAGGTGCATCCAAGATGGGAAGAGGCACCGGTTATAAGTATCCTCATGATTATCCCAACAATTATGTGAAACAGCAGTATTTACCGAACCACCTTAAAAATGCAGTCTATTATGAACCGGGACAGAATAAGATGGAGAGAAGTATTGAGAATTATTTGAGGCAGATTAAAGATAATAGTTGATTTTTTGTTAATCGTTATTTGCGGGCGGCCACAGGTCCGCCCCTACTTATATGGCAATGTATATGTTGTATCTGTAGGGACGCCATATATGGCGTCCGCCTATAAATGTATTGATTCGAACATCATGTATGGTGTTCTTACAGCGTATAACGATTTATCTACATAACATGTATTCATCCTATCGTGGGTGATATATCTACCTTAAGGTAGGGGCGACCTGTGGTCGCCCGCAAAATCATAACTATATTGTTTTTACGAAATAGGCATGAAGCCTATTTTTTTTGCATAAATTTAAATAGATACGGGCAAGGGGGGCAGGTGTGCGTTGAGAAGAAAAAGAAAAAAGGCAGAAGAGGCAAATGAAAAGCCCAATATTAGAGAAAAGATAAGTAAGGTTCTGGAATTGCCGGAAGAAATTATTTTGGATGTTCCAAAATTGCAATTTATCGGTAATAAAGATCTTTCTATAGAGAATTACAAGGGAATTATTGAGTATTCGGATGAAATCATTCGAATCAATACCAAGACTCATCTTCTTAAGATTATGGGGCACAAGCTGGAAATTAAAACCATTACCGAAGAAGAAATTTTAATAACAGGTGATATAACCGGTCTTGAATTCATTGCGTAGGGGTGAAACAATGTTTTTAGTCAATTTATTTCATTTTATTAAGGGGTATGTAGTGATTGTAGTAGAAGGATATTATCTTGAACGGTTTATTAATATATGTGCCAGAAGGCAATTATATTTGTGGGATATAAAAAAGATGAACGGTTATACCATGAGGCTTAAAATCAGTATTAAAGGATTTAAACGTTTAAGACCAATTGCATATAAAACCAAATGTAAGGTTAGGATTCTTACTAAAAATGGAATTCCTTTTATTTTGTATCGATACAGAAAACGTAAAACATTTTTAGTAGGGATTTTCTTATTTATTGCGCTGTTATGGTATATGACTTCATTTATTTGGGTGATTGAAATCACGGGGAATGAAAATATAAGCAAAGAAGAAATCCTTTCCAATCTTGAAATGTGCGGTTTAAAAGTTGGTTCCTATAAGATGGGAGTAGATATTGATACTATTCAGGATAATATGATGTTAAGATTGAACAAGCTTGCATGGATTGGAATAGAGGTGAAAGGTACAAAAGCCTACGTTGAAATCAAGGAAAGAAGGTTGGCACCTCCCATATTGGAAAGACATATTCCTTGTAATATTGTTGCCGCCAAAGACGGTGTTATCAAAAACTTGGTGGTGAAAAGCGGCCAACCGGTTGTGAAAGAAGGGGATACTGTCACCAAAGGTCAGTTGCTGGTGAGCGGTGTTCTTAACAGTCAGGTGGAGGGAGTCCGATATGTACATTCCATGGGTTCTGTAAAGGCCAGAACGTGGTATGAAAAATCAAAAGAATTTAAGTTGATAAAGACCAATAGAATACCGACAGGTAATGAAATGAAACGATATGCCATTACTTTTTTAGGAAAAACAATAAATTTATATATAAATAGTGGTATTCCATATGAAAATTATGATAAAATTACATATGATAATGAATTGCGTTTGGGAAAGGATTATATTATTCCAATTACCGTTCATTGTGAGCAATATAAAGAAGTTGCCGTGGAGGAAAAAAGTATTTCGTTGGAACAAGCCGTTGAGGAAGGAACTCAAACGCTTCAACAAGAATTTTTGAAGGAGGTTTCCGGCGAGATAGAAATCCTGAATGAAAATATCGAACACATTTTTGTAGATGAGCAAACAATATTGTTGAAATACACCGTGGAGTGTATGGAGGAAATAGGAATACAAGAGAAAATAGAAATTTAAGGAGGATTTTATTTGAAAGAAACAGTGGAAAGAATTTTGGAAGTAGACAGAATGGAACAAGTTATCAATGTTTTTGGCAGTTTTGATGAAAATATCCGAATTGTAGAACAAGCATTTGATGTAAAAATTATTAACCGAGATACGGAGCTAAAAGTCATAGGAGAGGATGAAAATCTTGAAAAAATTGAAAAGGCTTATAAGGTATTAAGAAATTTGATTAATCTTGCTGCAAAGGGAGAAGTGATTAATGAGCAAAATGTTCGATATATTATTTCATTAATTGAAGACGGATTGGAAGATAAAATCAGCACGTTCGGAGAGGATTGCCTGTGTATAACCGCCAAGGGAAAACCGATAAAAACAAAAACCATCGGTCAGAAGAAGTATACCGATGCAATCAAAAATAATATTGTGACTTTCGGCATCGGGCCGGCGGGAACCGGCAAGACTTATTTGGCGGTTGCTATGGCGGTTACGGCTTTCCGGCATAATGAAGTGAATCGAATTATTCTTACAAGGCCTGCGGTGGAAGCCGGAGAAAAGCTTGGATTCCTACCGGGGGATTTGCAAAATAAAATTGACCCTTATCTTAGGCCCCTTCATGATGCGCTTTATGATATGTTAGGGATGGAAACTTATCAAAAGTACGTTGAAAGAGGAATGATTGAGATTGCACCGCTTGCATATATGCGTGGGAGAACGTTGGACGATTCGTTTATTATTCTGGATGAAGCCCAGAACACGACGCCGGAACAAATGAAGATGTTTTTAACCCGTATCGGTTTTGGTTCGAAAGCGGTTATCACAGGGGATGTTACACAGATTGATTTGCCGGCAGGAAAAAAGTCAGGGCTTAAGGAGGCAATCAGGGTACTCAAAAATATTGAAGGGATATCCTTTTCCTATTTAACGGAACGTGATGTGGTAAGACATCCGCTGGTTCAAGAAATTATAAAAGCATACGAGCGATATGATCAGGACAGAAACAAAGGAAAATAAGGTTTTTCATTATTGGAGGGTTACACATGATACCTGTTATTAAAAAGTATTGGTTATTTGATTTTAATTTCTTTGGTTCTAAGTTGTTTCATAAAGTATCCATCGGAGTATGCTGTCTGTTCGTAACGTTTTTTATTTTAATCAACGGAACGGTTCCTGAAAAATTTGAGCTTCAGGTGGATGATGTTTGTCCCATTGACGTGGTGGCACCCAGAGACATTATCGACACGTATACTACCGAACGTTTAAAATTTGAAGAAGAGAACAAAGTTCCTCCGCAATATGATATTTTTAAAACCACCACTACACGTTCATTACAGAAAGTATCGGAGTTTATGGGGCAGGTAATTGAAATTAAAAATATGGCTGATATTACTAATGAAGAAAAAGCGGACAAGCTGAAACAAATGTCCCAAATACCGCTTACGGACAATGAATTGCTGACGCTTATTAATATGAAGAATAATGAAGTGTCTCTCATGCAAGTGAATATTCAAAATACGGTCAGCCAGATTATGGATAAAGGGGTTGAAACCGAACTGGTCGACCAAGCGATAGCGGATGCCAGGGAAATTCTCAATAAAGTAGAAGTCAATCCTGTTTTCAAAGAGCTGTCTGTTAGTATTATTAAAAATGTCATCGAGCCCAATAAATTTTTTAATAAGGAAGAAACCGAAGCATTAAAGGAAAAAGCCCGTAACAGTGTCAATGCCAAAGTATATAAGAAAGGAGAAAAGATTGTAGGAAAAGGGGAAAGGCTGAAGCCGGAACATATTTCCATGCTGAATGAGCTAGGGCTGGTAAAGGGTCAGCAAAATATGGACTATGGTTTTCTTATCGGGAATTTTTTGACCGTGCTGATTTTATATACCATATTGGTGTTGTATTTGTATTATTTTCATTCTAACATCTTAAATGACAGGAGTGACTTGATTTTATTGTGCTTAATCATATTATTCAGCCTTTTTATGGTTAGTCTTGTGGTTTCCGTATTCAGTGAGTCAAAAGAACTGTCCTTTTATTTATTTCCTGTTTCGGTATCTTCTATGCTGATTACCTTATTATTAGACACGAAACTTTCTATTGTTACCGGATTGGTCCTTAGCATTTTTATCGGAATACTGACTAAAGGTGATGTTACGTTTATTTTTATTATGCTAATCAATCATTTTGCGTCGTCGCTTACCGTTCATAAGGCGCAACAACGCAACAGATTGATGTTGTCGGGTTTTGTTATCGGCTTATTGAATTTCATTATGATTTTCAGTTTTGGTTATATTAATAATATTGACCGACACAATGTATTAATGTATGGCTTACACGGTTTTATCAGCGGTATATTGTCAAGTGTTATTACCATTGGGATATTGCCGTTTTTAGAAGCTACGTTCAATATTATTACACCTTTAAAATTGTTGGAGTTGTCCAATCCCAATCAACCGCTGCTAAAAAGATTATTAATGGAAGCACCGGGTACTTATCATCATAGCTTGATGGTGGGAAATCTTGCAGAAGCGGCTACCGAAGCAATAGGCGGAAATCAGTTACTGGCAAGAGTGGCAGCCTATTATCATGACATCGGAAAGCTGAAAAGGCCGTATTTTTTTAAAGAAAATCAATTCAATGATAATCCTCATGACAGAATGACGGCCAACTTAAGTACCTTGGTGATAACTTCTCATACCAAGGACGGGGAAGAGATTGCCAAGGCATATAAATTACCGCTTGTTATACGAAATATTATCAAGGAACATCATGGTACTACATTAGTGGCTTATTTTTATCATAAGGCTATGCAGGATCACTCTACGCAGTCAGTGAATCCGGAGGATTTCAGGTATGCCGGGCCAAAACCTCAAACCAAAGAGTCTGCTGTGGTAATGCTGGCCGATTGTGTGGAAGCGGTAATTCGTTCTATGGATGATAGGACGAAAGGCAAAATTGAAGGAATGGTACGAAAAACCATTAAAGATAAATTGGAAGACGGACAACTTGACATGTGTGACCTGACATTAAAGGACCTGGATATTATAGCAAAGGCATTTTTACAGGTTTTAAGCGGCTTTTTCCATGAAAGGATACAATACCCGGAAATCAAAGCAAAAGAAGAGCATCATTGAAGGGAGCGTTATCATGAAAAAAGTAGAGTTAATCATAGAAAATGAACAACATCAAGTAGCAGTGGATGAAAAATTAAAAGGGATTATTCGGGATGTTGTGTATAAGGCAATAGAAGTGGAGCAATGGGACATGCCTGTGGAAGTCAGTGTGACGTTAGTGGATAATGAGAGGATCAGGGAGCTCAATCGGGAATATCGAAATAAGGATTCGGCTACCGACGTATTATCGTTTCCTATGTTGGAATTTGATGAGGATCATGAGTTGATTCGTTCTTATGAAGCCGGAGATTTTAATTATGACGATGAAGTATTTCTTTTAGGAGATATTGTGATTTCGTTGGAAAAGGCCGTGCAACAATCCGAGGAGTACGGACATTCTTTGGAACGAGAGGTAGGATTTTTAACGGCACATTCCATGTTTCATTTATTTGGCTATGATCATGAGAAGGAGGAAGATGAAAAAATAATGAACGAGAAACAGGAAACTGTCTTAAGAGAGTTGAGTTTAATACGATGAAAAGCAGAAATATTATCGATAGCTTTAACTATGCCATCAACGGTATTATTTACGGTATTAAGACCCAAAGGAATTTGAAAATTCATTGCGTGGCCGCAGCGCTGGCCTTGTTTTTAAGCTTATTTTATGACTTTTCAAAAATCGAATTATTGTTGTTGGTCATTACCATTGTCATTGTTTTTGTAAGCGAGTTGATTAATACTTCCATTGAAAAGGTTGTGGATATGATATCGGAAGATTATCATCCGCTTGCCAAAATAGCAAAGGACGTTGCGGCCGGTGCGGTTATGCTGTCTGCCGTGAATTCCGTTGTGGTTGGATACATTCTTTTCTTCACGAATCCTAAGGTTTTTAATAAAAAATTAAATATTTTTATAAAAGTTAGGCAAACCCCCTTGCATATTTCATTTATCAGTGTTTTAATAATATTGATTCTGGTTTTTTTGATAAAAGCACGATTTGGTAAAGGGACCCCGATGCATGGTGGTGTGGTAAGCGGACATGCTGCAGTGGCATTTGGGATAACGACGGCTGTTTGTTTTATTACAGAAAATGCAGTGATTACGGCAATGGCTTTGTTGCTTAGCTTACTTGTTGCACAAAGCAGAGTAGAAGGAAAAATCCACAGCGTTCTTGAAGTGGTTTTGGGAGCGGTTTTAGGCATTGCCGTTACAGTGTTTTTATTTAGTCTTAGGCTGTTGTAATGCGGCATAAAAAATGATGTTTTACAATTTGATTAATGAGTTCGAACGTGGGGAGCATTCAATATGGATGATATGCTTTTATTGCAAAAAGCGTTGTGGGCAAAATCAAAAGCTTACGCACCGTATTCAAATTTTAGAGTAGGCGCGGCTTTGCTCACGAAAAACGGTAAGGTTTTTACCGGCTGTAATATTGAAAATGCCAGCTACGGTGCTACCTGCTGTGCTGAAAGAACGGCTGTTTTTAAAGCGGTTTCCGAAGGAGAAACGGAGTTTGAGGCCATTGCCGTTTCCGGCGACAGTGCAGGTTTCACGTTTCCATGCGGTATTTGCCGTCAGGTAATGGCGGAATTTTCACCGAATCTTAAAATAATTTTAGGAAATCGGGAGAATAATATTAAAGTGTTTTATTTACAGGATTTATTACCACATGCTTTTCATAAAGAATAATGGATATAAATTTCTTCTTAAAAAAAGGAGAATCGTCATGGACAAAACGTTTCACTCAGGATTTGTTACCATTGTAGGAAAACCGAATGTAGGAAAGTCAACCTTGCTGAATCATATGGTAGGTGAGAAAATAGCCATTATTTCCGACAAACCCCAAACAACACGTAATAAGATTACGGCAATATTAACAAAAGATGATTGTCAAATTATCTTTATGGATACTCCGGGGATTCATTTTCCCAAAAACAAGTTAGGGGAATATATGGTAAAAGTTGCAAAGGAGTCTTTGGAAGAGGTTGACGTCATATTGTTTGTAGTACAGGCGGATGAACCTATCAGCAATATTGAGAAAAGTATTATTAACGGTTTTCAAGGAATGGGTACACCTGTTATCCTGATTATCAATAAAATTGATTTGATCAAAAAGGATTTGATTTTGCCGTTAATTGATCAGTACAAAGAATTGTATCCTTTTGATTCCATTATACCGGTATCGGCCGTTAATAATGACGGTTTGGATATTATCATTGAGCGTATAAAACAACATCTTCCGGAAGGACCGCGATTTTTTCCTGATGATATGATAACAGACCAGCCGGAAAAACAAATTGTTGCGGAAATTATTCGAGAGAAAACCTTACATTTGCTTGAAAAGGAAGTTCCCCATGGAATAGCCGTTGAAATCATGTCCATGAAAGAACGGAAGAATAAAAAAATCATTGATATTCTTGCCAATATTTATTGCGAAAAAGATTCTCATAAGGCTATAATAATAGGTAAAAAAGGTGATAGGCTTAAAAAAATAGGAACGTTATCCCGGATGGATATTGAGCGGTTTCTTGGCACAAAAGTGTATATGCAGCTATGGGTGAAAGTGAAGAAAGACTGGAGAAATAAGGATTATTACATAAAAGATTTTGGTTATGAATAAACTTTTCCTGGTATATTACGTGATTATTAAGGAAACCCTAATATTACATAATATTAGCAACCCACAAAGTTTTGTTGGACTTGAGGTGCTTATTATGTAGCGATGTTGAATTTATATGCAGAGGGGGACTTGTGGAATGTTGCGGGATTTTATATGGAAGACATTCGAAAACACAGGGAATATTGATGCCTATCTATTATATAAAGAAATTGAAAAAGTCAGTGTCAATGAGAAAAAGAACAATAAAAATCAGGCTGCGGATGCCGTTCATGTGAAAGTTTAAAATATACCGGGACAAATACGTCCCGTTTTTTGCAGATAATAATAAATAGATTTATAAAACTATCATGCATGGAACGCATTGCATGGGTTTCGATGGTATCTATATAATCTGCGGGCGACCCCTACAACAATAGCGATTATCCATATGTGAACAGTATTTAATATAGTAAAGGTGACTATCCATCTATTGTAGGGGCGACCTGTGGTCGCCCGCAAATTGCGAAAACATTTTATGTTTTGAATAAACCGTTAATTTATTTTAATAAAATATTGTGTATTATGGAAGGGACAATATGGCTATATTAAAAACACAAGGACTTATCATAAAGGAAATCAATGTAGGTGAGGCGGATAAAATATTCACCATTTTTACGCGCAGCCACGGAAAAATAAAAGCATCTGCAAGAGGCGTAAGAAATCCCCGCAGCAGATTAGTATCCGGAACACAGTTTTTATGCTACAGTGATTTTGTTTTATATAAGGGGAAAGAGATCTATAGAATCAGTCAAAGTCAGGTCATAAAGAACTTCTATAATCTCCGAACCAGTATCGAAAAATTATCTTATGCCACATATTTTGCAGACCTTACCTCCGAAGTAATAGAAGAAAATTATCCCAGTAATAAGATTTTAAATCTGCTGTTAAATACTCTTTATTTGCTGTCTGAAACCGATAAGGATCCGATGTTGTTAAAAGCGGTTTACGAATTAAGGCTAATGAGTATTATCGGATATACTCCCAATTTGATAAACTGTTCAAATTGCGGGACGGCAGAAAATTTAAAATATTTTAGCAGCAAAGCCGGTGGATTAATTTGTATACAGTGTGCAAAGAATGCGCAGCAAGGAAGAAATTTTGAGTTAAGTCAAGGGACCATCCAAGCCATGCGTTATATCATATACAGCCCGGTTGATAAAATATTTTCTTTTAAAGTATCACAACGGATTTTAAAAGAGTTGAACAATATCTTGAGTGATTTTATTATCACTCATACAGAAACAGAAATAAAATCTTTAAAATATTTAAATAATATACTGGAAATGAACAAAGAAGAGAAAAATATTTAAAAATTTTTTCAAAAGTATAAAAAAAGTAGTGAAATATTTTTATTATATGATATAATATTAACCGCAGTGTGCAAAAAAATGTGTTGTTGTACTCAACGCACATTATGATATAATATTTTACAAAAAAATACATAAGCAGAACAATAACAATATATAGGAGGTAGAATGACAAATGAGTAAAAAGTATGTGTACCTTTTTAGTGAAGGCGACGCAAGTATGAGAAATTTGTTGGGTGGAAAAGGTGCCAATCTTGCAGAAATGACAAGACTTGGATTTCCGGTTCCACAAGGGTTTACCGTTACGACGGAGGCTTGTACAAGATATTACAATGACGGAAAAGTCATAGGGGAGGATATTCTTGCCCAAATTGAAGAAAAATTGGCTGAAACCGAAAAAATTGTAGGAAAGAAATTCGGGGATGTCAACAATCCGTTTTTAGTATCCGTTCGTTCGGGTGCAAGAGTATCCATGCCCGGTATGATGGATACCATTTTGAACTTGGGTTTGAATGATGAAGTTGTGGAAGGACTTGCAAAGCTTACCAATAATGAAAGGTTTGCTTATGACAGTTACAGAAGATTTATTCAGATGTTTTCCGATGTGGTTATGGAAGTTCCAAAATCGAAGTTTGAAAAAGTCATTGATGAGATGAAAGAAGCAAAGGGTGTAACACTTGATACGGAATTGGATGCCAATGACCTTAAAGAAATGGTTGTAAGGTTTAAGAAAATATTTAAAGAAGAAAAAGGCTTTGATTTTCCACAGGACCCAAAACAACAGTTAATTGAAGCAATTAAAGCTGTTTTCCGTTCATGGGATAATCCAAGAGCAATTGTATACAGAAGAATGAACGATATTCCAAGCGATTGGGGTACCGCCGTTAATGTACAGGCCATGGTATTCGGTAACATGGGGAATGATTCAGGAACAGGTGTTGCATTTACAAGAAATCCGGCTACCGGTGAAAAAGTTCTTTATGGTGAATTTTTGATGAATGCACAGGGAGAAGACGTTGTTGCAGGTATCAGAACTCCACAGCCGATTTCCCAGTTAAAAGAAGTAATGCCTGAAGTATACGATCAATTTGTAGAAATTGCAAAAAAACTTGAAGATCACTATAAGGACATGCAGGATATGGAGTTTACCATAGAAAAAGGTAAGCTTTACATGCTTCAGACAAGAAACGGTAAGAGAACTGCGGCTGCAGCCCTTAAGATTGCAGTTGATCTTGTAAATGAAGGCATGATTTCAAAAGAGGAAGCTTTATTAAAGGTTGACCCAAAACAATTAGATGCATTATTGCATCCTACTTTTGAACCAAATGCATTAAAGAAAGCAAAAGTTATTGCAAAAGGTCTTCCTGCATCTCCGGGCGCTGCTTCAGGTAAGATTTACTTTACTGCAGAAGAAGCAAAGGCAGCAGCAGAAGCCGGTAATAAAGTAGTTCTTGTTCGTTTGGAAACATCACCTGAAGATATCGAAGGTATGGTTGCAGCAGAAGGTATTTTAACCGGAAGAGGCGGTATGACTTCCCATGCAGCGGTTGTTGCAAGAGGAATGGGTACTTGCTGCGTTGCTGGATGCAGTGATATTAAGATTAATGAAGAAGAAAAATATTTTGTAACAAAAGACGGATTAAGATTTAACGAAGGAGATTATATTTCATTAGACGGTAGTACCGGTAATGTATACGGTGAAGCAATTGCTACACAGGAAGCTCAGTTAACAGGAGATTTTGCTACCTTTATGAGCTGGGCTGATGAAGTAAGAACATTAAAAGTCAGAGCAAATGCGGATACCCCAAGAGACGCAAAAACAGCATTTAATTTTGGTGCAGAAGGTATTGGACTTTGTCGTACAGAGCATATGTTCTTTGATGAAGACAGAATTCCTGCAGTGAGAGAAATGATTGTAGCCAAGACCGAGGAACAAAGAAGAAAAGCTCTTGACAAGCTCCTTCCAATGCAGAGAGGGGACTTTGAATGCTTGTTCAGAGAAATGAAGGGCTATCCTGTTACCATTCGGTTCCTGGATCCTCCGTTGCACGAATTTTTGCCTCATGAAGATGAAGACATCGCTGCATTGGCTAAGGAAATGGGGATTAGTTTTGAAGAGTTAAAAGAAACCGTTAATAACCTACAAGAATTTAACCCAATGATGGGGCACAGAGGATGCCGTCTTGCCGTATCTTATCCTGAAATAGCGGAAATGCAAACCAGAGCGGTTATTGAAGCGGCTATCAATGTAAATAAAGAAGGAATGAACGTAGTTCCTGAAATTATGATTCCGCTTGTTGGGGATGTAAAAGAATTGAAATATGTGAAGGAAGTCGTAGTGAAGACGGCTGACAGCGTTATTAAAGAAGCCGGTGTTCATCTTGAATATAAAGTAGGTACCATGATTGAGGTTCCAAGAGCTGCCGTTACTGCTGATGAAATTGCAAAGGAAGCGGAATTCTTCTCCTTTGGTACCAATGACTTGACTCAGATGACCTATGGTTTTTCAAGAGATGATGCAGGCAAGTTCTTGAACGACTATTATGATAAGAAGATTTTTGAGTCTGACCCATTTGCAAAACTTGACCAAAACGGTGTAGGTAAGCTGGTAGAAATGGCAACTAAGTTAGGCCGCTCAACCAGACCTGACATTAAGCTTGGTATTTGCGGTGAGCATGGTGGAGATCCTTCATCGGTTGAATTCTGTCATAATGTAGGATTAAACTATGTATCCTGCTCACCATTTAGAGTACCGATTGCAAGGTTAGCGGCTGCTCAGGCAAGAGTAAAAGAAATGAAGGCATAAATAATTTGGGATAAAGAATAGGTTTAACACAAAAGAACCTGGTTTATAGAACAAGCCAGGTTCTTTTGTTGTCTTTTCGGTAAAAAAGGATGACATAAAAAGAAGGAAATATTCTATTTTTGTGGTATATATTTAGTAGAAATGGTGGTATATATTTGATAGGGAATTTTTAAGGTGGTGATTTTGGTTGACCATACGTGAAGCAACCGAGAAGCTGGAAGAACAGACGTTATCACCATATGCACAATTAAGCTCAAAAACAAAAGGCAGAATCGTTCAAGAAGAAAAATGTGACATCAGAACGGAATTTCAGAGGGATAGAGACAGGATTATTCATTCCAAGTCGTTTCGAAGGTTAAAGCATAAAACTCAGGTATTTATTACGCCCGAAGGAGATCATTATCGGACAAGGCTTACACACACTTTGGAAGTAGCTCAAATCGCCAGAACAATCGCCAGAAGTTTGCGGCTTAATGAAGATTTAACAGAGGCGATTGCTTTAGGACATGATTTGGGTCATACTCCTTTTGGACATGCCGGTGAAGATGTTCTTAATGAAATATGTCCTCATGGTTTTAAACATTATGAACAGAGCTTGAGGGTTGTGGAGAAATTAGAAGGCGGAAAAGGGATTAATCTTACATATGAAGTAAAAGACGGCATTGTCAATCATACGGGAGATCATGTAGCAGAAACCTTAGAAGGACAAATTATTAAATTTGCTGACAGAATTGCCTATATCAATCACGATATTGACGATGCCATACGAGGCGGTGTTATCAAAAAGGACAGTATCCCTTCAAAATGTATTAAGATATTGGGAGATACTCATGGGAAAAGAATTGATACCATGATTAAAGATATCATTTATCAATCCAAGGATAAACCTTATGTCATGATGAGTCCGGAAGTGAAAGAGGCAACTGATGAACTGAGGAATTTTATGTTTGAACATGTCTATATAGGCTCATCTGCCAAAAGTGAAGAAGAAAAAGCAAAGAATATTATTGTAGAATTATATCAATTTTTTAAAAAACATCCTGAAAAACTTCCTGAACAGAACAAAGCGTTGTTAGATGAAGAGGACATTGACAGAATTGTATGTGATTATATAGCAGGAATGACGGATAATTATGCCATTAAGAAATTTTGTGAAATCTTTGTACCGAAATCTTGGAGTTTATGATACCATGCATAATTCTGTAAGAATTGGCTATAACTATTTAATGTCATTTGATAGATTTTTGCTTTTTTATAATTTCTTTTTTATAAAAAGAAGGAATTTTAAAGCTTATGTCGAATTAAATAAGTCATGTGATAAGAGCAGTTAATGAACAAAAAACAGTTAATAATTTTTCTTGAAACGTATGACGGAAAGTTCTGAGATGAAAAACAAAAAATCGAACTTTCCTATTCGTTTTCATGAAGGTAATAGGTTATCATGAAATGATTACCTGAATAGAGGAGAATGAAATGGCTCAATTTTATCCTGAAGAAGTCATCCAGGAAGTGAGCAACAGTAATGATATTGTGGAAGTTGTGTCCGAATATGTAAAATTAAAAAAAAGCGGGAGTAGTTTAATGGGCTTATGCCCGTTCCATAAGGAGAAGACTCCTTCTTTTTCTGTGTCGCCGGACAAGCAGTTGTTTCACTGTTTTGGATGTGGAGCAGGTGGTACAGTTATTAATTTTATTATGCGTATCGAAAACCTGGATTTTATTGAAGCAATAAAGTTACTTGCGGAAAGAGCCGGAATAGATCTTCCGGAAGGAAATTATAATAGTAAAGATTCTAAAATTTTTGAAAAAAAAGAGAGGATTATAAAGCTTAATTTAGAAGCTGCACGATATTTTTTTCAGAAATTGAATTCGCCTGAGGGACAGCGTGCAAGAGATTATCTGGCAAAAAGGCAAATAAATCATAAAACAATTGTTAATTTTGGGTTAGGATATTCTCCCAAATCCAGGGATGAGTTGATGAATTTTTTATTGGACAAAGGATATAGTATGGAAGAACTTGTGGATTCAGGACTGGTTGTAAAGCATGAGACAAGGGGTTATTATGATCGGTTTAGAGATCGACTGATGTTTCCCATTATTGATCTTAGAGGTAGAGTGATTGGATTTGGGGGAAGGGTTTTGGACGATTCGCTTCCCAAATATTTAAATTCGCCTGAAACGCTGGTGTTTAATAAGAGCAGAAATTTATACGGATTAAATTTTGCAAAAAATTCTAAGAAAAACCAGTTAATTGTGGTTGAAGGATATATGGATGTTATATCTCTTCATCAAAATGGAATAATAAATACCGTAGCGTCATTAGGTACGGCTTTAACAGAGGAGCAGGCCAAACTCATAAAAAGGTACTGTCACGAAGTTGTGCTTTCTTATGACGGAGACAGTGCAGGGCAAGCAGCTACCTTGAGAGGAATTGAGGTTTTGTCTGAAGTGGGTTGTAAAGTAAAAGTGTTGACCATAAAGGAAGCGAAAGATCCTGATGAATTTATTCGATTAAAAGGAGTGGAAAGATTTAACAAGCTGGTAAAGGACTCAATAAATTCCGTTGAATATAAGATACAATTGTTAAGACAGAATTATGATGTGAATGATATTGAGCAGAAGATTGATTTTGTGAATGAAATGGCAAAAATATTTGCTGGTTTAGAAAATACGGTGGAGAGAGATGTATATATTCAAAAAATTTCTAAAGAAACGGGAATTTCGACAGAGGCCATATTATCAGAGGTAAAAAAGATTTTATATCGAAGTCGAAAAAAAATGAATGAGCCGGTAAAAAAGTTGCATACGAATATTCAAGAGAATACGGTAAAACCAAAACAGAAAAGCATCAGCCGTCTAATAAAAGCGGAAAAGATGCTGCTTAACTTGATATGTTATGATAAAGCTACTTATAATAAAGTCAGCAAATTAATAGCACCGGAAGATTTTTCAGAGGAAGTACACAGGAAATTAGCAAAAATCATTTATGAAACAAGAGAAAATGACGATATTATTGATGTTATTAAAATAGTATCTATGTTTCCTGAAGAAGAAACAGGAGTTGTTGCCGGCATATTGAATAATGATATCAATTTTGAAGATAATTTAAAAGCAGTGGATGATCTTATCCGTACGATAAAAGAAGAAAAGTATATGTCTAATATAAAGGCAACTTTAAAAGAAGGGAATGTTGAAAAATTAAATACGTTGTTGCAGGCATTCAAAAACAAAAAACTGTAATTACAGGAAAGGAGGGACTGAAGATATGAGTAACAATGATGCTAAAAAAGCAGCTATAAAGGAGCTTTTAGATAGAGGTAAAGGCAAAGGAATGTTAACATATCAAGAAATACTGGATACTCTGGAAGGAATTGAGCTTGATCCGGAACAAATAGAAAAAGTATATGATACCATAGAGCATTTAGGTATTGATATTGTCGGTGATATTGAGCCGGAAATTGATGACATTAATGATATTCAGGTGAGTGAAGAAGATCTGGATCTCAGTGTTCCTGAAGGTGTAAGTATTGATGATCCTGTCAGAATGTATCTAAAAGAGATAGGAAAGGTCCCCCTGCTAACCCCTGAAGAGGAAATTGAGTTAGCTTTAAGGATGGAGAATGGTGATGAAGCTGCCAAGAAGCGCCTTGCAGAAGCAAATTTACGATTAGTTGTTAGTATAGCAAAAAGATATGTGGGACGTGGCATGCTCTTTTTGGATTTAATTCAAGAAGGTAATTTGGGATTGATTAAAGCAGTTGAAAAGTTTGATTACAGGAAGGGTTTCAAATTTAGTACTTATGCAACTTGGTGGATTCGTCAGGCCATTACGAGAGCAATTGCGGATCAGGCAAGGACCATCCGAATTCCTGTACACATGGTGGAAACCATCAATAAATTAATTCGCGTATCCAGACAGTTGTTGCAGGAATTGGGCCGAGAGCCACATGCGGAAGAAATTGCCAAGGAAATGAATATGTCGGTGGAAAAGGTTCGGGAAATTATGAAAATTGCCCAGGAACCTGTTTCTCTGGAAACCCCTATTGGAGAAGAAGAAGACAGTCATTTAGGAGATTTTATTCCTGATGATGATGCACCGGCTCCGGCAGAAGCAGCTTCATTTACTTTACTGAAAGAACAATTGATAGATGTTTTAGATACCCTGACACCAAGAGAGGAAAAAGTTTTAAGGCTTCGATTTGGTTTAGACGACGGTCGGGCAAGAACACTTGAAGAAGTCGGTAAGGAATTTAATGTAACCCGTGAGAGAATCAGACAAATAGAAGCAAAGGCGCTAAGGAAGCTGAGACATCCAAGCAGAAGTAAAAAATTAAAGGATTACTTAGAATAAATATTTATCTAAGAGGGCGAACGTTGTTCCGCCCTCTTTTCATTTTAACAAAAAGTATAAAATAATGACAGAAGTAAAGAATATGGATATGGAGGTGAAGAAACGGTTATGGACGCTATTGATTGTCTCGAAAGAGCTTGGCTTAATACGCAGGAGAACGTTAGGGATTTTGAGATGTATTCCAAGAGGATAAAAGAAGGAGAAATCAGTTCCGTTTTTAAAGAATTTGCTGAAGAGCAAGCAAAACAGGCAAGCCGATTACGGGAATTGTTAATCAAATATAAGGGAGAGCCTCAAGACAGTGCTTTGGATGGTTAATTTTTTTACTTTCCATGGGCGAACATTGTTCGCCCTTATACTGGATACGGTTTATATATGAATAAATCCGTTGTGGTTAATGAAGAAAGTAAATTTCATTTTGCAAAACTAAATTCCACCATAAATTTTGCAAAAGTTATTTCCACATCACATATTTATAGCGGTGGAATTTACTTTTTCAAATAAGGTTTACCGGAAAGATTCAAATAGAACAGTCGAAAGTCTTGCAAGTCGGAATGAAATATGGTATTATACGTTGTAAAATTTAGCATATGTGAAGGGTAGAGAAACTTTTTATATAAATGGACAAAAGTGCTCTATCCTTTTAGTATTAGGGGGTAATTTTGAATGACAGAAGACTCTATGACCGGCGGTAGATTATTACCGGACTTATTTTTGTGTAAGGATGGAGAAAAGGTTACAAATGTGGAGCAGTGGGAAAAGAAGCGACGTCCTGAAATTTTGGAGTTGTTTCGAAGACATGTCTATGGAAGAGCGCCGATTCAGCGGCCTGAAAAATTAATGTTTGAAACAGAAGAAGTCAAAGAAAACATAATGGAAGGCAATGCGACCCTAAAAAAAATCAATATCGTATTTGAAGGACCTTATGGAGAAGGAAAGATAGGTTTGATCCTTTTTGTGCCCACCCATGTGAAAAAACCGGTGCCGTGTTTTCTGTTGATTTGTAACAGAAGCAAAGAAAATATGGATAAAACACGGGAGGTAAAAAGCGATTTTTGGCCTGCGGAATATATTATATCCCGAGGATATGCGGCAGCGGTTTTTCATGTTTCGGATGTGGACCCTGATGAACATGATGGGTTTAAAAATGGTGTTCATGGAATTTTTGATTCCCGAGAGACGCCGCGTTCTTCCGATGCTTGGGGGACCATTTCAGCATGGGCATGGGGTGCAAGCAGAGTGATGGATTATTTGGAAACCGATTCGGATATTCATGCCGGAAAAGTGGCAGTCATTGGCCATTCAAGAGGTGGAAAAACCGCCTTATGGTGTGGTGCCCAGGATGAGCGGTTTTCCATGGTGGTCAGTAATAACTCGGGTTGTACCGGTGCAGCCCTTTCGAGAGGCAAAAAAGGGGAAACTATATCGGATATTAATCGACTTTTCCCTCACTGGTTTTGTGAGAACTATAAGATATATGCACACAGAGAAAATGATTTACCGGTTGATCAGCATATGTTGCTGGCTCTGATAGCTCCGCGACTTTTATATGTTGCCAGTGCAACCCAGGATGACTGGGCGGATCCTCAATCGGAATTTTTGTCATGTGTCCATGCCGAGCCTATCTATCATTTATATGGATTAAAAGGATTGGAAACTACTCAGATGCCTGAACCCGAATCTCCTGTTCATAAAGGAAAAATAGGTTATCATTTGAGAACTGGCGAGCATGATCTGACATGGTACGATTGGAAATGTTATTTGGATTTTGCAGATAAAAATTTATAGGGGAGATAATCAGTGTTAAAACATGAGCTTTTTGAAAAGGCTTATCGCATGTTGGAACAATTGACGCCGTTGAAGTCCGATTGTGGCGAATTATGTAACCGAGCATGTTGCGATTCGGAGGATGAAGATGCAGGGATGTATCTTTTTCCGGGAGAAGAATTTATGTATACGGAGAAGCCCAATTGGCTACGCATTGAAGAGTCGGCTTTTACATACGGAAAGGAAGAGAAACCTGCGTTCATTGCCATATGTACAGAGCCATGTGAACGTAAATTAAGGCCGTTGGCCTGCAGGATATTTCCGTTGACACCGTATATTGGGAATAACGGAGTGCTGACCGTTAAAATAGATCCTCGAGCCATTCCTATGTGTCCTTTGGCAAAGCCGTATGCAGTCAAAAGGTTGGATAAGGATTTTGTACTTGCTGTTGAAGATGTTTTTAACATGTTGGCTCAGGATAGGGAAATCTATTCTTTTATTTTTGATTTGTCCAGATTAATTGACGAGCAGGAAAGTCTTTTGTTTCGGCTTACCCGCAGACCAAGACTTCAAAGACGCAACAGAGACATACGTAGACGATATTTATTCAAAAAATGAAACACAAGAAATAACCATGATGTATTGAAACGGTTGTTGAAATTATGTATAATGGTTTTCGTATGAAAAGAAAGGGGAGAGCATTCATGGGAGTTTTTGACTTTCCGGTGGATAAACTAAAGGAGTATCAAGGAACCAATCCATGTCCTAAGGATTTTGATGAGTATTGGGAGCGGGCTCTGAAAGAAATGAAGGCAGTGGACCCGCAAATAGAGCTCGTTCCAAGTGAGTTTCAAGTTCCATTTGCAGAATGTTTTGACTTGTTTTATACCGGCGTGAAAGGGGCAAGAATACATGCAAAATATTTAAGGCCGAAAAACGCTCCGGAACCACATCCGGCTGTTATTCAGTTTCATGGTTATTCCGGAAATGCCGGAGATTGGTCCGATAAATTGGGATATGTAGCTGCCGGATTTACAGTGGTAGCAATGGACTGTAGGGGACAGGGCGGCTTGTCGGAAGATGTGGGCGGTGTAAAAGGCAACACGCTTCACGGTCATATTATAAGAGGTTTAGAAAGCGGACCGGATGAACTGTTATTCCGACATATTTTCCTGGATGCCGCGCAGTTGGCAGGCATTGTCATGGACATGCCGGAAGTGGATGAAACCAGAGTCGGTGCCATGGGAGGATCCCAAGGCGGAGGATTAACGTTGGCTTGTGCGGCACTTGAACCACGTATTAAAAGACTTGCACCTGTATTTCCGTTTTTATCCGACTATCAAAGAGTATGGGAAATGGACCTTGCAAAAAATGCATATCAAGAGATTACGGATTATTTTAGAAGGTTTGATCCTACTCATAAGACGAGAGAAGAATTCTTTACCACATTAGGATATATTGACGTACAGCATCTTGCTAAAAGAATTCAGGGAGAAGTGCTGATGGCAACCGGACTTATGGATCAGGTATGTCCGCCGTCGACTCAATTTGCTGCGTATAACAAAATCCAGTCCAAAAAGGAAGTTGTTCTCTATCCGGATTTCGGGCATGAAGGCCTTCCGGGCTTTAATGACATGACCATGCAGTTTATGTTGAAGTTATAAAAGTATTAAAAGAGTTGAAGCAGAATTTGAATGAGTTTGAGAGATATAAGAACTACATACAGTTTTAAAACAACAAAAAGTCCTTGATACAAGGACTTTTTGTTGCTTTAGGGTAAAATTAATGTAGATAACAGCTTTAAGTTTACCTTTAAAATAAGTTTTTTCCAGTATTTACTTGTGTTTTTTTATGTGTTAAAATGAATCTAATGGAAGAATCGTAAACTAGGGAGGCAATTCAAGTGAGTCCACGAAAACTTAGGCAACTTGTATTATTGAACGCTGCGATTGTGCTTGCAAACATAGTATTGTTTTCCAATGCTTTTATCGGCTTAACTTTGTTTGAAGGGTCTGTTCTCTCAATTAGTATAGCCTGGACAGCCGTTTTGGTCAGTGTTTATGTCTTTTTTAAGGGAAATACTACAATACTGAACAAATCTGAGACACTTTCACTCTTACAAAATATCAATTCTTTAGATAGCTGCATTTCTGTTTTTGAAGAGGCAATTCATAACGGTGATGTTTTTGATGAAAATATTTTGAAGAATATTGAACAAATTAAACGTTTCAAGAGGAAGTGCGAAACCATTAATGATATATTGCTTCAAAAGTTTTCGGTGAATGAGATAAGTTATCAAAAATTCCATGGCGTGTTAAAAGATGTCGAAAATGTTATTTATATGAATATGCGCAGCATCCTCAATAAAATTGCCGCCTTTGATGTTGATGAGTATGAAGCCATGCAGAAGAAAGGGGTACGTGGTGAAAAGATTTTTGAGGAAAAAATGAAGATATACAATGAATATATTGAGTTTGTAAATGAAGCTACTAAAACAAATGAAGCCATCTTACTTAAATTGGATAAAATGTTGTTGGAAATTTCACGTTATAATAGCTTGGAAGACGGTGATGTACAAAAGCTTCCTGCAATTATTGAATTGGACGAGTTGATTAAAAATGCAAACTTATATAAATAAGGAGGGCAAACGATGATAAATTTAAAGAACAATACTGTCCAGTTGGGATTCATTGCAATTGTAGTCTTCGGTCTGATTTTTGGTGTTGTTTCAATTACACAAAATTGGGGTAAGAGCAGAGATATCGTTAGTACGGAAGTTGCTATAAAAAAACTGGATAAATTATATTCCAGACTGAGTATTAACAAGTTAACTCCGAAACAAGATCCCGATTTTCAGGGCATTGACGAAGATGCTGAAAAAATTGCTGTTTTGCCGGATATATCAGAATATCCGTTTGTAGTAAATCCGACAACGGATAGCTTTCTGACAATTTATTCATCGGTTGATAAAATTGATTGGATGATTGACGTGGCAAATAAATTTAATCAAAATGGCGTAGTAGTTGACGGCAAGCCTGTTTCGGTAGGGATACGTGCTATACCCAGCGGGTTGGGGGCTGATTTTATAGCATCCGGCAAATATACACCTGATATTTATGCTCCTTCCAGCGAGATTTATGGTGAGATGCTGGTAAGTCAAGGTGTGAAGGCAAACTTGATGGAAAAACAGGTTGTTGAAAATAATGTGGGAATTGTAATATCAAATAGAAAGAGCGAAGATTTAACAAAAAAATATGGTGTAGTAGATATCGGCACAGTGATAAAAAGCGTGTTGGCCGGCGAGCTTTACTTAGGATATACTACACCTCTTACTAACGAATGCGGGTTTAATTTCATTTTAACGTTGTTATCTAATTTTGACGGCAATAATCCATTAAGTGAACATTCTATTGAAAGTTTAAGAAAATTCCAGGACAAAATTCCACTCATTTCATATGATAATGATCAGCTGAAAGCTTCGTTGACCGGCGGAACTTTAGATGCCATTGTACTGGATCATCTAACATATGTAAACTCTCCGAACTTAAAGTCATCATATAAATTTCTGCCCATTGGAATACGGCAGGATAATCCTATGTACGAAATCGGTGAATTGTCAGCAATTAAAAAGCAGATTTCTATCCAATTCGTGAATTTTATTAAAAATGCTGAATCACAAAAGGCAGCAGCAGACAGAGGCTTTAATAGTTTTGATAATTATCCGGGCATTTCTGTTATGAACGGTACAACTATTTTGCAGGCACAGGAAATTTATAAAAAAGAAAAGAACGGTTCCAGTGATTTGACTGCAGTATTTGTTGCTGATGTTTCAGGCAGTATGGAAGGTGCTCCGCTTTTGAATCTGAAAGCAAGTCTTTATCGTGTTATTGGAGTTATTAATTCCAATGCAAACGTTGGTCTTGTTACTTTTTCGGATGATGTTAATATTGCTGTACCCATTGCGAAATTTGACAACTATCAGAAATCGTGTTTTTCAAATGCGGTGAAATCTATGAGTGCAATGGGTGGAACTGCGATGTTTAATGCGGTTATAGTGGCACAGAAAATGCTGATGGATGCCAAAACTCGTAATCCCAATACAAAATTAATGCTTTTTGTATTAACAGACGGAGAAACAAATCGCGGGTATAGATTCAATGATATAAAAGATATTGTTATGGGAACGAGAATACCAATTTACACCATAGGATATAATGCAAACATTGATGTCCTAAAGGAGCTGTCCGATATTAACGAAGCCGCAATGATAAATGCTGACTCGGACAATGTAATTTACAGATTAGAGAGCTTGTTTAAGGTTCAAATGTAGGGAGGGTTTCGTAATGAATTTGGAAATCGTGAATACGGATTATTTGAAGGAAGAATTTGAAAAAGAAGTAAAATTGGGGGACTCCGAGATTATAGAGATCCAAACACAAGCTGAGCAGAATGCAAATGAAATTATGTCTCTTGACTTGGAAAAGATGAATGAAAAGCGTAAAGTTTTAAAGTCCATCGAAACATTTGCACTGGAAACTCTTCAACGTTCCGCTCATAAAAATTCGCTTTTGCAGGCTACTATTGATAGACTTTCTAAAAGCGGTGAAGATGGCAGTATTGTTTCAAACAGCCTTGCGGATTTACATCGGACAATTAAAGATTTGGATCCATCTTTTTTGGATTTTACGAAAACAGGCTTTTTAGGAAAACTATTTAATCCCGTTCGTCGTTATTTTAGCAGATATAAGAAAGCGGATGGCGTAATTAATGATATTATCATTTCGCTTGACAAAGGTAAGGAAATTTTAAAGAATGACAATACTACACTGGATTTGGAAGAAGATTCATTGCGCGAACTAACCAAGCAGATTAATAAGGAGCTTGCCTTAGGCATTGCTTTGGATGAAAAGATAACACAGTTGGTTGAACAAGCAAAGTTAAATGGTGAGGATGAGGAGAAAATACGTTTTGTCACCGATGAAGTTCTGTTTCCTCTTCGCCAGCGTATCATGGATATGCAGCAAATGGTTGTCGTCAATCAGCAGGGGATTGTAGCAATGGAAGTTATCAAACGCAACAATAACGAGTTGATACGAGGAGTTGACAGGGCCAAAACTGTAACAATCACGGCGTTGCGTACAGCGGTTATGGTAGCAAGCGCATTATACAATCAAAAAATCGTTTTACAAAAAATTGGAATGCTGAATGAAACAACAAACAATTTAATATTATCAACAAGCAGAATGCTGAAAGATCAAGGTGCGGCAATTCAAAAGCAGGCAACTGAAAGTACGTTATCTCCTGACACTTTAAAACAAGCTTTTCATGATGCCATAGCAGCTCTTGAAGATATTTCTACGTTTAAACAGCAAGCATTGCTGAAAATGCAAGAAACGGTTGCACAATTCAGAGAAATGGCACAAATAGGGGAAAGAGAAATCACTCGTTTGGTAAAGAATGAACAATAATTCCTATAAAAGGGGGGGTTAATGTGAAAAAGCTAATTAAAAAAACTCTAATATTTGCTGTTTCTACCATGATTGTAATAACAACGGTTAGCTGCAGAACAAACAATAAATCATTAACTCAAAGCAGCCAAACTTCAGGAATGAGTAATATTAAGTATAGAGAAACCTTGAGAGTGTTTAATGCAAGTGAATATATTGATAAGTCCACTATTATGGATTTTGAAAAAGAATTTGCCATAAAGGTTGAATATGCAGAATTTGAAAGCAATGAAGATATGTATGAAGAAATTTTAAATAATCCTAATGCATATGATGTTCTGATTCCTTCCGATTATACAATTCATCGCCTGATAAAAGAAGACAGATTGGCAAAGATTGATAAAACTAAGATACCTAATATTGCAAATGTTGCTGAAGAGTATTTAAAGCCTGTATATGATCCTAACAATGATTTTGTTGTACCATATATGGTGGGAACGTTGGGTATTCTTTATAATAAAAAACAAGTTACTGCTCCGGTGGAAAGTTGGGCTGTGTTATTTGATCCACAATATAATGGTAAGGTTTTAATGTTGAATTCCCAACGCGATTCTATTGGCTTAGTGCTCAAAATGCTCGGTTTTAGTATGAATTCAAACGATGATATGGAATTAGCACGTGCAAAGAAAATGCTGCTGACTGCCCGTTCTATTGCTTCTGGTTATTATGAGAGTGAAGAAATTCGAGATAAAATGGTTGCGGGTGAGGGAGTATTAGGAGTTGTTTATTCCGGTGATGCTAAAACAGCGGTTGACAGAAATCCGAATTTGGCTTATGTTATTCCAAAAGAGGGTTCAAATAAGTGGGTTGATGGGTTTGTTATTATGAAAAATACACAGCATTTAGAGGCTGCTCATAAGTTTATTAATTTTATGTGTAGACCTAATATAGCAGTGAGAAACATGACTTCAATTGGTTATACTTCTCCAATATCAGGTGCATGGGCTGAGTTTGGTAATAACAAAATAATGTTTACTACATTAGAAGAACTGGCACGTTGTGAATCGTTTTTATATAACGAACAAGCTTCTCAAAAATATTCTAAGCTATGGTCGGAAGTTCGATAAATGAATTAAAACCAATAGAAAAACAATGGAAACCCGAAAAAGGGTGTTCGTCAAAGGGATTACTCAAAACAATTTAATTTTTGATCGACACTCTTTAGGCGGAACAAAAAAGAGACCAGTCGTGGTCAAACGTAATTGCTTGGCATGGCTGGTCTCATTTTAGAATTTAATAATTGATTTTTTACGATATTACTTTACTGTGAGAACATCCACTACTTTGCAGGTTCTAAGCTTTGGGTTGGGTCTATACTACTCCTTTATTAACGTATAGGTATTAAATTCCCCTTCCGGAGCGGAATTAAAATAGGTCGTACCATTTAAATCGTATCTGACTGCGTAAGTAATACCACCGCCACCATCTCTGATTCCTTTTATTTGGACTTCACCAACTGTAGGTACGGTTTTTTCCACAGGCTTATGCTTTATCATAAAAGCTTCGCCAACAGGTGTACCGTTTACCAAAATCTGAACGTAATCTCCATCCTCTGCTGCATAGTCCCAAATCCAAATCTTTGTATCGTTCTGATCGTATTTATGGGTTATTGTATAATCCTGCTGGCCTATATTTTCATCCTCTGTAAGCAAGACAGTCCCCGTGGCTAATGAAGTGGATACCTTATCAGCAAGAGCATTTTTAGCAGCATCTGTCGTATCTACAGAGGAGGTTGAGCTGAAAATCATTGCTGCAACAAATAAAGCTATGCATATTCCACCAAATACTTTCAATGGTTTATCCTTTTGCTTATCACTTTGCTCCTGAATAACCTGGGTTTCTGAATTATAGTTCGATTCCTTTTGAGGCATAAAATTCTCTTCGGATTGATTCGATGGGTTTTGTATTTCCTGGTCATTATTTATTTTTGTTGTATCAAAAGTAGGCGTATTGCTACTTTTATTCATTGTCTTTTGGATGTTTTTTTTCAAATTATTATCCATTTATATTCCCCCCAATATATTGGACTTTCTTTTTGCTAAAGTAAATACACATGAGTGCTCTGCAAATAATTATTTGGCAGATCATTATGATAAAGAACAGACGGTGCCGTGATGGGTTTTGAACTTCATAACCGAAATTCAACAGCATAGTAGCGATGCTCATTATGATAACATTCGAATATAATATTTTTACAAATGGAAACATCCATGGCAATTTGTAATACATTTTTCTGAATGCAGGAATCAGTAGGGATAATCCTATGAATAGTCCAAATATTCCGATAAAAGTAGTACCAATGTTTGACGTTGAAAATCCGGATTTGCAAATTGTATTTATATCAAAAAATAGACCTATTGGCACAAAAATAAGCATCAATAAAATCCACCACATTACGGTTAAAAAATAGATAACTGCAGCTGTACTGCCCAACACGTTTTTTAATTTACTCATGAATTACACCTCCTCAATATCGTCAGCTTCAATTGTTGAAAGCTCATCTCGAGTTAAATCGGTATCACTACTAAGGCGTAAAGCCTGTTTGTTTATGGAATGCTCAAAAACATTTCGTACATATCGCCCATTTCCAAACGCCTTTTCGTGGCGAACTTTCTCAAATATAGTGAATAATTTCTCTTTGGCGCCATCGCTCAAAATGTATCCTTTGGATGTATAAAGATTGTCAGCAATAATCATTAATTCATCCGTTGAGTAATCAGGAAATTCAATAATGTTGGGGAATCTGGACTTTAGCCCTGGATTCATCTGGAGAAAATCCTCCATCTCTTGGCTATATCCAGCAAGGATAACCACAAGTCGTTCCCTGTTATCGTCCATGAGTTTCATGAGAGTATCGATAGCCTCTCTGCCAAAATCGTTTGTTCCACCCTGAGCAAGAGAATATGCTTCGTCGATAAACAGGACTCCGTCCATCGCTTCCAAAACCTTTTCAGTGGTTTTGAGTGCAGTCTGTCCGACATATCCAGCCACAAGCCCTGCTCGATCTGTTTCGACCAACTTATTTGTCTTAATAACACCGATATTATAGAGAATATCTGCAACTGTCCGGGCAATCATGGTTTTTCCTGTTCCCGGATTGCCTTTGAAAATCATATGTAAAGTTTGTGTGTTATCAACCGGAAGTCCCATTTTCTTGCGTTCGCTCTGCACTCTGAGGCGAGCGTACAGGCTCCGAATATGATTTTTTACATCTGTTAAGCCAACCACCGATGAGAGTGCTTTATCAATGTCAAATGTCTGTGTACTTGCGTGGCTGACCTCAATATCTTCGGGAATTATTTCAGTAAGCCCTTCATTCGATATGTCCTCAACAGAAGCTATTCTTGCCGATTGATTCCGCATGATTTTCTCAATCATATTCCTTACCATGCGCCCATTGCCTGAATGTGCTGTTGAAGTTTTATGAGCAAGAATAATCTGATCCCGGAGAACATTTTTTGCTTCTTCAGTTATTGTAAAACCCCTTGCAGCAATCATGTTCAAAGCAATAGCGTATAAATCATCGGGGTTATAGTCAGGAAAGTCAATAACTAGAGGGAAACGGGATTCAAGACCGGAATTTGATTTTATGAAATCCTCCATTTCTTTCTTATAGCCTGCTAATATAACCACAATTTCACCGCGATAGTCTTCAATTAGCTTGACCAGCGTATCAATTGCCTCTTTACCGAAGCTTCCGTTATCGCTGCTGAGAGTGTAGGCTTCATCAATAAACAAGACGCCACCTAAAGCACTTCGAAATACCTCTTCTGTCTTTTTAGCCGTTTGTCCGACATATTCCGCCACAAGGCCTCCACGATCAGTTTCTATCAAATGTCCTTTCTTTAACAGTCCCATATCTTTAAACATGGCGGCAATAATCCGCGCAATCGTTGTCTTACCAGTACCGGGATTGCCCCTAAAAATCATATTGAGAGATTGCGTTGAGTCAACCACAATGCCTGCTTTTCTTCTTTTTTCGTTGGCAACCAGAAGCCGATACTGAGTTCTTACAAAGTCTTTAACGTTTTCAAGACCAATTATTGCGCTTAATGATTTCTCTAAATCAAACTTTTCAAAGTTGTCAAACTTAAAGTCTTCATACCTCAGGATATCAAATTCAGATTCAGACGCATTTATAATCCGTTTCGATTGCTCAATTATTGCCTTTTCTATTACATTGCGTACCAGCCGACCATTACCGCTGTCATTTCTGCCTTTGACCTGGCTCTTTTCAAAAAGGCGCAATAAAGCGTCCTTACAGTCGTCAGCTATCTTATAACCTTTTGATTTTGCTATTATATCAGCAATTTGAACCATCTCCGAGGCAGTGTAATCCTCAAAGTCAATCACATTAGGGAATCTCGACTTCAATCCTGGATTCATCTTTAAGAAGCTTTCCATTTCATTCTTATATCCAGCCAGAATGACAACCAAATCATCACGGTAATCTTCCATGGCCTTGATTAAAGCATCAATTGCTTCCAGACCAAAAATGTCATTTTTATCACGGCAAAGAGCGTATGCCTCGTCAATAAACAGTACGCCGCCAAGTGCAGATTGGATAACATCGTTTGTTTGCTTTGCTGTGTGCCCAACATATTGCCCAACAAGATCCGCACGGCTCACTTCTCGTAGTTGTCCTGTCGACAAGATGCCAATTGCTTTTAAATATTTTGCGACAATTCTCGCTATTGTCGTTTTACCCGTACCGGGGTTGCCGGTAAAAATCATATGCATCGAAGGAAATGCTGTTTTATGACCCGCATCTTCTCGCATCTGCTGAACTTTTAGATTGTTTTCTAAATCAAGAACATATTCTTTCACTTTTGTAAGCCCAACTACTTCCGAAAGCTCTTTTTTAATCTCATCAATATTGGAAGTATTTTTCTTTGGCAGGAATGGCGTTAAATCAACGACTTTCGATTCCCCATGCTCAGTTATCACTGCACAGATTGCGCCATCGATGTTGTTTAAATAAATATTGGCGTTCGCATTCATGGTGTTTCGGAGTCTGTATTCAGACAATGCCTTGTAGATATCATTTGTAATAAAGTCCTCGACTGGTTTAACGCCAGAAACCTTCTTATGTTTCGAGGCACATAACTGAACAAATTCATCCGAATAGGTTATATCCGCGGATAAATATTTTTTGCAGCGGATGCTTAAAGAGAAAAGAATTCTTCTTGCAATTTCAGCTATTTCCGCATCCGAATATGGTTCAAATGTTATGATATCCGCTACGTTCTCCATAAATTTTGAGCCAAACAAATCAGATACTTTATTTTCAGACAGATGTGTTATAAAAATGAAATATTTATTATTTGCTGAGATCTCGCTGATTGAATTTTGCATAAGTACGCCTGTAGCTTCAATGAGGTTATTGTTCTGCATAGCATATCTGGCACCAAGCAGATGCTTTCCTGTGATAACAAGCTCAGATATGACATCTAGCATACTGGCATGGCATTTTTCAATATTTTTAAAAACTATTACATCAGAACTTTCGTAAAGCGCTTTATATAAGTCAGAAAGGAAAAGCGGTTTTTCTGACTGCGTAGGATATAATGACAGGTCGACTTTTGAGGCAGTATTATAATTTAGCAGTTTTTCTTGCTTGAGAGCGCTGATAGCAGTATCTATAAGGCTGCTTTTTCCTATGCTCTCAGGTCCTATCATGATAAACGTATTCTTAGGCTTATCCTTTTGCACACCTGCAACAAGTGGTCGCTTAAAGGCTATGAAAAGGTCGTCAATAGCAGCTCGTTGACCGACAAATTGGTTTTGAACAATCCTTTTAGCGTTATTAATACTGCTATCTATCTGAATACCGGCAACCTTAACATTTGTTTTATCAGAGGAGGCTACTGCATTTCCTGATACTTTTGTATATTTTTCCTGTTTCCGTGATGTCATACCCTGTGGTTGTGACTGTATAATCTGACTTTGCGTACCATTTTGAACAACAGCACCACTTTGGGGAATAGATGCTGCCGTTTTGCTTTTAGCGATAAATCCATACCTTTTGACGGATTCAATGATTTGATATTCCGGAAAAAGGAATTTAAGTATTTTATATATATCCATCGTTTTTCCTCCCTTAGTAATTTGCAATTTTTTCGACGAGCTTAAATCCCGGAGTCTTAAGAAATTTCATATTGTGTCTGAAATTGTTCATAACATCTGAAAGGGCATTTGCAAAGTTCCGCCTATTTAGTGGGTTACGCTCAAAAAAAACAGATAAAATCGTTGCATATTCCTGATGTCCAGTCTTGCTGTTTAAGAAATTATCGACTGCGTAAACAACAGCTATCTTGAGAGGTAACAGTGCAAACATATCTCTTGCGATATGAATCGCACAGCTGTACACATAATCCTGTACGAGATCACGGTATGCTGTCTTTGTGAGATCTTCTTTTGACAGTTTTTCTATTCGCATTAAAACCATTGAAAATCTAGGGACAATCTGTTCAGATTTTGCTCAGAATTCCACCTTCATTTTCTGAACCATAGCGGAATTTTGCTGAAATTCATTATATTTTTTTCGCTGCCGCTGAATTGGAGATGAGGGGCGGTTATCCTCAACCCCATAAAATAGCCTTTTCAGTTTTTATGTATCTAACTGTTTTCATCAGGTATCAATTCCATAATATCGCTTATATCACATTGCAGTGCTATACAAATTTTTTGCAGGATTTTCGTATTCACATTTTCGTTTCGACCGAGCTTTGTTATGGTGGCGGAGCTAACACCAGATAGTATTTGGAGGTCTTTCTTTTTCATATCTCTATCTATAAGCAGTTTCCACAATTTCTTATAACTTATCGCCATTTTACGCACCTCTGGAAAATTATACCTCATTACAAATTATTCCTTATTATATCACGAGAAAGTGTAAATTACAAGGAAGAAATTTAACATCGTACGAATTATACTTTGATATTAAGTATTTTTGAAGAGCAATCATCTATGGTATCCGTTGTTATACGGATACCGTATGTTTTGTGCTTTTCAGCACGTATTATACCTTTACTTATTCTGTACTAGGTGAGAGAGTTTCTTCCCGTCGTTTTCGTGACCAACATGTGAGAGACAAAAAATAGGTAGTGAAGGACGAAAAAAACCAGTCCTCAGATGCTATATCTACGACAACGCCCGCTTTCTAAATGAAAACAGCTTTGATATTCAGCCGCAATTCAAACCGTATGTTGACACAAGCCACTCATAACAATTAATTTTTAGGAAGAATTAAAAACGGCAAACTATTTACTTACAGTAATGAACAATGATATGCGAGTTTGCTGAAAAAGTAATTGTCTACAAAGCTGATTGCATTGATGACAGACGCGTACAGTGCATCAAAATTGTCTGGAACTGTATAGGCGAATTTGCGTTGCCAGCCACAACACCTGTACGGGAGCAAGAAAAATCGGCATAGCCAGTACATACATACCAAACTATGCCGATATTTTTCCGAGATTATAAATCCATAAGATGCACCCGCTAAACGGGTGGTTTTGTTTTTTAAATCTATACAGCTGCTTCTCCTGTTTCACCTGTTCGGATTCGAATAACTTCTTCTACGTTATATATGAAGATTTTACCTTCTCCGATATCCCCGCCTGTTTTAGCACTGGTCATAATAGCCTCCACTACTTTGGACACATCCTTATCTTTCACGATGACGTCAACGGAAGTTTTGGGGAGAAGGTCCAATTCAAATTTTTCACCTCTCCATTGTTGTGCAATACCGCCTTGTTGGCCGTGACCTTCAATTTCGGTGGTCATTATACCGGTACAGCCTACTCTTTTTAAGGCATCTTTTACGTCATGAAGTTTTTCCGGTTTGATAATTGCTTTAATATGTTTCATTCCTATAACCTCCTTTAAAATTCTTTATTCTTGTCACACTTCGCTGGAAGCTATTCTTATAGGTTTTTCCGCAGATTTTTTTGCACTGGTAGCGCTGGCAATGGCAGAGTATTCAGGTTTGCGTGACAGATACTCAGGATATGCAACGTTGCCATGCTCGCCGATATCCAATCCTTGAATTTCTTCAGCCAGGCTTACTCTGATGCCAAGGGTACCCTTTATTATTAACCATACGATAGCGGATGAAGCAAATACGAAAATACCTGTAGTTACAATACCAATGATTTGGGTAATCAACAGTGAAGCACCGCCACCAAAGAATAATCCGTTTGTGGTTGAAAGGCTTGTAACACCTTCTTGTGCAAATAATCCTACAGAAATCGTACCAACCATGCCGCAGACAAGATGAACGGATGTAGCACCTACAGGATCATCAATTTTCGCCTTATCAAAAGCTAATACGGAAAATACTACAACAATTCCTGCAATAGCACCCACAATGAGAGCGCTTAATACACTGAAATATGCACAACCGCCGGTTACTGCAACTAATCCTGCAAGACAGCCGTTAATCGTCATCCCAAGGTCAGGTTTTCCTAAGAAAATCCATGAAGTTGCAGTGGCAGTAAGTACAGCTGCAATTGCGCCGGTATTTGTAACTACAAAAATATGTGCAACAGCAGAAGGATCCGACATGGACATGGTTGAACCCGGATTAAATCCGAACCAGCCTAACCAAAGGATGAATAAACCAATGGTTGCAAGCGCCATATCGTGTCCGAGGATTGGATGGACTTTGCCGTCTGAGCCATACTTGCCAAAGCGGGGACCGAGAATTAAAGCACCTGCAAGAGCTGCCCAGCCTCCTGTGGAGTGTACCACCGTTGTACCTGCAAAATCCATAAATCCCATCGTGGATAGCCAGCCTCCGCCCCAAATCCAGTGACCGACAATCGGATAGATGATCAAAGTTAGAATGAAGGAAAACACGATAAAGGATATATATTTGATTCTTTCTGCTACTGCTCCTGATACAATAGTTGCTGCGGTTCCACAGAATACAAGTTGGAAAAAGAATTTTGCCCAGAATGGAACATTAGCGCTTAATGTATAGACGCTTTCGTCGATGTTTCCACCTAATAGGAATAGTCCTTTTGTTCCGATAAGGGGATGTTCGCCTCCAAACATGATTCCCCAGCCCAGGGTAAGAAAACCTAGTGAAGAAACTGCAAAAACAATAAAGTTTTTGGATAAAATGTTTACCGTATTTTTTGATCTGGAAAAGCCGGATTCTACCGCAGCGAATCCCAGATTCATGAAGAACACCAATGTTCCTGCAAGAAGTACCCATAAAGTGTCAATAGCCATTTCCATGCTCATCATAACACATTCCTCCTATAAAATTAAAATTTTTAATAAAACTTTTAAATAAAACTTCAAAGGCGTGTACCTTATGGTGAGTAAATGACCATAAAATACACGCCTTTGTGTATACGAAAAAATAAATTAAAATTTTAAAGGCGTGTATTCCGTAGTTACCAAATAACCATAGAATACACGCCTTTGTGCCACGTATTTTTGATTCATTTTTATAAAATCTTCTTTCTGCCATTAAGTATACCATCTAATTTTAAATTTGTAAATAGTTTTTTTTAAAAATTTTTATAAAATTTGAAATTTAATTTATTGATAATTGCAATAATGCAATATTTTCATGGGATACAGGCGGATTGTATTAATAAAAATGCAAGATTTATTAATTGATATTTCAAACATTTAATTATTATCAATTTAATAAAAGTATTTATATAGGAATAGTAAAATTTTTTTTATTTATGTCTTGACAATGGAAAAAATTGATTGTAAAATAAATACAACAATTCATATCTGAATAGTATGATATAGTTTTCAATTGTTTTAAAGGGGAAGAACCCCCTCAATTTTTAGGCTAAAACATACTAAACAGATATGAATTCTTATAATAATTTTGTGAGGAGTGGTGACGATGAGCAACAATCAGAAAAGAAACGGTATGCTAAAGAGAGGTTTGGCAGGGCTGATGGTGATAGCTAACCTGATTTTATTTGCAGGTTGCGGAACAACGCCAACTAATAATCAAGGAAATTCAGAACAGGCTACGAAAGCAAAACCTATTACCATTCTTAATGTATCTTATGATCCTACTCGTGAACTTTATCAGGAATACAACGAGGCATTTAAAAAGTACTGGAAGGAAAAAACCGGTCAAGATGTTATTATCCAGCAATCCCATGCAGGTTCCGGAAGTCAGGCAAGATCAGTCATGGATGGGAATGAGGCGGATGTTGTAACATTGGCATTGGCTTATGATATTGATTCCATCAACAAGAATAAAGAGATTTTAAGCAAAGATTGGCAGAAGCGCTTGCCGCATAATTCAACCCCATATACTTCCACCATTGTCTTCCTGGTCAGAAAGGGAAACCCGAAAAACATTAAAGACTGGGATGACCTGGCAAAGCCGGGTATAGAAGTTATTACGCCCAATCCTAAAACATCAGGTGGTGCGCGCTGGAATTACCTGGCGGCCTGGGGGTACGCACTGAAAAAATACGGCAACGATCCGGAGAAGGCCGAAGAGTTTGTAAAGGCAATATTTAACAATGTACCTGTCCTTGATTCCGGAGCACGGGGATCTACAAACACATTTGTCGAGCGTGGACTGGGTGATGTACTTATTGCATGGGAAAACGAAGCGTTCCTTTCAATCAATGAATTGGGAACCGATAAGTTTGAAATTGTTGTACCGTCCATAAGTATCCTGGCGGAGCCGCCTGTAGCGGTTGTGGATTCAGTGGTTGATAAAAAAGGAACCCGCGAAGTGGCAGAAGCCTATTTACAATATTTATACAGTGAAGAAGGACAGGAAATAGCAGCCAAAAATTATTACAGGCCAAGAAATGAAGAAGTTGCCAATAAATATGCTTCACAGTTTCCTAAAATAGAACTTTTTACTATTGATGAAGTTTTTGGGGGATGGGATAAGGCGCAAAAAGAACATTTCGATGACGGTGGTACTTTTGACCAAATCTATACCAAAAAATAATGATCATTTTTGAATATTAGAGGTGAAACCATGAATTTCATCGTCAAGCCGTTTCAAGTAAAGCAAAACAGCGTTATACCGGGGTTTGGAATGACCATGGGGCTTTCGCTATTATACCTGACCTTGCTTGTTTTAATTCCTTTATCCATGATTTTTGTAAACAGTGCCCAAATAGGGCCGAGAGAGTTCTGGAGTATTGCTACTTCAGAAAGAGTGCTGGCCTCTTTGAAAATATCTTTTAGTACTTCTTTTATAGCAGCATTTATCAATATTATTTTCGGGCTTCTTCTTGCATGGGTTCTGGAAAGATATACCTTTCCGGGCCGGAAAGTGATAGATGGCTTGATTGATTTGCCTTTTGCATTGCCTACGGCGGTGGCAGGTATTTCACTTACTACGCTGTATGCTGAGAACGGCTGGATTGGAGGACTATTGAGGCCGCTAGGGATGAAAGTATCTTATACCCCATTGGGAATTGTTGTTGCTTTAGTTTTTATCGGTTTTCCGTTTGTGGTGAGAACTGTTCAACCGGTGTTGGAAAGTATTGACCTTGAGGTTGAAGAAGCGGCAGCTTGTCTTGGAGCTACCAGGTTTCAGACTTTTGTTCGGGTCATTTTGCCTGAATTGCTTCCGGCTTTAATCACGGGTTTTGCCCTCGCATTTTCAAGAGCGTTGGGGGAATATGGCTCGGTGGTTTTTATATCAGGAAACATGCCCATGAAGACCGAAATTACCCCTTTGTTAATCAGAACCAAGCTGGAACAATACGATTATGCCGGCGGTACGGCGGTAGCAACCATTATGTTGATCATTTCTTTTGTTATGTTGTTTCTTATTAACATGTTTCAGTGGTGGGCAAGTCATAGACATAAGGCACGTTAGGAGAGGTTAATATGATAGTTGAAAGAAGAGCAGCAAAAGAGTCAACTTTGGTTCAAGGGATTCTCATATTCATTGCTTTGTTATTTTTTACAATCATGATTTTAATGCCGCTTATTTTGGTATTTGCCAAGGCATTTGAACAGGGAGCCCATGTCTATTTTTCGGCAATTACCGATCCTATAGCATGGAAAGCCGTCAAACTTACCCTGATTACCATAGCAATTACCGTTCCTGTGAATACTGCTTTTGGGCTTACGGCTGCTTGGGCGGTTGCCAAATTTCAATTTAAAGGGAAAAATCTGTTCACTACCTTTATTGATTTACCTTTTTCCATATCGCCTGTGGTAGCGGGTTTGGTATTTGTACTGCTTTTCAGTACCAATTACGGGCTTTTTGCTCCGTTATTAAATGCGTGGGGAATAAAAATTATTTTTGCACCTCCCGGGATTATTTTGGCTACGTTATTTGTTACCCTTCCTTTTGTTGCAAGAGAACTGATACCGTTAATGGAAGCCCAGGGAACGGCCGAAGAAGAGGCAGCACTGACATTGGGAGCAAGCGGTTGGAAAACCTTTTGGTTTATCACTCTTCCCAATATAAAATGGGGGCTGCTATATGGTATTATGCTGACAACGGCAAGGGCGGCGGGAGAATTCGGTGCAGTGTCGGTAGTATCCGGACATATCAGGGGCCTTACCAATACACTTCCTCTCCATGTTGAAATCTTGTACAACGAATACAAGTTTTCTGCTGCATTTGCTGTAGCGTCTTTATTAACGCTCATTGCTTTAATCAATTTGATTGTAAAGAACGTAGCACGCTGGAAGATAGACCAACAGAACAAAAAATAGTTCGGGAGGATTGGTTATGAGTATTGAAATATTGAACATTACAAAGACGTTTGATTCGTTTAAAGTACTGGACAATATTAATCTTCGCATTGAGACAGGAGAATTGGTTGCTTTGCTGGGGCCCTCCGGTTCCGGTAAAACAACGTTGTTAAGAATCATTGCAGGACTGGAAACGCCGGACCAGGGCAGCATTATTTTCGACGGAGAAGATAATACCGGCAAGAGTACGCAGGAAAGAAAAGTAGGATTTGTATTTCAGCATTATGCCTTGTTTAAACATATGACGGTTTTTGAGAACATTGCTTTTGGTTTAAAGATAAAACCTGCAAAAATAAGACCCGGTAAAGAAGTTATCAAACAAAAAGTGCATGAATTATTGGCACTGGTCAAGATGGAAGAACTGGCAAACCGGTATCCGTCACAATTATCCGGGGGGCAACGCCAGAGAATTGCACTTGCAAGAGCATTGGCAGTAGAACCAAAGGTTTTGCTGCTTGATGAACCTTTTGGGGCACTGGATGCCAAAGTACGAAAAGATTTGCGCAGGTGGCTCAGAAAATTGCATGATGAATATCCTATTACCAGCGTTTTTGTTACCCATGATCAGGAAGAAGCCCTTGATGTGGCGGACAGAATTGTGATCCTTAATCAGGGAAGGATTGAACAAATAGGTACTCCGGAAGAAGTCTATGATAATCCGGCCAATCCTTTTGTATACCATTTCCTGGGAAATGTAAACTTGTTTCACGGAAGGCTGCATAACGGACAAGTGGAGTTAGGTTCTTTTCAAGAGGATTCAAATACGGAGGATGGAAAGGATATCGTCAGTTATACCCGCCCTCATGATATTGAGATTCGATTGGAACCTGACGGAAAAGAATTTATCGGTTCCGAAATCACTTTTATAAGGGCAATTGGGCCGGTTGTAAGAATTGAATTAAAGCGGTTGGATAATGGAGAATATATTGAAGCGGAAATTAGTAAGGAAACTTATAAAAAACTGGAATTGAAAACAAGACAGACAGTTTATATAAGACCTAAAGACTTTAAAGTTTTTATTCCGGAAGATTACGTTATTTAATTTAATATAAAAATTATAGTAAAGGGGAAGGCCAAATGGTACAACTGGATTTGGAAAAATTAAATGCCGAATATGCAGGCAAACATCCTGAGGATATTATAAAGTATGCTGTTGAAAACATAGGGATTGAAAAAATTGCTTTAGCGTCAAGCCTTTCCATTGAAGATCAGGTGCTAACGGACATTTTGCTGAAAATCAATCCCAATGCACGGATCTTTTTCCTTGACACAGGAAGACATTTTCAGAAAACCTATGATGTTATGGAAGAAACAATGAACAGGTATCATTTTCGTTATGAAATTTACGCACCGGATAACAGGGAGTTGGAGGCAGCAATTTCCGAACACGGTCCTAATTTTTTCTACGAAAGTGTTGAACTTCGAAAGAAATGCTGCCGGATAAGAAAAGTGAACCCTTTAAAACGGGTATTAAGTACCGTGGATGGGTGGATTTGCGGACTCAGAAGGGAACAGTCCTTAACTCGCCGGGAATTAAATATTTTTGAATGGGACAGTATTCATTCCGTTTATAAAATCAACCCTATTGTTTTTTGGTCGGAGGAACAGGTATGGTCGTATATTAAAAAACATAATATTCCCTATAATTACTTGTACGAGATTGGTTTTACAAGTATCGGCTGCCAGCCGTGTACCAGGGCGGTGCAGCCCGGGGAAGACATTCGCAGCGGCAGATGGTGGTGGGAAGCACCGGATAAAAAAGAATGCGGGTTACACTTCAGGACGGAGGGAACGGTATGAATCATTTAGACAAGTTGGAAGCACAAAGCATTTATATCCTCAGGGAGGCTTATCGGGAATTTAAGAATATCTGCATGTTATGGTCCATCGGAAAAGACAGTACGGTACTTTTATGGCTGGCGAGAAAAGCCTTTTTTGGGCACGTGCCCATTCCTTTGATACACATCGATACCCATTATAAAATACCTGAGATGATAAAGTACAGGGATGAGCTTGCATTGAAGTGGAAGTTAACCATGATTTACGGGGAGAACAGGCATGCTCTGGAACAGAAAAAAACGTTTCCCGACGGCAATGTGGACCGTTTGACATGCTGCCAGCTATTAAAAACCGAAGCGTTGAAAAACACGCTTTCCGGTAAGTGGAAACGCTATATTTTAGACCATGAGACCGGCAAGTACGTTCCGGATACCAGCCAAACAAAATATACGGGGGTCATTGTAGGGGTAAGAGCGGATGAAGAGGGAAGCCGCTCGAAAGAGCGATATTTTTCTCCCAGAGATAAGGAAAATGATTGGGATATAGGAGATCAGCCTCCTGAATTTTGGAACCAGTTTAAAACCGATTTTGCCCCGGGAACCCATATCAGAATACATCCGCTGCTTGACTGGACGGAATTGAATATTTGGGAATATATTGAGCGGGAAAACATACCAATTACCTCACTTTATTTTGACCGAGGGGATGGAAAGCGCTATCGGTCTTTAGGATGCTATCCATGTACTTTTCCTGTGGAATCAACCGCCAAAAATGTCCGTGAAATTATAGAGGAATTAAAAAGCGGTAAATTTGCCCATATAGCAGAAAGGTCAGGGAGGGCACAGGATAAAGATGACGGCGGCGGACTGGAGACATTGAGAAGAGGGGGATACATGTGATATGGATTCAAGGGAACAAATGAACATCGTTATCGTCGGACATGTGGATCATGGAAAGAGCACCGTCATAGGAAGACTGCTTGCAGATACCGGCTCTCTTCCGGAGGGAAAACTGGAATCCGTGAAAGAATATTGCAAAAAGAATGCCAGGCCTTTTGAATATGCTTTTTTATTGGATGCGTTAAAGGACGAACAGGCACAAGGCATTACCATTGATACGGCAAGATGCTTTTTTAAAACCGAAAAAAGAGATTACATTATTATTGATGCGCCGGGACATATTGAGTTTTTAAAAAACATGGTTACAGGAGCATCAAGAGCGGAAGCGGCACTTCTGGTAATCGATGCTAAAGAAGGAATTCAGGAGAATTCAAAGCGTCACGGGTATATTGTTTCCATGCTGGGAATCCGCCAAGTGGTGGTTTTGGTGAATAAAATGGACCTGATTCATTTTGATAAGGAAGTTTATCAGTCCATTGTTACTGAATTTCATGAATTTTTGCAAAAGATCCATATCGAGCCTCTTGATTTTATTCCAATCAGCGCGTTTAACGGGGATAATATTGTAAACAAATCGCCCAATACGCCTTGGTATGAAGGACCTACCGTACTGGAACAGTTGGACGGATTTGTCAATACAAAAGAGAATCGGGAACTACCTTTTCGTATGCCTGTGCAGGATATTTATAAGTTTACGGAGGAAGGCGATAACCGAAGAATTGTGGCAGGAACCGTTTTAAGCGGTGCAATTCGTATTGGGGATGAAGTGGTTTTTCTTCCTTCCAACAAAAGGTCTGTAATCAACAGCATTGAGGGATTTAATGTAGCACCGAGAAATACGGCGTATGCCGATGAGGCCATAGGAGTCACGTTAACTACACAAATTTATATAAGGCCCGGAGAGCTCATGGTAAAAGCAAGCGAAAAGCAGCCGTCGGTGAGCTCACGGTTCAGGGCCAATATATTCTGGGTAGGCAAGGCATCCTTTGTGAAAAATAAAAATTATAAGTTAAAAATCGGTACCATGCGTATCGGAGTAAAACTGATAGAAATTCATCGTATTATTGACGCTGCCGAGCTGAATATGGATACTTTTAAGGATCAGGTAGAGCGGCATGATGTGGCCGAGTGTATTTTGGAAACCACAAAACCCATTGCATTTGATGTAGTTTCCGAAATTTCGCTGACCGGCAGGTTTGTTATTGTAGACAATTATGAAATATCCGGTGGCGGGATTATTTTGGAACAACTGCCGGACGCGGACAGCAGTTTGCATAAACACGTCAGGGAAAGGGAATTTTTATGGGAAAAAAGTTTTATCTCGCCTGAGCAAAGAGAAGCGGCTTACGGACACAAGGCCAAGTTTATCGTGATTACCTCGGGCAGTGAAGGAAAGGAAAAAGAAATTCAAGAGATCGGAAGGCAATTAGAAGAAAAGCTGTTTCAGATGAAATATAAGGTATATTATCTTGGTGTTTCCAGTATATTGTACGGATTGGCATCGGAGTCTACCGTTTCTTATGAAAACAGAGAGGAGCATATAAGGCAAATAGGGGAACTGGCAAGGATTCTTACCGATTCGGGACAAATCTTTATTACTACCGTATTCAATCTGGACGATTATGAAGCGGAAAAGCTAAAACTGCTTAACCAGCCGAATGACATTATTGTTGTGAATGTAGGTGAAACACCTTTTAACAAGTTCGTACCGGATGCAAATATAGGACCGGACGGAGCGGTAGAAGCCGTGTGCGATTTGTTAAAACGACAGGAAATTATTCTTGAATATTATATTTAAAATCATTGCAGTTGAAGGGGGTTTTATCCGTGAAGATCAAAGTAAACGGCAAAGATTTGTTGCTGGATAAGGAAATTACGGTAAAGGAACTTTTAGATATTCAAAAGGTGGAGATGCAGGATTACGTAACCGTGCAAATCAATGATGAGTTGGTGGACAGAGCGGATTTTGATACGTTGACGGTGAAGGAAGGCGATACGGTGGAATTTCTTTATTTTATGGGAGGCGGGGCGCAATGAATTTTACCGCTGAACAGATGGGACGATATTCCCGGCACATTATTCTAAAAGAAGTCGGAGCGAAAGGACAAACAAAGCTTCTTCAGTCCAAGGTTTTAATCATTGGAACGGGCGGGCTGGGTGCGCCTGCCGCCATGTTTTTAGCAGCAGCAGGTGTCGGCACAATAGGTCTTGTGGATTTTGATGCCGTGGAACTTTCCAATCTTCAAAGGCAAATTATTCATTTCACTAAGGATGTGGGCAAGCCCAAAGTGTTGTCCGGCAAAGAAACCATCCAGGAAATGAATCCGGATGTCCAGGTTGTTACCTATCGGGAATGGGTAAGTGCGGCGAATATAAGAGATATTATAAAGGACAAAGAATACGATTTTATTATCGACGGCACCGATAATTTTCCTGCCAAGTTTTTAATCAATGATGCCTGTGTCTTTACCAAAAAACCTTTTTCACATGCAGGGATTATAAGGTTCCAGGGGCAGACCATGACATTTGTGCCTGGAGAAGGCCCATGCTACCGATGTATCTTTCACAGTCCTCCACCCCCCGATAAGGTGCCCACATGTAAACAGGCCGGTGTATTGGGTGTCATGGGTGGTATTATCGGAACCATTCAAGCAACGGAAGCCATTAAATATATTCTTGGCATTGGCGATTTGCTGACAGGATATCTGCTGACCTATGATGCATTAAAAATGGAATTCAGAAAAATTAAGTTACCAAACAATAAAAAGTGCCAAGTTTGCGGCGAAAGTCCTACCATCACGGAACTTATTGATTACGAGCAGGCAGCATGTGATTTGAAATCCTGATAAAGGGTGGAGGAAGAATCATGATTATTGTAAAAAAGAAGCATTATGAGGAAATATTAAGCCATTCGGTTCACGCATTGCCCAATGAAGCCTGCGGACTTTTAGGCGGCATTGTAAAGGACGGTATAAAATATGTTGAGAAGGTGTATTTGCTGACCAATGTAGATAACAGTCCTGAACATTTTTCCATGGATCCAAAGGAACAATTTGCAGCAGTGAAAGATATGAGAGATCATGGCTGGGATTTGCTGGGCAATTTTCACAGCCATCCGGCGACACCGTCCCGTCCGTCGGAAGAGGACAAACGGCTTGCCTTTGATCCGGAGGCAAGTTACTTGATATTATCTTTGCTAAATATGAATGCACCGGTGCTGAAAAGCTTCAGGATTCATAAAGGGCAGGCTGTTGAGGAGGAATTACGCATTGTGGGGGAGGAAGCATAATGGCAAATGTAGATTATAAAGAGCTAAAAAAAGGCGGCTTTATGAAGCAGGTGGACAAAGACCGATTCTCTCTGCGCCTTAGAATTGTGGGAGGTCAAATAAAGTCGGAGCAACTTGCCAAAATAAACGAAATCGCACAAAAATACGGAGCAGGTTATGTTCATATGACAGCAAGGCAAGGTATTGAAATCCCGTTTATTAAGCTTCAGGACATTGAGGTTGTGAAAGAGGAGCTTGCCAAAGCAGGTCTGCAACCCGGTGCGTGCGGTCCAAGAGTCAGGACCATTACGGCATGTCAAGGAAGTGCCATTTGTCCCAGCGGGTTGATTAATACGACGGAGCTTGCAAAGGAGTTTGATGAAAGATATTATGCGCGGGAATTGCCCCATAAGTTTAAAATTGGTATTACCGGCTGCAGAAATAACTGTTTAAAGGCAGAAGAAAACGATATTGGCGTGAAGGGCGGAATGATGCCCACTTGGATGGAACACAAATGCATTTATTGCGGATTATGCGAGGCAGTCTGCCCGGTCAAGGTCATTCAGGTGAAAAAGCAGGAAAGACAATTGTTTTTTAATGAAAAAAACTGCATCTATTGTGGCAAGTGTGTAAAGGTTTGCCCTACCAGTGCATGGGAAGGCAAAAGTGGGTTTGTCGTGTACTTTGGCGGCCTGTTTGGCAATAAAATATCTATTGGAAAACAATTATTTCCTATTATTTTTTCCAAAGAAGTATTGCATAAGATTATCGAAGAAACATTGATGTTTTTTGAGGAAAGAGGAAAAGCCGGCGAAAGGTTTGGAACTACATTGGACAGAGTAGGCTGGGACTTATTGAAAAATCGGCTTATGGAATTGTTGGAGTCAGAGGAGGAGTTCTCATGAGTAATTTAAAAAGAACCAGTTTTGTAGATATCACGGATGTCGTTTGTCCTATGACGTTTGTCAAGGCCAAAATTGCAATGGAAGAGCTAGAGGCAGGAGAAATTTTGGAAATAAAAATGAATGAAGGAGAGCCTATTCTGAATGTTCCAAGGAGCTTCAAAGAAGAGGGGCATAAAGTACTTGATGTAATTAACAATGGGGACGGTACATTTACTGTTTTTGTAGAAAAAGGCGAATAATCATATTTCCAGAAAGCTTGTACCCGGGGATGATGCCATTGAATGTCCACCTGAAGAAGAGGGAAATATCGCATATACCTTCCGGATGTGCATGATCAGCAGTAATATAAAAGTGGTGGTTGATATTAGTAATGTGGATGCCGTTTTTTTCCATCATTTTGTCTTCGAATGAATAACATGGGGGTGTTTTATCTTGTCGTCAACTCAACACAAATAAAGAGACGTAAAATTTTATATATGGAATAAACTTCCTACCGAATAAAAAGAGTAAAAATTAAGTATCATCTATTATTTTACATTTAAATGTGATATACTAAATTTAGGGAATTTTATTTAGGAATGAGGTATTTTAATTGAAAAGTATAAATATCAATATGTCAGTGTCAAGCGAGATATTTCTTGCCCTTAGGATAACTGATAAAGAGTTTGCAAGAGATATGAAGAGATATACTGCAATAAAGTTATTTCAAGATAAACGGCTTTCAATAGGACAATGTGCAGAACTAGCAGAAATGACAGAAGAAGATTTTATAAAGCTTCTAACAACGAATAAAATATCTTTGTTTGATTATCATAATTTGAAAAGTTTGGAAGAGGATTTTATAAATGCATGACAGAATTGTAATTGTGAACTCAACTCCTATTATTGCACTTGCTTCTATCGATTATCTTTATCTTTTAAGGAATCTGAGAACTTGTAAAATGTAAAATTTTTAAAACAATCTGATGTCTCAATGCTCATCTCATTAAAATAATGCTAATATGTACTTAGAATTCTGACAATTTGTGGTATAATAATAGTGTATCAGAAAGTGAGGTTTGACATGAGAAAGTTTAAGATTTATATTGATACTTCTGTTATTAGTAATTTATATGCTGATGATGCACCGATGTTAATGGAGTATTCCTTAAAGCTCTGGGAAGTCATTAAACAAGATCTATATGACGTTGTTATTTCAGGTTTGGCATTGTACGAAATCAGAAAATGTTCAGAGCCAAAATTATCTGTATTAGCAGAATATTTAGATGAGATCAATTTTGAAGAAGCGGAGTTAAATGATGAAATCAATGTGTTAGCAGAAAAATATATTACAGATGGAATTATTCCACAAAAGTATTATGATGATGCGTTGCATATTGCTGCTGCTACAATTTTAGGTTGTGATGCAATTGTTTCATGGAACTTTAAGCACATGGTCAAATTAAAAACAATAATAGGAGTAAATAGGATAAATAGATATTTGGGTTATCATGAAATAGAAATAATTACTCCCATGAGTATGGTTGAAGAGGAGGAAGAATAATGATGTTTAAAGAATCACGGGCAATGAAAGAGTTGCATGAAATTAGAGAACAAATTTATGAGGAAACAAAGCACATGACTTCTTCTGACAAAATAAAATATCTCAATGAACAGGGCAAAAAAGCAAGTGAATATTTTAAAAGTAGGAAAAGGGTAAAAGTATAAACAGAATATATTAGAATGTACAGAGTGCATTGCAGAAGATACTATCTTGCAATGCATTCTTTTTTTGGGAAATAGTCTATTACATTAGATCTATTCAGAAAAGAATGGAAAAGTTAATTTGCGAGATGTTTATATTTTATGGTAACAAAAAAGGTATCAAAATACATATTATGATAAGGCAGATAAAGAATTAAGGTGTGAATGTCAAGTACTTTTTTACAATTTTCGATCAATAATTTTTTAGCAAAATTAACAAAAAGAATGCAAAAGCAAATGGTAGAAAAGGCTGTGGTTTGGCATGGAAATATTAGGTGCAATACTTGGGCTTTTTATTTGGGATAAACATTGGTTAACATATGTTGTTGCACTTAATTTTGCAATAGCCGGTGGCATTCTTACTTTTTTCATTTCTAATCGAAAAAATTATCACAATATAATAGATGACGTTGCAAATAAGTATATTGAAATTTTTTCGTAACAATTTGAAGACAGGGCAATAATTGTCTAAAAACATTAAAATAGTGTCAAAACCTTTTGAAGATTTGCAGAAAAAATCACTCCATTCCCAATAACCACAAAATACTTACTCCTAACGCATCTGCAATAGCGACAAGTTCTATATCCGTAACCGGTCTCGTCTTTGCTTCTATTTTAGAGATAGTAGTTTTTTCTAATTCAATTCCACGTACAGCAAGACGAGCCAATAAATCCATTTGGGTTATTTTAGGTTTTGCCATGTGCCGAGCTTGACGTACTCTATCACCTATTAAATTACGGTCTTTTGAATTGTCTAAAATAATCATAATAATAAATCCTCCCAAAATTTTTCTTAAACTTGATTATAGAGCAAGTTTAATGTTATAATTTGCTTATTAAGCAAGTTTTATAAAAAAAGTATGAGAGGATTTATTATTATGAAGAGGATGGAAATAATCAAAAACCGTATGTAAAAATTGAGAGACCAGTTAAATAAAATGATAGTGAATGTAGATGGTTACTATAATAATGACGAATTGATTAAAATGAGCAGGAAAATGGATAAGGTTATAAATGATTATATGAAGTTAAGTATTAAAATAAAAAATAAGAAAAATTAAGATTTTGTGGCAAATGCTTATCCCTCTAGGAGGCAATAGGGACAGTTCCTATTACCTCTTAATTAGCAATATTGAGAGAAGATAGAGGCCAAAAAGGAGGCAAAAGAATCGTCCTCAATGCTTTTCTAAGTGCAAGGAAAGGAAGATGTTGATGAAGATAAGGCAAAACGGAGTAGAAAACAAATAGAATGTAGTTGTATTGACAAAAACTGCTAATTTGGCTATAATAACATTAAATATTATATTAGCCAAAGGGTGTTTACCATGTATATAAAACGTCATATGGAAAACTCAATAGCTAAAGTATCAAAAATGTTCGGAGCGGTTTTGCTCACAGGGCCAAGGCAGGTGGGAAAAACAACCCTGCTTAAAAACTTTGTGGGAAGTATGACATATGTGACGTTGGATGACCCGTTGCTTCTTCAGGCGGCAATTAATGAACCGCGGACGTTTTTCAAAGACTTTCCTCCTCCTGTATTCGTGGATGAAATTCAGTATGCGCCGAATCTGTTTCCTTATATTAAGATTTATATTGACAAAGAAAAAAGTAAAGGACAGTTCTTTCTTTCGGGCTCACAGCAGTTTCAGATGATGAAAAATGTTAGTGAATCTCTTGCAGGACGAATTGGTATCCTTCATCTGCTGGGATTTTCGCTTCGTGAAATCAATGGTTTGGAATTCAACAAACCCTTTCTCCCAAACGATGAGTATTTTAATGCTCGGAGAAAGGATTTAATAGAAACGCCTTACAAGGATATCTGGTATATCATCCATCGGGGCAGTATGCCTGAGCTTGTGGCAAATCCTGATTTTGACTGGCAGAGCTACTATGCCTCATATGTGAAAACTTACATCGAACGGGATGTTCGAGAACTGACTCAGGTTGGCGATGAAGTGAAATTTATAAAATTTATGACGGTAATTGCCGCATTCAGTGGACAGCTTTTAAACCTTGCGTCCATTTCTCGTGAGGTAGGAATTAGTCCGCCCACGGCAGAACGGTGGCTTTCCATTTTAAAAGCTTCAAATATTGTCTATCTGCTTGAGCCATATCACAATAACTTGACAAAACGAGCGATCAAAACGCCAAAGGTTTATTTCCTTGATACAGGACTGATGGCGTATCTCACACGCTGGCCAACGCCTGAAACACTTCAAGTAGGCGCACAGGCAGGAGCATTTTTTGAAAGCTTTGTGATAGCTGAGATCATAAAAAGCTATTATAATGCAGGTATATTGGAACCACCAATTTACTTTTACCGGGATAAGGAACAAAATGAAATTGACCTTTTAATTTATGAAAATGGTACTCTATATCCCATAGAGATTAAAAAACATGCTGACCCAAGCAAGAGTGATATTGATGCATTTGCTGTACTGGACAAAATTCCGGGCATCAATCGAGGGCCGGGAGGTGTTGTGTGCATGTATGATCACTTGATTACATTGGAAGGTGAAGACAAAGCCATTCCGGTCAGCTATTTATAATTCAATCATACAAAGGGACACCGGAAACGAGAGGACGGCCTTAGAATTAATTTTATTGGCAAAAAAATAAAGGGAGAAGCAAATTGCCTTTTTCCTATCATACAAATCCATAGAAATAGCTTGGAGAATAAAATTTTTCTAAATCTTCATAAGTTCTTCATAATTAAGTGGTATTATAAGAGTAGAGGGTCATTCTTTATTCAAAGCTAAAATTTATGAGAAAGGAAATGCCGTATATAAATTTTGACTTGACATATCGGAATAGTATGGTATAATTAATTTAAACCCCACCCATGTAGGGGTAGGATTGGATAAACCTTTGCTTTCAGCAAAAACTAAAAAATAAAAAATATGTCATGAAAGGGTTGATTAAAATGATAAAAAAGATTTTTATTGAAGGAATGAGCTGTCAACATTGTGTGAGACACGTAGAGGAAGCATTAAAAGAATTAAATGGAGTGTCTGATGTATCGGTAAGCCTGGAAGGGAAATATGCAATTGTACAGCTAGCGGAACAGGTAAGTGATGCTCAGATTAAAGAAGCTATAGAGGAAGCCGGTTATGAAATCATTAAGATAGAAGGTTAAGGTGGTAAAATGACAAAACAGGATACGGAGATTCTTAACTTGCTGAAGACATCCAGAGGACAGTTGGACGGAATTATTAAAATGGTGGAAGAGAAACGATATTGTGTGGACATATCCAAACAAATCCTTGCGGTTCAAGCATTGCTTAAGAAAGCAAACTTAAAAATTATTGACCGGCATATTAAAAGCTGCGTGAAGCAAGCATTCGAAGAAGGACGCGGGGACGAAAAAGTAGATGAGATTATAGAAATATTGGATAAGTATGCAAAATGAGAGAGCGGTATAAGGAAGGATGTAAAACATGAGAACAGAACAATTGAAGATTCTGGGTATGACTTGTGCAGCCTGCGTGAAGGCTGCCGAACGGGCTGTAAAAAAGCTTGACGGGGTAATGGAGGTCAATGTCAACTTTGCAACCGAAAAAATGTCGGTTCAGTATGACGAATCAAAAGTAACCATCCAAAATATTAAAGAAGCAGTTTCCAAGGCAGGTTATGAAGCAAAACAGGAAGAAACTGATAAGGAAGTAACCATTCCTATATCCGGCATGACTTGTGCGGCTTGTGCAAAAGCGGTAGAAAGGGCAGTCGGGAAGTTACAGGGCGTTAAAAGCGTATCGGTGAATCTTGCAACAGAGAAAGCAAATATCAAGTATGATCCTCAGACAGTAAGGCTGTCAGAAATCAAACAAGCTATATCCAAAGCCGGATATAAACCTCTGGAGATTGAAAATACACAAAAGGTTGATGAAGATAAGCTTAGGAAAGAAAAAGAAACTCGAACTCTATGGACCAAATTTATTGTATCCGCCATATTCTCAGTTCCACTGTTATACATTGCAATGGCTCCCATGATACCATGGGTCACGTTGCCAATGCCGTCGTGGCTTGACCAAATGCATTATCCGCTTTTATATGCACTGGTGGAATTGGCGCTTGTTATTCCTGTCATTATAGCGGGAAATAAGTTTTATACCGTAGGATTTAAGGCTATTTTAAGAAGAAATCCGAATATGGATTCCCTGATTGCCATGGGAACCACCGCAGCAATCCTTTACAGCCTTTATTCCACGTATAGAATATACACGGGGCATTTCATGGCTGTTGACGATTTATATTTTGAAACTGCCGGTGTTATTATTACCCTTATTTTATTAGGAAAATCACTGGAAGCGGTTTCTAAGGGAAGAACTTCCGAAGCCATTAAAAAGCTTATGGGACTGGCTCCTAAGAACGCAACGGTCATTCAGGACGGGAAGGAAATCGAAATCCCTATTGAGGAAGTGGAAGTAGGCGATATTATTTCAGTGAAGCCGGGTGAAAAAATACCCGTGGACGGAGAAGTGGTAGAAGGAAGTACATCCGTCGATGAGTCCATGTTAACCGGTGAAAGTATTCCGGTAGAAAAAAGACCGGGCGACAAAGTTATCGGGGCAAGTATCAATAAAAACGGTTCTATTAAGTTTAAAGCTACCAAGGTAGGAAGCGACACCGCTCTTGCGCAGATTATTAAGCTGGTGGAGGACGCACAAGGTTCAAAAGCGCCTATTGCACAGATGGCGGATATTGTTTCAGGATATTTTGTTCCTGTTGTGTTTGTTATTGCAGTGGTTTCAGCCTTAATATGGTACTTTGTGGGCCGGGATGTAGTATTTTCATTAACCAGATTCATAGCAGTATTGGTGATTGCCTGCCCTTGTGCACTTGGTCTTGCGACACCTACTGCAATCATGGTGGGAACAGGAAAAGGTGCGGAATACGGGGTGCTCATTAAGGGCGGAGAGGCACTGGAAACGACTCATAAGATAAAAACCATTGTTTTTGATAAGACCGGAACCATTACCGAAGGAAGACCGGAAGTTACCGATATTCTTGTAACCGATATGGTTGACCGAAATGAACTCTTGCAAATCGCGGCATCTGCTGAGAAGGGTTCAGAGCATCCTTTGGGAGAAGCGATTGTAAGGAAGGCAGAAGAAGAAGGTTTGGAAATGGTTGCTTTGAATCAATTCCAAGCCATTCCCGGACATGGAATAGAAGTTGAACTGGAAAGCAAAGTAATCCATCTGGGAAACAGGAAGCTGATGCTTGAAAAGGGCGTTGACCTTACTCAGCTTGAAAAGGAGTCAGACCGACTTGCTTCCGAAGGGAAAACACCCATGTATATTTCCATAGACGGCAAGTTAGCCGGAATCATTGCAGTAGCAGACGTGGTTAAGGAAAGCAGTGCAAAAGCAATTAAGAAACTTCATGAAATGGGAATAGAAGTTGCTATGATTACCGGAGATAATAAAAGAACTGCTGAGGCCATTGCAAAGCAGGTAGGGATTGATCGGGTTTTGGCAGAGGTTTTACCTCAGGATAAGGCAAATGAAGTAAAGAAGCTTCAGGCGGAAGGAAAAAAGGTTGCCATGGTTGGTGACGGTATTAATGATGCACCGGCATTGGCACAGGCGGATATTGGTATAGCCATTGGCTCAGGAACGGATGTAGCCATGGAATCTGCTGATATTGTGTTAATGAGAAGTGATTTGATGGATGTACCCACAGCCATACAGTTAAGTAAAAGTACCATACGGAACATTAAGCAGAATTTGTTTTGGGCATTTGCCTATAATGCAGCGGGAATACCTTTGGCGGCAGGTTTGTTGATTCCGTTAACAGGACATTCATTGAGCCCGATATTTGCAGCGGCAGCCATGTCACTGAGTTCCGTATCGGTTTTGACGAATGCCTTACGATTAAAGGGCTTTAAGCCATATAAATAAGAAAGGGTTCTTGCATCTGCTCAAGTAATTAGAGAATTTGGCCCAAATATGGTACAATAAAAGACAGTGAAAAATTATGCAGAAATTGTTGGAGATGATAGTTTGATACAATTAATTGGCATTAAGCATAATGTGTCAGTGGAAATAAGGGAAAAGTTATCCATTATACCGAAACACTGTGAGCGTGTGTTAAAGCAACTGCTGGAAATATGCGATGAGGCAGTTATTTTAAGCACCTGTAACCGAACAGAAATTTATATCAATGCAGAGGGGCATGACCAGGACTTGGTACCGAAGATTTTTCAGTGCCTGGGCTGGGATTTACAATACAGGGCATATACTTTTTATGCATCAGGAAACGAGGCTGTAGCGCATTTGTTTGAAGTAGCCTGCGGTTTTGATTCCATGCTGCTGGGAGAGGATCAGATTCTTGGGCAAGTTAAGGCCGCCTATGAAACGTCTTTGCAAATGAAAGCGGTCCATGGAGAGCTGCAAAGGCTATTTCAAACGGCTATTACCTGTGGTAAGGATTTCAGGTGCAAATCGGAAATATTCAAAATTCCTGTATCATTGGCATCCATGGTGGTAAGGGAAGCTGTAAAAAGAAATAAAAAAAGATTTATGATTCTTGGATTTGGTGAAGTAGGACAGCTTGTAGCAAAATACATCATGGAGGAAGACTTTCATCAGTTAATCATAGTTGTTCGAAATCCCGAAACGGTCAATATTTCAAACCATAAGGTGCAAGTGATTTCATTTCATGAAAAAAAGGATTATTATCACACGGTAGATTGTATTGTTTCCTGTACTTCTGCACCTCATGTTGTGATAAAAGCAGAAGATTTGCCCCACAATGAGCTGCTTATATTTGATATGGCGGTGCCAAGGGACGTGGATGTTCAGGTTCGGGATATGCGCAATGTAACGTTATATGATACCGATCAGATTGGAAAGCTTCAGGACCAACATTATGAAAAACGAAAGAAAATCATGATGGCAAACAGGAATATCATACAACAATACATGGCAGAGTTCGAAGAATGGTGCAAATTGAAAGAACTGTCGCCTTTCATACGGGAAATAAAAGAAGTTGGTGCAGCGATTTATCAGCAGAGATACCGTACCTTTCTAAATAAAAAAGATGGAAAAGACGTAGAGGAACTGGTAGAAATGTTGCTGAAAAGTACGGCAAATGTTTTTGTCAATAATGCCATTAAAGTGTTAAAAGAAGAGTATCTGGAAGGCAGGGGAAAAGAATGTCGGAGGATTTTGGAAAGAATCTTTCAGAAGTAATGCCTGAATATATGATGATCTCCCTTATTTCATCCAAAATCAATGTATTGGTGGTAGGAGGAGGGCCAGCAGGTTTTATCAAGGCAAAATCCTTCGCCGGCAGAGGTTGTAAGGTATTTGTGGTATCAAAGGAGTTTTGTAGCCGGTTTGACCAATTAAGCGGTTTTCAAAACGTAAAACTAATTAAAGAACCCTATGAAAAACAGCATATTCACGATAAGCATTTGATTGTGATTGCCACCAATGATCCATCGTTGAATCAAAGGATTCAAAAGGAATGTGAAGAAAGCCATAAGATTTATTTGACCTGTGATGATTTTCGGCAAGGATTGTTTGTTACTCCGGTGCAGAAAAAGACGGATTTTCTACATATTGCTTTACATACTGTTCTTGGTTCCCCGAAAACTTCCGGATTTTTATTGAAATTGATGGAAAAGGAGTTTCATCCATATCAACAATTTGTATCTTTTCTTTGTACCTTCAGAAATACCATCAAAGATGAACGGAATAAAAATGAAATCATGGATTTTATGAATACGGAAGATTTCTATGAGTTTTATCAGGCAGGCAAACATCTTTTAATTTTGAAAATGTTTTACCCTCAAATAAATATTGAGAGTGGTGGAGATTTCGGTGAACATTAAGATTGCAACCCGCAAAAGCCAATTAGCGCAAAAACAGGCAGAAATCGTGGGAAGAATGTTAAAGGAAAAATTTCATATGGATTATGAAACAGTACTCATTACAACCAAAGGAGACAGGATTTTAGATGTGACATTGGATAAAATCGGCGGCAAGGGACTGTTTGTAAAAGATATTGAAACAGCTTTGCTGGAAGGCAGAGCTCATGCAGCAGTACATAGCATGAAGGATGTACCTTATGAAATGCCGGAGGGGCTTGAAATTATTGCCGTTCCTGAACGGGAAGATGTAAGAGATGCATTGGTTTCAGCTACAGGCTGCAATTTTGTTGAACTTCCCCGTGGGGCAAGAATAGGAACAAGCAGTATTCGCCGTACAAAGCAGATTCTATCCAAAAGGCCAGATATTGAAGTTGTCCCTATCAGAGGAAATGTACAAACACGAATCAGGAAGATGGATCAGGAGCAACTGGATGGAATCATTTTGGCAGCGGCAGGACTTAAAAGAATGAATCTGGAAAAGATGATTACCGATTATTTTGAGCCTTGGGATTTTGTGCCGGCTGTAGGACAGGGAGCGTTAGGAATAGAGATATTGTCTGCCAGTCCTTATAGAGATGTTTTCAGACAGCTCGATTGGTACGAAGCAAGAATATGTGTGGAGGCGGAACGGAGTTTTATGCGGAAACTCAATGGGGATTGTCACACGGCTATTGGAGCGTATGCATGTATCGAAGGGAATCGAATGCATATGATAGGACTGTTTGAAATCAACGGCCGTTTGGTGAAGAAGGATATAGAGGGGAATATGGAAGATTATTTGGAATTGGGAAGCAGATTAGCCGATAAAATAATGTCTTCCATTTGAAGTATAAATCCGTATTCATTGTAGGGACACCATATATGGTGTCCGAAATTAGTGTGTTACATACGGACGCCATGTATGGCGTCCCTACAAATGTTGAATGTGCGGGCGAAGGTAAATGAATAATTTGGAATGTCTATAATTTATGCCTATTAGAAAATAACAGAGGAAGTGGACAAATGGGAAAGGTATATTTCATCGGTGCAGGGCCCGGCGACGAAGAATTGCTTACTTTGAAGGCGGCGCGGATTTTGCCCACGTGTACTGCCGTACTGTATGACCGACTGGTCAACAGCAGTATACTGAGGCATTTAAATAACGATTGTGAAGTCTATTACTGCGGTAAAGAGCCGGGGTGTCATTATAAATCCCAGGAAGAAATCAATGAAATGTTGGTATTCCTTGCAAAGCAAGGGCATATTGTGGGGAGAATTAAGGGAGGAGACCCTTTCGTATTTGGCAGAGGCGGGGAAGAAATCCTCCGTTTACAAGAGGAAAACATCGAATTTGAAGTGATTCCCGGAATTACCTCTGCCGTTTCGGTATTAAACTATGCCGGTATACCGGTTACTCACCGTAAGATTGCCCAAAGCTTTCATGTATTTACCGGAAAAAGTGCAGAGGGGTTGAATATTGACTGGAAGTCCGTTGCAACATTGAAGGGAACCTTGATTTTTTTGATGGGATTTGAAAACCTGTGGGATATTTCTTTGAAATTGATGGAAAACGGTATGGAGCCCCACCGGCCATGTGCAGTCATTATGCGTGGAACTACGGCAAAACAAAAAAAGGTTGTCAGTACACTTCAAAATATTGCAGAAAAAGTTCGGGAGGCAAGATTGCAATCTCCTTGTATTATAGTCATAGGGGAGGTAGTTAATTTTCATCAGCAATTTGTCTGGTATGAAAAAAAGCCATTGTTTGGTTTTAATATATGTATTACCCGTTCCAAAGAACAGTCACAGCAGCTTCGGGAAAAACTGCTGGATTTGGGAGCTGAAGTGACCGAAATCAACAGTATACAAATTAAAAATACGGATGAAAATCTGAATCCGTACCTTTGCCGCTTGGAGCAATATGATTATATGGTTTTTACCAGTGCAAACGGAGTCAACATATTTTTTGACAAGTTATTGGAAGAAAAAATTGATATTCGAAGAATCAAAGCAACCTTTGCAGCCATCGGCCCTGCAACGGCAGAAGCCATACGAAGTAAAGGAGTTATTCCCCAAATCATTGCAGAACAGTTTGTGGCGGAAGCTTTGTTTGATAAACTTATTGAATACGTGAAGCCGGGGGACCGAATTTTGATTCCACGTTCAAAAAATGCAAGGCCTTATCTTTATGAAGCTTTAACAGCATTCGGATGTCAGGTGGATGAAGCCCATATTTATGAAGTGGTTCCGGGAGAATTAAAGGACAAAAGCGCTTTTGACAACGTAGACATCGTCCTGTTTACCAGTCCGTCTACCGTGGAAAATACCATAGCCATGGTGGGCCTTGAAAAAGTGAAGGGTAAAGAGTGTATAGCCATAGGGCCAATTACCCAACAGGCATTAACGGAAAAAAATATTTCCTGTAAGGTATGTGACCAATATTCCGTGGAGGGAATTATTAAAAAATTATTGGAAATAAAGGAGGAAACGGAAAAGTGTTTGCACGGCATAGAAGATTAAGACAATCCAGCGGAATTCGGGATTTGGTTCGTGAAACGGTATTAACGCCTTTGGATTTTATTTATCCGGTTTTTGTAGTGGAAGGAGAAAACATTAAACAGGAAATACCCACTTTGCCGGGGAATTACCACTATTCTGTGGATAGATTGCCGGAAGTCGTTGAGGAAGTCCATAAGGCAGGAGTCCGAGGAATCCTATTATTTGGCGTACCTGATTACAAAGATGAAATTGCTTCCTCTGCATTTGATGAAAACGGAATTGTTCAAAAAGCCATTAGAAGGGTGAAAAGTTTTTCGCCTGAGTTGGTGGTCATAACCGATGTCTGCATGTGTCAGTATACCAGCCACGGACATTGTGGTATTGTGAAAGACGGTGTTATTGATAATGATGAAAGCCTGAAATTCATTTCAAAAATTGCAGTTTCTCATGCCCGGGCAGGAGCGGATATGGTGGCACCGTCCGATATGATGGACGGGCGTGTTCAAGCCATACGTAAGGCTTTAGACCAAGAAGGCTTTACTCATGTATCCGTCATGTCCTATAGTGCAAAATATGCTTCTGCATTTTACGGTCCGTTTCGGGAAGCAGCGCATTCGGCTCCTCAATTTGGAGACAGGAAAACCTATCAGATGGACCCGGCCAACATTCGTCAGGCCATGAGGGAAATGGAGGCGGACGTGGAGGAAGGAGCGGACATTTTAATGGTAAAGCCTGCCTTATCTTATCTGGATGTTATCCGATGGGCTAGGGACCGGTTTGACCTGCCTATTGCGGCATATAATGTGAGTGGTGAATTTGCTATGATAAAAGTGGCAGTTCAGGCCGGCCTGCTCAATGAAAAAGACGCTGCCATGGAAATGCTCACTTCTATTAAGAGAGCAGGGGCGAATATGATTATTACCTATTATGCGTTGGAAGTGGGTAGATGGATGAATGGAAAGTAGAAAAAGTGGAAAAGTGGAAAGCGAAAAAGGGGTGAAGATATGAATAACCTTAGAATATTTACGGAGTCTGAAAAATACATGCCCGGAGGGGTGAACAGTCCCGTTAGGGCGTTTAAGGATGTTTCGGTAAAACCCGCCGTAATGAAAAAAGGCCAAGGTGCATATTTGTATGATGAAGACGGTAAACAATACATTGATTTTGTAGGAGCCTGGGGGCCTATGATATTAGGGCACTGTGATGAAGATGTGGTACGTGCCATACAGGAAACATGTACCAATGCCATTGCCTTCGGAGCACCTACGGAATTGGAGTTAAAACTGGCGAAACACATTTGTATCACATTGGATAACATAGATATGGTCCGAATGGTCAATTCCGGAACCGAAGCTACCATGAGTGCGGTCAAACTGGCCAGAGGATATACCGGAAGAGATAAGATTGTAAAGTTTGCCGGCTGCTATCACGGACATTTTGACGGCTTCCTGGTAAGTGCAGGCTCCGGTGTTATGACGGAAGGAATACCCGGATGCGCAGGGGTGCCGCAGGGAAGTATCCGTGATACTTTGATAGCGGAATACAACAGTACGGAAAGCATTCAACAAATATTTGAAGCTTACGGAGAGCAAATTGCTGCGGTTATTATAGAGCCGGTTGCCGGCAACATGGGCGTGGTTCCTGCTGAAAAGGAATTTTTACAGGCGTTAAAAGAACTTTGCCGGCAGTATGGGAGTGTTCTGATTTTTGATGAAGTTATGACAGGATTTCGAGTGGCTTATAAGGGGGCTCAAAGTATATACGGCATTCAACCGGATATAACCACCTTAGGAAAAATCATAGGAGGAGGCCTTCCATGCGGGTTATATGGAGGCAAGCGTGAAATTATGGAAATGCTTTCACCTTTAGGTCCGGTTTATCAGGCAGGTACTATGTCAGGAAATCCCATTGTCATGGCAGCAGGGTATGCTACATTAACAAAACTGTATCATCATCCGGAATATTATGACTATATTAGGGAATTGGCCGTTCAACTTGAGAATGGTATAAAAGAGATTGCAAAAGAAAAAGGTTTGCCGGTTGTCATCAATCGGTTTGAATCCATGATGACGGTGTTTTTTACAGACCAGAAAAAGGTGAGTACTTATGCACATGCACAAAAGTGTGATACGAAATTATATGCCAAATACTTTGAACATATGTTTAAAAACGGAATCAACATTGCACCTTCGCAGTTTGAAGCAATGTTTATTTCGGTCAAACATACAAGGGAGGATATGGAAAAGTTTTTGGAGATATTGAGAAGGTTTTGAATTTAAGTGGTATTTTTGTCTAAATGTCTACTGCCTTTGCCGTGATTCTGTAACTCTCACAATAACGATTCATCTATATATGAATCCCCACGCACTGTAGGGACGCCATACATGGCGTCCGCCTATGAATGTACTAATTTCAGACACCATGTATGGTGTCCCTACAGTGGATGCACATAAAATTAACGACATAAATAACGAGGTAGGAGATATAATTGATTGCTTTGTTATAAAAAGTAAAGAACATAACGATCTACCTAGCACCAGTATAGATAACTTATTACCTGGCTATGATCTTTCGACCATAACCAAGCAGGTCATTACCTATAATGATGGTTTGTTCGACCATGCAGAATACTTACATAGCTATATACAACCTCACGGCTGCATATAACCATTACAGCACCCTGCATAATCTTTGCTCGACCTTATATAATAAGTTGGGATCCTTTTATAATCAAATTATACTAAAGTAACTCGACTATAAAAAAACCTTTCCTTACTATATAAGATCTTCCCGCCGAGTGCATATAAGCCTTTCGACCTATATACAATCTTTGGCCGACCTATATACACCCCAATTGTGAGGAGCATATATAAGTCTTGGCTCAACCGTTATGTTCCTTACTACGTTATTTAATTTGCCCATATCAAAACTTTTTATACAGTATTGAATCTATGAATTTTTTTGATTTTATGGATTAATATTGATTATGACGACACATTTTTGTGTTTTTAGCAGTTCCTGAAGCTTTTTTACATCTAAATTACGAGGTGAGATGTTCTTTAATTACATAATTTAATTATATAATATGACAACCTTGAAAGCCTGAATGCTATGTAATGGATACGTGTTCATATATGGATAAAGTGTTATAACGTTGCGTTGATGCGGCCTAAATGGATATTTAACAAGCCGATGAGTCTAAATATATGAACCGCATTCATTATACAAGTATATAGAGTTGATGACATTGGTTTCCATGCCCGCCTGTTTGTGCGACAGTCCTGAAATCAGCATATTCACAAGCGGGCGCCATGTATGGCGTCCCTACAAATGTTGAATTTGCAGGCGACCTGTGGCCGCCCGCAAAATCATGGCAAAGGCAAACAGTATTAAGTTGACGGCATTTTAACCAATCTCAATAAAGATATATTCGTTAAATCCTTAGCCATGTAATTTGCTTTTGGATTGGCAGCAGCCGTACCAATGCCGAGCACTTTCATCCCCCCTGCAATAGCGGCTTCCACTCCGGCATCTGCATCTTCCACTACCAAACAGTTTTCCGGCGGAATGTCAAGCATTTTAGCAGCCAGCAGGAAGACTTCCGGGTCAGGTTTGCTGTTGGATATATGAGTACCATCTGCAACAGCGTCAAAATAGGTAGCCAAACCGATCCTTTCAAGTATGATGGAAGTATTTTTGCTGGACGACCCAATGGCAATTTTAATGTGATTGTTTTTTAATTCTGAAAGAACATCCATCACACTTGGCAGAATATCATCGGGCGTAAGTTGCTGGATGAGTTCCCGGTAATAGCTGTTTTTCCGGTTTGCCAATTCTTCTTTTTCGGCCGGTGTATATTCTTTTTTGGAGCGTTCCAGAATGATGTTCAGGCTTTCCATACGACTTACGCCACGAAGGCGTTTGTTAATTTCCTTGTCGAAATAGATGTTTTCTTCGTCCGCCATCCGTTTCCAAGCCTTATAATGGCACTCGTCGGTAGATACAATGACACCGTCAAGATCAAAAATAACTGCTCTTAATTCCATGTTTCTTCTATCTCCTTTTCATTAACCTTTGTAAAACGCAGGGATTTCTAATTTCAATTCATGGTTGCTGATGGTATATTCCTGATCGTATATTTTTACGGTTGTTGAAGGTCCGCTGACTACTTTAAACGTTGCAAACTCTTGCTCAACGGTAACACTAATAATGGAGTTTCGATATAGAATTTTAAAACTAAATTTGTTCCATGCCTTAGGAATGGAAGGTTTAAATACTAATTTGTCACCGTCTGAACGCATGCCTCCGAAACCATATACAATATTCATCCAAGTAGCTGCCATAGACGTAATATGAAGTCCTTCGTGAGTATTACGGTTATAATCATCCAGGTCAAGGCGGCTGGCATAGCGGGCAAACTCATAAGCTTCCTCATGTTTTCCAAGCTCTGCAGCTAAAATGGAATGAATTGCAGGAGACAAGGAAGATTCATGAGAACATCGTGGTTCGTAGTATTCATAATTAACTCGTTTCATTTCCAGTGAATATTCCTGACTAAAAAAGAACATCAGCAGCAAGACGTCCGGCTGTTTAATCATGTCGGTCCTGAAAATTCGGTCATAAGCCCAGTGCTTGTAAAGGGGAAATTCCGTAGCAGGGATGGCTTTCACATCGATGTGCGGCAAGTCAAAATACCCATCATGCTGTTCGAATAATCCTGTTTCTTTATCGAAATTAATGCGTATTTTTTCGGCTTTCAGCTTCCAATCGTCTATTTCTTCTTCTTTGAGGCCTACTTTATGAAATACTTCCTGAAGTTTTTCCGGAGCAGTTTCTCTCATTTCTGCAATGGTTTGGAGTGTAAACTCAAAGGTTTTCTTAGCCATAACATTTGTGTATGTGTTATTATGTACCATCATGTGAAATTCATCTGCTCCCATTACCCCATAGAAACCATATTTGCCTTTGGAGTTCCATTGGCCGCGACTGGCGAAATAACGGCTGGATTGCAGAAGAATTTCAATTCCAATGTTATATAAAAAGTCCTTATCATTGCAGACTTTTACATAATGCCATATTCCATAAGGAATTGCAGCGCTAACATGTATCTCAAGATTTCCGTGCTGCCAGACGGGGCAACTTTCCGTGCCGTCAATGGTACCCATGGGATAACATGCGCCTTTGCAATCTAATTCAACAGCGCGTTCCAGTGCTTGTGGAAGAGTGGCGTAACGATATTCCAGCAAGCTTTTTGCGGCTTTCGGATTGTTAAACAAATAAAACGGGAGGCAGTAGGTTTCCGTATCCCACCAGGTCCAACCATAATAGTGTTCACCGGTTAATCCCTTGGCGCCTACATTGAGGGTGTGGTCCTGTCCATGATAGGTTTGGTGTAGATTAAATATACAGAAACGAACTCCCTGCTGGTTTTCTTCATCGCCTTCTATGGTAATGTCCAACTTGTTCCACACATCTGCCCAATAATTTATGTGTGCGTTGAATGCCTCTTCAAATGAAACAGAGGTCCATTTTTCGGCAAGAGCCATACCGGTATCCCATACCTTTTGCGGGTCTGCGTCATGTGTCCTGTCTGCATAATTTACTACCATTTTTTTAAAACCGGTTGCCGTACCTTTATGGAGATCCAGGGAAAAAGCCTGACCGATGTATTTATTATGTTCTACAAGCCTTGTAACGGTATTCTCCGGCAAATCCAACACAAAGCCGGTAAACACCTGCTGCCTGCTGCGCTGGGTTTTTGCCAGCATAGCGGTAATATTATCCTTTTTTTCTTTTTGAATGCAGGACCAGAAGTTGGTGTTCTCAATTTCATGAATGATTGAAAAGTCCAATCCTGACTGAATATCCACTTTACCTGAAAAGTTTAAAGGTTCCAATACGACTTCTTGACAGCCAAGATTAGGAACAACCATGCTGATAAAACGTAAAAAACGAATTTTCAGCTTTTTACCGCTTTTGGTTTCCCAAATAAATTCTCTGGTAAGAGTACCTGCTTTCATGTCAAGACATCTTACAAAGTCGGATATCTTACTTTTTGCAGGGTCTAACGTTTCCCCGTCAATGGTTATTCTTGTATAAAGCCAATCTACGGTATTGACCATGAAGCAGAAACGAGTGGAAAATCCCACGAAATAGGAAGGATGTACTACGGTTTTTTCCTCATACACACCGTTAATGTAACTTCCAATGAGTTTGTCGCCGCTGTAGCCTTCTTCAAAATAACCTCGACAGCCCATGTATTCATTGGCCAGTGAGAAAATAGACTCGGATACTCTGCTGCGATCCGGGTGAAAACCTTCTTCGATGATTTTCCAAGGATCGACTTTTAAATATTTCTGTGCAACTTTTGCCATGGTTGATTCCTCCTTATAAATAAAAATTATATTCTTAATTTAACCGGTTCGATTAATAAAAAATAAAAAAGGACGGAAAGTTCTTTTAAATGAAAAAATGAATAAAGTAGAACCTTCCTATTCGTTGTAAAGACATCATTTTTTAGGTGGTTTCTCTTGGTACAAGCGTTGATGAAACGATGATGCTGCAATGAGAGATTTTATTTTTATGGATTACATCCAATAAAAGGTTTGCAGCATTGTAGCCGAGTTCATAAGCATGCATATCTACGGTGGTAATGGAAGGGGAATGAATTTGTGAGATGAGTGTATTCCCCATTCCCATTACCGCAATGTGCTCCGGGGTCTTAATTTTTTTTTCTTTTAATGCTTTTAATACTCCTACGGCAAGGATATCGTTTGCCGTAAGGACGGCAGTAAACGGATATCTGTTTTCCAATGCGTTCAGACATATACGATAGCCTTGATTTTCCGTAAAGTCCGCGTAAAAGATATGATGATTATCAATTGGTATGCCGTGTTCATTGCAAGCCATGCGATAACCTTTTTCGCGTTCTGCACTTGCCACATAGTGTGCAGGTCCGTTAATAAAGAGAATGCGGGTGTGTCCTTTTTCCATTAAAAAGTTGGTAGCTTTATATGTGGCGGCAATATTATCATTGTCCACAAAAAATATATCTGAATGTCCGGAAGGACTTCCGATTAAAACAAAAGGAACATCTTCCTTTTTGATTAAGTCCAGATAATGAGCATTCAGATCCGGGTTCATAATAAGGGCTCCGTCAATGGGCTGTGAATGGTCCAGTTCCCAAAAAGATTTGTTCTGTTTGTCCCTTTTTTCAGGATACAGCATCAGTTTATAGTCATTCTTAGTTGTAAAGTCCAGTATTCCCGAAAGAATAAGGTTAAAGAATAAATCTTCTTTTATGCTGTCTGTGGAAGGGCCATAAAGTCCAATAGTTTTGGTTTGTCTTTCTGCCAAATTTTTTGCCAGTACACTGGGTTTATATTGAAGTTGTTCCATGGCATCATGAACCCGCCGGGTTACTTCCGGACTAATGGGCCTTTTTCCGGACAAAACATAAGATACGGTACTTTTGGACACACCGGCAAGTTCAGCCACATCTTTAATGGTAGCTTTTTTTTTCATAAAACATCTCCCATCGAACCGATTCTATGATATAATTATAGCATGTAGTATAAGTGAAGTAAATATGAGAACATGACAAATTATTTTTTATTTGTTAAGATAAAAAGTAAATTTACTATTCCAAGTGTATGAAAGAACATGTATAATGTAATTAAATGTATAACATTGGGAAAATGGCAATACATATTCAGTTGATTTATGCAGTTTTTTAGTTTTGCAGAGGCAAAGCCAATAAAATATAAAAGGTGTGATGAAATGGGGAAAATAAGGGACAAAAAAGAGCAAAGTAAAGCATCAAAATTCATCCATCGTATTTATCATTATGTTCAAAATCAAGGAAATGTTGAAGCCAAAATCCTATCATTAAGAATAGCAGCAATCTATATTGTCATTGGGGGAGCTTGGATATTGTTTTCGGATAGAGTTTTAAGCGTTATGATAAAAGATACTCATGCTTTCATGGTTATACAAACTTACAAAGGTTGGCTGTATGTGTTTGTAACGGGAATTTTACTTTATTATGTCGTTAAGAAGCAAACCCGTGTGATTTTTGAAACGCAGCAAAAGCTTGTGGAAAGTCATCGGAAAGCAGAATTGGCGAATGAGAAGTTGAAAGCGGCTCAAGAGAAGTTAGAGGAACAGCTAAAAGTTTTGACCCAAAATCAGATGGAACTGAAAAAAACGGAAGAACGATACAGACTTGCTATTGAAGGGGCGAATGATGCCATATGGGACTGGGATATACAGAGAGAAGATACTTTTATGTTTTCCCGGACCAAAGAAATGCTGGGATATGAAGAGGATGAATTGGAAAACCGGTCCAAAGCTTGGAATTCTTTGATACATCCTGATGATTTTGATCGGGTTGTCGAAGAATTGTACAGGCATTTGGAAGGAAAAACGCCGTATTATCAGACGGAGCATCGGGTTAGAACCAAAAGCGGCGAGTATAAATGGATTTTAGCCAGAGGAAAAGCCATACGTGATTCAGACGGAAAACCTATAAGAATGGCAGGTTCTCATACGGATATTACGGAAAGGAAAGAAAAAGAAGAGAAAATTTACGAATTGGCATATTATGATTCGTTGACTCGTTTGCCGAATCGGACGATGTTTGATAAAATGCTGGAACAAGCAATTCATGAAGCATATCAAACCAATCGGAAAGTTATTATTTTGATGATTGATTTAGATGATTTTAAAACGGTTAATAATACTCTTGGACCTGACTATGGTGATATGGTATTAAAAAATACAAGTGTAATGCTTTCCGATATTATCCATACAAAGGGGACGGTTGCCCGAACCGGCGGAGATGAATTTGGTATCATCATATACGATAACGGTGATAAATATGATATTGAAAAAATTACAAGTGAATTAAAAGAAGCTTTTCAAGTGTCGTGGCATATCGGTGATTATGAGTTTTACATAACCGCCAGTATAGGAATAACGGTGTTTCCTGATGACGGACAGGATAAAGAGACCTTGTTAAAACATGCCAGTACCGCTATGTATGAAGCAAAAAAGGTAGGAAAGAATACATTTTGCTTCTATACAAAAGAAATGAATGATAAACTGATAGCTACGGTAAAACTTGAAAATGAATTAAGGCATGCCCTTGAAAATAACCAATTGGCCATCTATTACCAACCTCAAATCGATCTAAAAACCGGACAAGTCGTTGGAGTAGAAGCATTGCTGCGTTGGATACATCCTGAAAAAGGCATCCTGTCGCCGGATCAATTTGTTTGGATTGCAGAATATACGGGGCTAATTGTACCTATTGGTGAATGGGTTATGGAAATGGTAAGCAATCAATATAACCTTTGGAAGAAAATCTATCAATGGGATTTGAATATGTCTGTCAACTTATCTATGAAGCAGTTGCAACATTATGACTTCATTGATAAAATTCACAACATTATAAATAAGACGCACATGAATTGTAAAAAGTTAAAATTTGAAATTACGGAAAGCATTGTGATGGAGGATGCCAATACAACCATTGCTAAGTTGAGACAGCTTAAGAAAATGGGAATAAAAATTGCACTGGATGATTTTGGAACGGGATATAGTTCGTTAAATTATTTAAGGGAACTTCCCATTGACGTTTTAAAAATAGACAAGTCATTTGTTCATGATATGATAGAGAATTTTCATAAAAGGGCTATTGTTGAGTTAATCATTGATCTGGCACATAAAATGAATATGACGGTTATAGCCGAAGGCGTTGAAAGTTCTGAGCAAATTTCGTATTTGTCTCAGTACAGATGTGATATGGCTCAGGGATATTTTGTCAGTCAACCATTGTCCAAAGAAGAATTTGAATTATTTATGAATATGAACGGTGGCTATTGTAGAATGTAATCATTCTATCACTGCAATGTTCAATATATTTAGATGGGGGATTATGTCATGTATTTGTTATTGCTATCATTAATCTATCTTGCTTTTATCAGTTTGGGATTGCCGGATGCCCTTTTGGGTTCTGCCTGGCCTACGATGTATCCTGTGTTGAAAGTGCCTGTTTCTTATGCCGGTATCATATCCATGATTATTGCAGGCGGTACCATTGTTTCAAGTTTAAATGCCGGCAGATTGATTAGTAAATTTGGCACGGGCATTGTGACTGCCGTCAGTGTTGCAATGACGGCAGTAGCTTTAATTGGTTTTTCCGTTTCAAACACGTTTTGGATGCTTTGCCTTTGGTCTATTCCATATGGTTTGGGTGCAGGCGCAGTGGATGCCGCTTTAAATAATTTTGTGGCGGTTCATTATGCTTCCAGGCATATGAGTTGGTTGCACTGTTTTTGGGGCGTAGGGGTATCTATCGGCCCTTATATCATGAGCTATAGTCTAGCGGTTAAAAACAGTTGGCAAAGCGGTTATAGGTCTGTTGGAATGTTTCAAATCCTCTTAACAATCATTCTCATTTTCAGTTTGCCGATTTGGCAAAAAGTAAGTCAACTGAAGGAAGACAGTCAAACAGGTACGCCTAAGCATTTGAGAATTCATGAGGCGTTGAAAATAAAAGGAGTAAAACAGGTATTGTTAGCCTTTTTTGCTTACTGTGCTCTTGAAACTACTGCAGGTCTGTGGGCAAGTAGTTATTTGGTGTTGTATCGTGGGATGGATGCTGAAGCTGCAGCCGGATGGGCTTCTTTATTCTATTTGGGCATTACTCTTGGACGTTTCTTAAATGGATTTGTTACTGATACATTGGGGAATCGAAATATGATTCGTATTGGACTGATTATTATTGCTGTAGGATTGATTGCAATTATTCTGCCTGTAAAAATCAGTACGGTAACGTTGATAGGTTTGGTTTTGGCGGGACTGGGATGTGCTCCTGTCTATCCCTGTATTATTCATGAAACACCAAGGAGTTTCGGAGCGGAAAATTCTCAATCAATCATTGGAATTCAAATGGCCAGTGCATATGTAGGCTCTACCTTTATGCCGCCTGTATTAGGACTATTGGCAAGTGTTACTACCATTGCCGTATATCCGATTTATTTGGCTTTGTTCTTATTGTTGATGATAGTGATGACCGAATGGTTTAATCGGCTTGTAGGCAGTCGTGAAACGGTATAAAGTTATGTTTATGGGAACTTTTCGTAATTTTTTTGCGTCTAAGAAGTAAAAATATAATGAAAAGGGTGGAATTTTAAGATGAAAAAATTACTTATTAAAAAATCACTTATTAAAAAATCACTTGCTTATATTCTTATTACATTATTAAGTTTTATTGCAGTTGTTGGAGGAGCTGTTATGCCAAACAATGTGCGTGCAGCTGAAGCGGAAAAGGTTGTAAGAACCATTAGTATTAGTGGAAGTTATGTGGTTAAAGTAGCACCGGATATAGCCTACATAGACATTTCAGTGAAAACGTTTCATGCAGATGTTGTAAAAGCTCAGGAAGAAAATAGAGTGAAAATGAATAATGTGATGAATCAATTAAAGAAACTTGAAATTGAAGACAAGGATATACGTACCGTGGATTACCGAATACAGCCGAGATATGAAAGGAAGAAGGTAGAGTCCACCAATGAACTTGGTACGGTGGAAACCAAGAATGAACAAGTGTTAGTGGGTTATGACGTGATTAATAGTATAAAAGTTACTGTACAGGATTTGCAAAAGGTTGGCAAAGTTGTTGACGTTACCGTAAAAGAAGGAGTAAATGAGGCAAATCAGATTGCTTTTGGATTAAGTGAAACCACAAAAAATCAAAAATATTTGGAAGCTTTAAAAGGTGCCGTAGAAAACGGGAAAGCCAAGGCTGAAACTATTGCTTCCGTATTTGGAATAAATTTAGGGATTCCAGCAAGCATCAGTGAAGCAGGAGCATATTTTCCGTCTCCCATTATTTATAAAGCAATGGGATCTTCTGGTGGTGTTGCAGCATATGATACTGCGGAATCTACTCCCATATCCGGAGGAGAAATGGAAATACGCGCAAATGTAAATATTGTGTATGAGTATTAAATGGTTTTGTAGCACTTAGAATAGTGATTTATCTATATATGAACTCATATCCATTTTATTGTAGGGACACCATATATGGTGTCCGAAATCATTATATTCATACGGACGCCATGTATGGCGTCCCTACAGAATAATTAATATGTAACGATATTTGCGGGCGACCACAGGTCGCCCTACAACAATAATGATTTATTCATATAGGAACATGTATCCATTATTTTCATACCAATCCTAGTAACCGTACAACGGTTGTTACCACAAAACAAATTACAATGCCGGTTACTGTAGGTATACATAAAGATATTATGGCCCACTTAAGACTTTGGGTTTCTTTTTTTATAGTCCATAGTGTGGTTCCACAGGGAAAATGGCATAGTGAAAACAGCATGACACATATTCCTGTAAGCCAAGTCCATCCGTTTGATATCAGCAGATTTTTCAATTCCGTTAAGTTATCTAATTCCATTAAAGAACCTGAAGCCATGTAGCTCATAATGGCAATGGGTATTACAATTTCATTGGCCGGGAGTCCTAATATAAATGCCATTAGAATATAACCGTCTAAACCGATGAGTTGTGCAAAAGGATTTAAAAATCCGGCACAGTGGGAAAGAATACTTAAATCATTGATATATATGTTTGCCATCATCCATATGACCAGTCCGGCAGGAGCTGCAACTGCTACGGCGCGCCCCAGAACGAAAAGAGTCCTGTCGAATATGGAACGCACGATAATTCTGCCTATTTGTGGTTTACGGTATGGAGGCAGTTCCAAGGTAAAGGAAGAGGGCAAACCTTTTAAAAGGGTTTTGGATAATATTTTGGAGATAATAAGCGATACAATAATGCCTAGTAATACAACAGCAGTTAACACAAGGCTTGACAAAACCGAACCTGCTATGCTGTTCGTCATGGTACTGCCGATAAAAATTGCCGCCATTGCAATAAGAGTTGGAAATCTCCCGTTGCAAGGGACAAAGTTATTGGTAATAATGGCTATTAGTCTTTCTCTGGGTGAATCAATAATTCTGCATCCGATGACCCCGGCAGCATTACACCCAAATCCCATACACATGGTAAGCGCTTGTTTTCCGTGTGCACATGCCTTTTTAAAAAAGTTGTCAAGATTAAATGCTACTCTGGGCAAGTAACCAAGGTCTTCCAACAAAGTAAACAGCGGAAAAAAGATAGCCATTGGAGGAAGCATTACCGAAATGACCCATGCCAGCGTCCTATACATCCCCAGTACCAATATATCATGGAGCCAACTTGGAGCCCCCAGCTTTATAAATAAATTACTAAAATGTTCTTCCAGCCAAAATAAAAAGGCAGAAATCATTTCAGACGGTATATTGGCGCCTGCAATGGTTATCCAAAAGATGATTGCAAGCAGGGAAAGCATAATTGGTATTCCGAAAAGTTTGGAAGTTACAATGCGGTCAATTTTTCTGTCAAATTCATTATATTTCGTATTTTCAAACGTAATGGCATGATTACATATATTTTCCGCTGTATGGATAAGTTCTGATACAATCATGTCTCGGAACTTATCGGAATTTATTCCGTGTGCATCTAAGTATTGAAGAGCTTCTGAAAGCTTCATGGAAACTTGTTGGTTTTTAAGTAAATCATATCCTAAATATTGATTGATGGAACGGATGGTATCATGTTCTCCGTCTAAAAGCCTTAATGCAACCCAGCGACTGCTGATTTTGTGTTTTACTAACTCACGAATGGTCGGTTCAATGATTTGGATTGCATGTTCAATGACAGAGGGATATTTCACTTGAATGGGATGGGTGGCAACATTATTATTTGTAATATCATATACAGCATCCATCAGTTCTTTAAGGCCTACATGATTTCTTGCATTGGTAGGTATAACAGGTACGCCAAGCTGTTTTGAGAGTTCTTGAATATTAATATGAATTTTTTTTCTTTTGGCTTCATCCATCAAATTAACACATACAACTACTTTATTGGTTATTTCCAGTGTTTGAAGAACAAGGTTGAGGTTCCTTTCCAAGCAGGTAGCATCGGTAACCACTACTGTGGCGTGGGGGTTCCCATAGCAAATAAAATCCCTTGCGATTTCTTCTTCCACCGAGTTAGCCATTAATGAATATGTACCCGGCAAATCAACCATGATAAATGTTTTATTTCTGTGTACATATTTTCCATGTGCATTGGTTACTGTTTTCCCGGGCCAATTGCCTGTATGCTGATTTAAACCTGTAAGTCCGTTAAATACCGTGCTTTTTCCTACATTAGGATTGCCGGCAAGTGCAATGATAATATTATTTTGTAAATCAAAGTCAAAATCAAATGATTGTTTTAATATACCGGTACCGGTAGATTGTGCCGTAAGCCCCATAACAGATTCCCTCCTACATTTTTACAAGTATTTTTGAAGCTTCTTCCGACCGTAAGGCAATGACCGCACCTCTAATATAATATGCAGTAGGATCGCCTGAGGGACTTTTTTGTAAAGCTTCTATCTTTGTTTCATGGATTAACCCCAGATCCAACATTCTCCGACGGATATTGCCGTCACATACCAATTCCTTTACTCTAGCGGTTTTACCAATGGGTAATTGGTGCAATGGAATGTACTTTTCCGACACTTTAAAAACCCTCCTGTTTCGGTTTGCATAAATCTTTATTATTTTTTAGCGGCGGGAAACTTTCTTTCCTAAAATCAATATATGATAGATAACCAATTAGTGTTACGCATATAATTAAAAAAAGAAATGATTTATCTTATGGACTTTTTAAACGGAGGGAAGCATAATGCCGAAAAGTCAAGAGTTTCATACAGTAAGAGGCTACCAGTTGCTAAGGCATAATCAAATGCTTTTAACTTCAGCTTTGGAAGATTATCTTGAAATGATATACAGATATACTGTTTCAGAAGGCTATATCCGTATGAATATTTTGTCCGAATTGTTGAATGTAAAACCATCTTCTGCCAGTAAAGCCGTTCAGAAACTTGCAGAACAGGGATTGGTGGATTATAAAAAATACGGTATCGTATTTCTCACTTCAAAAGGAAAAGAAATAGGGAAGTTTTTGCTACAAAGGCATCAAATTATAGAGGAATTTTTAAAAACCATTGGTATTACTGAGAACATATTAATTGAAACGGAATTGATTGAACATCACATCAGTGTTGAAACGTTAAAAAACATACATCTGTTGAATCAGTTTTTTGCTCATCGTCCGGATATACTGAATGATTTTAAAAAGTTCAAGATTGATTACAAGGCGGAAAATGAAAGTGATGGTAACAAAGAATAATAACGACTGGATACATATTCTATATTTCAAAATTCATGCTAATTGTAAGGACACCATATATGGTGTCCGAAATCAGCGCATTCACATGCAGCGGGGCTGTCGCGCAAAGCATAATATTTATTTATTATTCTACGGGCGATTCTTGAATCTCCCCTACAAATAGATACGGATTCATATATGGATATATCGTTATTGTTGTAGGGGCGACCTGTGGTCGCCCGCAACTCCAACTAATACAACCCATATGCATTATTTACATCCAATACAAATATAATGCCATGGCCAGGTTCATCAATTTTATGTTTTTCCCGTACAGCCGATACGATTTTTTCGGTAAGGTTCTTTTCTGACAAAATAAGAACGATTTCTTTTTCAGGTTCTATCTCCATAGAGAATAGTTTGCTGTGTTCATGGACGCCTGTACCCCTTGCATTAATGATGGTTCCGCCTTTAGAACCTGCGGAAACCGCCGTATCTATAATATCTTCCGCATTGCCTTTATCGGAAATGATAAAAATGGCATTATACATAATGTTTTTTGCACCTCTACTTTCAGTATTTTGATAATTTTTGCAATTGTGAAGCCCTACCAAGCCGGAAACGGAGATGGTAAACGCAATACCATGATTCGGTTTTTCAAAGTGGAATTTTTTATCAATTTCCTCAAGGGCTTTGTATCCCACATCTGAGTTGGCTACAATCAGAACGATTTCTTTTCTGGAATCATTTAAATCCAAAAGTTTTAATAAATAATTACTAACCGTACCTTTCCCTAAACAAATGGTACCACCTGTAATTCCGTTTTGTTTTGCAATTTTCATTACTTTACTGCCCAAGCCATGATTTACAATAATACAGAATAATTCATATTGTTCAGTAATTGGGTTCGTTCCCATCAGGTTCTAATCCTCCTTTAACAGATTTCACTTTAAAAATGAATCCCAAAATCTGCAAAGTAATTAACGGTGTTAACGCCACCATCGCTATTACTCCAAATCCGTCTACCAAAACATCCGCTCCTTCGATGGCTTCAGCAGCACCTTGTGCAAACGCCAAGATGAACGTAGCTGTCATAGGACCGGAAGCAACTCCGCCTGAGTCAAAGGCAATTCCTACGAATAATTTTGGTACGATATAAGTCATTATAATGGAAATTATATATCCAGGCAATAGGTAATGCCATAATTGAATTCCGGGTACTACTATTCTTAACATGGATAATGCTACGGCAAAAGCAACACCAATGGAAAGGGATATCATTACCGCACTTCTTTTAATATATCCACTGGTGACATTTTCTATCTGCTCGGTTAATACGTAGACCGCCGGTTCTGCCAAAATGACAACCAGTCCCAGGATAAATCCTACAAGAACAAGAATCCATTGGTTGTCTAAGGAAGCAACACCGTATCCAACTACGCTTCCAACTTCCATAAAACCGGCATTTACACCTAATAGGAACAATACCAATCCTAAAAAGGTATATACGATACCTTTCAATATTTTGTTGAAAGCTTTTTTAGACAGTTTAAACGATATAAATTGAAAAATAATGAATATCAATATCAAAGGCAATAGCGCAAAGAAAGATTCAACGGCTATGGTTGGCAGTTTTTGAAAAAAAGGAGCAAGGATTGAGTTGGTTTCTAATATTTCACTTTCCACCCTGCCGGTGATTTTATCGGAATTTGTTATAATACTCATGACGAGTACCGCAAGAATAGCACCGGTGGAAGTTATTCCAACCAATCCAAAACTATCTTTTTCAGATTCCTTTCCGCCCTTCTTTAATGAAGATACTCCAAGAGCAAGAGCCAACATAAAGGGAACCGTTAAAGCACCGGTTGTGGCGCCGGAAGCATCAAAAGCGATGGCCAAAAATTCAGAAGACGTAAATAAAGATAAAACAAAAATAATCAGATATACTACCGTTAAAATTTTATATAAAGGTATATTGTATACAATTCTCAATAGTCCAAAAGACATTAAAGCAGCAATGCCAACAGAAACAATAATTACTATTTCGGATTTTAATGTAGCACCTGATGTGACTGCTTCTACCTGACCGGCAAGAATATGCAGATCCGGTTCGGCAACCGATATAAAGAATCCAAGAAGTAAGCTGGCAAGACCTATGATCCATAATTTATTACTTTTGGTAAGTGTACTTCCCATTAAGTTGCCAATAGGAGTAATACCAATGTCAACCCCTAGAAGAAAGATGGAAAGTCCTACTATTATAACAGCAGCCCCAATGAGAAAACGGATGAGCAGGTGCGTTTCAAGTGGTGTAATAGTCGCATTTAAAATTAATACAATGATTGTTACAGGTAGTACTGCCAATATAACTTCTTTGAATTTTTCGGTTAAAATGTTCAAAAAACATCACTTCCTTTCGTATTGGTGTGTATTCAATAGTATAACTTAAATAGCTTCTAAAATCAACCGATTAAATCAATTCATGTCTTATTTTACCGGTTGATTTATTTGTAAAAAAGGCGTATAACATAATGTATGCAATTTAGTCTTTCATTATTAATTGGGGGAGTATGAATGAAAATTATCATTATTGGTGATGGAAAGGTTGGATACAGCCTGGCCGAGAACCTTTCCATGGAACACCACGATGTAACCATTATTGATAAAGACTCGGATGCCCTTGAAAAGGCAGAAGAAAACCTTGACGTAATGTGCATCAGGGGGAACGGTGTAAGCGCGAAAACGTTGATGGAAGCAGGCGTCAGAGATGCTGATTTGTTGATTGCCGCAACTACCAGTGATGAAATGAATATGGTATGCTGCCTTACGGCAAAAAAACTTGGAGCAAAGCATACCATCGCAAGAATCAGAAACGTAGAATATGCAGAAGAGCTTACCATGTTAAAAAACGAACTGGAGTTGGATATGATTATTAATCCTGAGCAGGCGGCTGCATATGAGATAGCGAAGTTGCTCAGTTTTTCTTCTGCAGTGAATATAGAAGATTTTGCAAAGGGTAAAATTGAAATGGTTGAAATAAAAGTAACGGCGGATGTTCCCATTGTAGGTATGAAAATTAGTGATATCTCCGACAAAATATTTCATGCCGTTTTGATAGGCGCTGTTGTCAGAGACGACCAGGTAATGATTCCAAACGGTGATTTTACCATATTGAAAAATGATACCTTATATATTATGGGAACACCTTCCAATGTATCACAGTTTTGTAATGCCATCGGCAAATATAATGAAAAAATTAATAATGTCATGATTGTAGGCGGGGGAAGAATCGCTTATTATTTAAATAGTCTGATGGCGGAGAGAGGGATAAAGGTCAAGATTATTGAAAGTGATGAGGAAAGGTGCAGGGAATTATCTGAAATTTTTCCGAAAACATTGGTTATTCACGGCGACGGAACCGATCAGGAGTTATTAGAGTCGGAGAATATGAGTGACATGGATGCGTTTATATCCTTAACGGGAAGAGACGAGGATAACCTTATGCTTGCTCTTCTTGCCAAGCAATCCCATGTTAAAAAGGTGATTGCAAAAATTAACAGGGTCAATTATTTAAATGTTATCAAAAATTTAGGGTTGGATAATGTGATCAGTCCTAAAACCATTATAACGGATCATATTGTGAAGTATGTAAGAGGTTTACAAAATGCCCAAGGAAGTTCCATCGAAGCACTTTACAGGATTGTGGGCGGACAAGCAGAAGTTGTAGAGTTTAAAGCAAACAGCTCCACAAAATATTTAAATGTTCCTCTCAAGAATATTCGTATTGAAAAGGATGTTTTAATTACTACCATCGTGAGGAAAAATGAAATTATCGTTCCGCATGGCAATGATGTTATTAAAGAAGGGGATCGGGTGGTTTTGGTTACCAAGGATAAAAATTTGTCGGACCTTAATCAAATCTTTGTTTCAGGAGGGTTACACAGTGAACTTCAAAGTGGTATTAAAAACTTTGGGAATAGTGTTAATATGTGAAGCATTTTTAATGTTGCCCTCGTTGTTTGTAGCCTGTTTATATCGAGGAACGGATATAAAGGCTTTTTTATATAGTATTGCTATGTGTCTTGTGGTAGGAGGATTATTGGCTCTTATTAAGCCGGTGAATAGCAATATCTATGCGAAAGACGGTTTTGCCATTGTTGCATTAAGTTGGCTTTTGGTATCGTTTTTCGGTACCATGCCTTTTTACTTCAGCAAGTCAATACCGTCTTTTATCGATGCTTTTTTTGAAACCGTATCCGGATTTACCACAACAGGTTCATCATTATTGCCGAATGTGGAAATTTTTCCGAAAGGAATTTTATTTTGGCGCAGTTTTACTCATTGGGTAGGAGGGATGGGGGTTCTTGTCCTGACATTGGCTGTATTGCCTACGGCTTCTGCAAAGATGTTTCATGTTATGAAGGCAGAAAGCCCTGGGCCTTCACCCGATAAAATCGTGCCTAAATTGGGACAAACTGCAAAGATCCTTTATTTGATTTATTTCATTATGACTATCTTTTTAATTGTATTACTTTGTGCTGCAGGAATGCCTTTATATGACGCTTGTATCCATGCTTTCGGTACCGCAGGCACAGGCGGTTTCTCCAATATGAATAAAAGTGTGGGAGCATATAATAATGTATACGTGGATATTATTCTTACGGTGGCCATGTTTATGTTTAGTATAAATATATCCTTGTATTATCAACTGTTAAAAGGTAATGTTAAAACCGTATTTAAAAATGATGAATTAAGATTTCATGTTGGGATTGTAATAACTTCTATTGTTTTGATTGCTGTCAATATACATGGAAAATATTTTGATTCCTTTTTAACGTCTTTAAGGTATTCAGCATTTCAGGTTTCTTCTATTGTAAGTACTACCGGATATGCAACGACGGATTTTAACCTTTGGCCGACATTTAGCAAGGCTATACTGTTTTTCCTTATGTTTTTAGGAGGATGCGCCGGCTCAACGGCAGGAGCCATGAAAAACATAAGAGTGTTGTTGTTGCTTAAGAATGTAAAGCGGGAAATGGTGCATGCAATTCATCCCAGGTCTTATAATACGGTGCGTATTTCCGGAAAGGCAGTGGATGAAAAAATTCTTTCGGCAGTTACGTTATTTTTCTGTGCATACATGATTATTTATGTAATTGCTGTATTAATTGTTTCTACTGACGGTTTTGACATGGAAACAACATTATCATCCGTTGCTGCGACATTAGGGAATGTAGGCCCCGGTTTTGGTTTAGTGGGACCTACGGGAAACTTTTCACAATTTTCTTCTATCAGTAAAATTGTCTTTTCCATCATCATGATTATCGGACGGCTTGAAATTTTTCCGCTTCTGTTATTGTTTATGCCTTCTTTCTGGAAAAAAGTGAATATATAATAAGGGTTTAATATAGATTTAGAAATGTGTGAGTCGTATCCATAATATGTAAACTTAAGTTGACGATATAGTATGGAAATCTGCCTTATATGTTTTCTGTTTCATTTTTATTATCAATATATTGTAAGGGTCGGTCTTGGTGCCGACCCTTTTTACGTTTTGTGCCACAATGTTTTTTCCATAATATTCATACATTAAATTAAGTGCACCCATCATAAAAAAATAATTATTTGCATTTTATATCATATTTCAGTATAATGAAATCATTATATTTATACAAAGAAAGGGGGGAATCTGATGAATTATTTGGCAGACAGCAAAAGATACGAGAATATGAAATATAACCCGTGCGGTAGAAGCGGACTGAAGTTGCCTGCTATTTCTTTGGGGTTATGGCATAATTTCGGTCATATAGATTCCTATGAGAATTCCCGTAGGATGGTATTAAGAGCTTTTGATTTGGGGATCACTCATTTCGATCTGGCAAATAATTATGGGCCACCGCCGGGTGCAGCGGAAGAAAATTTTGGTAGAATTTTAAAATCCGATTTAAAACCTTATCGTGATGAACTTATTATATCTACCAAGGCGGGATATCGTATGTGGGACGGACCGTATGGTGAAGGTGGCTCAAAAAAATACCTTGTTGCCAGTTTGGACCAAAGTCTTAAGAGAATGGGATTGGATTATGTTGATATTTTTTATTCGCATCGTCCGGATCCCAATACGCCTTTGGAAGAAACTATGTCTGCACTGGATTTGGTTGTTCGCCAAGGGAAGGCATTATATGTGGGGATTTCATCATATGATGCACAGCAAACACGTAAAGCCGCTCAAATTCTTAAGCAATTAGGGACTCCTTGTCTAATTCATCAGCCTAATTATTCGATGTTTAACCGTTGGATTGAAGATGAGCTCCAGCAGGTACTGGAGGAAGAGGGAATAGGGATTATTGCATTTTGTCCATTGGCGCAAGGATTATTGACTGATAAGTATATTCATGGCATTCCGAATGATTCCAGAGCTGCAAAACCAACGGGGTTTTTGAAAAAAGAGCAAATAACCGAAGATTATATTCGAAAAGTGAAGCAATTAAATGAAATTGCGACTAGTCGCGGTCAATCCCTGGCACAAATGGCATTAGCGTGGGTATTACGTGACGGAAAAGTGACATCTGCTTTGATTGGTGCCAGTCGTGTCAGTCAAATTGAAGAAAATGTTGCTGCGTTAAATCACTTAGAGTTTACAAAAGAGGAATTAGAACAAATTGACAGCATTTTAAATTCAACATTGAAAGGAGAACATTCATGAGTGGAGATAGTATACAGATTTTAATTGCCATGAGTTTATATATGGTATTTGTCATTGGTATCGGTTTTTATTATGCAAAACGCGCCAATGAGAGCAGTGAAAATTATTTTATCGGCGGAAGGACGCTGGGACCATGGGTTACTGCCATGAGTGCGGAAGCTTCCGATATGAGCGGATGGCTTTTGATGGGACTTCCCGGTGTTGCATATTGGTATGGCTTAAGTGATGCCATATGGACTGCAATAGGGCTTGGAGTAGGTACCTATATCAATTGGTTGGTCGTTGCCAAAAGGCTTCGCCGATATTCTCTCTTAGCCGGAAATTCCATTACGATTCCTGACTTTTTTAGCAACCGGTTTAAAGAAGATAAAAAGATTATTATGACCATATCTGCTCTTTTTATATTGATATTCTTTACCGTTTATGCTTCCAGTTGTTTTGTTACTGTCGGTAAATTGTTCAGCACGTTGTTCGGCTTTAAATATCAATATATGATGATTGCCGGTGCATTATTTGTTATCGCCTATACTATTGTCGGAGGCTTTTTGGCAGAAAGTGCATCGGATTTTATGCAGGCTGTGGTTATGATATTTGCTTTGATCGCTGCTTTAACGGTAGGAACGTTTGTAGCAGGAGGGATTGGACGGGTTGCTGAACATATAAAAGATATACCGGGCTTTTTTGATTTCTTCGGAATTGCACAGCCTGTACTTGAAGACGGAAAACAAGTAGTAGAGGCAGGAAAGCCTTTATTTGGAGAAGCAGGGAGATACGGCCTGCTGACCATTATTTCCACCCTTTCATGGGGATTGGGGTATTTTGGAATTCCTCAGGTTTTATTACGATTTATGGCCATCAGAAAAACCGAAGAAATTACTCTGTCCAGAAGGATTGCAACCACATGGTGTTTTATATCACTTGTTGCTGCTGTAGCAATCGGTCTTGTAGGCAGAGCATTATATCCTGTTGATTTGCTGACGAGAAGTGATGCTGAAAATATTTTTATATTAATTTCTACCAGATTATTGCCTCCGTTAATTGGAGGAGTTGTTATGGCAGGCATACTTGCCGCTACCATAAGTTCGTCGGATTCCTACCTTCTTATTGCTGCATCTGCATTTTCAAAAAATATTTATCAAGGAATTATTAAAAAGAATGCAACCGATAAAGAAGTGATGTGGATGTCCAGAGTAATTCTTCTTGTTATATCAATTATAGGAATGATTATTGCTCTTGATAAGGATAGTGTCATATTTAAAGTAGTGTCCTTTGCATGGGCGGGATTCGGTGCAACTTTCGGACCTATTATGTTGTTTTCCCTCTTCTGGAAAAGAACAACAAGAGAAGGTGCCATTGCCGGAATGTTGTCCGGCGGTATTATGGTGTTTGTATGGAATCTGCTTATTAAACCCTTAGGTGGGATTTTCGGCATTTATGAATTATTCCCTGCATTTGTCATATCCTGTGTTGCCATTGTTGTTGTCTCTTTATTGTCTGAAATGCCTTCGAAAGAAATTTTGGAAGAATTTGAACTTGCGAAAACATATGTAGAGTGAGTAAAATTAAAATAAAAGTGAAAACGTATAGCAATAATTTACGCTATACGTTTTTTATGTGCAACAAGAAATTTATACCAATGGAAAAAGCCCATTATAAATACAAAATAAATACAAATTATACTTGTCAATTTATGTCGAAAGCTGTATAATCATGCTATAAGAAATTATAATGAGAGGGGCATATCAATGTTAAAAGCTACAGGAATAGTTCGTAAAATTGATCACATGGGAAGAATTGTATTACCCGCAAGTTTAAGAAAAAATTTATCCATTAAACATGACGATGCTATTGAATTGTTGGTTGGTGATGATGGAGAAATTATTCTTCAAAAGTATAAGCCAAGATGCATATTCTGTGGCTCAACTGATGATATTGTGAAGGTGAAAGAAAAAGATATTTGTAAGAATTGTCAACAAGAACTTAAACAATTGAGGTAATTATGGATTTCATGATGATTGTTCGGACTCCATAAGGAGAGATACCTGTGATTGATAAAATTGATAAAATTGATAAAATTGATAAAAAAGATGCTCTTAATTTGTCTTTGTGTACACCATTGGAAATACTTGATTATTATAGGGAAGATATTCTCATTCAATGTAAATTAAAAAAATGGATTTCTATGAAAAAAATTGAGGAGTTTTTAAGGGAAAAAAATATTGTTATTTCCCAATTAACAATACAGTATTGGGCGAATTTACACGGATTTAAATTGGTGCAAAAAAAATAGGGGCGACCGGTGGTCGCCCGTTGCAAATATTAATTATATAACGCTAGAACAAATTCTTCACTTCATAGGTCACTTTATCACCGTTGACGGTCACTAATATATATTTCATATTCCATATCTTACTTAAAATGTTCTCGTATTGAATTTCTTTCATTCCTACAACAGATAAATATCGCACGCCGTTTTCAATTTTCATGTCATTGGTATTTCCGTTGTAAAATACAAAAGGCGTTTTTCCTTGTTGTTTTACCAGTTGTTCTGACACAATGTTTTTAAATAATTCGGCTTCATAATAGTCTTTAAAACCGCCTTCACCGTCTATTGGGGTGGAGGAGAAAAGGAATACATGTTTGCTTTGATTATTGGATAATTGTTCTTTAAGCCATGGCCATTGTGCCGCATCTGTTTCCCGAAGTCCGCCGTTATTGGTATCCAACCAAATAAATAAGTTATCGTTAACCGACATTGTACTATGTCCTTTTGTAAAAGTATAAGGGACTTTCAGGCCGCTTAAGTTTTCGTTATGGTTATATCCGGTAAATATGATCATATCACTGACGGAATTAGCTTTATTAATCACCTGTTTTAAAATCAGTTTATCAATAAGTGTATTAGGAACGGTAGTTTTACCGAAAACCATAAATTTGAATGACTCGGAATCATTAGAGGCAGAAGTATTTAATGGGTCATTAAATTTTGTGTTTTCCGGTAATTTAAGAGATTCCAATCCACCAATACCTTCCGGAATTACACCTGCATAAGCACTTATCTCACCTAAAGAGACTTTTATAATCCCGCTTTCAGCTTTATTAATTTTGATTTTATTTTCACTGATTTCTGCAATATCGTTCTCAAATGTCCAATCTAAATCATTCATGTCAATGGGTGCGTAGTAACCGTTTTTATCCATTCCTAAAACGGAAATATCAAAACTTTTGCCGGGTTCTGCAGTAAAGACTGACGGAGTCAGCTTTAATTCAGCAGGTTCAAGAACCTGAATATCATATTTTTCTGTCACACCACGGTACGTAGCTACTATTTTTCCTTTTCCGGAAGAAGTGGGGAAAAAGATGTTATTGTAAAAGTAGCCTGTAACACCTTCAACACTAAAAACAACTTCCTCTTGATTAATGGGTACAGGATTATAGTTGGAGTCGTATCCTTTTACGATAAAGTACCGTGAAGTATTGACAAATATTAAAGGATTAAGGCTTTCTATAATTAATCCGTGAAGCTCCGTTTTAGGGGCATTGCTGATAACGCCAAGGCCTTCGCTTATGGAACGCATTCTTCCGTCAGAAGGAACGTTAATCAGGGACAAAAAGCCGTCCCCCGGGAGCCTTGCGGTCATTGTGGTGGATCCGCCGCCGTCAAATTGAATGGCATTATGGCAACCTAATTCCAGCATAAATTCTGCAAGTTCGTCTTGAGTCATTCCTATGCTAAAAGCCTGTCGTCCATCTACGGCTACCAGATATAAATATTTATTATTGGCATCTACGCCAAGAGCAGTATAGGGATTTCTGCCGCTCTGTTTCCATGTATTTGGTGCTCTTTGTCCGTCTTTTAATAAGAATGTTCCTCCGCCTACGGCTGTATTTACGGAGTTTAAATCAATGCTTGTGTTAATATTGATTTGAACGGTTTCGCCTACGGAAAAGTAAGTATCCAAAAATGAATTTTTGCTTCTTACTGCAGCAAGAACATAACCGTTTTCGGGAATTTCAACCCCGGGCATATCTTTTCTTATTTCTTTTACAATGGAGTTTTCCACCACAATTTCCGTAGTATCTTTATATACCCCTTCATTTCCGACGGATTTTTCGCCCCAATGCCTGTCAAATAAAATAATGGAATAGTTTATCCAGTCACTGTAATACTTGTTAATAAGGTATATAGGCGCAGTAGCCCCACTGGGAGCAGTTACGGTTGCAGTGGTATTCCAAAAAAGGAAAAACGGGATTTTATCATTGGTAATTCCAAAGGTACCGAATTTATCTTCCGTATAACCATGAGTGCTGATGATTTTTCCGTCGTTAATGGCGGTTCCTACAGGCCAGGTGATGGTTTTAGGATTTGATATGACGGAAAAAAAGTCGGTATTAATGGAAGCAACAATGTTTTCTTTATTATTGGACATATTGAGAAGGTTGGTAGTGTGTCCGATACCACGAGGGTCAAATAATGCATCAAGGTCTATATCAGGATCCGACAAATCTACTTTCAACACATTAATGCTAAACCAACCTATTGTTGTGAATCTTGCTATATTTTGAAGAATGACTCCTTTTGCTATTATTCTTTCATTGATTTTTTCATGAAGAACTTGATAGGATTGAGCGAAAGCAGACGGCAGATATGTAATGAATATCAAGACAAAAATAAGTAGTATACTGAAAAACTTTTTCATTGAAACATCCCCTTTTGTGAAAGTATATAATAACACACCTTATATTATATTATATATTTCATAAAATTTGTTTGTTTTTCATATTAAAACTATCTTACAATTCTATTACATGGAATAAAACAATAAAAAATGAGCCATTGTTTTATTAATATATTGTGACTGTTTGCTAATTATGATATTATTATTAGAGATTAATGATTATGGATTTCGTTCAGTTGATGAATATTATTTCAAAAACAGGAGCTACAAGGCTAAGAGCCTGTAAACTTGTTTCGGGCCACATCAAACTCGCTATCGCTCAAACAGGTGATGTGGCTTTTCCTTCACTGCGTTAACAGGCTCTAAGCCTTTTCGCAATGTTTTTTCATAATATTCATCAGCCGAACTAACTAAATTAAATAAATTATAATAAAATTAATGTAGCTTTAAACAATAATTTTTATATAGGTGATAAGATGAAGGATACAGTGGATATACTTGGCGTTCGGATTGATCGGGTCAACCTTACGGATGCCCAGAACAAGGTATTGGATTTTTTGAAAGAAGATAAGCTGCATATGATTTTTACACCGAATTCGGAAATTATTATGGCAGCACAAAAAGATCAACATTTAATGGATGTTTTAAACAATGCCGATATGCTTATAGCCGACGGTATTGGAGTAGTATATGCTTCGAAAATATTAGGAAAGCCTTTGCCGGAGAGAGTTGCCGGGTTTGATTTGGCTTCGAGGCTGATTCCCATATTGGCAAACAATCACTATTCATTATACATATTCGGCGGTGCTCCCGGCGTAGCGGAAATTGCCAAAGCAAAACTGGAAGAGAAAAATCCCGGATTACGTATTGTGGGAGTGCATGACGGATATTTTGATTCGCAGAAGGAACAGGAGATTATCAATGATATCAACAGCAAGAAGCCGGACGTCCTTTTTGTTTGCCTTGGGGCGCCGAAACAGGAAAAATGGATTTACGAGCATAGAGAACAACTCCATGTCAAAGTGTGTATGGGCATTGGGGGAAGCGTTGATGTATTTGCGGGAAAAGCAAAAAGAGCACCTGAAATTTATCAAAAGCTGGGATTGGAATGGTTTTATCGCCTTATGAAGGAACCCTGGAGATATAAAAGAATGCTTGCACTGCCCAAATTTGCATGGACGGTAATATTAGAACGATGGAGGAGGCAATAAAATGGAAACAAAGTTACGTGTAGAATTACTTCAATATACACCGGAACCTGAAAAGCTGGTGGCATCGGCTGCAAAACTTTGTTACTCAAGTTCCAATATAGAAGGTATCATGAACGGTTTGGATCAAGAAAAAACGGAACAGTTCTTAAATATGCTTTTGAGCATGGGGCATGAAAGTCCCATTGAGCATATTTGTTTTACCTTTGGTATTGAAGGGGTAAGCAGAAGTTTACTGGCCCAACTTACCAGGCACAGGATTGCAAGCTATAGTGTCAAATCTCAGCGGTATGTAAAAGAAGGGCAATTTGAATATATTGTACCACCTGAAATAAACAACATTCCCGAAGCAAGGGAAAAATTTTTGTATGCCATGGAACAGGACCAAAAACTATACAATGAAATTACCGAAATCCTTATGGACAAGCATTATAAAGAATTGATTTCTCAAGGCAAGTCTGAAAAGCAGGCCAGAACCATGGCAGAAAAGAAAGCCATTGAAGACGCAAGATATGTTCTTCCCAATGCCTGTGAAACAAAGATTATCATGACCATGAATGCAAGAAGTTTATTAAATTTCTTTCATCACAGATGTTGTGAACGAGCCCAATGGGAAATAAGGGCCCTTGCCATTCAAATGCTTAAATTGGTAAAAGAAGTGGCTCCTACTTTATTCAAACATGCAGGCCCTCGTTGTTTATTAGGTCCATGTCCGGAAGGGAAAATGAGTTGCGGAAAGATGAAGGAACAAAGAGAATTTTATAATAATTTATAAAGGGGTATAGTATGGGAAAGATTTTTTGTTTAATAGGAAAGAGCGGTTCCGGCAAAGATACCATATTTAAAAGATTAATGAAAGAAGATGAATTGAATCTTAAACCCATTATATTGTATACTACCAGACCCATAAGAGATAATGAAACCAACGGTGTGGAATATTTTTTCATTAATGAAGAACAATTATCGGAATATAGAAAATCAGGCAAAATTATTGAATTAAGAGAGTATAACACCGTAGAAGGGAAATGGTGTTATTGTACCATAGATGACGGACAGTTTGATCTTGCACACAATCACTATCTGATGATTGCCACACTGGAGGCTTATAAAAACTTAAAGCAATATTTCGGTCCTGAGAAAGTATTTCCTCTCTATATTCACGTAGATGACGATATTCGATTGGAAAGAGCCATAAAAAGAGAAAGGCAGCAGTCCAATCCCAATTATGTGGAATTGTGCAGAAGATTTATTGCAGACCATCATGATTTCAATCAGGATGCATTAAAGGAATGTGGAATTGTTAAATATTATGTCAATAATGATTTGGAAAAATGTGTTCATCATATAAAGGAAGATATTTTAGCAATTATTAAGTAATAGAACCATTTTGGTATTGCATGATAAATAAGTGTATGGTACTATTAAATAATTGAAAATATGTTTATATTTACTGAAGTTAGAGAAAGGGGCACAAATATTTATGCCAGGTGATTCGAATAATCATGATAAAAAAGTAACCGATCTTTTCAGTTGCAACGTGTTTAATGATGCCGTAATGAGAGAACGTCTTCCTAAATCGACCTATAAAGCTTTAAAAAAGACCATTGATGAAGGTATTCCATTGGATCCTTCCATTGCAGAGATCGTGGCCAATGCCATGAAAGATTGGGCAATAGAAAGAGGAGCAACTCACTATACACATTGGTTTCAACCTATGACAGGTGTTACTGCGGAAAAGCATAACGCTTTTATATCTCCCACTTCCGACGGCAAGGTGATTTCTGAATTTTCGGGAAAAGAATTGGTGAAAGGGGAGGCAGATGGTTCATCTTTTCCTTCAGGAGGTTTGAGAGCAACTTTTGAAGCAAGAGGATATACTGCATGGGATTGTACTTCGCCTGCGTTTCTAAAGGAAGATGCATCAGGTGTAACGCTTTGTATTCCTACTGCGTTCTGTTCCTATACTGGTGAAGCCCTTGACAATAAAACGCCGCTTCTGCGTTCTATGGAAGCCATTTCCAAGCAAGCTCTGCGTATATTAAAACTGTTCGGCAATACGGAAGTCACCAGAGTGATCACCACGGTAGGGCCGGAGCAGGAATATTTCCTCATTGATAAGGAATTATTTAAAAAGCGTAAGGATCTTGTGTTAACGGGAAGGACTCTTTTCGGTGCCAAACCTCCAAAAGGGCAGGAGTTATCGGATCATTATTACGGAAGTATTAAAGAAAGAGTCTCTGTCTTTATGAAGGAACTGGACATGGAATTATGGAAACTCGGGGTTTCAGCAAAAACAAAACATAATGAAGTTGCTCCTGCGCAGCACGAACTTGCTCCGATTTTTAATACGGCCAATATTGCCACCGACCATAACCAGTTAACCATGGAAACCATGAAAAAAATTGCAAACAGACATGGGTTGGCTTGTTTGCTTCATGAAAAACCTTTTGCCGGTATCAATGGTTCCGGTAAACATAATAATTGGTCATTAACTACAAATAGCGGTCAAAATTTATTAGAGCCAGGTAAAACCCCCAGTGAAAATGCGCAATTTCTTGTTTTTCTCTGTGCGGTTATTAAAGCCATCGATGAATATCCTGAATTATTAAGGTTATCTGCGTCCAGTGCAGGAAATGACCATCGATTAGGACACAATGAAGCTCCGCCTGCAATTATTTCCGTCTTTTTGGGAGAACAGTTGACCGATATATTGGAACAATTAGGAAACGGTGAATCCGCCAACAGTCGTCAAAAAAAGGAAATGTTACAAATAGGGGTATCCACATTGCCTGTACTTCCTAAAGATTCTACCGATCGAAACAGGACCTCACCCTTTGCGTTTACAGGCAATAAGTTTGAATTTAGAATGGTTCCGTCTTCCGCGTCCATTTCGTTTCCTAATGTAGTGCTTAATACCATTGTTGCCGAGAGTCTTTCTCAAATAGCCGACAGACTGGAAAAAGCACAGGATTTCCATGCAGAAGTTCAGGCAATGATAAAAGACATTGTGAATAGGCATAAGCGCATTATTTTCAATGGAAACGGTTATTCTGAGGAATGGGTGAAAGAAGCAGAAAAAAGAGGATTGCCTCATATAAAATCCACTGTAGAAGCCATACCGCATCTTATCAGTGAAAAATCCATTAAACTGTTTGAGAGGCATCATGTATTAAGTAAAAATGAATTGTATTCCAGATATGAGATATTGCTGGAACAGTATATTAAGCAGACCAATATCGAAGCGCTGACAATGATAGAAATGGCAAAACGTGAAATACTGCCTGCGGCTGTCAAATTTATCAATCAACTGGCCGATACCGTTAACTCAGTGAAAGCAACAGGTGTTGGTGCCGTAACGGAGTTTGAAGAGCATCTTTTAAAGGAACTTTCAGAAGTGACAAATTTATTTTCGCGCAGTATTGCAGAGCTTGAAAAGGCTTTGAATGAAGCGCAGGAAATTGACGGTGATATTTATGCTCAAGCATGTGCATATAGAGATAATGTATGTACTTGCATGGAAATATTAAGGTCCTATGGGGATAAGATTGAAACTATGGTGGATTCAAGTTTGTGGCCAATGCCGACATATTCTGATTTGTTATTTAACATTTAAAAGATGTTCAACCAAGGGGACGATTCTTGTGGGTTGGTTCGCCCCTTGGTTCTTTTATGCCTCAAATGCCAATGTGCCTATATGTTGCAACGGTAAATAAATTTTCACATCCCTATTTCCTTTAAAACCCCTTTCAAGGTATCGGCGGATTTTTTTAACAGTGTGGTTTCTTCTTCATTCAAAGGTACTTCCAAAACGCGGTTGATACCTTTTTCATGGACGATGGTAGGCAAACTTAAGCATACGTCCTGAATCCCATACTGACCGGTAATTAAGCTGGAAACGGTTAATATGGAATGTTCATCTCTTAATATACATTCAATAATTCTCTTTACTCCCAAAGCCACTGCGTAATAAGTTGCCCCTTTCTTTTCAATAATGTGGTAGGCGGCATTTTTCACTTGTTCATATATTTCTTTTTTGGAATAACCTTCACACTGAGCACAGTAACTGCAATATTCGTCCATAGTCATACCTGCAATACTGGTTAAGCTCCAAACCGGAACTTCGGTGTCACCATGTTCGCCGAGAATATAGGTATGAATATTTCTTGCATCCACTCCTGTATGCTCACTAAGAAGGTATTTGAATCTTGACGTATCCAATACGGTACCCGAACCTATTACTTTAGAAGCCGGAAGTCCCGAAACTTTATAAGTTACATAGGTAAGGATGTCCACAGGATTGGTTACCACAAGCAATATGGAATCTTCACAATATTTAACGATCTCGGGGATGATGGATTGAAATATTTTGGTATTCTTTTTTACAAGGTCTAATCTTGTTTCGCCTACTTTTTGATTGGCTCCGGCAGCAATGACGACAACATCGGAACCGTGGCAGTCCTTAAAATCTCCGGCGGTTATTTTAACAGGGCGCACAAAGGACACACCATGACTCATGTCCATTGCGTCACCTTCTGCTTTATCTTTGTTTACATCAACCAGTACAATTTCGGAAACCAGTCCGCTTAACATTAATGTATATGCAGTAGTAGACCCTACAAAACCGGTTCCTATGATGGAAACTTTTCCTGCGATTTTATGAAGCATTTTTTGTTCCTCCTTTGATGTATCTATTTTGTTTATTATATTATTTCCCTTATTGCCGTAAGTTTAACAAAATAATTAAAAACGCTTCTTTTAGAAGTTGTTCTTCCAAAGAAGCGTTTTCATGATCCGTTTTCATTATCATTGGACACTGTTTAAAATTTCAGCATAGGTTGGAAGCGTCCAGTACTTGCTGCCAACCAGCATTTCAAGTTCGTCTACGATCAGCCTGAGTTCGTTCATTGCCGTATAAACGCGTTCGCGGTAAGCTTTTGCCAGTTCAAGGTGGTCACTGATTTCACGTACGGCAACTACTTCCGATGACAGCTTTTCCAATCGCTTACTTAAGCATTCTGCAAGTTTGGATATCTTTAACAGCAGATTTTCTTCTAAAGTAACGGAAATTTCCGTACCCAACGACTTCTTGCGATTCAAAAGTTCTGCCAAATCGTTTTGATACGCTACCACTGCGGGAACAACATGCTTATTGACCATGTCAATCATGGTTAATGCTTCAATGTTAATGGTTTTTGAATAATTCTCCAACAAAATGGTATAGCGTGAGCGAATTTCATCTTCCGTAAATACATGATGACGGGTAAATAAATCAATACTCTTTTCCGAAACAAATGCAGGCAATGCTTCAGGAGTGTTTTTCAAATTTGAAAGGCCTCGTTTTTCTGCTTCCACGACCCAGGATTGATCATAACCGTTTCCGTTAAATATAATTCGCTTGTGATTTTTAATTGTCTTTTTAATCAGCGATGACAAGTCGGCTTTGAAATCCTGACTGTTTTCAAGTTGGTCCGCAAACTGCCTCAAAGTTTCCGCTACAATGGTATTGAGTACAATATTAGGATTTGCAACGGAAAAGGAAGAACCCAGCATGCGGAATTCAAACTTATTGCCGGTAAAAGCAAATGGCGATGTACGGTTGCGGTCGGTGGTGTCCTTTGGAAAATGAGGAAGTACGGTAGCACCGATTTCCATTAAAGTTTTTTCTTTCCCTACATATAAGGTGCCATTTTCCAAAGCGTTTAGAATTTCTGTCAGTTCATCTCCTAAAAATATGGAAACAATAGCAGGAGGAGCTTCATTTGCACCTAAACGGTGGTCATTGCCGGCACTTGCAACCGAAACACGAAGTAAATCCTGATAATCATCCACCGCTTTAATGACTGCCACTAAGAATAACAAAAATTGCGCATTTTCATGAGGTGTATCACCGGGGTCCAGTAAATTAATACCGGTATCGGTAGAAATGGACCAATTAATATGCTTGCCGCTTCCGTTGATACCTGCAAAAGGCTTTTCGTGTAAGAGACAGGCCAAATTATGTTTAGCCGCTATACTTTTCATCAGTTCCATGGTGAGCTGGTTATGGTCGGTAGCAATGTTGGCTTCACCGTAGATTGGCGCCAATTCGTGCTGTGCAGGTGCTACTTCATTATGTTTTGTTTTTGCAAGTACACCTAATTTCCATAGTTCTTCGTCAAGCTCATGCATGAAGGCTGATACACGTTGCTTAATGGAACCAAAGTAATGGTCTTCCATTTCCTGTCCTTTGGGAGGACGGGCGCCGAATAAGGTTCTGCCGCAGTACATCAGGTCGGGACGTTTCAGATATACTTCTCTGTCAATTAAAAAATATTCTTGTTCCGGACCTACATTGGCTGTTACCCGTTTTACCTCGTTATGTCCAAATAAACGAAGGATTCTTAATGCTTGTTTATTAATTGCTTCCATGGAACGGAGCAAGGGCGTTTTCTTATCCAATGCTTCGCCGCTGTATGAGCAAAAAGCAGTAGGAATGTAAAGCGTATTGTCTTTAACAAAAGCATAGGAAGTAGGATCCCATGCAGTATAACCTCTTGCCTCAAAAGTAGCTCTTAAGCCGCCGGAAGGAAAACTGGAAGCGTCCGGTTCGCCTTTTATCAAAGATTTACCACTGAATTCCGTAATAATTTTTCCGTTACCGTCAGGCACAATAAAACTGTCGTGTTTTTCGGCGGTAACGCCGGTCATGGGCTGAAACCAGTGAGTGAAATGGGTTGCACCTTTTTCGATTGCCCAATCCTTCATGGCGGCAGCCACCACATTGGCCACGTCCAGTTCTAAATGTGCACCGGTGGCTATGGTTTTCTTCAATGCTTTATAAATATCTTTTGGCAAACGTTCTTTCATAACGGCGTCGTTAAAAACCATGCTGCCGAATAAATTCATAATACGATTGCTCATTTGTCATTTCCCCCTTTAAAGTAGTATAATTCCGGCTGCCTTACAGCCAGCAATTGCCGGATAAATCTGTTTGATTGTTCCAATAAAATAAAAAAAACGAAAAAAGGTGCCGCGGATTTATAAAATCCACAGCACCGTTGCTGTTAGTCATAGTATATTACAAATAAAACAATCTGTCAACACTTTTTTATAAATTTTTTTAAATTTTTGCAAGTTTTTATTAAAAGTATTGCATTAATAATGGTGATTCATCGTTAATATTCCAGATATTTATTCTTAAATGAATGTAAATATGCAAGTTTTGGTGGATTGAATTTCATAATAGTTATATTAATGGATGGATTCAAAACCGAAAACCGTAATTTCGTTGATCCCGGATACGCAAATTTCCAGTTCAACAGCATCCAATTGGATGGTATTTCCAAGTCCTAATCCTGTATGAATTCCTGCAAAGGATGTCTGAAGTTGATGGATTACATTCCACGGATCGGGTGCTGATAACACTGCATCGGTTATATCGTGTTCTATGGGATTGGATAGAAAATCAAGTGTTCCAATAATTGAACGACTTAATTGCTGAAGCTCAATCCAACTGTCTGTTGGATTGGGCCGCCAGTAAAGGAACATGGTACTGATGCCTATTTGAGCAGTTAAGGATAGCCTGCAATAGTATTTTAATACAACTCTTTCAATTTGTAACCTGCTATATTCAGGCAGCATAGCTTGATAATCCAAAACAATTCTTCCGCTGGTTGGAATGATTAGAGCGGAATTTAATGAAGCCAGGGATCCGTTTGCAAGACCTACGGCATTGGAAACATCTATAAAATCGCTTCTTAAGTTAAAATCAACTTGTGTAGCATTTGAAGCACCGAATTTTTCACATTTGGTTTCTTTGCCGGCCGTACGAACATAAATTGTTTCATCACGGGCAAGTTTGTAAGGAGACGGGAAATGTTGGATAATATTAGTAAGTTGTGCTGTCGGTCTAATGGATAAAAAATCGCTGTTGCCGTTCCGGCTTAGTATAATGGTAATACCCAACGGTGCAGAAGCTTGAAGCCCTGTAATGAAAATGGACTTTTGTGGTGCCGGTGTCCATATGGGCACTTCCGTTGGCAATTCATTGAAGGCTATATGTTTTGTCGTGTCGGTACCGTATGGTTTGGTATATAAGGGCTTGCTTTCTTTATTGAAGATTTTTTTGTTCATTTTTATGAAACTTTTCATTATTAACCCTCCTGTGACAATAGTTGTCTGGCGTTCAGTCTTCATATCCGAAAAGAGTGATATTAACGGTTCCTGCTGCATTGGTTGAAATGGAAATAGCTTCATTGACGTCAAAAACAACAGGTGAAGAAAAGCTTTCACTGTAAGTGGCCATTTCTGCCGTCATAACGATTGACATGAACGGCTCATTGTTTGCCTTTTCAAAAGTAACGGTTAATGGGCTCAGGGCAGAAATCTGCATTGCTGTAAGAAATATTTTTTTGCCGGCTGACGGTGTCCAAAGCGGCGTATTGGTTTGAACGGTAGAAAAAGTGTTGTATATAATCCGATCTGAAGCATGTTCACGGGTGAATAACGGATTTTTCGGTGAGTTAAAAACATTATCGTTTAAACTGATTTTGCTTTTCATTCTAAGCCTCCTTTACATAAAACTTATGTTTTACTATCGTATATTTCCATGTTATGAATAATGTGAAGTAATTGACAATATGCACAAATTATAAAAACGACAGTATTATATAGCATAGAGTGAAAGAAATTTGTAGAGGGGCTGAATGTGATTTGAAAAGTATTAAAATGAAACCCGAAATTAAATTGGTGCAGCTCAGTTCCAATATGCCTGATAAAAATGTATTCCGCAGCCACTCCATGTATATAGGTCGAATTGATCATAGACATATTTATAGAGTTTTGATAAAAGTACCGCTGTCCGATATTCCTGAGAATGCGGTTATTATTAAAGCAACGTTGAAACTTTCAGCAATATCGCGGGGATACGGTGACGTATACAAAGCTTATTTGGTGACACAAAAATGGTCAAAATGCGCAGTTACCTGGAATACACAACCTTCGTTTCATCCTGAAGTCTTCGCAGTGGCAAATGAATGCAATTCCCAGCCGGTATTGGATTCGGCTGTTCCTATTCAAAATATCTTTATGAGAAGAGCGATAAAGTATAAATTTGATATTACGGACATAGTAAGAGGGTGGATGACCGGATCCTATCAAAATCGCGGATTATTGCTGAAAAACAATGAGAGTAAAAATTGCAGATTTATAAAAATTATTGCTGATCAAAGAAATTATTGTGCACCTGTTGTAGAAATTAAATATGCTGTACAGTGTGGTTGTACTTGTGAAGTGATACCTACTCAATTTGTTGAATCGGTTGAAACCGTTGATGTCACGAATCAGTTCAGCTATTCGGAGGTAAAGGACGTATCACTGGCAAAGACCGTTACGGTTTTTATTCATAATAGCGGAACAGGCACAATAGCAGCAACATTGCAAATTAGTCCTGACGGAATACATTTTGCAGATGATAACGGGATTCAAGTTTTGCCGGGCACCAATGCTGCAGTGGTTCCTTATATTTTTGCAAAATATATGAGGGTTGCCTTAACGACTGTCGAGCCTGGAAGCGAGTCCACAGCCACAATATGGTACCAAGTGCAGAAATGAATCAATAAATCTGCACTTTTTTTGCACATTTGTTTCTAAATTACCATAAAGTATATTAGGTAAATTCATTAATGAATCTCAATCCCTCCAAGGAAGGAGGTGAATATGATGCCTAACAATCTTGTTTTTAACAATGTGGCCTCGCAACTTCAAACGCAAATAAGCGGTCAGGACAATACCGGAGTAGTGCGGAAGATCTTAACGGATACAGATGGAAGGCTATTAATCGGAGAGGTTACTATAACAGCGACTGATCTTGAGATCAGACCGCTATCCGGAGCAACCGACAGTATCACGATAGCCAATGCAGCAGTAACAGTAACAGCAACAGATTTTGAGATCAGGCAACTATCCGGAGCGACCGACAGTATTACAATAGCCAATGCAGAAATTACAGTAACAGCAACAGATTTTGAGATCAGGCAGCTGTCCGGAGCGACCGACAGTATTACAATAGCCAATGCAGAAATTACAGTAACAGCAACAGATTTTGAGATCAGGCAGCTATCCGGAGCGACCGACAGTATCACGATAGCCAATGCAGCAGTAACAGTAACAGCAACAAATTTCGAGATCAGACCTTTGTCGGCGGATACCGATAGTATTAGTTTGGCAGGACGCTTATTTACGGAAAGTAATATAGCAGTAAACAATGTAACCGACTCAGGTGGAATATTTGCACAGAATACCGGTGAATGCAGTATGTATTCATTTTATGTCTATAATAGGGGACCCAACCCCTTAACGGTTTCTCTGCAAATAAGTCCGGTAGATGATGATGATTATTATGTGTTTGACGGAGGTGCTGAATCGTCGGCAACTATTGAGACCGATGAGAAGATTGTGCTGGTTGCTGAAAAGTATTTGAAATTTACCAGATTGTTCTACGATACAAATGGGGCAGACTGTAGCTTTGAAGTATATTATAATGCTCAGATTTAATGGATTGTAATGTTTTTCATTGTTTAGTTGATTTCGATGATAAGGTAAAGGTTATCGCAATAGCAGAAAAGAACGCATTAAAGGTTGGAAAGTTGGAAAAGTTGGAAAGTTGGAAAAGTCAAAGGCAAAACCATTCCAACATACCAACATTCCAACTCTTCCAACAAATTTGTGCCGTCTTTTTTAAATAGTGCGACTACAATAATGGGTTATGCCCAAAAGTTAAAGCAATTTATAAAAACTGATTTGAGGGATGATTGATGAAAAGGGAAAAAACGGTTAGTCTTTGTATGATTGTAAAAAATGAATCAAAATATTTGGGGCGTTGCCTTGAGAGCGTAAAAGATCTGGTGGATGAGATAATTGTGGTGGACACAGGGTCTACCGATAATACCGTTGAAATTGCGCGGAAATATGGTGCAAGTGTATATGAATATCAATGGGATAATAATTTCAGTAATGCAAGGAATAAATCTCTTGAACATGCAACCAAGGAATGGATTTTATTGATGGACGGGGACGACGAGTTTAATAGAGAAGATATGGATAAATTCATACAATTAATCAATACTTCGGACAAGGACGGGCATTATTTTATTACCCAAAGTTATACGGGCGAAAAGCCCGGCAAAGATGTTGTAACCAATCTTAATCTCCGATTATTGAGGAATAACGGGAAGTATAAATTTACCGGAGCCATTCATGAGCAAATCACCGATTGTACGGGCAAGACGGATTATACAAACTTTACCACGGAAGAAATACATATCTTCCATTATGGGTATTTAACCGATGTGGTAAAGGAAAAAGAAAAGCGCAAAAGGAATATTTCCATTCTTCAGGAAGAGTTGAAAAAAGATCCTTATAACGCATTTCATTGTTTTAATATGGGGAATGAATATTTTGCGCTTGGAGATCAGGAAAAAGCATTGAGTTATTTCAATAAAGTATACGAGAAGATTGACTTTAATATAGGATTTTCTTCAAAGCTGGTAATAAGACGAATTATGTGCATGGAGGAACTGGGACGTTATGAGGAGGCTCTTAATGCTATTAGTGAAGGGCTGAAAGCTTATCCCAAGTTTACGGATCTTGAATACTTAAGAGGATATATATATTATAAAATAGGCCGGTTCAGCCTTGCCATTGAAAGTATGAACCGGTGCATTGAAATGGGAAAGCCGCCCGTACAAATTGAGTTTTTGGTCGGCTGCGGAACCTATAGACCGTATGAAGTATTGGGGAAAATATATTACCAGCTGGAAGACTTTCACAAGGCATATCAATGTTATGAGAAGGTTTTGGCTTTGAATCCCGGCTTTTATAATCCGATTTACCGATTAGGAGCCATCCTTAAAAAACTGTATGGGAATGAACTTTATGTTTCAAAAAAAATATCAAGCTATTTTAATTTGAATCATCAGCCTAATCTTGTTTTGATTGCCAATGTGTTGATGAATGAAGGGTTTTATGCTTCAGCCGAAGAATATTTGAAAAAAGCTTATGAAATGAATCCTTCCGATCTTTGCACAGTTTTTCTGACAGCCCAAAATATGGCTTATCGGAAACGCACAAAAGAAGCAATTGAGCGGATGATGTCCATAGAAGAAAAGAATTTGGACAGTGAAATACTGAAGCATGTCTTTATTTGGAGCCTGGCTTGTAGAGAAAAAGAAATGAAATATATTCTTCATTTGTTGGAACAGTGCGGTGACACATTGGTATATAAAACCTGCTTGCAGCATTATTATGTCTTTAAAGGAAATACGGACACCGTTTTTAATAAGCAGGATCCTCCGGAAGAAATCCTTCAAATCTCCATGCAGTTATTGTCGGAATTATTAAAAATGCAGGAATTTGAATTGTTTGAACAGCAATTAAATGTGTTGAACTACATTGACTCTAAAAATGTACTGCTTCAGTTGGCCAAATTATATTATAATCATGGATTTATACAAATGGCTGTGCAGGAAGTTTTGAGATCCATTAGGGAATTGAATGCAATTGATCGGGAAGGCATAGAGATTCTTTATAAAGGATTTAAATCATAATGATTATTGTATTCGACAAACAGATTCAACAGTAGAATTTTTTGTTTCCGGAATTGTGTGGAATATGGTTGAATTATTTACAATTTACTACATTATATGATATACTATTGCATGATGATATGTTATATTTTAGCAACCAGGGAGATTTGTTATGAGAATTAAAGTTGTTTTACAATCATTGCAAAATCAAACTATAGAAATCAATTACAATTATTATCTAACCTCTTTAATTTATAACATTCTTAGCGAATCGGACGTTGATTTTTCCGCTCAATTGCATTCAAAAGGATATTCTTTAGGGAACAAAAACTTCAAATTATTTTGTTTTTCAAGACTCTTTTCAAGTAATTATACCGTAGATAGGGACAAGCTAATATTAAGGGATAAAGTGGTATGGTATGTTTCCAGTCCTATTAAGGATTTCATTCTACACTTTGCTGACGGCTTGCTGAAAAAACAAACCGTAAAAATCGGAGAAGGAGAATTTTATATTGCTTCGGTATCCATACTGAAAGAACTTGTATTTACAAACGAGATGCACTTTAGAAGCCTTTCGCCTATTACCACGAATACTGTAGAAATAGTCAATGGCGAGCGAAGAACCGTTTCCTGTCCAATCTCCAGTCCAAAATTTTATGAGAATATCAAAAATAATCTCATACGGAAATATTTCTTATTGCATGGCACTTTGCCGGAAAATATGTCCGTTGAAATAACCATTGATGGCAAGTATGCCAATGACAAGGGGAAATTAATAAAGTATAAGGATACATACATTAAGGGATACCAGGTACCGCTTACGATAAAGGGAGATCCAAAATTGATTGAAGTAGCATATGAATGCGGAGTGGGGGAGAAGAACAGTGCAGGATTTGGATTTATTGAGGCGGAAAGGAGGTGAAAAAATGAGAGAGTTTTTGCTAAATTTTGATTATATTTCAGGTGACCCTTTTATTGAAGCCGGAAGAAGAGTTGTTATCAACAGGATTCAAAAAAAACAGGTCGTGTTGCAAGAAATAATGGAATTAATAAAATGGGCCTTAACATTTTATGTTGATAAGTGGCATGGTAAGTTGAACCAAATTTCACTAAATGGGACAATTACACAGCCGGCATATAAAGGCAAACAAAAGGAAAAGACTATAGAATATTTTAACAGCGTTTTTGAAAATATGGGGTTAAATCATGGAAATTGCCGTACTTGTGGAAGATTGGCAAGTTTATTTCCGGCTGATAGAAGCATTATGCCTCTAACAGGAAGCAATACCAATCCAAATTTTCATCCATGTTTTGAAAAAGGAATTATGATATGTCCTGAGTGTTTAGTTAGTTTGTTTTTCCTACCTTTTGCTGTTATGAACGTTGGTAATTGTTTGATGATTAATACTATATCAGATGAATTATTCGAATGTTGGTTGGAAGAAACGTTGATGCTTACAATTGGACAAAATATTTTTAATGAAGGTATTGTAAACGGAAAAATGAAATTGCTTCAAAATCAGCTTTATGAGCTTGCGAAAAAGTTTGCAAATCTGGATCGGAAAATATTGGAACAAGAAAACATTGTTTTTTATTATTTTACAAACTTTGGCGCTTCTCCCGAGTGTTCATTAATTCAACTGCCAAAGGGATTAGTACTGTTTTTACAACGTATTACAACTGAAAGGCAAAATATCGGTGATGATTTTGTAGGTATTGTTTTTTCTAATATTATGTCCAGAAATAGTACCTATGCTGAAGAGTGGAACCGGTTTATTTGGAAACATTATGTTGTAAAAAAAGAAAAAGAATTTTACGACCAATCAACCAATGAATATTATCAGAAGAATAAAAAGTCTGTCGAAGTACTGTCTCATGAGGGAATCATTCAGAGATACAATCCTATTATAGAAAGATTGGTTCAAGGGAAAAGCATATTGAAGAATTTACGAAAGTCAAAAATTTCAAGTGGCTTGGCAGTGATATATTGCAAGGAGGTATTGAGAATGGAAAAAGAAAGAATAGCCACATTAATCCAGTTAGCGGATAAAATTGGGAGTATGATTGAAAAACAGAACAGGGCGGATATTTTAATAAATTTAGAAAAATGCAGAAATATTTCGAGTTTTCGGCTTGCACTTTTAAAAGCCATGAAAAGATATGTTAAAACGGAATCAGAGGAACCTTTGTTTACCACAGAAGATTACTTGTATAGAATACTTCCTGATGGTGAACCATGGACGAATGCAAGAGATTTAATTCTTATCAGACTTTATGAGAGGCTTCATAAATGGCTTGCCGGTCAGGAATTAGATAATGAAATTGAAACTGAGATAAATATAAAATACGATAGTGAGGAGGAATAATTAATGAATACCAGGTTTATTAACGGTTTTGTACTTCTTGATGTGGATGCTGTTGCATTAAATAATCTAGGAAAAGATGATACAAATACATATGATAATGCAACAGCAGTAAAAAAGGTGGTAAAAAACAGAAAAACATATACCTATATAAGTGGGCAAGCTTGGCGTTACTGGTGGCGAGAGACACTCGGATTGGAATATAATTGGAATCTTTCGCCTGTTAAGAGAGATGCAAGTATAGCATTTACAGAGGCTAATCCGTTAAAATACGAAGATGACGATATCTTTGGTTATATGAGGGCGGAAAAGGTGAATAATAAAAATGTCACTTTAACAAGAATTTCACCTTTGAAGAATTCTGTATTAATATCGGTATCCCCCACAAATGTTGTTAATGAATGGTCAGTAATGTCAAGGCAACAAGGGGATCCTGTTCCGTATGAAAAACAGGTCTACTCATCAGTGTTAAAAGGAATGTTTTCATTAGATTTAGATCAGGCAGGGACATTTAGTTTGCAGAACCGATCCGGGTATCATAATTTAAATCCGGAAATCATGAAAGAAGCTGAAAGATATGGTTGTGAAACAGTTGATGATCTTATTGCAAAGGACGAGAAAGGAAATTTTGTTAAGCGTTTAAGATTGCCTAAGGAAACGCGTTTAAAGAGAGTAAAAGATGTGATAGACGCACTTAAGGTTATTTCAGGAGGAGCTAAGAGAACCACTAATTTTGCAGATGTAACACCGAAATTTATCGTTCTTTGTATTCAAAAGGGCGGTAATCATCCATTCAGTCATATTGTTTATGATGACAACAATATTCCTACTATATCGTTTGAAGCACTCGACGAAATTATAAAAGAACGTAAATCGCAGTTATTAACCAAAATCTATATAGGCAGGCAAAGAGGATTTATGGAAAATATTGATGCTAAATTAAAATCCTTGCCAAGTGATCATTTTGTAGTTGGCGGTATTGGAGAAATAATTGATAAATTTTCGGAGAATATCGAAAAATATTTACCTTGAGAGAGGATTGAATATGAAAGCTTTTAGAATTGTTTTAAGCAGTTGGACGGCAAGTTTTAGATGCCCGAATATTATTTCCGGTGTACAGTTAAGTATGCAAGCGCCTCCACTGTCAACAATATATGGATTGATAAGTGCCAGCGTTGGAGATTATGTAGGCCCTGAAAATTGTGGAATCTCATATTGTTTCAGACATACCAGTTCATCGTTTGATCTTGAAACAATATATAAAATACAGCTCAATAAAGAAAAAGGTTTTCCTACTAGGAATGCGACTTCAGATATTGTAAAAAGGCAAATACTTTTTGATAACGTATTAATATTGTATGTAGATAATGAGAAAATCGCAAAGTCATTTGAAAACCCAATATTTCCGTTGTTGCTGGGACGTTCAGGAGATCTTGCCACAGTTGAAAGAATAGATGAGGTGGTTCTGAACAAAAAGAAAGGATTAAAAATTGCCGGTACGGTTTTCCCATTGAAAATGGGTAAAGCGTATGGACAATTACAAGCTTTACCGACACATTTTTCTAATACATTACCGAGAAAAAATATTGGTACGCAACCATTTTATATAATTAGTTCGAAAGGTACTTGGAAACGTAATGATAATAATTACCTGAATTTTGAGGAATGGGTATGGGAACAAGAACCTGTATTTGTTGACGTGGAGGGATATACTGATGATATTACAGGACTTGACTTGTGGTGGTTTGGAGGAAAACACAATATATGCTAAAAAGAATCCGTTAATAACTTTAAATGAGCATACTAATGATTGTATGCTCATTATGCAATTCTTAAAGAATTCTATTCCTGATTTAGAACGTATTACAATTTACGGTAAAAGAATATGGGATATTTTATTTATAGCTATTTTCTTTCATGATATTGGAAAGGGAGTAAAAGGATTTCAGGAGATGCTGTTAAATGGGAAACAATATTTATTTCGTCATGAAAGGCTGAGTGCGGCAATTTTTAAACAAGTTTTTTCAAAACAGATTTCTGACAAGGAGATGTCAATTGTAATACGTGCTGTCCTTTCTCATCATAAATATTGCGAATATCTAAATGAAATATTGACGAGTGAATTATATCTTGGGGATTATGAGGATAGCATTATTAGTTTTGAAAGCCAACAAAAAGAATTATTAGTTGCTCCTATTCAGAAATATATTGCTCAATTTCATTTATTGTGTGAGAAATATATAGGACGTACTTTATTAAAGTGTTATTTACAAACTTTAGATATTACAAAAATTCAAGATGTATTGAAGCAGGAAATACATGATTATTTTGGGTTTAATAAATTAAATGATGATGTATTTTTTGAACTTATTCTATGGGGACTTTTAAAAAACTGTGACCACATGGGTTCGGCTAGAATAAAATCGTTACCTGTTATCAAACAGGAGCATCAAAAGTTTTTAGAGAAAATAACTAAACCATATGAGCATCAAAAAAAGTGCTGGGAAAGCACAGAAAATGTCTTATTAATTGCACCTACCGGAAGCGGAAAAACAGAAGCAGCATTTGGGTGGGCTTTTAATCAAATAAATCATTCAGGACACAAGCATATATTTTATATGTTGCCTTATACTGCATCAATTAATGCAATGTTTAATAGATTAACCAAAGAAATTAATAATGAAAGGGATCCATTTGATGAAGAATCTGTGGTAGGTCTTGTACATGGCAAACTTAGACAGTTTATTGCAGACTGTTTTGATGAACATTCATATGATGAGAAAAATATAGCTAAAATTTCAGAAAATTTTAGATTGATTAATAAACCTATAAAAATTACAACGCCTTTTCAAATACTCAAGTTTATTTTTGGTGTAAAACATTTTGAAAAGGGGCTTGTTGAATTAGCTGGTGCAATTCTCATTTATGATGAAATACATGCGTACGATAAAGAAACTTTCTTGAAAATACTGTGGTCCTTAGAATGGTTACAGCACTATTTTAAAGTTAAGGTTTTTATCGCAACAGCAACATTGCCGACTTTTTTACAAGAAATGATAATAAAAACGCTTAAGATTGAGAAGCCAATTAAAGCTGATACAGCATTGTTAAAAAGTTTCACAAGACACAAAGTGAAAACTATACAGGGAACAATTGAAGAAAACATTGATTTAATATTCGAACAAATTTTACTTGGAAAAAAAGTGCTTATTGTATGTAATACTGTTGATAAAGCGCAATTAATGTTTGAAAAAATATATAAAGATTCACATTTAAAAGATGAAGAGATTTCATTATTACATAGTAGATTTATATACAAAGATAGAAATATTATTGAAAAGCGTATTATGGATGAAAATTCCAAGATTCGAGTTTTAATCGGTACGCAAGCAATAGAAGTTAGTTTAAATATTGATTATGATGTGCTGTTTTCAGAACCTGCCCCTTTAGATGCGCTATTTCAAAGGTTTGGACGTATTAACAGAAAGAGGGAAAAAGGAATTTGTCAGGTAAACATATTTACTACCGGTGGGAAGTATGACCATAAAATTTATGAAAGGGAGATCGTTGAAAATACATTACAAGTTCTTAAAGATGTGGAAGCTAAAGAAGAAGGTTTAATTCTTGAAACAAATTTACAGGATATGATGGATCAAGTTTATAAACCTTGGGATATGCAAGATTATGAAATTCAGCTGTGGAAGAAGGATTTTTATAATATGATGGAGAGGTTATTACCGTATAGAGAGCATAGGTTAACGGAAGCAGAATTTGAAAAGCAGTTTAAAACCATTAATGTATTGCCGCATTGTTTTTATGATGAGTATATTAGATTATTGGATGAAGGTAAATACGTTCAAGCTGAAATGTTAACTTGTCAATTACATATGTCAAAACTCTATGCTGGAAAGATTAGAGAAAGGATGAAAAAGATTGATTTTAACAATAACAAAATAAATGATTTATGGTTAATTGAATGTAAATATGACAAAAGAATGGGATTATTGTTATCAGAACAAGAAGAGATAGATACTATATTATAATAATAAAGCGGTGATATAATGCATAGTTTGATATCCGATTATTCCCGTATTACCGGCACGGAAATCAATTATTATTTTGTATGTAAAAAGAAACTTTGGTTTTTTACCCATAACATTAACATGGAACATACATCGCAATATGTTGAGATTGGGAAGGAAATCCACGATAACAGTTTTGAACGTGAGAAAAAAGAAATATTAATTGACGGTTGCATTATGCTGGATTTTTTGGATAAAGAGCTTATTGTTCATGAAACCAAAAAAAGCAAAGCGATGGAAGAAGCGACTCGTTACCAACTGCTTTATTATATTTATTACTTAAAGAAAAAAGGAATAGACGGCGTAAAAGGAGTAGTTCATTTTCCGGCGTTGAAACAAACTGAAAAGGTTGAGTTAAAAGATGAAGATATTGATGATATTGAGAAAATTATTTGCAGTATTCATGAAATAAAAAACTTACCTGTTCCACCACATGAACCTAAAAGCAAAAAATGTAATAAATGTAGTTATTATGAATTGTGCTTTTGTTAGGGGGATGGGGATATGAAGCGTGATTATTATATTATGAGCAATGCAAGAATAAGGAGAAAAGATAACACTATATTATATGAAAGTGAGGACAATAAGAAATACATTCCCATAAATGATATAAATGCCATATATTGTTTCGGGGAAGTAGATTTTAATTCAAAAGCGATAAATTTTTTGTCAGAAAATAATATTACCATACATTTATTTAATTATTATGGGTATTATACCGGAAGTTTTTATCCTCGTGAATATCTCCCTTCAGGTTTTTTATTGGTAAAGCAAGTTGAAAAATATACAAATTATGAAGAACGAATGAAAATAGCAAAAGAAATTATAAAAACAGCAAGTTTTAATATACTGAAAAATGTTCGGTATTATTCCAATAGGAAGGATGGATTAAAAGATACTATTAAAAAAATCGAATTTGAAAGGGAAAAAATTGATGACGCAGGAGATATTCAAACATTAATGGGGATTGAAGGAAGGATTCGTGATACATATTACAGTGCATTTAATATCATTACAAACGGCAAATTTGAATTTACTAAAAGACAAAAGAATCCTCCTGATAATGCTATGAATGCACTGATTTCTTTTGGCAATTCGCTTATGTATTCAACTGTTTTAGGAGAAATTTACCATACTCAGCTTAATCCGACGATAAGCTACCTGCATGAGCCAGGCGTCAGAAGGTTTTCACTTAGTTTGGATATAAGTGAGATATTTAAACCTATTATAGTAGATAGGATTATTTTCAGTTTAATAAACGAAGGAAGCATTAAAGAGAGTCATTTCACCAAGGAACTAAATTTTTGCCATCTTAATGAAACCGGTAAGAAGATATTTTTAAGAGAATATAACGATAAACTGCAAACCACAATCAAACATAGAAAGTTGGATAGAAGTGTCAGTTATAAAACTTTAATACGGTTAGAGTGTTACAGATTGGTTAAACACATTGCGGATATAGAAGAGTATGAAGGATTTAAGATGTGGTGGTGATACAGTGTATATACTTTTGGTGTATGATGTTGGTGAAAAAAGAGTACAAAAAGTATTGAAATTTATGAGAAAGCATTTGAATTGGGTACAAAATTCAGTTTTTGAAGGAGAAGTAACTGAAGCACAAATCATAAAAATTAAGAACGGCCTTAGCAAGTTGATTGATAAGGAAGAGGATTCCGTGTTGATATATACAGCCAGAGATAAGAAATGGTTATCAAAAGAAGTAGTAGGGATTGAAAAAAGGACTATAGATTATTTGTTATAATTTATTCATTATTTTGCATAATAATAAAAATATTTAGTCGTCGATGTCTGGTAATGTAAAATTACATGGACGTCGACGACTAAATATTAATAATTTTTTATACATTTTTAAAAAATTTTTGTGTTAAAAGCAGGATTTATAAATTTTATACAGAAAAAGTATAATAAAATTTATTTTTATGCATAGAAAATGGGGATTAATCATACCAATGTGGAATTGAAATATCGACAAAATAAAAGATTCTTTAATATCAATCAAGGATTAATCATACCAATGTGGAATTGAAATTACAAAGAGAAATTCGGCTATTGTAGCATTGATAGAGGATTAATCATACCAATGTGGAATTGAAATTTATTTGAATTGTACAACCTATACTTTCCATCGTAGGATTAATCATACCAATGTGGAATTGAAATTATAGTATATAGTATAACTACAATACTCAATTGTAGGATTAATCATACCAATGTGGAATTGAAATGAAAGTCATTTAAAGTTGAATGAACATGGTTATTTGGGATTAATCATACCAATGTGGAATTGAAATTAGTCAAAATCACTCCCATTATTCGACGGTGGAGAGGGATTAATCATACCAATGTGGAATTGAAATCATATATAATCTAATGATATTGAGAAAATATCGGCAGGATTAATCATACCAATGTGGAATTGAAATAAGACTTCATAAACCAAACCTCCTACACTATAAAAGGATTAATCATACCAATGTGGAATTGAAATTTGACCTTGCCCTTGAAACATTATTTGCTAATTTTTGGATTAATCATACCAATGTGGAATTGAAATTCGTCACAACGTATTACAACCTGATACGGAAAATCTGGGATTAATCATACCAATGTGGAATTGAAATGAACCGAACCTTTTAAATAGCTTTTCCTCATTTTAAGGATTAATCATACCAATGTGGAATTGAAATCACTTTAAATTATTACTTTAAATTATTAAAGCAGGCACAAGGATTAATCATACCAATGTGGAATTGAAATGTCAAGAAGTTCCCCTGAATAACTCATTTGCATAAAGGATTAATCATACCAATGTGGAATTGAAATCTGGTACTGAATCAAAACCTACAAGCATGTGCAAAAAGGATTAATCATACCAATGTGGAATTGAAATGTGGACGCTTGAAAACAATACATCAATAACAACACGATTAATCATACCAATGTGGAATTGAAATCTTTGAGCAACTCGTCCAATTTCATTTGTGACCCCCGGATTAATCATACCAATGTGGAATTGAAATTACTTATATGCAAAATTTGTCCTTATTTTAACTTTGGATTAATCATACCAATGTGGAATTGAAATATAATTTACAACTGCTAGCTTCTATACCATGAATAGGGATTAATCATACCAATGTGGAATTGAAATGCAATGGACAACCCCAACAACTCTCCGGCATCTCTAGGATTAATCATACCAATGTGGAATTGAAATTTCTGTCGTTCTTGCAAACTTGAACTGAACCTTTTAAATAGGATTAATCATACCAATGTGGAATTGAAATAATAACTTCATTATTTGCATCCTCAGGCAATTTATAGGATTAATCATACCAATGTGGAATTGAAATATAGTGGTGGTTAATGACTTAAAAAGAACATTTAAAACAGGATTAATCATACCAATGTGGAATTGAAATTATTTTTGTGAATGGTATACAAGTTGTGCAACAAGGATTAATCATACCAATGTGGAATTGAAATTAATTAAATTGTATATTTATAATTTACATTTTAAGGATTAATCATACCAATGTGGAATTGAAATTCTTATATGTAATTATTTTAAAGTTACAATAATATTAGGATTAATCATACCAATGTGGAATTGAAATGCATACACGCCCATATACCCTTTTTTATAATTACGGATTAATCATACCAATGTGGAATTGAAATGTGATAGTAATATCATATTTGAGATTCAATTCGTCGGATTAATCATACCAATGTGGAATTGAAATTTTTTATTTCGTTCGTATTCTCGTTCACGCATGAATGGGATTAATCATACCAATGTGGAATTGAAATTATTTTTTCTTAACGTATTGCATAGCTTCTTCTACTGGATTAATCATACCAATGTGGAATTGAAATTATTTTCTTTTTTATTTTTGTTCTGCTCTCACTCAGGATTAATCATACCAATGTGGAATTGAAATTAGCTTCATAAGCATTTAGGATACTTTCAATAATCTCTGGGATTAATCATACCAATGTGGAATTGAAATCTTTTCTAATATTGAATACCTCTGTTTCATCTTCTGCGGATTAATCATACCAATGTGGAATTGAAATGGGCAAGCAATGACATATAAAGGAGTATTTGAAAAGGATTAATCATACCAATGTGGAATTGAAATCATAAATTCTTTTCTTGCCCTACTCAATGATATTTCCGGATTAATCATACCAATGTGGAATTGAAATGGGGCAGGGGTGAAATAATAGCCAGGGGCGGAGGAGGGGATTAATCATACCAATGTGGAATTGAAATCTTCTTTTTGCTGTTTGGCTCATGTAATAGTCCCTCCGGATTAATCATACCAATGTGGAATTGAAATGCTTGTTCTGCAAGTTCTTTGATTTCATCTGTTTCGGATTAATCATACCAATGTGGAATTGAAATTACTATACTTAGAACAATGGTACTGTCTATCCTTAAGGATTAATCATACCAATGTGGAATTGAAATGCGGACACTTTTCTAAAGGAAATATTGCTATTATTCGGATTAATCATACCAATGTGGAATTGAAATATCTTGAGGATTATATTCATTACTTAATATAATTAGGGATTAATCATACCAATGTGGAATTGAAATACATTATTTATATTATCAATTGCATTAATTTTTATAAAGGATTAATCATACCAATGTGGAATTGAAATGCCGACGCTACCGCCTTCCACTGTCGGACAGGCACAGGATTAATCATACCAATGTGGAATTGAAATTTCAATAAAGTAAATGTGGGCGGCACTGTACGTTTTAGGATTAATCATACCAATGTGGAATTGAAATTTTTTTACAACATAGTTATTTTCATCAATTACTTGGATTAATCATACCAATGTGGAATTGAAATATCAATGACGAATCCTTCATAATTCAAAACTTTTAAGATTAATCATACCAATGTGGAATTGAAATCTTTCTTTATTTGACTTAACCTCTTTATTATAGTACAAGGATTAATCATACCAATGTGGAATTGAAATGCAAAAACAGAAAAGGTAAAAACAGAAACTAAAACGGATTAATCATACCAATGTGGAATTGAAATGCGCTGAATATACCATTATCATAGCCGGTGTCTCGGATTAATCATACCAATGTGGAATTGAAATACCAGAACAGTCATTCGGTGTAGAGAAGAATGTAGAGGGATTAATCATACCAATGTGGAATTGAAATTCTCTTAAAGAAGTCGCATTGGTACTTCGTGCTATGGATTAATCATACCAATGTGGAATTGAAATCTCAAATACCTTTTTGTTGAAGTCCACTTTTCTAGGATTAATCATACCAATGTGGAATTGAAATTCTTCTGTGCCATTACGCACCTCTAAGTGCTCTCTTAAGGATTAATCATACCAATGTGGAATTGAAATCCTGAAATGTTAACGGAAATAAGTCAGCAGAGGAAGGGATTAATCATACCAATGTGGAATTGAAATTGAGCAGACTACTTTTGTGTATTGCCCTATGACGTTTCGATTAATCATACCAATGTGGAATTGAAATCTTTTCTAATATTGAAAACCTCTTGTTCATCATCTGCGGATTAATCATACCAATGTGGAATTGAAATTCGCCATTTTTGTAGGTAGAACCACTAATAACACTTGGATTAATCATACCAATGTGGAATTGAAATTTTAATAAAGTAGAAGTAGGAGACGTGGTAAAATTTAGGATTAATCATACCAATGTGGAATTGAAATTTGGAATATCTTTTTATTGAAATCAGACTTCTTAAGGATTAATCATACCAATGTGGAATTGAAATTCTTAATATTCTTTTTCAGTGCGTTAAACTTATCGGATTAATCATACCAATGTGGAATTGAAATTTTTCTTGCCATTCCTTGTATTGTTCGGGAAGGAGTTGGGATTAATCATACCAATGTGGAATTGAAATGCATCATTGCAGGTTCTTTTTTTGCCTTTTTTTATATAGGATTAATCATACCAATGTGGAATTGAAATCATGGGAAGAAAGAGAAATATCTGACATTTTCTAGTTCCCGGATTAATCATACCAATGTGGAATTGAAATCTAAGTGCTCTCTTAAGAAAAGCAAAACCTTTGCGGATTAATCATACCAATGTGGAATTGAAATCAATTTAAAGCATGGCATAAAGACAAGAAATGCTGGGGATTAATCATACCAATGTGGAATTGAAATTCGGCAGAGAATACGATTATTAATGAATTCAAAGTTTGATTAATCATACCAATGTGGAATTGAAATAAAGAGGAAGATTGTAAAGCATATTTTAGATGGGATAGGATTAATCATACCAATGTGGAATTGAAATTAAGGGCTTTAAATAAAACTTAAGACCTTAAATCGACGGATTAATCATACCAATGTGGAATTGAAATATTCCAGCACCGCGTAAAAACGAAAACAAGAAAAACGGATTAATCATACCAATGTGGAATTGAAATGCATATATACCCATATATTTCATTTTTACCCCTCCGGGGATTAATCATACCAATGTGGAATTGAAATATTGCTTTTGTTCGTGCATCCATTTCAAACATCTTTCTGGATTAATCATACCAATGTGGAATTGAAATTCAAAATGCGATATGACAACATTTATAACGGTTGTTTGGATTAATCATACCAATGTGGAATTGAAATTTGAATTGATGTTAATGACGACAATCTGGGCAATCGGGATTAATCATACCAATGTGGAATTGAAATGGTTATGATAAATGTTATATCACGTTTTGCTGTCTTAGGATTAATCATACCAATGTGGAATTGAAATAAGATGGTATAAAATATGCTGTACACGGCAACGGGGATTAATCATACCAATGTGGAATTGAAATAGAATCCCGGCGGGCTGTATAACAGCAGCCTTCCGCTCAGGATTAATCATACCAATGTGGAATTGAAATATATTTTTTTGGCAGGTTTTTAGATTTTTGGATTAGGGATTAATCATACCAATGTGGAATTGAAATAGAACAAACCAAAAAATTTGCCGCCAGGGCAGTCAGGGGATTAATCATACCAATGTGGAATTGAAATTTTTGTTATATAATCTTATATAACTATAAAATAAATAAGGATTAATCATACCAATGTGGAATTGAAATACAGTATGACTTTGTTCATATCGCAACCTCACTTTCGATTAATCATACCAATGTGGAATTGAAATGACGAAATGCTAGATGTATGTCAGGACTGCTCAAAGGATTAATCATACCAATGTGGAATTGAAATGAGTTCTCGAAGTTTCCTCCGAAAGCCTTTTTTGTCAAAGGATTAATCATACCAATGTGGAATTGAAATGTAGGAAGCTGGTCAAGAGGTTTCCCTCAACCCATTCGCGGATTAATCATACCAATGTGGAATTGAAATATAAAAGATAGAGATATCATTCATGTAATTTTGTTAGGGATTAATCATACCAATGTGGAATTGAAATAAAAATTCGCTCTCAGAGCGGTTAAAACTATTGAATCGGATTAATCATACCAATGTGGAATTGAAATGCACTTCTCTAAAAAAGAGAAGTAACAAAAAAGGAAGGGATTAATCATACCAATGTGGAATTGAAATTTGCTTAAGCAAGGTTTTCCCCTGAAAATTAATTGACGGATTAATCATACCAATGTGGAATTGAAATACGTATTACATATCTGTATCTGCTGTTGCGTCAAAGCGGATTAATCATACCAATGTGGAATTGAAATTCAGCTTTATCCATCAGGCAGAATTTTAGAGTTTCGGATTAATCATACCAATGTGGAATTGAAATTATATACGATAATTTAATCGTTTTATAAATTTACCCCAGGATTAATCATACCAATGTGGAATTGAAATGATAGAAATGGAAAGCCTGTATCAGTTCCTGTTGGGATTAATCATACCAATGTGGAATTGAAATAGAAACGTCATAGGGCAATACACAAAAGTAGTCTGCGGATTAATCATACCAATGTGGAATTGAAATGTATAGCTTAATATCATACCATAGTCCAAAATGTATGAGGATTAATCATACCAATGTGGAATTGAAATATCACTTTGAGAAATCTAAACTCATTTATCAATATCGGATTAATCATACCAATGTGGAATTGAAATAAAAAGCAATAGAGGGCGTCGAAAGATAACACAAAGGATTAATCATACCAATGTGGAATTGAAATGTACTTCTCTAAAAAAAAAGAGAAGTAACAAAAAAGGGGATTAATCATACCAATGTGGAATTGAAATTAGTATAAAAAGTATGATATTAATTGATAAAGTTTTAGGGATTAATCATACCAATGTGGAATTGAAATGTCAACGTCAATATGGAAAAGTCGCTTTTCAGCGACGAGGATTAATCATACCAATGTGGAATTGAAATTCCGTCAACCTTGAATTGGTTGACGATTTGCCCTTGGATTAATCATACCAATGTGGAATTGAAATCTCTTATTAGTTTGCCTTCTTTATTGTATACCTTGGGATTAATCATACCAATGTGGAATTGAAATTTAGGAGCAACGTCAAAGGCTTCAACATTGTAATCAATGGATTAATCATACCAATGTGGAATTGAAATACGCGGCAACTTGTGATAAGTCTTTACAGTCATGAGGATTAATCATACCAATGTGGAATTGAAATTATTTCAATGGCTAGATTTTGTTGATTTGTTCTGCGGATTAATCATACCAATGTGGAATTGAAATTGAAGAGTTTCGAGAATATGGCTTACATCTTTTTTGGGATTAATCATACCAATGTGGAATTGAAATTAGTCAAAATAACCATCATCACCCGGAGGTGTAGAGGATTAATCATACCAATGTGGAATTGAAATTAAATTTATACTTTGCAACCCTGTAAAACCACTTGTTCTAGGATTAATCATACCAATGTGGAATTGAAATGTAGGAAGCTGGTCAAGAGGTTTCCCTGAATAACTCATGGATTAATCATACCAATGTGGAATTGAAATTTGTGGGAATAAATGACTTAATACGTAATAAAATGGATTAATCATACCAATGTGGAATTGAAATCATATATCCTCTTCAAAACAGAAACAGGCTTATATGGATTAATCATACCAATGTGGAATTGAAATTAGTCAAAATAACCATCATCACCCGGAGGTGTAGAGGATTAATCATACCAATGTGGAATTGAAATTAGTCCAAAAAGTACGATATTAATTGATAAAGTTTTAGGATTAATCATACCAATGTGGAATTGAAATTTAAGTGCTTTCTTTAAGAAGGACAAGCCTTTACGAGGATTAATCATACCAATGTGGAATTGAAATGCGTTAATGCCTATATTTTTTATAAGTGGTACTCTTGGGATTAATCATACCAATGTGGAATTGAAATTCTTCACAATATATTACAAGCTGACACGGAAAATCGATTAATCATACCAATGTGGAATTGAAATAAATATAGACGACTATGAATGTGGTTCTTCTTGGACGATTAATCATACCAATGTGGAATTGAAATCATAATAAGCTATATAAATTATTAATAAGCGATAAGGATTAATCATACCAATGTGGAATTGAAATTTATAAGAATATAAAATAAATAGGAGGGATTACAAGGATTAATCATACCAATGTGGAATTGAAATTTTCTATCAGGTCTCTGTCTAAATTCAATGTTATACCAAGGATTAATCATACCAATGTGGAATTGAAATACCACTACCGCCTTCCACTGTCGGCAGACGTAGCCTGCCGGGATTAATCATACCAATGTGGAATTGAAATAATAATTAGTTCTTTCAGAATATATCAAACCTTTATTGGATTAATCATACCAATGTGGAATTGAAATGCGTTAATGCCTATATTTTTTATAAGTGGTACTCTTGGGATTAATCATACCAATGTGGAATTGAAATACTCAATGATATTTCCCGGTTTTTAGCCCTCTCTTCAGGATTAATCATACCAATGTGGAATTGAAATAATAACGTCATAGGGCAATACACAAAAGTGGTCTGGGATTAATCATACCAATGTGGAATTGAAATGTGTACCCGTGCAGGGTATATAATAAAAAAGGCGAAGGATTAATCATACCAATGTGGAATTGAAATTGTAGAATATACTTCAATATTTCATTCTCTTTACGGATTAATCATACCAATGTGGAATTGAAATACACGAAAAACAGATTGAGATCTACCTCATTGTAGTGGATTAATCATACCAATGTGGAATTGAAATTTTTTAATTCAGGTTCATTACTTAACCTTGCCTGGGATTAATCATACCAATGTGGAATTGAAATGACTTTTTTAAAATAAAGCCGGAAACGGCTTTATTTTTTGGATTAATCATACCAATGTGGAATTGAAATTATTGCCAGTTGTTATTAGTTTTATAGCGTTCCGTAGGATTAATCATACCAATGTGGAATTGAAATACAGCGGATATAATCCGTCTACGGAACGAATTCTATGGATTAATCATACCAATGTGGAATTGAAATGACTGCAAAGACTTGAGTCAAGTTGCCGCATTGGCGCGGATTAATCATACCAATGTGGAATTGAAATCCGTATCAATCATCATACGTAAATCACCTACTCTTAAGGATTAATCATACCAATGTGGAATTGAAATATGAATGTAACGGGTGCTTATAGCATGTTCGATAAGGATTAATCATACCAATGTGGAATTGAAATTCGCATCATTCGCTTAATAAACCAGTAATAAGCAATGGATTAATCATACCAATGTGGAATTGAAATACCCGAACAGAAAACATCCTTTTCTTCCGCACGACGGATTAATCATACCAATGTGGAATTGAAATTATAAAATAACCCCTCAATAAAAAATTGAGGGATTAGGATTAATCATACCAATGTGGAATTGAAATAAAAATTCGCCGCCAGGGCGGTCAAGACTATTGAGGGGATTAATCATACCAATGTGGAATTGAAATGATGCAGTTAACAAGGAAAGGGCAGATTTGATTTTGAGGATTAATCATACCAATGTGGAATTGAAATAAGGAACCTATTACTGTTCCAGCAAAAGCTATTAGATTAATCATACCAATGTGGAATTGAAATAAATTTCACACATCATCTGATGGTAAGTATAAGTATTGGATTAATCATACCAATGTGGAATTGAAATATGAATGTAACGGGTGCTTATAGCATGTTCGATAAGTGGATTAATCATACCAATGTGGAATTGAAATATGCCATTGATTGTATTAATTCGTCTTTTGAAGGTGGATTAATCATACCAATGTGGAATTGAAATCTATTGCTTTTTTGACTGTGAATGTAGCTATTAAGGATTAATCATACCAATGTGGAATTGAAATACAGCCTGCAATTTTACGATTGGGCGGGGTAAAAAGGGGATTAATCATACCAATGTGGAATTGAAATTAGTCAAAATCAAACCAATCACCCGGAGGTGTAGGGATTAATCATACCAATGTGGAATTGAAATGGGATCAATGTTTTCAATATCATACATTAGGATAAAGGATTAATCATACCAATGTGGAATTGAAATCTACCCCGGGGGTAGTTTACATTTTTTTAACTAGGATTAATCATACCAATGTGGAATTGAAATATACTAATATTTCTTGTGTCATTCTTTACACTTCCGGATTAATCATACCAATGTGGAATTGAAATCATCAAATAGATTATCAGATATCGGAAGAAGAAATAGGGATTAATCATACCAATGTGGAATTGAAATTGACTGTAAAGATCTAAGTCAGGTTGCCGCACTGGCGGATTAATCATACCAATGTGGAATTGAAATTCCTTTAAAAATCTATACACTTCCCTATCATATACGGATTAATCATACCAATGTGGAATTGAAATACACTCGATACTCAACAAAAGGTGAAAAATCAATAAGGATTAATCATACCAATGTGGAATTGAAATTTGTCGAGTGATTCTCGTTGTGTTAATAAAATTGATAAGGATTAATCATACCAATGTGGAATTGAAATATATAGTTTTCTTCATAAATAACACCTCACTTTAAGGATTAATCATACCAATGTGGAATTGAAATGATCTAACATTTAAAATGTTAGCGATCTCGGTCAAAGGATTAATCATACCAATGTGGAATTGAAATATGAATGTTACAGCTTCTTATTCTATGTTTGAAAAAGGATTAATCATACCAATGTGGAATTGAAATATGGAAATTTACTATTAAACAAATCAGAAAGTAAAGGATTAATCATACCAATGTGGAATTGAAATTACTTAGAAGGCAAATCGACTTTAAACTCAGGAATCTCGGATTAATCATACCAATGTGGAATTGAAATGCTTGGTATAACGTTGAATTTCGTCAAAGGCCTGAGGATTAATCATACCAATGTGGAATTGAAATTTCTTCTATTTTAGAAACATTTTATCATAACTTATAGGATTAATCATACCAATGTGGAATTGAAATGAGGTTGATTTTGATTCTAAGTTTTCAAGTTTTATAAGGATTAATCATACCAATGTGGAATTGAAATGGATATGTTGATTGCAATATGGTTGCTTTTGCGGAAAGGATTAATCATACCAATGTGGAATTGAAATTTACATGGAGTAAGGCCCCCTGTTAGGCTTTGCCCGGGGATTAATCATACCAATGTGGAATTGAAATGCTTAAATGGGAAGTCTTACCCGTTCTTACGTCTCGGATTAATCATACCAATGTGGAATTGAAATCTTGTAATTTGTCATATACTAATTCATTTAACTGGGATTAATCATACCAATGTGGAATTGAAATTTCATCATTTTAACAACATTCTATCAAATTAAATAGGATTAATCATACCAATGTGGAATTGAAATGCTCACCACAGAACAAATGCAAACCATACTCTTTAAAGGATTAATCATACCAATGTGGAATTGAAATAAAAATACGCCGCTAGAGCGGTCAAGACTATTGAGTCAAGGATTAATCATACCAATGTGGAATTGAAATTAAGGACATTCCTTTGGGTGATAATTCGACAAGTTGGATTAATCATACCAATGTGGAATTGAAATTTGCTTGTGAGCAAGGTTTTCCCCTGAAAATTAATTGATAGGATTAATCATACCAATGTGGAATTGAAATTTAAATTCCCTCAACCTTATTTCGAGCACTTGAATGGGATTAATCATACCAATGTGGAATTGAAATCGGAGTGACGCTTTGACTGCTTAAACTGAATTCAGGATTAATCATACCAATGTGGAATTGAAATTTAGAACTTTTAGTCTGTTTTTCAATTTTTGTCCTTCGGATTAATCATACCAATGTGGAATTGAAATCAAAGAATATTTCTAGGTTATGTTTGAAAGACAATCCGGATTAATCATACCAATGTGGAATTGAAATGCGGACACTTTTCTAAAGGAAATATTATTATCCTTCTCAAGGATTAATCATACCAATGTGGAATTGAAATATTCGTGCTTTTTTGACGAATACGATCAATACTATGAGGATTAATCATACCAATGTGGAATTGAAATTTTAATTTTATATTTATATTTTCTATTATGAGTTTATCAGGATTAATCATACCAATGTGGAATTGAAATTACTTTGAAGGCAAAACAAATGTAAACTGTGGCGGCTCGGATTAATCATACCAATGTGGAATTGAAATATAAGGCTCGCACCAGCACTCGGCAAGCCCTTTTTGGATTAATCATACCAATGTGGAATTGAAATTATTAAATTGTATATTTATAATTTACATTTTAAATTAGGATTAATCATACCAATGTGGAATTGAAATTAATCATCGCTGAATTCTTCAATGGAATCATATTCGGGATTAATCATACCAATGTGGAATTGAAATACTTTTTTACAGTTCATTTTTTAAGACCTCCTTAAGGATTAATCATACCAATGTGGAATTGAAATATATGTATCTAAAATATAAACCATTCCCATCGTTTTCGGATTAATCATACCAATGTGGAATTGAAATATTAGCGAATTGGATAAAAAAGGAAATGTCACAGGAGGATTAATCATACCAATGTGGAATTGAAATTTATATTACATAACAGTAAATAATATGAATAACAGCTTTGGATTAATCATACCAATGTGGAATTGAAATTGTAGAATGTATTTTAATATTATATTCTCTTTCGGGATTAATCATACCAATGTGGAATTGAAATTCTGGTAGGGTAGTAGCTCCCTCTGGCAGCCTTCGGATTAATCATACCAATGTGGAATTGAAATATTGAATATTTCTTCCAGTTGCTTTGAGTCCATTTTAGGATTAATCATACCAATGTGGAATTGAAATTGCTTTTAAACTTTCTTCACTTTCAACATTTAATAAGGATTAATCATACCAATGTGGAATTGAAATATTATAGCATTTTGAACGTTCCACTGGTGCAGTCGGGATTAATCATACCAATGTGGAATTGAAATTAGTCAAAATCAAACCAATCATCCGGAGGTGTAGAGGGATTAATCATACCAATGTGGAATTGAAATTTGATTTTATATTATGATTTTATCATATGTTTTTAAGGATTAATCATACCAATGTGGAATTGAAATGCTCTTCCATTCTTATTAATTCGCTTTTTTTATTGGGATTAATCATACCAATGTGGAATTGAAATGCGCTGAAGATACCGTTATCATAGCCGGTATCTCCGGGGATTAATCATACCAATGTGGAATTGAAATACTGATGCAGGTTTTCCATATCAACTTTAGGAAGTTGAGAAATTGATTGTTGAGAAGAGATAAAAATTACAATTAAATTCCAGTAGAACAATTAAAATAAAACTTAAATCTAGAAAACAACCGAACTTTGAAATTTGAATATGGTACTACAGAGAAGAATAAAGAAAAGGGCATACCAAAAAGACTTATGAAATTCTATATATTTCCATAAGAAAGCATGATATAAAAAAGGTGGTAGCAAATGACGAGTTAAGCTGCGATAGATTTGACGCTTCTGACTTTATCAAAAAGACCGGCTTGATAAGCAACATATGCGATAACAAGGTGAGCAATGCCGCTCATGAAGAAGTCAGCTTTAGCAGTCTTGGTATTTCTAATATATGAGCCACCCATTCTTAAAGGTAACTTTAATCTTGAGATTGACTGTTCTACGATATGTCTACTACCGGAAATATCATCCCACTGTTCAGAATCTCTAGGGATAATGGGATGGGAACGAATATCGTCTGGAAGGTTCTCATAGTGGATAAAACCGCACTTTGTGTCAGTGCAAGGATTTTCACAGGAGCAGACATATCCTTTGGAAGTACGTTTGCACTTAGGACACATGTATTTTAAACGCGGTGTACGGTTTTGGCCGCGAATAATACAGTCAAACTTTAAAGGTAATTCTGTGTCGATAGGGCAGGTAAACTGACCATCTACAAAACCGGGTTGAGGTCTGGAAGGATCAGTATTACGAGGGTTAATGGATATAATGGGAATCAAACCATGCTCATAAAAAGCATGATTATTATTGGCAGAAGAATCAAATCCAGAATCACCTAATATATATTTGGCTTTAAAATCTGGATGGTGCTGGTAATAGTGATCTAAGGCTGGAATAAAAGCTTTAATATCTGAATTATATTTAGCTTGTTCAGGATCATCAGAATTATCGTCAACAGATGAATCACAAAACTCCATATGCCGTATAATACCGGAACCATTGCAAATAATTGTACCTTTGAGTGCGTAGGTGAAATGACCATTAACGTATTGGAGTTTTACATCAGGGTTGGATTCAGCTTGCTTTGGCATTTGAGCCCATGCAGCTAGGTAAATATCAGTTAGGGAAGAATCTTTATTTCTGGTCTTATTATAGGTTTCGATACGTTTAAAGATAGAATTAAAGAATTTAGGATTGTTCTCTTTAACGTAAACCTCAATACCTGTAGTATCAATAATGAGTGTTTGGGCAGCTTCTTTATCAAGCTTTTGGCAGATAGGCTCAGTTAAATCAACCATTAAATGAAAAAATTCCTCCATGTAGTCGGCATAATCAGATTTAAAGCGTGAGAGTTGAGTTTTATCAAACACTTTATTCTCAAGACCACAGAAGGTTCTAAGTTCTTGACTAATGTTTAAAAATAACAGTAGCAAAGCATCTGTAGGAATAGAGAAAAGCTTTTGAATTAGCAAAGCGCAAACAAATGAGGATAATGAGAAATCGTGGTCGCGACCATAATGTTTGTAATATGCCCAGACCCAAGTAGTTGGAATTAGTTGTTCAAGTTGGAAATGAAGTTTTAATAGGTCTAAAACAGTTTCAGGTGATTTTTCAGTTAAATCATCAAAAAAAGCTAACTGGTTTAACACAGGGAATACCTCCTTTTTGAAGTAATTTGTATATTTGGGATATATATATAATTCGACAAAAGTGGAGGTAATCCCTGCAAAAATAAAAGAAAAAATCCTTTGATATCAATGGTTTAAGGATTTTTTCAACAATCTAA
>Ga0134102_1000027_pt1 | contig 176412 bp, 177 predicted proteins | sample 13_3_2metaG_FD_94447 | JGI IMG/M metagenome (GOLD analysis project Ga0134102, IMG submission 94447) | Switchgrass degrading microbial communities from high solid loading bioreactors in New Hampshire, USA - 13_49_3.3_201_A3 metaG | ecosystem: Engineered > Bioreactor > Semi-continuous >...
GACCTCCTTTCTTTGTGGTTTTCGTCAGAGGTCTCTCTTCTTTATTTCACTTCTCTCTTCCTTCTATCCGTCTCATCGCTTCCGCCCCAACTTGCCTTCACCCGGATCTACTTTACACTAAGCTGCATTTGGTAATTATGGATGCTGTCGCAGAATAGAGTATGAGTGAGAAAGCAGCCAATAAGGGGCTGCCGGCTGCTTTTTGACCACTCACGGGGGGTTGGATCCAATGCCGTTAGTATCACTTCCTAACGAGGTCCGATCACATGGCCTAGTCGGAGCGATTTTCAGAGGGTGTCTGTCCGCAGCAGTTTTCGTGATACTCGCAACAGTCGTCATGGCATTGGTCGTTACTGTGGTTGACATATCTGACACTGTCTGTGCAAACATACAGGCAGGCGTAGGCTTGATAGGGGTATTCCTCGGCGGGTTGAGTGCGGGGAGAAGGAGTTCAAGCAAAGGTTGGTTCGTTGGGTTGATCGTGGGCCTTGTGTATGCGATCGTGTTCTTCCTAACTTCAGATGGGGCGTCGCCTCCGTCGTCGCGGTTCTTCGCCCTGGGTTGTCAAATGCTCACCATCGCAGCTGCCGGCTTGCTTGGCGGTATCCTTGGAGTTAATTTGTAGTCGTTGGAATGTATATGGAAACACGTGCGAAGGTATCCTACTAACGAGAGGTTTCTGTGAAGTTTGAACCACTGGCTGCAGCGACAGTAGCCTTGGAGGGGAGCAGGGTGTCGACTTCTGATAGCGAAAAGCAGGTCATAAGACTTGACAGCCGAGTCGGTGCTGCTAAGACTCTATCTAACGAACGCGGCATGATACGAGGAGAGGCTCGCTGGTTGGGTACCCTCGTGCGCAGTGGTAAGATTGTCGACTACTACAGGATTGACGATGGCGAAACGGTCTCATATGTTTACAGGGACAGAGAGCCTGAGGTGAATAAGTGAGGGGCTGAGTAGGAGGATTCAACGCTTGATGTGTCGAAGTTACTAACCGGGCAGGCACCAGTGTCGTTTTCGCCTCGTAAGGTGCCTGCGTGCGCATAAACCTGAAGGGGGAATGCCTCTTGATTTACTTAGGCCGTGACGACCTGATCAGCAGCTTGAAAAGGTTTAAGAGCTATGCCAAGCAAGAGCTGCTGGCTGCTGGGCTGACCAGCAATCCTGAGGTGACCAGAGCAATTGCTCAGGCACGCAAGGATGAATATGAGAACCTGATACAGATCATAATGGACAAAGGCGTGAGTTCAGCGTATGAAGAGGCTACAACGGCCTACAAAGAGCTGAAAGCACGCCTTTCAATTTACGACAGAGATGCCATTAAACGACATGCGACAGAGGACCTATCGATTGCAAACGACTTGGGTCGTGAACAGGCTTTGGAGAATTTCCTAAGCATTTTGGGTAGTAACGAAGTGGAGAATGCTGCTGGTCGGGGAGTCTCGTAGCCTGACGAGTACGGTTCTGTTGACAATGTGTTGGGGAGAGGAAGAGATGCTTTCAGGGCTTTTCAAGAGAATTGCGCACGTTTTCTCCGGATCGGGATCGGGAAACGAGCTAGGGATCGGTCCCAACGAAGTGCCGGTCTATATAAGGTGTGGGGTATGTGGACAGACCGTCATGCTCAGGTTGAGGAAGTCGTCTGAGATACAGCGCAACTATGATCGCGAACATCATCCGAATTGCGAGTTCTATGTTCAGAAAACTGTTGTCGACAGCAACTCAAGGTGCTTCAACAGAATGAACGTGCTGGTCGAGTTTGACGAAAGATACAGAATCGTGAATCAAAAGATCACGGAGGGAAAAGGAAACTTCATAACGGCCGAGGAGTACATTGCTTCCCAACCGAAGAAAAATGAGTAATCACCGGATCCTGCGAACTAACCCGACGACCTTGCCGAGTATGCGAACGTCTGTGGATATTATGGGTTCCATGTGAGGATTCTCCGGCTGCAGCCTCACATGGTCCTTTTCTCTGTACAGCCTCTTGACGGTTGCTTCTTCGTCCCCTACCAGAGCAACTACAATCTCGCCATCTTCGGCAGTGTCTTGCCTGCGAACGATCACGTGGTCGCCGTCGAGAATTCCTGCACCAATCATGCTGTCCCCGCGCACCCGCAACATGAAAAACTCGCCCGGCCCGACGAACTCAAGCGGAATGGGGAAATAGTCCTCGACGTTTTCGGTTGCAAGGGCTGGAGAGCCGGCCGTGACGCGACCGACCAGCGGAACGTTCAGCAATTCCTTTGTAGGCCGCGCGTCCAGAGCCTTGTCTACTATTTCGATTGCACGCGAGCGCATGGGGTCGCGCTTTATATAACCAAGCCTCTCGAGCCTGTCGAGATGAGCATGTACGGTTGAGCTCGAGCGAAGACCGACCGCAGCGCCGATTTCGCGCACAGAGGGCGGATACCCACGCTTCCTGAGGGTATCGGCGAGGAAGTTCAGTATCTGTACCTGCTTATCCGTCAAAGCGGACGGCATCTCGCAATCCACCACCTATCAGCGGTAGTTTACGAGTTGATTATAACATCTTTGATTATAACATCTATAGACGTGTTGTGCAAACATTAGTTCGACTGCATCTTGACACAAACATTTGTTCGTGTTATTTACTAGTTGTGATAGAACACATGTTCGATTATTCGGTTCTGCAAGTTCCGGAGGTGTCTGGAGTGTCACCAAAGCCTGCCTATTCAAGGGCTAATACTTTGGCCATTGTCGGCTACATCGCCTTGCTCGCAGTCGTCTCAGCCACGTCGATAGCACTCGGGTGGAACAAAGCTGTCAACCCGGACTCCGCAAGCACCGGCACTCACGAGGTTGTCGTAGTTCAACCCGGCGATACATTGTGGAGCATAGCTAGAGGGCTATGTTCAGATAGAGCAGACGTCAGGCGACTAGTCTACGAAATTAGGCAACTCAATGGACTGCAGTCCGCGGTCATTCATCCCGGGCAGCATCTTATCATCCCGGTCGACTGACCGACGAGCCCCGTCCGATCATGCCTGCGGGACAATCCTGCGGAACAATGCGGTAGGTGGGTGGTATTCTCTGTCGTCAGGTGGCAGCCTAGTCGTCAGGTGGTAGCATACAGCCGGCAACGCGAATACATATATAACGTCGCATAATATATATTATGTTAACTAATGCGGGTTCTCAGAAAGCGGCCTCGGGATCAGGCCGCTTTCCTCAGTTAGCGTCTATCTAAGAAACAGCTCGATGACCGGAACGGCTACATCTGGCGCCTTGACCGGTATGTTAAGTGTCAGCGTGCCGTCTTCGTGCTCCTTGAAAGTAATTTCGGACGCATCGTTCAGCAACTGAGCATACTCAACCTTGCCGGCCATCCCATCTAGATGTATGTGTTTGAACGGCCAGCTGAACACGTGCAGGTACAATCTGTTCTTATCCGGATTGTAGGTATACCGGCAGTCCTGTGGGCACACGAATTCCTCCGGAGCCTGTGTGCAACCGTAGATCGATCGACTATGGCGCTTCATCCACTCACCGATCCCTGCGAGACGATCCAGCGCTCGCGCGTCAAACTCGCCGCGGCCTGTCGGTCCGACATTTAGAAGGAAGTTGCCGCCCTTGCTCACGGTGTCTATGAGCATCTTGATCAGCATGTCAACACTCTTCCATGTCGCCTCGTCCCGGTGATATCCCCACGAACCGCTAAACGTGTGACACGCTTCCCAAACTACCGGCTTTCCGTTTACTCTAAGCCACTCCCGAGGCTGATACTGCTCAGGAGTCTTAATGTCCTGGTCAATCTGTAGACGGTCGTTAATCAGAATACCCGGCTGCAGTTCACGGACCATTTTAATGAGCCGCTCACTCTGCCAAGTTTCTTTTCCTTTTCCTGGAAAACGTTCCGATGGTGCAACTGAAAAGTCGAACCACATAATGTCTATCTTGCCATATTGTGTTAGCAATTCTCTAACTTGGCCGAACAGGTACTCAACATACCTGTTGATATCGCGTTCACTGTCTTTTCGAATGTATTCTTCGTTGTCTCTCATCGGGTGGTACTGATCCACCGTGTAATCAGGATGATGCCAATCGAGCAAGGAGTGGTAGAAGCCGACCCTGAATCCTCTCTTTCTAAAGGCGTCGACCATCGGCCGAAGAAGATCGCGGCCGGCCGGTGTGTTCGGGGCTTTGTAGTCGGTCAGTTTGGAATCCCACAAGCAGAAGCCTTCGTGGTGCTTTGTTGTCACTACAAAGTATTTCATTCCGGCCTTGCTGGCTACCTCAGCCCACATGTCTGGGTCGTACAGGTCAGGGTCAAAATGATCAAAGTATTTCCGGTACGCTTCAGCGGAAATCCGCTCGCGGCTCATCACCCACTCGTGACGCGCAGGTAGCGAGTACAGCCCCCAATGGATGAATAGTCCAAAGCGGTCTCGAACGAACCAACTCGTATCTCCGGGCGTCGGCTCCGGCCTAAGGACCATGTCTGATCTCCTCCTGTCTTAGACTACCCGATGTACAGGTCTCGACAACAGTATTCTCAGTCTCAAACTCAACTCCTGCCTCATTCTAGGCATCAGTGCCGCGTGGGAAAGCCGCGGTCGCATCGGCGCTCGTGACGACAGACATGAACACAATGAGTGACACAGTCGTTTTTTGCCGCCTTATGTAACTCACTACCGTTCACAGCAGCTACGGAGGCTCATATAGATATCTCGTAACCAGACTACAAACCTGCGCAGACACAACTAGCTAGCCCACGCTCAATGGCAAGTTGTGCAGTGTCCCCCGGAACAGGTGGCGCAACCGCTCGATCCGCTTGCACCGGGGGACGCGGTGCCGTGCGCTGCGAACGTGCTGAAGAGCTTCGTCAGATCTTCGCTGTCGCACGCAGGGCACGCAACTCGCTCGTTGGAGGTTCGCACTAGCCTCTCAAACTTGTTGCCACACTGCTTGCACTTGTATTCGAACACAGGCATCTGTCATCAAGTCCTTTCTAATGTCCTAATCGCTGCCGCACCGCCATCCTACAAAGAGCCTCTAATGCGACCTGAGGTCGTAGGCCTAGATCAGTCCCAGAAGCGACTGCATCTGTTTGGCGTTCTGCGCAGCCTTTCCCTCAGTGCAGTTGTTAAACAGCACATAAGTCCGTCTGCTGTTTTCCGCCAGCAGCCGTATCTTGTCCGCCCATGGCCTTAGCTCCTCCAGACTGTACAGGTAGTTGTACCTCTCGGAGGAATCGCCGTGCTGCCACCATTTAGCGGCGTTGCGGCCGTGAAACCTCACGTAGGATACATCGCTGGAGGTGGAAACTGCAATCGGAGGAAACAGCCCCTCCAGGCGTGGCTCGTCAACGCAACAGAAGGCGATGTTGTTCTCCCTAAGAGTCTCGAACACGTCATCTTTAGCCCAGGCTGCGTTTCGGAACTCAACCACGAACCAATATTCGCTAAACTCCTTCGCCAGACCGAGCACGTACCTGAGATTCTCCGACGTGTTCTTGAATCCCCACGGGAACTGGGCTAGGACACACTTCAACTTGCCGGATTCGGCAAGAGGTGAGATACCTTCCTTAAACTCGGCAATTGTTCTCTCGAGCGACCAAGAGGCAGGCCGGTCTGCAGGAGCCGGGTGACGATTCCGATCGCTCGAATCATCGCCGGAATCCGGAACGTACGAGCCTATAACAGGATTGGCATGCGTCAACATCCGGTTGAGCTTGACGACGAACTCAAACCCCTCGGGAGTCTTGCGCTCCATGCTTCGAGTAATCTGTGCATTGGGCATCCGATAGTACGTAAAATTGATTTCGACCATCGAAAATTGAGAAGCATAGAAGCTCAGCATATCGGAGGAACGAATGCGTTCAGGATAAAACGTCCCTCTCCAATCCTCGAAACTATAGCCGGAAGTACCCACCAATATGCGCGAGTTTGGCGACTCCATCCTATTTCACCAGTTCAACAAAGCTTCCGGTAGTGAGCAACGCGGCGTTAGCCTCGTCCGTGTCAATGTGGAACTCCGTCACAAACTGCGGGCTAACCCGACAAAGCACGTTATCAAAAACCAATGCGCGGTCGCCCGCAACCTTGACTCGCACTATCTGCTTGTCTCTGACTCCGAAGGCCGCCGCATCCTCAGGGCTGAAATGAATATGTCTTTGAGCGAGTATAGTTCCCTGTTCAATTGCAATGGATCCTTTCGGGCCTTCAATAGTGAGACCGGCTGAATTCTCAACATTGCCGCTGTCCCTGACCGGAGGGTTTACGCCCAGCCTATAGGCATCGGTGAGAGACACTTCCACCTGCGTGTTCGACCTGACCGGCCCAAGAACCCTCACTCCGTCTATTCTTCCCTTTGGCCCAACGAGATTAACCTTCTCGTTAGCAGCAAACTGCCCGGGCTGAGATAGCTTCCTGAACTCAGTGAGCTCGTAGCCGGGACCAAACAGGACCTCCAAGTGCTCTTTTGATAAGTGCACATGCCTAGCGGATACGCCCACCGGAATCATTCTCGCTGAACCCACCAGTATCACCTCGTTGCCTTGATTACCAGTCATATCTTAACCCTAATCATCCAGGATTTCAAGCAATATCAGATGCACCATTGTGCAGGTCATTTATCCTATTTGTCATTGACAATGGCCGGTCACTAAGTTATAATGATGACTGCGGTTAGTGGCTATTGCGACATTTGCGAAGGGGAGTAGCTCAAGTGGTAGAGCGGCGGTCTCCAAAACCGTAGGTTGCGGGTTCGAGTCCTGTCTCCCCTGCCATTATGAAGATGGGGCCGTCCTTGACGACGGCCCCATCTTTTTTTCACTCTATGACTTCGTATATGGTAACCTTCAGTTGGCCGGTGCGTTCCCGCGTTAGCCCGAAAATTAGGCCTCGCGATTTAAGACTCTTGTTCAAAAACGTCACAACGCGATGCAAACCATCGTCGAGATCAAACGCCTGCGAAGCAATCTCTAGGATCGCGCGCTCTCCGTGTGGGCCAACTTGTGGAGGTTCGGCTCTCTTGTCTACAAACTTTCCGTGTTCCAAGTTGTCCACCTCTTTTGCTATTCATTCCCAACAAACGTCCGGAGAAGCCGGTTGATTAGGGCTGCAGATCCCACCGTTTGAGAAGCTCAATCATATTCTCAGCCGTGAACTCGAGTCTCATCGGAGTTACAGAGATATACCCGTTCTTCACTGCCCATGTGTCGTAGGTTTCATCCTGCTGCTCGGGGTTCTCCTCCAGTTCGCCGGCCATCCAGAAATACGTCCTGCCCCTAGGATCGACCCTGCGGTCGAATATGTTAGTATAACGTCGTTCACCCAGCCGGGTTATTCTCACCCCTTTGATTTTGTCGCGAGGCAGTCCTGGTACATTGACATTCAGCAGAATCTTATCGCCAATAGCGTTATCATCTTGGAGAAGCTTTGTGACCAGCTTAGTTGCGAACTCTGAGGCAACTGAGAAGTCCGGCCGATTGAGCGAAGCGAGCGAGACTGCGATCGCCGGAATTCCCTCAATGATTCCTTCCATCGCCGCCGATACGGTTCCTGAGTACAAAACATCTGTTCCTAAGTTCGGCCCACAATTGATGCCGGAGACTACTACGTCAGGGTTTCTGCCCTCGAGTAGAACCTCTAACCCAAGCTTGACACAATCTGCCGGTGTCCCGTCTATCGACCAAGCTTTGAAAGCCCCTTGCATCTCAATCTCTTGAACAATTATCGGCATTCGCATAGTCAGGGCATGTCCGGCAGCGCTGCGCTCGCCGCTAGGAGCGGCTACATATACCTTTCCCAACCTAGACAATTGCGAGACAAGAGATTTAAGACCCGGTGAATGGACCCCATCATCGTTAGAAACTAGGATCAACACAGCAACTCCGCCCTATTCAACGTTTCAACGTTCAGCGATCACCCGATGCACCCCGGGGATAGCTCGAATCCTGTCTACAACAGTGCTCAAGAGTGTGTTTCGACCCGGAGGCAAGCGAATCCCCATTGCGACATCGACCAGCCCGTCGTGATCGGGCGAAATGCCTGCCGTGAGCTTCGTGATATTGATTCCCTCGTCGCTCAGGACCGAACACAACCGCGCAAGCATGCCCGGACGATCCTCTAGGGTAACACTGAGGTGTTGTCCTTTAGTCTCAAAGTACTTTTTCTCAATTTTATCTAGAAAAACAAGCGTCATGGTCACCAGACCGGCTACGAGTAAAGCACCGGCGTAGAATCCAAAACCCACGGCTAAGCCGATCCCGGATACGACCCAGAGGCTGGCGGCAGTAGTAAGCCCTCTGACTGTCATTCCGTCCCTCAGTATAGTGCCGGCGCCGAGGAAGCCGATACCTGTGATGATATTGGCAGCTATTCGGGTGGGATCAACTGCACCTGTTGCCCCGAAACCATCTAATGTCGCGGAGTAAACTGACACGAGGGTAATCAAGCAGGACCCGGTTGCCACCAATATATGAGTGCGAAACCCCGCAGGTCTGCGATGAGTCTCTCTTTCGAGGCCGATTACGCCTCCCAAGAGGAATGAGAGCAGCAGCCTGAAAACCATAGAGAAGACATCCATATCTAAGCCTCTAACTTCCCTCCATCATATTTCGGCATAGGTGCTCCACAGTGAGGGCATCTAACTGCGTCAAGGTCTGCGAGGTCATGACATCTCAAGCATTCTTTCTTGACTTCCTTCTTGCAGTGTGGGCAAAAAGCAAGCTCGTCTATATACTTGCGGTTGCAGTGAGGACAGGTCTTAATCGCCCCCTTCGGTCTGAGCATCAGGTATACCGGTACGCCAATTAACACGACGGCAATCTGAAGTGGGTTCCCGAAGGACAATACGGCAGTCAACGGGAAAAGCAAGCCCCAGACAAAAGGATTGTAATCTCTGGTTTTCGCGTCTCTATAGATTAGGATTCCAACGACAATGGATATGATCGTTGATACAAGCCAAATTATCAATGGAACGGCCGAAATCGTCGTAGTAGTAGTTTCGGACACAGATATCCCTCCAATTCTATGTTCTACCGCACCCGCTTGCCGAGTTTGTTTTCGCTTCCCTCCAGTAGTCTGACGATATTCGGCCGGTGACGCCAAATCGTCATCAATCCGAGGATAACGGCAAACACGATATGGGAAGCCGGGTCGCCGCAAAGCCATGCTGCGACGGGTAACGTGCATGCCAACACGAGCGATCCCAACGAGACATACCTAGTGGTAGCCACGACGATCATGAAAGCCAGAATCGCAATTGCTGCAGTGAGAGGCATTGTAGCAATGACCACTCCGGCTGTTGTCGCAACACCCTTGCCCCCTCCGAACCTGAGGAATATCGACCAGTTGTGGCCGACGACAGCAGCAATGCCGGCCAGAAGGGGTACCAAATCGCCACCTACGAGCCACTTTCCAACAAACACGGCAACCAGCCCCTTCGTCACATCAGCTGCAAGTACTACGGCTGCGGTGCGCGGTCCCAGGACCCGGAGAACGTTGGTCGCTCCGATGTTGCCGCTTCCAAGCTTACGAATGTCAACTCCGGCAGTCTGTTGTCCGATCAAGACACCAAACGGTATCGAACCAAGAAGATAACCAATCGCGAGGGCCAATACCACTCGGACTTGGTCCACAATCCCACTCTCCCCTATGGCCCAGATGTCGAAAGTCGAATGCCCACTGCAAAAGTACTTCGACGGGCATTGTAAACCTTCCTCCAGCAAACCGGCGTTGAGTCCGGCCTTTTGACGCTAACGCTCGGCAACAAATAGTTTAATGGGAGTTCCTTCGAAGCCTAGCGCTGACCTGAGTTCATTCTCGATATACCTGAGATACGAGAAGTGCATGCGATCGGCTTTGTTGACGAAGATTCGAAAGCGCGGCGGAGACGTCCCGATTTGTGTCATGAAATACACGGACAAGGGTTTCCCACGACGTGACGGAGGCGGGTTTCTCAGAACCGCTTCCTCGAGAATCTCATTTAACAAGGAAGACGGAACCTGCCGCCTGTACTGTGCAATTACTTCAGAAATCGTAGAAAAGATCCTGTCAATCCTCAATCCGGTCTTTGCCGAAACAAAAAGAATTGGCGCATAATGAGCAAAGACCATGGTGTGTCTAATTGTTAACTCGAACTCTCTAGCCGTGTTGCTGTCTTTTTGAATGGCATCCCACTTGTTCACCAAGAGGCACATGGCTTTTCCGCTCTCATCTACATATCCGGCAATGCGCGCATCTTGGTCCGTTACTCCCTCTGTGGCGTCCAGCAGCACCAAACTGACATCGCACTCGTCTATTGCTCTGAGAGTTCTCAGAACACTGTACCTTTCGATGCTATCGAGGATCCGGCCTTTGCGCCTAAGTCCGGCTGTGTCGATTATCACATAGTGCTGCCCGTCTCTATAAAACTCAGTATCGATAGCGTCCCTTGTAGTCCCCGGAGCGTCGTGCACTATTGAGCGCTCTTGTCCAAGGATGGCATTGACCAGAGATGACTTGCCAACATTTGGCCTGCCTACAACTGCAATCTTGATCGCATCTTCATCATAACCCGCAATCCGACTCGGAGGTCGGTGAGATATAACGGCATCCAAGAGGTCACCAACGTTCTGGCCATGTGCGGCAGAAATGCGTATCGGCTCGCCAAACCCCAGCTCGCAGAAATCAAGAAAGGAGTAATCGTCTGCAAAGTTTTCAACCTTATTGGCAACAAGTATTACCGGTTTAGTCGTTCTCCTTAGGATATCCGCAATCGCTCGGTCGTTGGAGGTGATTCCTTCACGCGCATCGACAAGGAACAACACGACATCTGCCTCATCAATTGCAACTTGCGCTTGCGCCCGGACTGCGCTGGAGACTGAGTCGTCGCTGCCAAAGTCCAATCCTCCGGTATCTATTACGGTAAAGGGAACACCGAGCCACTCGGCGCGACCATAGATCCTATCGCGGGTGATCCCGGGGGTGTCTTCCACTATAGCTAATCGCTTTCCGATAATTCTATTGAACAACGTAGACTTACCCACATTAGGTCGTCCTACGATCGCTACAAGGAAGCTGCTCACTTTACATTTTTCACCTCGCTTGCAGCTGAAAGAACTAAGTACAGGCCTTCCGCTCCACTAGGCACAACTCTGAGATCGACATTGAGTGCTGCAGCAGCGTCTATCACGTCTTTGATGGTGAGATCGTCTACAAACATCCCCTCAGAGTTGAGTACAACGTCAGGAATGACTGCCAGCTGCCTTTCATTTCGGCCGCAGTCTCCCTTCCGGACTATCTCTCGAACGCCCCGCAGGATATCGCGACCGCTCAGAAGGCCGGTGACGGTCACTAAATCTCCGAAAAAGGAATTCTCCACAGGAAGTATGCGAATACATCGTTGCGCTTCTGAAGGAAGCGCCGAGAGTGCGAGATTCAACGCCTGACTTCCCAACACACCGGTAACCACATTGACAACCCCGCCGCCTATCGGCGGGAGGCCTCTATTCTTTAGGATTTCTCTAAACTCCTCGCACATCTTTCTTGTCAGGCCAACGCCGTTGTCTAACTGCTGGTAACCCTCATATTCTTCCTCTTCCGGAAGCGGTATCCCGGCCAGAAAGTAAAACTCATCGGAGGCAAAGACGAATCTGGTGCCCAGAGAGTCAAGAAAGCGCTGTTGCAGCCGCCCAACTATCTCCACAGTTTCTTGTGCTACCCGGCGATCCGGCCTCTTTAGGGACGGCAACCGCTGACGATAGCGCGTGAGCCCAACCGGCACCACAGCCACGGTGGAAACACCTGGATACAATTTCGACAGATCATCAACCGTTCGGATCAGCTCAAAGCGGTCGTTAATGCCCGGACACAAAACGACCTGGCAGTGAACAGTTATTCCTGCGGAAGTCAGAGCCGAAAGCTGGGCCATGATGTCTATATCTCGCCTGTATCCCATCAGGCGTTTTCTGATCGATTTATCGGTTGAATGTACAGAAACATATAACGGCGAAAGCCGCAATTTCAGAAGCATATTGAAGTGATCTTCCGACAGATTTGTAAGAGATATATAATTGCCGTGAAGGAATGACAGCCTCGGATCATCATCCCTCACACAGAGGCTCTGCCTAACGCCAGGAGGATTTTGGCGCACAAAACAAAACGCACAGTTGTTCCGGCACTTCATCATGCCGTCAAACAATGTTTCGGCAAATGTAATCCCCAGGTCCTCGTCCTCATCCTTCTCAACATCGCACACGATTACCTCATCGCCCCGAGCAACCGTGAGCTCCAGGCGCCCGGTTTGTGTGAGATAAGAGTACTCTAACAGATCACGGACTTCCCGGCCGTTTATAGATACCAGTCGATCGCCCGGCTGCAGGCCCAATTCATCGGCAATGCTGCCGGGTGCTACCGCGGTAACCGTTGCGCCCGGATGCCCGAGAAAATTAGTTTTCATCGCAGTACCGACCTCAACTATCGGCAGAACAATCAAATTCTAGGAAATGTTGCTGCAATTGCGCAAGTCACGGTAAAGTCTAGCATACACCCTCGCCACTGTCAAACCAGACATTGACGCTCATTCAATTATTCATGGTCAGAGTCATCAGGCCTGCCGGAGATCTCCTTAGATGTAAGTGATCCCAGCCGCTTCTTGATGCCTTCTAGCCCGCCCTCATTGACGAATAGGTAAATCGCACCGACGGCCAACACCGCAATGACTATCCAGAGAACGGTTCTCATCACGGTTGCGGACCGCTCGGGCGGTCCAAACGGCCGTTGTGCAGATGGTCCGTACACTGCGGTTGCAACGACGTCGGCCATCAATTCCATTCCTTGCTGTGCTTGTTCGAGCGTATTGGTGTGAGTACCCGCCTCGAAGAGGACTGCCCGAGGGCTCAGGTCCTGATTGTAACTTCCGGACCCCCAAAATATCCCTTCGACTAACCCTGGATACTTCTTATCTGCTATAGCCTTCAGATACTTAGCAAACTCCAGATTAGCTCCGGCATTTGGGTTTTCCCTGCCCACGACCAGCTTAACAGCAGCTATATTCCTGCCTGCAACGCTTGCTTCATAGATGTGCGCAGGTACGGCATCGCGGTGGACATCTATCAAGGCCAACGGCCTTTCTCGCATAAGTTGGCTCGCGGTTCGTCGGGAGCGTTCGTACGCAGCGCCGTCATGCGGGTGATGCTGTTCATATGAAAGGACTGCCTTGCCGCCGTTTTGTTCAATCCCTGCTTTGAGCGTCTCGGCAACTCTGTATACGTCGCCGTGGGTGTAGAGTTTTGACGGCGTTCCGCTGGTCGGCACATAGGACTCATCGCTATGGGTGCAATATATAGTGACCGGCCTGGAGCTATCTTGCGCGAAATAATGAGTATCTGTCGACTCTACATCTGTTAAGCCGACCAGTCCCTTCAGGCGTTCGAGGATCCCGGTGTTAGCCTCGACATCTACGTCGGGCAGTTCGATCGTAGATAAGAACTTAGCTCGAGCAGTCTTGTCTGTAATAGACTCGATCCGATATGAGCGGTTCTCCGAGTCAATGAAGATGTCATCTATTGATACAACCAAAGCTGTCGCTGTGATCAAGTTTCCGGCTTCATCGAGAACCTCATAATACCCCTCGTCAAACGAAAGCTCGCGCTCGGCATATGCCACCGGACAACCTGCATTGATTAGCGACAGGACTAGGCAAAGAGATACGGAAGTGAGGACGACCATTCGTCTAGTCATTTCTCGCACCACCGTTTTCATTTCTTTGTCTAAGCTCGACCACATTGTTCATTCCCGGCCGATCTGCCCTAGTTGAATTCTGAGTGATCTCAGGGTGTTCTTTCAGCTCATGCTTTGCACCACCCAATCGTTCGGCTACCTCACCAAAGCCTTCGGCCAGCACCACAGCAACTACACCGCCGATCACGGTCGAGTCAAAAACGCCCGCGCCTCCAAAGTTCACTGTTGTTGGCAAGTCACGGAGGACTACTTCTATCAGGTTTGCCACGTCAAGCGCAATTACCCCAAGAGTTCCGGTTACAAAAGCCGTTCGCCGCGACCTGGTTCCAATGTATGCCAACACGCCCGATATCAAACCCCACAGGTAAATCGGGGCAATTATTTGCCGACCTTCTTCAAAATCAAACATCTTTGCGATCCCGTACAGCACGGCACCTGTTACCAGTGTGGTCACTATGCTTCTAGCCTTTTCTGCAGCTGTGGCTCGGGACAGAACGTAAATTGCCAGGCCCAGCGGGACCACCAATCCTCCAAGGTTTATTATGACTCTCGGATCCTGCCTACTTACCGTCACATTAACAAGGCTGAGTAGCGCCATGGCAGCTAGAATGAGAATCGCTTGGCCGTCGGTGAGGTGCATTCGGTCCAAGATCCGATGGGCAAATCCAAGAAATACCAAAGCAGCAACAGCCAGCAGGATAAGGCTCCCGACAGGCAAATAAACCACCTCCGAGGACTCACAATGGGATACATCCCACTGTGTCGTTAGCTTCTCCAGTACGTCAAGGGCTTATTCGACGCGAAAAAGGTGCGGTTAAACCGCACCCGTAAGAAACAGTTTGGAACTGTCCGTTTAGACCGGTTTCCTTATCGATCTCCGGAGTCAGACGTAAAATCGTGCTGTTTCAGTATATCCCCAACCAGTTCGCCGATAGTTGCTCCGCTGGTCGGCTCTTCATGCTTCTGGCTCGAAGTCGAGTTGCTCCGGTACGATGAGATCTCGTTCTCGACCTCTTTAATACTCAATCCTATGCGCCTCTGATCTAGTTTGAGACTAATGACCTTGACCTGGACCATTTGGCCTTCTTGGAGAACGTCGCTCGGCTTCTCAACCCGATGTCTAGAGATCTGCGACACATGAACCAAGCCTTCAATGCCGGGCTCTAGCTCAACAAATGCTCCGAAATCCGTCAGCCGGGTCACCTTTCCATCCGTCACGGTTCCCACCGGATATTTGGTCGGCACCTTTACCCACGGATCGTCAAGAGTCTGCTTAAGGCCTAGCGACATTCTTCTTCGTTCAGCATCTACGCCGAGGACCATGACCTTGATCTTATCCCCTACCTTTAGAACCTGACCGGGGTGAGTTATTCGATTCCACGAGATATCCGATACATGGAGCAGGCCCTCTACCCCCTTGCCGATGTCTACGAAAGCTCCAAAATCGGTCAGACGGGTGACCGTCCCGTTTATCACCGTTCCAACCGGGTACTTCGTCTGCGCTTCTGCCCATGGGTCCTTTTGCGTCTGCTTGAGACCGAGCGAGATCCTTTCTCGCTCAGGGTCTACACTTAGCACCATGACCTTAATTTTGTCGCCTTCTTTTAAGACCTGCCCGGGATGAGTTATGCGATTCCAAGAGATATCTGAAACATGGAGCAGTCCCTCTACTCCATCACCGATGTCGACAAACGCACCGAAATTAGTAAGGCGAGTAACCGTTCCGTCAACTATGTCGCCTTCCTTGAGGGTATCAAACGCCCGCTTCTTCGCCTCGGCAAGTCTCTCTTCGAGGAATGCCCTCTGAGAAAGAACCACGTTGTTGCGTTCTTTCTCAACTTCTAGAACCTTCATCGTAAGCTCCTTGCCGACCACTGAATTCAGATCCGAGACCCGGCGCAAATCTATCTGTGAAGCAGGCACGAAGCCACGCAGGCCGATGTCAACGATAACGCCGCCTTTGACAACTTCTGTAACTTTACCTCGAACAGGCGTGCCTTCGTTGAACGCAGTTTCCACTCGCTCCCATGCGCGTATCAGATCAGCGCGTTTTTTCGAAAGAATGACTGAGCCTTCTCCGTCGCTATCAACGGATAGAACGACGCAATAAACCTCGTCGCCGACAGATACTGCTTCGGATGGGTTGGCGATCGGCCGCACGGACAACTCTTTTAGCGGTATGACCGCCTCCGACTTGTAGCCGATATCGACTAAGACCTCATCGCTGGTGATCTGCACTACTTTGCCCTTGATGATCTCGCCTTCTTGAGGGACGTATTCAGACTTCAGAACTTCGGTCATGCTGGTCACTTCTTCAGATGGACTTGCCTGTGCGGATTTCTGGGGAACTTCAACCTGGTCGGCCTCAGGAGTGGACTCAACACCCTCGACAGCCTGTCCTGATTCGAGTTCTCCAGCGCCTGTCGATTCTAAGACCTGCCCCGGCTCGCCAGTAGCAGAGGCCTTGCTGGCGCCGCCTTGTTGCTGCCCGGATTGAACGCTCCCTTGTTGCTGCGCCAGTGATCCAGCCGTATCTAGCTGACCCGCAGCTTGGCCTACGTTCTCTGCCTCATTTGCGTTGACCGAGACCTGCTCTGCATTCCCTGACACAGTCTTCTCGACCTGGCCATTGAGTCCCATAATCTTGTTTTCCATCTTGTTCACAACCTCCTTGATTGCCCAACCCGGTGTTGATGCCCCAGCGGCAACGCCCACCTTAGTGCCGCCTGCAACAACCACCTCATCCAGTTCGTCAGCCGATTCTATAAGATACGTCTTTACTCCGAGTGAGCGGCTGATTTCGTACAACCGACGAGTATTGGCACTGTTGCGGCCACCGACCACAATCATGACGTCAACTTGCGAAGCTAGCTCTACGACTCCCTGCTGCCGATCGCTTGTGGCGGTGCAAATGGTGTTTCTAACTATAATGTCATCAAAATAAGATTCCAAAACTTCAACTATTAATTCGAAGGCAACCTGATTCTGTGTAGTCTGAGCGATCACAGCGACTGCTGTATCGGAAGGCAATCTGTTAGTAAGTTCTACCGCTTCCGGAACGCTATTGATGACCTCAACCCCTGCTGCGCTGTGACCTGCGAGGCCGATCACCTCCCTGTGCCCTCTATCGCCAACGATAATGATTCTGCGCCCGGCTCGAGATAACTCCTGTACATCACGCTGTGCCCTTGCGACAAACGGACAAGTAGCATCTATGATCTCAATGCCTCTGTCCATGAGGCCTTTGCGGACAGATGGAGCCACTCCATGAGACGGCAGAATCACCCGGCCGGACTCTACAGACTCCCAGGAGTCTACTTGTATAAACCCCTGTCGTGTAAGCTCCGCCGTCACGAGGGGATTGTGAACCAGCGCGCCCAGTATGTATGTTGGCGGTCGTCCGTTCAAAGGTTTCGCGTTTAGTGCCATCCGAATGGCGCGCTCTACGCCAAAACAAAAACCGGCATTCCGAGCGACCTTGATTTGTGAACCGACAAGCTTTTTACTCACTGCTCTTTTCCAACAGCCTTCTTCCAGTCGGCTAGGAACCTCTCAATTCCGATGTCCGTCAAAGGATGCTTGGTCATTGCTTTGAGAGTTGCAAATGGCACTGTAGCTATATGAGCACCGGCCTTTGCGGCCTCGACTACATGCATCGGGTGACGGATGCTGGCGGCAATGATCTCTGTGTCAATACCCTGAACAGCAAAAATCTCCGCGATATCTGCCACCAAACGCATCCCGTCGGACGCGATATCGTCGAGCCGGCCGACAAACGGACTGACGTACCTCGCTCCGGCCCTCGCGGCGAGAAGTGCCTGAGCCGGGCTGAAAACTAGGGTGACGTTCGTATCGATCCCCTCTCGGCTCAATACCGATACAGCCTTGAGTCCTTCTGTCGTCATCGGTATCTTAATGACTACGTTCTCGGCCCACTTCGCCATAACTCGGGCCTCTTTTATCATACCATCTGCCTCAAGACTTATTACCTCTGCACTTACGGGCCCGCTAACGATCGAGCAGATCTCTTTCACAACCTCTTCGAAATCCCGCCCTTCCTTGGCAACGAGGGACGGGTTCGTGGTAACACCCGATATCACACCCCAAGAATACGCCTCGCGGATTTCTTGGATATTTGCGGTGTCCAAGAAAAACTTCACATCGACGGCCTCCTTCGTCAACTGAGTATTTAGGCAATCAAGTCAGCGATTGCCTTCATTATATCATCAGTAAATGTTGCCAATAAAGTCCTGTCAAGTTGTTCGCCGACCTGAGGAGGGGCTAACGGCTTTCCTATGGTCACGAGTATCCTGCGCCTCAGCCAAGGACCAGAACTATTGCGACCTAAGCCTATTATCCCCACAGGAATCACCGGCGCGCCTGTTTTAATGGCTATGAGAGCTGCACCGGCATGCCCGCGCTGCAACCTCCCGTCTTTGCTCCGACCGCCCTCGGGGAAAATGCCGAGCAGCTTACCGGACGACACGGTGTCGATTGCTTCTTTGATCGCGGCTCTGTCGACACTGCCCCGGTCCACCGGAAACGCACCTAGCTTTCGTATGAGCCACGCAAATGCTCTAAACCGGAAAAGCTCTTTCTTAGCCATAAACCTGATCGGCCGTCGAAGGATTACTCCTATCAACGGCGGGTCAAGATAACTCAGATGATTCGCAACAATAATAGCCCCACCTGTCTCAGGGACGTTCTCAAGACCGCTCACGGACACTCTATATATCAAGTAAATGAATGCGCGAACAATGACCCAACAAATCCGGTAGAACATGTAATTCCCTCCAATCACCATGCACCGGAACGGGTGACATGGCTGAGAAGTTCTTCCAGCACTTCTTCAATGGACTTGCCGGTCGTGTCAATCTCTATAGCGTCCTCAGCTTTGCGCAAAGGTGCGACTGATCGAGTTGAGTCAATTCTGTCGCGCTTTTCTATGGTCGATCGAACCTCGTCAATAGGTATGTCCAGACCCTTTGAACGCAGCTCGAGTGTCCGCCTTCGAACGCGTTCCTCAACAGATGCAGTCAGGAAGAATTTGAACTCTGCGTCCGGCAGAACGACGGATCCGATATCCCTGCCATCCATTATAACCCCGCCGGCACTAGCGTACTCACGTTGCAGCTTGAGCAAATGCGACCTGACAGCCGGTATTCGCGACACCTCGGACACCCACTGAGTGACGTTGGGCCCCGAAAGCTGGTCGGTAACATCCTCGCCATCCAGGTATATTCTGGGCTCGCCCGCAACGTGGCCCACAGAGACATCGATGGTCTCCAGTATGGACTTCTGGTTGTCTGACTGCTCGAACGCGTTAACGTCGATCCCCTTTCGCAAAAGGCCTAACGTTATTGCCCTATAAAGAGCGCCCGTGCTTATGTAGGTAAAACCTAACCGCCGGGCTGCAAGTCTGGCAATAGTAGTCTTGCCTGCGCCGGCGGGTCCGTCTATAGCTATATTCGGTTTGCGCCCTTGCGCGTTAAGAGCAGGTGCAGTTGAAAACTCGACAGGTGTGGAACACGACTTTGTTTCGGTAAGGAAATTCGAGGACATCAGATCAGTTGCCACTCCAGGTCAATTCCAAGACTAGTCTCACGATCTGAACGAGCCAGACAGCACTTAAACTATTCTACACTAGACTGTCTCCTCCTTCCGTAGTCTTCCCAAAATCAACCCATGAAAGAATAGCTCTCCACAGAATCGATGGTCGACAGTTCCGTCAGGACTCTTTCGAACCCTGGAAACGAGGTATCGATACATCCAGTGTCCCTTACGTCGATAACTCCGTCAACGAACGCGGCTGCCATGGCAGCCATCATGGCTATGCGATGGTCACCAAAGCTTTCTACTGTGCACGGCTTGAGTCTTGTCGGCCCGATAACCTTAATGTCGTTTCCTATAACCGAAACGCTCGCTCCCAGTCTCGTCAGCACGTCTTCGATGCTGCGCAGCCGGTCAGATTCCTTGACCCTGAGCTCGCCGGCACCGAGGATGCTAGTAGTGCCTGTACACTGGGTGGCGACGAGTGATAGGATCGGTATTTCGTCTATGATATCAGGGATTTCGTCAGGTTGTATAACGACTGCCTGCAACTGTTTTCCGTGAACCACTAGATCGGCTACAGGCTCGTTGCTAACAATTCTCTCGTCAAGGACCTCAATGTCCGCTCCCATTCGCTCAAGAACTCTCAGTAGCCCTGTTCGGGTAGGATTGACGCCCACGCCTCGGACTGTAAGGTGGCTGCCGGGACTTGCTGCCGCAGCGCAGATCGCGAATGCTGCCGACGAAATGTCGCCGGGAACAACGATGTCCTTAGCTACAAGTTCGCAGTTCCCCCTGACCTTAACGCTCCCGGCGGAGCGAAAGACTTGCGCACCGAGATACTCAAGCATTCGCTCAGTATGGTCTCTTGTCATGCGCAATTCGCGCACTTCGGTCTCCCCGTCTGCGAACAATCCCGCTAACAAGATGCTCGATTTGACCTGTGCACTCGCCACGGGCGGCGAGTAGACGATTTGAGAAAGACTGCCTCCACGGATCGCTATCGGCGGGTGTTTGTCTCGCCCACGAGCGAGGATTGTTGCTCCCATTGCTCTCAGAGGATCAATTACTCGGTCCATTGGGCGAGAACGCAGCGACGCGTCCCCGGTGAGGAATGTTGTGAAGCTTTGGCCGGCAAGAATTCCCAGTATCAATCTCATGAGAGTGCCCGAGTTACCGCAGTCTATCACATCTGGCGGTTCAGACAGTCCTGTAAGCCCTGCTCCGGTAACGACCAACGTCGATTCGTTCTCGAAGTCGATTCTCACTCCCATCGAGCGCAATGCCTTCACAGTTGCCATGCAGTCATCCGACTTTAAGAAACCGTGTACCTTCGCAGTGCCATTAGATAAGGCAAGGAGGAGCGCAGCACGATGAGAAATCGACTTGTCACCCGGGACTTTTATATCTCCTTGCGGGCTGAACGGCCCCTTAACTCTAAGACCCCTTTTTCCGCTCATCTAACGTACCCTCGCTTTATAACCGTGAGAACACAAGATCGAACGCGCAGACTCGCAGTCAGACTGAGTCGCAAAGCCAAGGCGGAGTGTGCCTCCCTCTCCTTCGCGAATCTTCAGTATCTCTATGTCCTTGATATTGATTCCGCTAGAGGCAATGAGAGACGACACGTGTGAGATCTTCCCCGGCTCATCATTGATCGAGACTACCAGTTCGTACAAAGGAGCAGTTAAACCCTTGAGATTGTGCGGGAGAGAACTTTTGATCTCAGCCGCCCGCCTGAGGCAGTCTATCACCGCATCTTTCCGCCCTGAGGCCACCGTTCGATCAAGCTCGCGAAGATGGTGGATAAAGCTATCAATTGCCTTAGATATATTGGAGGAATTAGATGTGAGAATGTCTGCCCAAAGCAATGGGTTCCCTTGAGCTACTCTGGTAGCATCGCGAAAGCCGCCGGCTACCATCGATGAAATCGTGGGATAATCGGTGCCGTATGACTCTAGTGTCTCGACTAAGGCGACTGCAATCATATGTGGAAGATGGCTGACAATAGCAGCCATGAAGTCATGCTCCTGCGGCGAGAGAAATGTTAAGTGGGCTCCGGTATGCTGCAACAAGTATGACAGCCGCGCTATCGCATTCGAAAGCCTCTCATCGCTCTTCCAATCCGGCTTGGACGGAGTCAAGATATACAAAGCATTCTCGAACAGGTAAGGATCTGCAGCAGTCACGCCACCCTTTTCCGACCCTGCCATCGGGTGTCCTCCGATGAATACGGGAGACGAGTCTGAACGGCAAAGGCGCTCTGCCAGGTCCACGATACTCTGCTTAGTGCTGCACACATCGGTGACGACTGAATTCGGCCGTGCCGCTTTGAGCACCGAGGGAAGCAGTTCCATTGATACGGATATGGGTGCGGCAATGAATATTATGTCCGACCTGTAGCAGAGGTCCGGCAAGTCTACTGCTTGATCCGTAATCGCGCCAATCTCTAAGGCCGTGTCCAGGGATTGCCGCGATACATCCCAACCAATCACTCTATATCCAGCTCTTCCCGACAAACAGAGGCCGAGAGATCCGCCTATCAGCCCGACACCGACTATGCCTACTGTAGGTTTATCCACTTTCATTGCGATCACCTAGAGACGCCTGCCAACGGCTGTAGTGACAGGCCTTAATTGGGCCATTAAGCTGTCGAACTCCTCCGGAGTGATCGATTGAGGCCCATCCGAGAGCGCTTCGCTGGGGCATGGATGCACTTCAATCAGAAGGCCATCTGCGCCCGCTGCGACTGCTCCCAGTGAAACAGCGGTCACGAGTTTTGATTTGCCGGTTGCATGACTCGGGTCTGCAATGATAGGAAGGTGGCTGAGCGATTTCACCGCAGGGATAGCAGATACATCCAAAGTGTTCCGGGTAAACGTCTCAAAGGTCCTGATCCCTCTTTCGCACAGGACTACGTTCCAGTTGCCGGCAGAGATTATGTACTCAGCGGCCATCAGCCACTCCTCTATCGTGGCTGCCAGCCCGCGCTTCAGCAAAACGGGTTTTCCGCAAGCGCCGACTTCTCTAAGGAGCGTGAAGTTTTGCATGTTTCTGGCGCCTATCTGAAGCATGTCTGCATACGAGGCAACCAGCTCGATGTCACGCGGGTTTACGACTTCTGTGACAAATGGCAGGCCTGTCTCCTCGCGGGCCTCGGCCAGAAGCTTAAGCCCTTCCTCTTCCAAACCCTGAAAGGAATAAGGCGAAGTTCTCGGCTTGAACGCGCCGCCCCTCAGCATGTCGGCCCCTGCTTTCTTCACAGCTTTTGCCACCGTAATCAGCTGCTCCCTGGACTCAACGGCGCACGGTCCCGCAATGACAACTACCTTTTCTCCGCCAAAAACTACATTGCCAACCTTCACCTGTGTGCGTTCAGGTTTGAACTGTGAGCCTGCGAGTTTGAACGGGTGAAGAATCGGAACAACCTTTTCTACTCCGGGCATTGCCTCAATTGCCTGAGCAGCTTCTGCCCTGCGCTCGCCGACTGCGCCGATCACGGTCTTTTCGACTCCACGGGACAGGTGGATCGAAAATCCCATAGATTGCAGTTTCTCAACCACTCGCCGTATTTGTTCCTCAGTAGCTCCCGGTTCCATCACAACGATCACAGTTGCTCACCCCTTAGACAAGCAGCAAACTCTGAGAGAAAACGTTCGTTTTGTTCCCTGGTTCCAACTGTAACTCTCACCCAGGTATCTAACCCGAAAATATCTGCGCTTCTGACTATTACTCCCCTTCTCAACAGCTCTTCAAAGACTGCCTTGGATGGCCTCTTGGCGTCAATCAACACGAAATTTGCGTGGCTCTTAAGGTAGTCCACTCCCAAGCTATCTAGACGGGAATAGAGAAATTCCTTCTCGGCATGGGCGAGATTGCGAGATCTATCGATGTGTTCATCGTCTGACAGTGCGGCAATAGCAGCAATTTGGGCTAAAGAACTGATATTGAAAGGAGGCCGCACTCTTTCTATCAGACTTGCTAGATCGGGTCTGGTCACCAGATATCCGATTCGAAGCCCGGCCAGTCCGTATATCTTTGAGAATGTGCGCAGAACGATCACGTTGCAGCCTCTCTTAACGTATCTCGAAATTGAATCAGGATATTCGTCTGACAGGACGTACTCGCAATACGCTTCGTCGAGGACAACGACAACATGACCAGGTAGCGAGTCGATAAAGGCGTCCAGTTCTCTTTTGGACACTATCAACCCCGTCGGGTTGTTTGGATTTGCAATGAAAACCAGCTTAGTATGCGGATTCACCCTGCTTCTCATCGCCTGTAGGTCTAGTTGCATACCGTCCATCGGGACCTTAACGCAGATGCCGCCTGCGATGTGCGTGACGAATTCATACTGACTAAACGTTATAGACCCAAACATAACTTCGTCGCCGGGTTCGACGAATGTTTCAGCTATAAGACGAATTGTCTCGTCCGACCCGCAACCGAGGACTATACTCTCTCCAGAAACGCCCAGTTTGTCGGCAAGTGCGGCGCGCAGATCGTGGCAACTGCCGTCAGGGTACATGTACACCAAGCTTGCCGCTCTTCGAATAGCCTCAACGGCCTTGGGAGACGGCCCTAGTGGGTTCTCATTTGAAGCAAGTTTAATTACGTCGGAAAGGCCCAGTTCTCTTCGGACTTCGTCAATTGGTTTTCCGGGCACATAGGGTTTAATGTTGAGTATTGAAGTGCGAACCCGCACCTCCGGTGAAGCAGTCCGGTTCACGACTATCGCCCCCGCTTGTTAAGAGATAATATATAAAAGGTCCCGCTACAGCCCGAGGGCCTGCACCGCGGCTTTCAGTCAGGATGCGCCAAGTCAGGCCGGAGTTCCTTTGCACGACCGATATATACATGGACGATCTCGCTCTTAGACAGAGTCGTATATACAGTCATCAAGACTCTTATGCACCTGTCGAGGCTGTTTGCGACATTCATCTCCACAGCAGTAATCAAGGGAGTATCCACCCAGCCTAGCTTTCTGGCAGCCGTTGCCGGAAATGCAGATGTCAGGTCCTGGGTAGAAGTAAACATAATCTGTATTATGTCGTCCGGTTTGACATTATTCCTAGAAACCATTTCTAAGAGCAGTTCACTAGTCCGCTCCATGATCTCCTCGGGACAGTCCCTGTCAACCGTGGTCGCACCTCTGATCGCTCTCACTCGTTCGATCTCTCCCATGCTACCTCACTCACTTACTCGCTGATGAATTACTCTATGCCCAAGTCCGATTGCTACTTCGTTTAGGTGCAGCATTCCAACCACGAAAAACATGGCTACGCTTATGTGATCATCCTTGCGAGCGATACCGATCTTGCCACCGACATTGAAGCCAACAGCCTTTGGAAGGATCTGAGTGAGTGCCTCATGTGCCGCTCCTGCCAAAGCACCTTCTTCGGCGTGTTCGGACTCAATCAGTCCCTCGCGCTTGGCTGCGACTATAGCTCGCTCGACAATTTTATTGGCAGAAAATACAAACTCTCCGCCGTAATCTACAGCGGCAGCCCTTATCATTCTCTCGGCCAGCATGGACTTAACGGCATTCTCATCGTCTCGGTCAACCGAGGTTGCCATCAGAATCGCAGCTCTGGCAACTTCTTTGCTGCCGAAATTACTCATTCGACTCACTCCGTCTCTTGCATAAACAAAAGGCACTCCAACGGCAGGAGTGCGTGTTAAGAAGTTTATAAGCTCTTTAAACCGGCACCGTACTACCGTCCTACCCAATAACCTGACAAATCTCAATATTGCTACCCTACCATGCTTCAAGTCATAGAATATCATAAAACGCCGTCACGGCACAAGTCAATGCAAGAACAAAGAATTTGTCAAGGGCCGAGTTCGACCACTTTTCGCAGCTGCTCTACTTCGCTCGGACTGAGATGCCGGTATGACCCTGGAGCTAAGTCACCAAGCGTAACCGGCCCAAAGCGCACCCGCACCAGCCTCTTGACCGGATTGCCAACTGCGGCAAACATGCGCCGCACCTGGCGTTTGCGCCCCTCATGAATTGTGACTAACCAGTGAGAATACTTAGCGCTATTCTTTTCAGTTAATTCAGACCTATCCGGACAGTATCTCTCGATACGAGCCGGGCCGGTAAAGCCGTCTTCCAGCTGCACGCCGTTGCGGAGTCTCTCAATTGATTGCTGCGTGAGCTCGCCTAGAGCCGTCACGAGGTACGTTTTCGGGACCATGTACTTGGGATGGGTCAGCTTAAACGCGAGCTCGCCGTCATTGGTGAGCAACAGCAAGCCTTCTGAGTCCATATCTAACCTGCCTACGGGGAACAGCCGCTGTGGAATGTCCGCCACTAAGTCTGTCACCACCGGCCTGCCGAACGGATCAGAAGCCGAAGTGAGAACTCCTTCGGGCTTATTTAGAGCAATGTAGATCTTTTTGTCCTCCGGGACCACTTGTTTCCCGTCCACTGCCACTATGTCACGTTCCGGATCAATCGTGGTGCCCAACCGGGTCACCACGGAGCCGTTAACCGCGACCCTTCCAGAAGATATTAACTTCTCACAAGCCCTTCGGGAGGCGACTCCGCAGCGGGCTAAGTACTTTTGAAGCCTCTCCGAACCGCTCATCTGCCACACCCGTATTGCCTAAGCTATACCGAAAGATTTATCAGATGCGAGGATGCGCGTAAACACCTGGACTGCTATGATATGAGTTTAATGCCGACCTAAACCGGTGTCAACCGGCTGCAGAATTGCGTGCGGAGCTCTATCGCAGGAAATACCTTCGGATAGGCGTCTGCTCAGACCGTGAATCACGGTTGAAGAGGTTGTCCTGCGCCGGGTTGGACAGGTTGCGGAGAACGGTTTCTGCTCAATATGGCCTGGATCTTGTCCAAAATAGCAGGCGCAACGTCAATCACGCGGTTGGCGATTGCACCATGGACAACGGGCAGCAGGCGAATATCGCCTCTGGAGACAACGAGAAATGCAGTCGGCTGCAATGACACGCCGGCACCGCTCCCGCCGCCGAACGGAAACTGACTGTACTGGGCGGAATCGGAACCGCGCTGGTCTCTCGCACCATCGGGGGTGAACTCGCTTCCCCCTGCTGCGAAACCGAACGAAACTCTTGAAACAGGCACTATCACGCTTCCGTCAGGAGTCTCGACAGGGTCACCGAGAATTGTGTTGACGTCCACCATCTCTCTAATGCTTTCCATGGACGTCTTGATGAGTGTCTCAATTGGATGTTCCGGCATGCTTAGGCCACCTCTCCTAGACTCAGTCGCGTGCGCACAAATCTCGCTGCTTCTCGACCGATAATATAACCCAAGTATATCCTGAATATACAGTTGAACATAACCGTCACTTCCTTTCGCTCAAAGCATGGGTCGAGCTCCACTACAGGCAAAACACCGGGAGCAAAGCGCAACAGGTTCTGCAAAGGATTCATCGCTGCTCCTAGACCGGCGTGAGCCAGTCCCAAGGCAATTGCTGTCGAGAAAGCATCTCCAAGGCCGACCCGTGCGCACACATTGAAGCTGACACACCGGCAGCCTGGCTTCCCTACGGTGCGAAGCGCAAGGTCGAGTGCCACACGGGCTAGATTCCTTTTGCTGAAGATGAGCGGGAGCCTATGTCTTTCAGACCGAATCCCCGTTTCTGCCGGATTCACTGTCGAACTAATCACCCGCACTATGAGATCGTTAACAGAACCTACAGAATGCTCGAACGTGCGAAGCCGCAATCTACCGCCGAAGAGACTGATGGACAACTTAAGCGAAGACCCAGACTCATTCAGTCGGGCGGAAACTGTAAGTATCGCCGGGAGAACAATGGCTCCTAAAAGAAGGAAAAAAACAAGCCCAACGAATCCGATTAAGCCGATGGCCTCTCTAGACACGGTAGATAGCTCCGGAACCGACTTTTGGTGAGCGTAAACGCGCGGTGCTTAGTTCTACCATCTACCATGCCCGGAGCATTCGAGAGCTATTCGGACTCGGGGCGATCAAACTCGCCTGCAGCTGCGACATCGAGAAGGCTTTCCTCCGAACCTTCTACAGGCAACGGAGGAAGATCCTCAAGGCTGTTCAGGCCAAAAGCTCGAAGAAACAGGTCTGTGGTGCCGTAAACTATCGGGCGGCCAACTGTCTCCTTTCTCCCCTTCTCTTCTACAAGGCCACGGGCAACCAGGTTTGCCAGTATGCCCGCGCACTGCACTCCACGAATCGCCTCAATCTCTGCACGGGTAATGGGCTGCTTATACGCTACTATTGCCAGAGTTTCCAAAGCCGCGGGAGAAAGCCGGCTGCGCTCTCCTAGGTGGCTAAGCCGCTCGACGAAATACGCGTTTTCAGGAACCGTTGCCATCTGGAACCCGCCTGCAACCTGGATGATCTGAATGCCGTGACGATGCTCGCGCAGCCTATCTGCTACCAGGTTGACCAACCGGACAACAGTCGCCTCGTCTATGCCCAAAACCTCCGCTATCTCACTCGCTTTTAGCGGAGTCGACGAAGCAAAGAGCAGCGACTCTATCTGGGACATCCTCTCGTCAATGTTGCTCATCCCGCTCTCCTCCTCTACTAGAGGCAAGAACGAGCAGTATATCGCAGAACGGGCCTGACTGCTCTGCAATGACCTCGCCTAACCTGATCAACTCCAGGACGGCCAAGAACATGGCGATGACTATCTCCCTAGTCGAGTGCTCGTCAAACAGGGAGAAAAACGAGACCTTGCGATCCCGCATGAGACGGAGCCGCACTTTCTGCACTGCCTGTGCGAGCGTCAGGCCGTCTCTAGAGATCACGGCGTGCTCAGAAACCTCGCCCGCATCGGTAACGCGTGATAGAGCCACGGCTAGAGCTTTGGCCAAATCGGATGCGGTCACTCCGCCCAAAGTAGGAACAAAATCGCTTGATCCGAAAATGACCTCGTCAACATCCCTAGTGAAGATCCGGTCCCAGTATTCTAATCGATCTCGCAGAACTGCCGCAGCCTCCTTCATGCACTTGTACTCGAGCAATCGCTCTACCAGTTCGGATCTCGGATCTTCAGGTTCTTCAGCTTCGGAGTCCGTTCTCGTCCTCGGCAGCAGCATTCGAGCTTTAATCTGCATGAGTGTGGCAGCCATGACCAAAAAGTCTCCGGCCAGCTCAACGTCTATCCATTCACAGCTTTTCAGATAGTCGACGAACTCATCGGCAATTTGGGCAATGGGAATATCGTAGATATCGATCTGGTGTTTCTGAATAAGATGCAAGAGCAGGTCGAACGGGCCAGAAAACACGTTCAACTTGATTTGAAAGTGCTTTTTCATAGCAGCGTTCCGTAGATTCTCAATACCCATCCGAACGAGACCCCAGTCCACCGCACAACCAACGGCCCGATGAAGTTCATCAAAGGAAACACTAGGTACGACAGCCATCCGAGCAGAGCCAGCATCAGCAGAACAAACATTCCGTATTTCTCAAGCTGGGCGTAAAAATACGCCAGCTTGCCGCGAAGCAGACCGTACACGACTCTCGAGCCGTCGAGCGGAGGTATTGGCAAGAGGTTGAATGAAGCGAGAGCCACGTTGACAACTATTGCGCCACTGAGAATTCCCGCTAAGTATGGGTTTTCGCCTTTTGCATAGGAAGCTAGTGCCGACCGGAGCGGAACGGAGCAAGCCAGGGCTAACAAGATGTTAGCCAGGGGACCGGAGATCCCGACTACAATGGTCCCAAGACGCCTGTTGCGAAAGTTTCGGAAATTTATGGGGACAGGTTTTGCCCACCCCACCCCGTATCCTGAAATGAATGTCCAGATCATCATTAAGGTGCCCAGAGGGTCGAGATGAGCTAGGGGATCAAGTGTCAACCGCCCAAGCCTCTTAGCCGTCGGGTCGCCCATTATGTAGGCTGCGTACCCATGTGCAACCTCATGGACCACTAAGGAGAACAACAGGATGGGAAGCATTATTAAGAGGCGGAGCAGTGTATGTCCCAAGTACAGCATCCTCCGATCTAGGCGCGTTGCTAAGCAAGCACAGTTATGATAGCACATAGCTTTTTTTCGAGTCAAACAGGCTTGTCGTGCCCAGCCCTGAGAGGCGCCTGCGTTTGAGCATGTCGACAAAAGCCTCCAGGCGGGTGATCAGCCCGGCCTCTGCAGTATGTTCGTCAACCATAATAGTCATGACAGGAATACCGCGCTCCCGGCTCACCCGGTGGAGAACGCTTTCCGCGACGATCTCGGGCATACAGGTGAAAGGCGCTACCTGAATGACGCCATCATAGCGACTCTCGGCATAGTTGACTGTGTGAGCAACGGTCTCACGGCCGTGTCCTCCTACCGTGTGCGAGAGGTACGGCAACGCCAGTTTTCCTGGATTGATCCCTCCGGCCATATTTAGAAAATCGAGTATCACGTTGAGTTTTAACCAGTGGCTTATGTTCAAAGGCCGGTCAACAATGACCCCTAGCTCGCCTAGCTTTCGCTCGATCGAGTGGTTTGCAAACGGCTCCAGGACAACATATATCTCCCCTACAAGCCCTACCTTTACTACCGGCCTATCGTCATCCACCTTGCACTGCTTAATCTCCTCTACGCCATCTTGATACGCATCTAAAACCTGCTGCTCAGTCTCGGCCAGGTCGATTGAGTTCAATGCTCTGTCGAGAGCGGCCGATACTGACCCCGGTTTTCTCTCAAAAGCTCGAGTTTTGTTTGCGAGCGCCTCCAATTTGTCGATGCAGTTGAGCTTCTTCCAAGCTAGCCGGCAAGCCCGAACTACTTGGCGCGGAGTGACCGGAGGTAAGAAGCTTCTCACAGCCTCGATTATGTGTCGAACCCTTCCCTGGGGTGGATCCACGATAATCATCCGAAAGTCGTAGCCCATATCCTTGAGGATCTCGCGCTGTAGCTCGCCGTAGAAGCCAAACCGGCACGGGCCAACGCCTCCGGCCATCAATATAGTGTCTGCACCTGCCTCAAGCGCTTGGGCCAGATTTCCAAGCGTGATTTTGAGAGGCAAGCAAGCGAACTCAGGTGCATGCTTAACTCCGATCTCCAGCGCGGTCTCGCTGGTGCGGGGAGGCACTACGACATCGCATCCCAGGTTTGCAAAGAGCGATCTTAGGGGTATTGCCAGAGTGCCCATATGTGGGAAAGTCAATCTCAACCACAACACCTCGCCGTCCTTAACAGCATGTCGACAAAAGCCTCTAGCCGGGTGACGATCCCCGCTTCGCCGGTGTGCTCGTCGACTGTCAAGACCAAAATCGGCACTTGGTATTCACGGCGACACCTGCGGACAAACAGGTCGAATATCATCGAGCCGGGTCCACAGCCAAATGCCTGCACAATGATAATGCCGTCCACAGATCGAGTTGCAGCCATCAGGATTCCGGCTTCGTAGAGACGGCTCTCGTGAGTCCAGAATATGGGCCGCCCAATGCGCAGCTCAGCAGGTACTGGCCGTCCCGTCCTGCGGACCGATTCGGCTACGACCGGCTTTGCTCCCATCGTTTCTAGTTTATCAAGAATTCCCATGCCGATACTCTTGTCGTTGATCACGTAAGGATGACCTAACACTCCCACCCGGACCTTGAAACCGCTTCCGCCTGAGATCCGGCCGAGGTCCGGACGGGGCTCCGGCTCGCTGCAGGCCCTCCACGCCGATAGCGCCTTAGCTGGATTGCCGGTGACGGGAGCCGATGCATCAATAACTGCACGAAGCATTGCTCTGCGGGATTTTGACAGGTCTATAACGGGCTCTACGATGCGCACTCTGTCTCCGATGGCCGCTTTGACCATGTCTGGGAGCCCGAGAAACTTTGGGCACATATATGCACCTTTTTCGATGCTGACAATGCGCGGGACAAATAGGTAGTCACAGTCGGAAGCTAATATAGCAGCGTGGCCAAGGTACACTTTCACCGGAAGGCAAGCATCATCTACAGATAAGGACACACCAATGTCGACAATGGTCTTGGTGGTATCAGGAGAAACAACTACATTTGCGCCGAGCCTGCGATAGAAATCTATCCATTTCAGGCAGTCATAGTACGGAAGCGCGCGAGGCACGCCTACGGTTATCATGACACTTCCTCCCGCCGGTCATTGCTGGATGGCCTCCTTGAGAGCAGCAAGGACACGCTTTTCTATTCGAGACACCTGCACTTGCGAGACTCCTATTAACTCAGCAACCTCTGCTTGAGTGCGTTCTTGAAAATACCGCATCAGAAGTATCTTTCGTTCCCTCTCCGGCAACTGCTGAATAGCTTTCTTGAGCGACACACTGTCCACAACAGCGCTCGCGGGATCTTCGACAGACCCGACCGTGTCCTGCACCTCCAGAGAGCTGTCTGATGAACTTAAGGGCTCCTGCAATGACGACATCGGAGCTAAAGCTTCGAGGGCTTGCACCGCCTCTTCAACCGGAATATCTAGATGTGACGCCAGTTCATGCATTGTCGGCTCTCTCGACAACTCCGCGACGAGCTTCTCTCGGGCTGATGCCAACTGCTGGCCCAGTCTCTTCATGGATCGGCCGACTTTCACCAATCCATCGTCGCGGATTAACCGCTTGATTTCTCCTGCGATCACGGGAACGGCATAAGTAGAGAAACGAACCTCGTAGCCGAGATCAAAGTGATCAATTGCTTTTACTAAGCCAACGCAGCCTACTTGAAATAAGTCTTCTAACTCCACACCCGGTCGATGCAACCGCAGGGCCACACTATATACTAGACGCAGATTGTGCTTGACGAGTTTCTCTCTCGCAGCAGGATCGCCGGCCTGAGACCTCCGGATCAAAGCTTTGGTAGTATTCTCATCAAGGGGACTGAGCCTAGGCAGGTTTATCTTGGCCCCGTTGACGTGCATAGATACTCTCCCCTGCTAGTGAAACGTACTAAATCGACGGTGCTGCAAGTCGTCAGCGCTCAGCTTCGCCTTGCTCGGCGTCATGGCGATCAAAGGCTTTGAAAAGTATTACTTTCGTGCCTCGGCCGAGTTTGGAAACAACCTCAAACCGGGTCATGAGTGCCTCCATCAGTGTCATTCCCATGCCCATCCGCTCAGGGTGAGTAGTAAAGGCAGGCTCTCGCGCCTTAGCAACGTCCTCCATCCCCGCTCCTTGGTCTTCCACAATCACCTCAATTCCCTCGTCGTAGAGAGTACACTCGATCGTTACGTATTTAGTTTCATCGTTCGCGTATCCGTGGATAATGGCATTTGAGACTGCCTCGGACACTGCCAGTTTGATGTCTTCAAGCTCGTCGACGGTCAGGTCCTCCCGCTGTGACGCAACACACGCCACAGCTACTCTCGCAAATCCAACGTTTTCGGGCCGAGCCTGGAAAGAAATCCTCACGTGGTTGAGGCTGCGCACCTAAACTCCCCCCTGCAGGTCGGAAACGGCGTCGCCTACCGAGGCATATACCGGGATGATGCGCATTAGCCCAGTCAACTCAAATAGCTTCTTAAGCTGCGGGGTGAGGCTGCAAACAGCAAGCTTCCCTCTCATTTGGCTGACTGTTCGATATCGCCCAAGTATGGCTCCCATTCCGGACGAGTCCATGAAAGTGACGCCGGAAAGATCTAGAATTACCTTTGGCTGTTCATGCAAGCGTTCTAGGGCAGAATCGACGGCTGACTTAAGCTCTCCTGCAGTCTTCAGATCCAACTCACCGCCGACTTTGACTAAGAGGCAGCCGCGATCCTGACTTAACTCTACAGACATCCGATCAACCCCTTCCAGAGCAACGATGCCGGCCGAGGACGAGCCATGCAGTAACTATTACTTCACCATGCAGACATTTCCTTCTGGTAGACGGCTGAGAACTCGAGCAAATGTCGAAAAGCCGGCCTATCGGCCGGCTCATACTAGCATGCTACACCAAGGAGTTCAACGAAATAGTAGACCGAACAGATTGCGCAAAGACCGGAAAAACAGCTTGATCGGACTCCCTCTCAGCACATCTTGGGCTGCAACCAAATCCATCGACGCAAGTACGCGCTCGCCTTTCGTTACCACAAATCTGCCTACCACCTGGCCCTTTGCTACCGGAGCAACCACACGTTCGTCAAAAACCATTTTCGTCTCTACATCTCTCGACTCGCTCTTTGGAAGGACAACAGTGACGTCTGAGCTAGGAGCTACAGAAACGGTCTCATACTCTCCCTTAGAAACTTCCGCCTCGCCGATAATCTGACCGGCTTTCGCAACAGGCACAGCTTGGTAGTTTGCAAAGCCGTAGTCCAGAAGCTTCCTTGTATCGTCGTAGCGTTCATTCGACGAGTCGGCACCCATGACCACAGAAATAAGTCTCAGATTGTCACGCATGGCTGTCGCTGCCAGACAATGCTTTGAATGTTCGATGTACCCGGTCTTGATACCGTCACAGCCGTCGTAGTAGCGAACCAGCCGGTTCGTATTGTTGAGAACGGGATTTCCTCCTCTGACCTGATCAATCCAAGTAGACGTGTACTGAAGGATTTTTGGATGTTTCAAGAGCTCCATTGAGATAAGAGCAATATCCCGAGCAGAGGCCAGGTTCTGAGGTCCACCGTCACTAGGCAACCCGGTCGGATTAACGAAAGTCGTATTTGTCGCTCCTAGCTCTGCAGCACGTTTGTTCATAAGGTCGACAAACGCCTCAGCAGCGCCAGCAACGTGTTCGGCCAGAGCGACTGCAGCATCGTTTGCAGAGGCAATCGCCACCGACTTCAGTAGATCTTCTACACTCATCTCTTCTCCTGCCGCAAGCCAGATCTGGGTGCCGCCCATGCGAGCTGCGTGTTCAGATGTGGCTACGATATCGTCTAATGAGATTTGTCCTCTATCCAGCGCCTCCATGACCAACAGCATGGTCATGATCTTGGTCATACTTGCCGGCGGCCGAGGAGTATCTATGTCCTTCTCAAAGAGAATCTGGCCCGTATGTGCTTCCATCAGTACTGCCGAGGGCGATGAAATGTTCAACGCAGCCGCGGAACAAGTCGGACCGTACACAGCTACGCAGAAGAACGCAAAGACCAAAGCCACCAATCTGGTGGGAATGGTGCGCACTAGCCTTCTAATCGGACAGGTCATTCGCCATCCCCTCCCCGGTTAGCGGAAGCTCCGCCTCATGTAGATAGTTATTCCGGAGCGCCTCCGAATATTCAGAGCGGATCCAATATGAGCTTTGGAGCAGCCACCGGGGTTTCTGAGACGGTGATCGCCTCCTTTAGAATTGCTCCGGCCTCGTTCAAAGAATCCCTTCTGTTCGTAAGCATCGTAGCAACCGGTTCGCCTTTCTCGACTCGATCTCCGATTTTCTTGTGCAAAAGAACGCCGGCAGCGTGGTCGATTTGGTCTTCAGTTTTTCGCCTGCCGGCCCCGAGAATCATACTAGCGTTGCCTATTCTCAGCGCATCGCACCGCTCGATCACTCCGGTGCGGGACGCAACGATATCTTCTTTGTAAGCTGCGGACGGAAGCAAGCTGTAGTCGTCGCATATCCTAGGATCGCCGCCCTGGTTTTCAACAAACTCCCGAAACTTCTCAAGAGCTCTTCCGGAGAACAAAGCGTCCTCGGCCTTGCGGTAACATTCCCTCAGAGAAGCGGCAACACCCGCAATCAGAAGCATGCGTGAAGCCACTTCTAAACTCAAGGTGGTAAAATCTCTGGGCCCGGCTCCCTTCAAAGTGTCGATGGCTTCTTTAACCTCTACAGCATTTCCTACTGCGTTGCCTAAAGGCTGGTCCATCGACGTGATCAAAGCAGTGGTTTTTCGACCTAGAGACCGCCCGATGCCGATCATGACCTTGGCCAACCGACGTGCATCATCCAAATTCTTCATAAATGCGCCGCTCCCGCACTTGACGTCGAGGACGATTCCGTCTGCGCCCGCAGCAAGCTTTTTGCTCATTATGCTACTTGCAATGAGCGGTATGCTCTCCACGGTGCCTGTGACGTCCCGAAGCGAGTAGAGGATTTTGTCTGCAGGAGCTATGTTCTTGCTCTGTCCAATTACTGCGACACCGACTCTGTTTACGCTATCGATAAACTCTCGCGTGTCCATGAGCGTGTTGAACCCGGGGATGGATTCAAGTTTGTCTATTGTACCGCCGGTGTACCCTAACGCCCGGCCTGACATCTTGGCGACAGGGACACCGAGACTGGCCACCAGTGGCGCTACGACCAATGTCGTCTTGTCGCCGACGCCCCCTGTTGAGTGCTTATCGACCTTAAATCCTTCTATAGCACTCAGGTCGACGATCTCGCCGGACTGCATCATCTCAAAAGTCAACGCGGCAGTTTCGGAGTCGGTCAACCCCCGAAAGTAGATAGCCATGCACATAGCAGAGGCTTGGTAATCGGCAACCTCCCCTGTTAACAAACCGCGAACAAAAAATCTGACTTGTTCGGGAGTTAACTCATGTCCATCCCTCTTGCGAATGATCAGGTCAACTGCCCTCATTTGCGGTCTCCCCCATTACTGCTTTGAAGAAACTTGTGCCGTACTTTGTCAAAACTCTTCCGAGCAGCGCTTCGCTGACTGTGGCTGCAATGTCGTAAAAGCCAATTCGTATGCCCAAATCCGCCCTAACATTCGATCCGGGGCTATACGCCATGAGAGGAACATACTCTCGAGAATGGTCGGTGCTCGGAGTAGTAGGGTCATTTCCGTGGTCTGCAGTCACGATGAGAAGGTCGCTTCGGGTCAACTTGTCGAGAACGGGCCTTAGACCGGAATCGAACTCTGATAGAGCTCGTGCATAGCCCTCCGGGTCGTTTCTGTGGCCCCAAAGCATGTCAAAATCAATGCAGTTGGTAAATATCAGGCCCGATCGAATCGACTCTAAGCATGCAACGGTGTCCTTCAAACTTTCCTGAGTATTGTGTGAATGAATAGAGGAACTAACCCCACGGCCGGCAAAGATGTCGCTGATCTTGCCTACGCCCACCGTTGTCATGCCGTGATCTGTCAAGATGTCCAGTATGGTCTCACCGGGCGGTGCGACTGAAAAATCCTTTCTGCGCTCTGTTCGCTTAAACGATCCGGGAGAACCGGTGAATGGTCTGGCAATCACTCGAGCGACCCTGTGCTTCCCTTGCAGAATCCCCCTGGCTATTTCGCACATCTCGTAGAGTTCATTGACAGGAATGATACTTTCATGAGCGGCAATCTGAAAGACACTGTCGGCAGACGTATAGACAATAGGTTTGCCGGTGCGCATGTGTTCTGCGCCGAGTTCTTCGATGATGTCAGTTCCCGACGCAGGCTTGTTGCCTAAGACACCCCTGCCAATTCGCCTTGAAAAACTCTCTATCACCTCAGGAGGGAAACCGTTGGGATATGTCGGAAAAGATTCTTCGAGCTTTATCCCGGCAATCTCGAAGTGACCGGTCGTGGTGTCTTTGCCCGCTGAAACCTCCTGCATGATGCCGCACGAACCGATCGTGTGAGCGTCAGTCCCTATTCCGGCTATTGGAAAACCTGTGAGGTTTGCTGCGCGGCCTAGACCTAGCGATGCCAACACCGGGAGATCAAGTCCACCGGTGAGCTCAGCTACGTGCTGCAAAGTCGCACTGCCCGAATCGCCGTAAAGATGTGCATCCGGTGCAGCTCCAATGCCGACTCCGTCCATCACTATGATAACTACTCGTTGTATCGGCGACATTTAGATCCACCTCGCTGGCTCTAAAACTTGAACTCCTGTATAGTTTAGCTCAGTTTGATTGGCGATTCACTTTCGCCCTCGGGTGAGCTGAAAGATATACTTGCTTGAGGCGCGACTTATCCAGGTGAGTATAGATCTGGGTAGTGGAGATGTCTGCGTGGCCAAGCATCTCCTGTACAGACCTGAGATCCGCACCGTGTGCGAGAAGATGAGTGGCAAAGGAATGGCGCAGCGTGTGTGGAGTAACCTTACGGGTTATGCCGGCTGCTCGCACCCGTGCTTTGACCAGTTTCCAAAGTCCTTGCCTGCTCAGCCCAACCCCGCGAGAATTCACAAAGAGACTTCGAGAGCCTGTACGCGCTACCAAAGAGTTTCTCGGACCGTTTATGTACTGCGTTAGTGCCTCAATAGCCTTGGATCCGATCGGTACTATTCTCTCCTTCGACCCCTTGCCGATACATCGAACATACCCAAGATCAAGGTGGACATCCTCGACCTTGAGTGAAACGACCTCCGACGCGCGAAGACCGGTCGCGTACATGAGTTCTAGAATGGCCTGATCTCGAATGGCAAGCGAGGTGACCTTGGGCGGAAGTGAAAGAAGCCTGTCCATTTCCTCTTCTGTCAGCACGCTAGGAAGCCTGCGCTCGACTCGAGGGGATTCGATGTTGATTGTCGGATCTGTTCGGATGCGTTTGGTCAGCATGAGGAACCGGTAAAAGCCCCTGACCGCAGAAACAGCGCGATTAATGCTCCTAGGGGAAACCCCTTCCTTTCGCAGAGAAGAAACAAATGAAACTAGGGTGCCCTGGTCGACCTCAAGCAGTCCAACTCCGGTCTTATCCTCGACAAACCGTTGGAGCTTGCGAAGATCACGCCGGTAGGCTGCAATAGTGTTGGCAGACAAGCCTTTCTCTACAGCTAGGTACTCAAGATAACTTATGACCAGTTTGTCCGTGTCCACGCGAGTCGCCTCCCGTTTACAAATCCGGTATTCGCCTCGCCCGTGGACCTTACCTGCATCTAGAGCACTAAAGGTGCGATTGTGCGAACCAGTAACGGGGAGATATAAGCCTCAACAAGCCCGGCGACGATCAGCACAACCGCGCAGAGCAGGCAGATGACTGAGAAGCTCACTAGCCTTCTGCCCACGACCGCAGCATCCTTGGCAAAAAGCGACTTAGCGCTGTCCCACGCGTGCAAGAGACCGGCAGCTGAGGACACAGCCAGTCCGACACTCAGAAAGATGTTGTGAGGAATCACCGACGCCAATCCTAGCAGCAGGCCTCCAAGTGACCATTCGGAAATGAGCACAGCCATTGTGAATCCTACTGCGAACCCTTGAAGGAACATGATCACCAGGATTGCAGGTGCGCCTATTACTGTTGCAGCGAGAACCCAAATGATTCCAAGCTTCTGAAGATTTGTGATAATCGCAGCTTGAGGGGATATCTCTGCACCCGGGGTCGCGTCAACAAGTGACTGGCTGAACTTACCCAAAAACTCGACTAGCCGGGCTTTCTCAGTTGGATCAAGCGTCTGCGCGCCTACGCTTCCAAAAATGACTCCCATCACCAGCATTATTGCCACCATCAGTGCAGGAATGGCATAATCCCTTAGCCTCAATCCTGAACTTTTAGCACGTCTTTTTTGTGCAGACACCGTTCATTCCTCCAGCTCGTGCAGCTGTCCGTTTCAGAGCCGGCATTGCTTGTCTATACACCATATGCTCCCACTGCAGCAAGTATGACTTGTCGATGAGTTAGTTAAGACGACCCCAGCAGTTCCCCAGCTCGGGCACTCCGTTCAAGTCACGTCTAGCCAATCGACCTGCTAGCCAACCGCTTGCACTGGCTAGTGCGAAATACGAGTACTCCTGAGATAGCGGTCGTCCCATAGTTGACAACCGGATTTCAGTGCGTTCAAGCAGCTTTAAGCCTGGATCCGAGTAAGCAGAGACTAGCCGGTGTTGATTAGAGACTTGAAGTGCGCTGAGGAAGTCTGCCAGTGCGCTGCTGAGATTGGCCAGCTCTGCCGGCGCTGGAATGAACGTTGGGCAATAGGTGCAGAAGCGCAATACCGATACAAAATGATGGCTGATTCCCAGGTGACGTTCTCTGAAATCCGCCTCCGACACTCGAGGAGTCAAAATTGGAGTACCTCCCAGCCGAAAGGCTGCATTAGCTGCCTCGCCTTGCTCCATTCCCGTGTGACCAAGAGGAGTCCCCGTTCCGACAATGCCCGGTCCCTTGGCCACCACTGCGACGTCTGCACCTCCGATGTGCTTTGCGCAGATCAACCCAGAAAACACGTTGACAGCCTCAAACTCGCCGCCAAATGCATGTCCGACCGTGACCGTAGATTGAAGCCAACCGTCGGCCTTCAGTCGCCGTACCGTTTCGCTGAAAGCCAGAGGGAGAGCTCCCCCGTCGGTCATGACGTAGCAGACGGAAAGCGAAGGGTCATATGCTTTAACACCCGCAACTATAGCGGGCAAGGCACTATGCAGCTCAGCACAAACTACGGGCATCCCGTCCAGTGAGATGTCTGCATCCTCAAATCTTTCGTGATGTGGGCTGGCTTCTTCCTCGGCGGACAAAACGCTTATTTGAAATGGAGTGTATCGCAGTTTGACGATATGGCCGTCACTGCTGCATCGGGGCAAGGGTTTAGATAAATTGACAACTACGAATCCGTACCCGCCGGTTCCTAGATTGAGCTCAATACCAAGTGTGTTGACTATGACCAAATCCCCCGGCGTGCAATCAGGCACAACACACCTGTAAGCCAACGCCTTGATCGAATCGATCTCTCTGTCTGAATTGACTAGTGGGGGCGTCAAACTGACGGTGATAACTTCGACGTCACCATCCGTCTCGTCAACTGACGTTACCGCCCCTCGTCTGAGGCAAATGCGAGCCACTTTCTCACCTCGAGCTATAGCATTCCCCGGCATGCAATGTTCAAACAAGGCAGCGCTGCATGTCGGCCAGCATACCTTGAAGTGCGCTATGCGTTTTAAGAAGTGACTCCACCGTAGACCGGCTGCAGAGCAACTCGCATGCCCAGTCGAGTACTATGTGAAGGGAGACTAAGGCAAACAACCGGTCCCTCGCGGGCCTAGGAAGCCTAGATGATGCAACATAGCTTGCAATAAGGTTCTCAATCGCCTCTTTGCGGGACTTTATACTTACACCCTGAATTGTGACAATTCTAGCGATTGCTTGCGCTAAGTCGACAAGGGGGTCTTCCCAAGGGGTGCGCTCAAAGTCGATAAGGTAAGCGCCTTCCGGGGCAATGATGATGTTGGAAGCAGCGATGTCGCCGTGGGTCGGGACGAGCACAGTCGGTGGCTCAAGCGACTCTCTCCACGAGACGCTCTTGTCCATAATCTCATCGATTAGTCCCACATTCGCTCTGATGCCAACCAGTGAACGCACAGCTTTGAGCGCAATGACGGGATCAACAGAACCAAAAGGCTGATAGCTGCGATTTGGTACCTGCAGTAACCCATCTTGAATCAGTAACTTAACTGTTCTGTGGTAGCTGCCGAGAAGTTCTCCAACAAGATTCGGAGAGTGCGCCAAAGATCTGAGAGGAACTCCGTCAACAAACGTGTGAACCTCCCAAATCAATCCATTCTCAACAACCCATGTTCTGCCGTCCGGCCCAGGAACCAGAGAATACGTGCTGAAATGCCTGTCGTTCAATAGCCCTACGAGCTTATGGGTGAATTTCAGGTCTGATGCCTCGATGGAGGGCGCAGCAACGCACTTCAGGATATACCTGCGGTCGCAAACGGCGACCAGAAAGACGTGTCTGCGCCCGGGCAACGGCACGAGTTCTGAGATCTGTTTTGTCCTGAAGTGTTGCCGAACGATCTTTTTTGCTACAGACGTTATGTCCAAGCCGCCCATCCTCAGCGCTCAATCTCGCTCAAGGTAAGTGTCACGGTTCCGGTGAAGGATTCGCCCTTCTCCAACAACTTCAACCCCGTGCGCTCATGAGGCATGTCTAGGTTCGGCGCGTTAGTCACGCAGCTATACGGTTCGAAGCATATGAACGGTGCACTAGGCGAAGCGCCGGTCCAAACGACCCAGAACGGATAAGACTCGTCGGCGGTGACGGTGAGACGTAAACCGGAGCCACGGTCCTCCAACACTGCGCAGCTGTCACGAACCTGGCCGTACAGGTTATCCAGTTTCAAAGATGACACAGGTCTAAATTCCCTAAGGTCAAAGTCTTCAGGTGGTTCGTACGTTTTACCGGTCGGGAAACACCTCTCTAACTCCCAGAACTCATCTGCCTTCAATCTGGCGAAGCAACGATCCTTGCTGCTATTATTAGTCATCGGCGTGCTGAAGTACGGGTGGAAACCAATGCCGAAGGGCAGGGCAACGCTGCTGAGATTTTCACACTGGGTTTCAATGGTCATCTTTCCGTCCTTGAGTACAAACCTCATAGTGAGCACAAAACGCTGTGGATAGGTTTCTCGAACTCGAGGTTGGTTGGCAGAATCCATTAGGGTCTCAAGAACGGCGCCACTTTCGTCGCTGGCAGTATGTTCTACAACCTGCCACTCAACGTCATGTACCAGCCCATGAATGTGATAATCTTCTCGATTGACCGGAAATTCATAAAGGATTCCATTGACGGTAAACTTAGCTCCGGCTATTCTGTTCGGAGGCATCAACACGGGGTAGCCGTAGCCGGTCGGAGATTTGACCAGCTCCTCAAGAGAACTCGGCTCGTGCAAGATCTTCGCGCCGTGCTTGGTGGACCGCAGTGCGATCATGTTACTACCGACCGACGGGACAATTACCGCTTCGATGCCGGCTTCAGTATCGATCAGTTCGCACGTCGAGACCAAATCGAACGTGCCCTTCCTCGCTAGATACCTGCCCATGCACAATCACTCCTCATACTTGTAATTAGTAACTCTGGCAACTTCTGCGCGGTACGCACTGAGTAGGCGCCGAGTAATCGGCCCAGGAAATCCATCTCCTATTCGAACCGAGTCCACTCTGCACACGGGAAGGACTTCAGCTGTGGTACTGGTGATAAACACTTCATCTGCGCCATATACCTCGGCTTTTTGTAGAAACGCCAATTTCACCGGAATTGACAGTTCTTTGGCCAGTCTCAGTACAAGACCGCGCGAGGTACCTGAAAGAATGAATTCACCTTCAGGCGCAGTGGTTATGCACCTGTTTTTAACTACAAACAGATTTCCACTGCCCGATTCGACCACCCCTACCCCCTCGCGCTCCATCAGAACATCTTCCGCACCCCTGGCAGCGGCGTTCATCTTTTGAACGACGCTAGCCACCAAGCTGGTGGTCTTGATATCACAACGCAACCACCTGATATCTTTGAGCACTGCAACCGCTATACCCTCCGAGTACAGGCGTTTGTCGGCTATGGGCATATCCTCACAGTAAATAACGAAGGTTGGGACGAGTCCCGGCGGCGGCATATACGACCGGTCCGCAACCCCCCGACTAATCTGAATATAAAGCACAGACGGCGCGGTGCCGTGCTCTCTCGCGACTTGTGTGCACAGATCGCGTATCTCGTCGATAGGGTTCGGCAGCGGGATTTTTAGTTCCCCGAGACTGCGCTCAAGCCGTTCAAGATGTTCATCGAGTAGAAATGGGACTCCATTGTAACAGCGGATCACCTCGTAGACTGAATCTCCAAATTGAAACCCTCTGTCAAATATGGAGACGCGTGCAGCGTCCTCGCTTACCTTCTTGCCGTTCAGGTAAACAGTCTTGTTCGACATGCTAAGCACCTTCGGTTCTGATCGTTGATTTTAGAAGATCGTTTGCGGATACGGATCATCCTTAATCTATTCTCCCAAGAAACTTTAGATCCTTCTCCGGCGATGCGGTGTTTGAAGCCAAAAAAGGCTCCCGCCCACTGCGTGCGGGAGCTTATTGAACAGGCAGGCACGATCGACTAGCTACGTTTTTTCATTTTATCTCGTCGATGTTTCTCCCTAGAGTTTATTGACTTCATATTAAATAATAATTCTTTTCGATGATGCAATACGAATTAATCAGGTCTTGAGCGCGCGTCCTTGGAGAGAATCCTTCCGGGCAGGACATTTGAGTCCAGTGGAGAATCTACGAGCGACTGACAATACGGGAAGGAGCACGGGACTTGCGACTCTTGTGGCAGATATACACTAGCTTTTTCAGAATCGGGCTGTTCACGATAGGCGGCGGCTATGCAATGCTGCCGATGTTCCAGAAGGAGATCATCGATAAGCGAGGGTGGATCGCTCAGGATCGTCTGCTTGACATATACGCGGCCTCTCAATCGTTGCCCGGAGCAATAGCTTTCAACGCATCAACCTTTATTGGAACAATTGTGGCAGGAGTGCCCGGTGCAATAGCTGCGTCGCTTGGGATTGCAACGCCTTCGATCACCATAATCATGCTTATTGCGGAGTTTGTGTCTAAGGTAATGGACATTCCGGTTGTAGAGTATGCGCTGAGAGGCATGTCTGCTGCGGTCGTTGCACTGATTATCCATGCTGCCATGCGGATTGGAATCAGAAGCACTCGCACTCCGATCGCGCTCGCTCTTGCCTTGATCTCACTTGTGCTGGTGGCTTTTGTGCGAGTCAATTCTGTGCGAATCATCGTCACCGCAATTCTCTGCGGTGTGGCGTATGCTTGGTGGACATACAAGCGTGATAAACTCGCGTAAGAGGATGATCTCGTGATGCTGATCTCTGCGATGTTGGTTTTTATAAAGGTCGGCGCTCTGACAGTTGGCGGCGGCCTGGCAATGATACCGTTGCTTCAAGACGAAATAGTCTCCAGAGGTTGGATATCGCTTACAGAGTTTACGCACATGATCTCGATCGCGGAGATGACGCCCGGACCGATAATTGTCAACCTGGCGACTTTTGTAGGCTATAGGCTTGGTGGAGCCCTGGGAGCGATAGCGTGCACTTTTGCAGTGATGCTTCCGTCATTCGCCATTGTGACGCTCCTCTCTTCCCTCTTATTCGCTCACAAAGACAATCCCTACGTGTCGCGCGTGTTTTCGATAGTGCGGCCGGTAGTAGTTGGGCTTATTGGCGGGGCAGGGATCAACCTCGGCAGTCAGATTCTGCGGGCCGAAAACGGCTATGGCCTTCAATTCGCCGGGATTGACTTAGTCGCTGCATTCATATTCGCCAGCACTCTGCTGTTACTCTGGAAGACTGACAGCCACCCGGTACAGGCCCTGATGATTGGTGCAGCGTTGGGATTACTCCTGTTCGGCATCACGGGCGGGTGATCTCGTGTTCGCAAGGAATAAAAGGAAAATCGCGATCATCCAACACATACTGGCAGCCGCCGATCCACTCGCATCCCTGTTGGACGCAGTAGCCAACCGGACTGTGACCGCTCTCCCGAGAGGTATTGACCCGCGGGCGGTCCAGAACACTATGGTTCGGTGCGTGCCTCTGAGTCCTGCCGCCCGTGCCTGCCTGGAGCGGATACTGGTTGCTTCAGACGTACGTTGTCACCTTGAGGCACTTCATCGATTGCAGGTGCTGGAGGTGATCTTTCCGGAAGTTACGGCTTGCATCGGGGTACCTCACGGCGGCTGTGGAATAAATGACGTGTTCGAGCACCTTCTAGAAACCTGCCGGTCCATCATGCCAAACCTGCGAATGCGCCTTGCAGGACTTCTGCATGACATTGGGAAACCCGACACGGTTTCCTTCAAGAACGGGAGATTGACCTTTCACGGGCACCAGTCAGTGGGCCGGGATAAAGCCTTCGCCCTGCTAACGAGGTTGGGATTTCAAGACGATCTCGTCTTGAGCGTAACTGAGCTGATCAGGTATCACATGTTTCCATATTCAGAACACGATGGCTCCAGTCCAATCCTCCGCCTTGTCGCTAAACTCGGCCAAAGTACAGTGTTAGATCTACTAGAACTGAGAAGGGCAGACGTAGTCGCCAGCGGTGGCGATTGCGCCCGTGCCCTCCCGGTTCTCATGGCATTAGCTGAGGAACTCAAGCAACTCCGGGGTAGCTAACGCGACTGCTTCTGGCCGTAGTAGGCGTTCTTGCCATGTTTGCGAAGGTAGTGTCGGTCAAGAAGGTCCTGAGGAATCGGGCCGGCATTCGGATTCAGGGCCACTGTTCCAAAAGCCATTTTCGCCACTTCCTCCAGGACTATGCTGTTGGCCACTGCAGATTCAGGTGAATCTCCCCAAGTGAATGGTCCGTGGCCCCTCACCAAAACAGCAGGGATCGAGTCTTCATCTAATCCGGATAGCGCCTGCACAATGGCTAGTCCGGTCTCGTGTTCGTAGGAGCCGGATGTTTCCTTAAAAGTCAGAAAACGCGTGCACGGAATTTCGCCGTAGAAGTGATCTGCATGCGTGGTTCCAAAGCATGGAATCGGTCGGCCGGCCTGTGCCCACATGGTTGCGAATGTGGAGTGAGTATGCGCTACGCCCCCGATGTTTGGGAAAGCCTTGTACAGAACGATATGGGTAGGAGTGTCCGACGACGGCCTGTAGTGGCCTTCGACGACGTTCCCGTTTAGGTCAACAACGACCATGTCGTCTGCAGTCATGGTTTCATAGTCGACCCCGCTGGGCTTTATCACAACAAGCCCGCTCTGCCGGTCTATTCCACTGACGTTGCCCCAAGTCAGTATCACTAGTCCGCTCTTGTACAACTGCAGATTTGCCCGAAAGACAGACTCCTTAAGAGACTCAAGCACGTTGATGCACCTCGCAACTCAAGCTAAACTGCGTTGCCTCGTACTTCTGCAGGAGTTGCGTTTGTCCTTCTCGCATTATTAATGACGCGTCGGGCGTACTCCAGGATGTAGCGTCTTGCCTTAGCTTGAATCACCTTTTCGTCAAAGAGAAACGGCTTGGAGTTCATCTCGATCAACCACGTTCGACCGGAGGTATCGACCCCTATGTCGAAAGATGCTTCTGCAAGGTGTAGTCCCAGAGAGCGTTCAACATGTTGTGCAACAGTGCAGCAGAGCTTCTGTATTCTAGCGGCCAGATCTCTGCAGCGCTCAGGGTCCTTGCCGACCGCGCATTCGATACCCTGCTGAAATGAGAGCCTTTTGCCGCCGCGGGGCACGTGGGTCGTGATTTGTTTAGTCCCCGCAACTCTTGTTCCCACTCCGGTCACCCTCCACCTGCCGTCTCCCCTCTTTTGCACGAGTACCCTGAAATCGAGCGGTCGACCTTTATATTTGACCAGGTTCAGTCCTTGTTGGGCCAGATAGCGCTTGCGCTCAATGTAGCCGGCTACTATGCCATCCATTTGGCGCTTCGACAACGTCGTTTCTAGGACCTTGCGTCCGACATTTCTCTTCCACAGGACCCGTTTCCCGGCAAGCGTAACTACGCTAATTCCGTTGCCGAGTGTGCCGTCACTCCGCTTTAAGTACACCACTTTGTACTTTCCCAGCATTGAGGTAAAGTCTTGCAGCTTTCTCAGCCGTCGGGTGTCCGGAACGTGTGCAGCTACAGGGGGGAGGTTTCTGGCAACCTGGTAAACCTCAAGTTTGTTGAGGTACCTAGTGTTAAAAAGAGGGATCCCAAGCCGTTGCACCGTGGTTAAGACTGAGGCGACTCTTTCATCCGCCTCATGCGTTCGAGTGGGAACGCGGTTGTATATCGCGTCAGGGTATCTAAAGTACTTGCAGATCCACTTGCGTTGCTTTGCCGAGTATGTCATGCCCCTGATGCGATCCGAGCTGAGATCCACATCTTCTGCAAAAAAGACAACGACCCTCAGGCCGAGTTTTCTAGCGTCGTTGCAGAGTCCCAGAAACCGCCGAGTCTGACTGCCGAAGGGCCTACGTTTGGGTAGATCAGGTCTAAACCGACAGGTAACAATCCCCAGCAGAGGTCGCGCCTGAGACCGTGATTTCACCTTGACCATAGCCATTTCAGATGCCTCCTGATGCCTAACGGTCGCCAAGTCGGCCCTTAATATGCAGATAAATGGCGAATTCCATCGGCCTTCGAACCGAAGCCTGGTGGACTCTTTCACTAGTAGAAGGCTTTGTCACATCGATGTGCGGTTTGCTATTGACCTCTATTAACCACAGGTTCAAAGAACGATCGATTCCGATGTCTATACCCAACTCGCCTACAGGGGATCCGGCCAAACTTTCAATTGCTCGAGCAACCGCGGCCCCTGCCTCGCGAACCGCATCCAAGACATGCTCGGCCTTCTTAGGGATCACCTGCTCTAACAGCCGGTCAAGCGGTACACCGGACCCACCGCGACTAATATTGGAGGTGAACTCACCTCGCCTGGCTACCCGTGCAAACATTTTTGTTCTGCACCACTTGCCCGTAGCATTTCGTTGCATAAGAAGTCTAACATCAAACGGCATCCCGTTGACTGTGAGCAGGTTTAAGTCAGGTTGAATCAAGTAGCGCCGGTTTGCTACGAGCTGTTCAATAAGGCCGTATATCGCGTCAACGTGCGGTGCGTGTTCTTTAACAGGGCGCTTGCGGGGGTTCCTATATCGACACACTACGCCCCTGGAGGTCTGCTGCACGACGATGATTCCCTCGCCCAGGCTTCCGCTCGTCGGTTTGAGGTAGACAGATTTATACTTCCTGAGCCATCTCTTTAACATCGGGAGGCCGCGAAACACGGCGGTGGTCGGAACCAGGTGCCTTACTTCCGGATGCATAGAGAGTTGTTTATAGACAGACCACTTGTCCATAAACCCCTCGTTGAATAGACACATGGACTCCTGCCGCAGGGCGTATTCGATCAGCTGCCGAGCCAGCGGCGAGCGTTCATGCGTTCTTGCAGGTATGCGATTAAAGATAACATTCGGAAGTGGGAATTCTCTAGAATACCATCGCCCGTTCCTTTTTGGCTCAGGTACTCTTCCTACCAGGCGACCTTTAGACAAATCTACTGCGTCGTATGAAAACACATAGGTCACAAGTCCTTTACGCCTTCCGGCTAGGCAGAGTTCTCTGAAGTACTCAGTATCCCTCCCGTAGCAGCGGTTTGAACTGGCCCGGAACCTTGTAGGAGCAGTCATAATCCCGACGTACGGGCCAATTCTAAGCTGTCTGCGCCTAGCTAGAACCCTTACCACGTCGCCCGTTTGAAGTCCGAATCTGGCAGCACTACCGGAATCCATCGCGAGCGAATTAGGACTCGCGCTGTCACAGTGATCAACCGTCATAATCAGGGACGATGTGCCGGCAAATACGCGCACTCGGTCAACAGTCAATTTCAGGGCAGAAGCTGCTGCTTTCCCCAGTATAAGACGTCTCGATCCAAGAGACGGGTGTATCTCAATAACTACTCTGTACACCCAATAGGGCAACGGTTCTACCCCCCCCCCCGGTCTCGTTGCTTCAGTGAATGGACTCCAGGTATCGTGCATATTCCAGCGGACGCGCGACGCTCTTTTCAATCGCGTCACGCATTCCGAGGTTTCGAAAGACGTTCCTGCCGGGCCTGGGGTTTGCCTCGATCAGCCAAATCGAACCATCGACTGAGACGATGAAGTCCAGCCCAAGTTCTCCTAGCAGGGGGCACCGCTTCTCCAATGCACGAGCAACTGCCATGGAGGCCTCGCACAGCTTGTGCTCCACGAGGTCAGGATCAATCTCTGTAGTTGCCTTTACTCCATGGCAGAGTTCGGCAAGCGCCAAAGTGCGGCCACCGCGATGAAGGTTGCATACGCTGCTGGAGTCGTGAGCGACTCTAGCTGCGAGTCCGGTGACGCTCCATTCGCCCTGTCCATCTTTCTGAACGAGAGCCCGGACGTCTGCACTAGAGCCTAGCCATTTCAGGGGCTGCACCGTCTTCTGCACCAAATAGGTCCTAGAGCCCATTGTGGACTTGAGCAGGCTACCTAGGCCGTTCCAATCTAGATCGGTACATACTATGAGGTCTGAATTGTTGGTGAAACCGGAGACTGTGAACCGCCCTCTGTGCTTCTGGATTCTTAGCACACCCGTTCCCTGTGTTCCGACCGATGGCTTGACGAACACATCACCCCACTTTCTAAGAAATCTATGCACTGTGCCTAGGTTAGTCACCTTTTCAGTTAGAGGAAGCAAGTGTCTCACACCGGGAACTGACGCTAAGTACTTGTAGACGGCAAGTTTGCTCCCTATTGCCGGATTGAACACCTTAACGCCTAGAGACCTCAGCCGCTGCAGCAATGACTTCGCGGCCAGCTTCTCTGATCGTTTGGTGAAAATCGCTCTGTCGTACACCACTTTTGGCAGCCGTACGTACGAAGCCGACCAGGCGCGCTCCGGCCAACGGACCCTCAGCCTTCCCCGGTCGACGTCCGGCTGTGGGATTGAAAACGCGTACAGATTGATCCTCATTTCCCTAGCAGCAACAGCTAGACGCTCCAAATACGTGTTTTGTTCTCCATATGGCGGTTTATCTCTGTGCTCGTCGACAAACACCCCCAGCTCCATGACACCCGGAATACTGGGCGACTCACCGCCCTGCATAGAACCACCTCTGTGGCGTCGGACGCTTTGTGGATGATTAGCAGACGCACAATACCACTATATTTGGTTCAACGCAGCGAAGAAACCCGGGATGGCCGGACCTGCAAAGTTTGAACGTCATTTCATATGGCTCATTCGCATCAGTTGGCATCCATAGTCCGGAGCTGTTCGTCATCTATTTCAATCTCATCATCCTCATATTCCTCGTCGATTTCATCGTCCATCGCTTCGTCCTTGTCATAGAACTCGTCTGATCTGCACTGGCCAGGATAAGTTTTCACGCAGAGGGCAGATTCGCCGATAATCTCCGCATGCCACGTTCTCGAACACGTGACCACTATGTCACTGCCCCGTATCTCCGAGTCAATGACTTTTGGCCCGTAAGCGCTGCAAACCCTTACTTCGCAGACGCTGTCTTTAGTTGCCTCGTTTCGCTTTAAAGGAACTTCGTCCTCGTACTCTACAGGGACTGCTAAGAGCGCGGTGTCTCGACCTTCATTGTAGGCGTACCAAATGTTCATTTCATAGGTCCCTTTCACGACAACTCGGTTGTCAGCGTACTCAGCCTTGAACTGGTGGTCCGTGATCTCGGTTCCGAGAATTCTTGTGGGCTGGTGATTCGGATGAAACGACCTGCTTTCGGTTATGTTCTCATAACCCTCTCCGCAGACCGTCTTTACGAAAATCTCACGGAATTCGTAAATCTGGGTCACAGCGAGCCACTCTCCTTCGCTTTCGAGTTACCCGGTCTTCTAAACCAATGCTACTTCACTATATGGGATATCCGACTAATGTGTGAAAGAGGAACGGGACCGAAGTACTGGAGGTTAAACCGCAGAGTAGCAGGCGAAGAAACTCATCCCGTGAACTCCTGGAATTGTCTGGAGGATGACAAGCCACTAAAGAGAAGTTCCAGCCGAAACAAGCCGGCCTGCTGTCGTTCGCTTGCAGACTTCACTCTTGCGTCAACCAGAAGTCCACCAGAGCTTTATAAGCACTCAGCCATATAGAAAGGAGTAGTCGCAGTATGAATCGCACTAGGATTCGAAGACGGCTGGGAGCGCCTGCCATATTGCTTGCCCTGTTACTCGCATTGACGGCGGTGAGCTACGGGCAAGCTCAATCGTCGCCTAATGGAGTCACTACCAGTTTTGAGTACGACTCTGACGGCTGGCAAGTAACAGTAAACTTCTTCGGGAAAATCTACAAGGTCAGTTCGGATGATCTACAACCGATAGAGGATCCCGGTAATGAACCGGGCGAGGACCCGGAAGAACAACCGCCGGACACCTACGTAACGGTCAAGACCGGACGGCTAATGCCCGGAACAGCCTATGAAACCACTTACTACGTCATTGAAAGCAACAAACCGGGACCGACAGTGTTCATAACTGGCGGGGTTCACGGAAATGAACCCGCCGGTTATCTTGCTGCAGAGCAGATTGCCAACTATAGGGTGAGCAGCGGCACGCTGATCGTATTGCCAAGGGCAAATGTCCCGGCAGTAGAGCAAAATCAACGGTATGCCACCGGAGATCCGGATCTGAACAGGTCGTTCCCACAGGCGGCAAATGAAACAGCTGATACTGAGCTTGCAGCAGCAATTTGGGAATTGCTGCAGTCCTACGATCCTGACTGGGTAATCGACCTGCACGAGGGCGTAGACTACTACAAGGCCGGCACCGGATCTGTAGGCCAGACAGTCATTTATCAACCGACCACAGAGTGTGCAGCGATCGCCAGCAAGATCGTAAATACACTGAATTCGGAAATAACTGAATCAATAAGACAATTTACCTTGCTGCGTTATCCTGTCAAAGGCGGACTCACGAGGTCTGCGGCCGATCTGTTAGGTTCAAATTCAATGGAACTGGAAACGTCTATGAAGCAAACGCTGAACACTCGAATAGAACTGCAGCTGAAAATGGTAGGCATAGTCCTAGACGAACTGGGGATGACTCCGTCTGATTCGATCCCAATCTGGGATGAAGATCAGTACAGGGGTCCGTGGCCGCGCGTTCTGGCAGAAGGTACGCCCTATGAGACGACAATGTACCGCATACAGGGCAATCAGCCGGGACCTGCAGTGCTGGTGGTGGGTGGAATCCGCGGCGCAGAACCGTCCGGTGTAGAAGTGGCTAAAACGTTGCGTGACTACAAGCTTGAGCGCGGCACGCTTTATATACTACCCGAAGCGAACAAGCAAGCAGTGGACGCCGGTATGAAATACCTCGACTCCGGTGACCTCAATAGACAATTTCCGGAGGCTGTAGGTCAGAAGGCTAAGAGCGAACTGGCACAGGCGATATATGACGCGATAGATGATCTGAACATCCAGTACGTGATAGACCTTCACGAAGAATCAGGTTTCAGAGCTGCCAGTGCGCCCGCAGAAGGAAACAGCATAACCGCGCACCCGGCAGCTACTGCGAGCCGCATCGCATCCACTTTGTGCGAATTGCTTAACAGCGAAATTCCGGACGAATCTAAAAAGTTCGTTCCCCTGGTGTCACCGGTCAAGACCGGGTTGGTGAGGTCGACGGCCGACACATTGGGAACCAAGAGCTTCTGCGTAGCAGTGTCCACAGAAGACTCGCTAGAGACCAGGATACACTATGCGAAGTTGTGCGTGGATTACTTCCTCGCATATCTGGGCATGCGCCAGATACCTCCGGAGCAGGTGATGATCGCTGAGGGCACCCCGTTCGCTACACCGATGACCATCATTCGCAGTTTGACGCCCGGGCCGACCTTGATGGTGGTAGGCGGCGTCAGAGGCAACGACCCCTCGGGACCTGCGGCAGCCGACGTGGCAAAAGGGTTCTCAATCAACGCAGGTAAACTGGTTGTACTGCCTCGGGCAAACATTCAGGCCGTGACGGCCGGGGTCGCATACCTTAACGATTCCGGCGATCTGAACAGGCAGTTCCCTACCGGCAGCACCGATTCTCCGAGAACCGAGTTGGCTGCTGCCATATGGGATGCACTGAAACAGTACAGCGTAGATTGGCTTATCGATCTACAGGAGGCTGCCGGCTACAGGGCCACTACCAGCGGCGCACTGGGCAACACGTTGATTACTGTTTCCAACGACACGGTTCTGCAGATGGTCGATTCACTGGTGGCAAAGCTGAACTCGGACATCCCTGCGGACAAAAGGTTCGTAGCGCTGCGCGGGCCGGTTTCAGGTGGCCTAGTCCGGGCCAGCGCCGATGTACTCGGAATCAACTCTATATTCTTCTCAACATCAACCAGTGACCCACTAGAAACCCGGGTTTCTTACAACCTGAGTGCGATATCCCACTTGCTCTCTGCACTGGGAATGACGGCCGAATAGCCTACCGGCCGAGCAGGAGTAAGCGAACTGAAGAGGCCGGAGCGCAGAAATCGCTCCGGCCTCACATTTTGGGCGCGTGAACCTGTCGTACTGCCATCTGCCGAACAACGACATAGGCTAGTGTAGAGTGTCATTGTCGGGACTCTAAGAAGGTGCACCGAAAGTATGGCTATCCTGTTTCTTCATAGTGGCCAGCCCAGCGTTGATCTCCTCAAAAAGGCTGCTGACGAATCGGTAGTATTCTCAATCACCTATACGCCCGACCAATGGGACTGGGTCATCAGATGGGGCAACGTAACCGGGCCGGAAGTTCCCAGCATCGAACTAAATACCGCTTCCGCATTAAAACGCCTGTACTCGCGCACGGATGCGGCAAAGTGTTTTGCGGTAAATCGAGTTCAGTTCCTCCCGCGTTCGTCTCAAATGATTTCTCGCGGAGCTGTTGCTTACAGAATCCACTTAGTTGACATGAATCCCATTTCTGTGAGTTTATACAGGAACGGAAAGTTTCGAACTATATCAGACTGTACTACCCCTAGAATAGACAAAGCTATCAGACTGGCCAGGAAAGCTCTGTACTGCTTAGGCCTACACTTTGGAAGGGTAGATCTCGGCTACACCGAAAAGGGCAAACTCTGCGTACTATCTGTCTCCGCCGCACCTAAGGTGACTAAGCAGCTCGCGGAACGATATATGAGCGCTTTGCTGGTCGCCATCAAGCATAGACTCAGCAGTGAAAGTATAGCTTCCATCAGCGTGGTACTCGGGGCAGATCCAGAATTCATGATGATCTCGCCCTCTACCAAGCGGATTATTTTTGCTTCCGACTTTTTCCCACGAGAAGGGGTAGTCGGGTATGATAACCAAAGCTATTTCCGTGACAGGCGCAACCACCCGATCGCAGAGCTTAGGCCGTCGCCTAGCTCATCGCCTACTCAACTCGTACGCGAGCTGAAGGAGGCACTTGAGAGGGCAGCCGAGAAGACTCAACGCACGAACTGCCTGTGGCTGGCGGGAAGTGCGCCGGTCAAAGGATACTCAATCGGAGGGCATATTCATTTCACCGGGGTGCCGTTGACCTTTGACCTCGTAAAGGCCTTTGACAACTATCTGGCAATTCCCTGTATGCTCATCGAGCACCCGAAAAGAGCCGCGATGCGTCGGCCTAAGTATGGATTCCTGGGCGACGTTAGAACAAAAGCGCACGGCGGCTTTGAATACAGGACGCCATCTAGCTGGCTGGTGTCGCGTCGAATTGCAGAAGCAATTTTGTACCTCGCAAAGCTGGTCGCAGTAGAACACAAAAACCTAAAAGGGGATTTCCTCTGGTCAATCGACGCAGTCGAAGACTTCTACAAAGCAAGAAAACGCCGCTTCAGGCTTATTATCGGGAAACTCTGGTCGGACATCGAACGCACACAGTATTACCAGAAGTGCTGCCAAAAGATCCTCGTGATCAAGAAACTAATTGACAGTAAGCGGATTTGGCGGGAGCAATCAGACATACGGAAAAGCTGGGGCATACACTCATAGTGCCTGGGAAACCAACGAGCAGGCATTCGCTTACTGCCCGAAGTCAACCGAGCGAGCGAGGTAAGCTGCGCACGTCCTTCTCAATATCAATATGCACGAATACACTGCCGACATCGTCAAGTTCCAAGAGCTTCTCCTCAACCTCGTTTCCTAGGTCATGCGCAGTCTTTATATCCATATCTGCCGGGACTTCTATATGGACTTCAACCTGCAGCAAATCGCCCAGGAAATGTGCACGGACCTCATTGACTCCTCGCACACCTTGCACGGACAGAGCAAGGTTCCTGATTCGCTCTAGGAATTCTTTAGAAGGCGACTTTCCAAGCAAATATCCCGAGTTCTCTAATCCAATACTGACTCCAGACGCGAGAATCCAAATGCCGATGGCAAGCCCGGCAATCGCATCCCATCTGCCTCCTATACCGTATCCTATGAGGACCACCGACGAGGCGAGGACGTCATTGCGACTGTCTATTGCAGCAGCCTGCAGTGCAACACTTCCTGTCGTGCGGCCGACCTGCCTGTAAAGAACCCACACAATACTCTTAGCGAAAATGCTTACCATGACGATCACAAGTGCAGTTGGATCGTATACAACCCTTGTGCTGCCAAAAACCCCCGCGAGCGAATCCTTAATGACGGTGAATCCAAGCACTGCGGCTAGCACCGCTATTATCATCCCTGCAAGTGGTTCAGCCCGTCTATGGCCGAATTGGTGACCTTCGTCAGGTTCGGTTCTCTGCACTCGAACCGCTATCATCACCGTGCCATATGAAAACACATCGAGCAGTGAGTTCAGGGAGTCGGAGAGTATGGCAATACTCCCGGTCACTGCCCCCGCATACGTCTTCATGACAAAAAGAAGTACGCTCACGGCCACGCCCATGAGCGTAAGTCTGTTTTTCTCAACCATGTGTCTCCCTTGTAACTCCTTTCATCAGTACCTAACCCGTTTACCTGTGCAAATAAAAACCGTTTGCTCAGCAATGTTGGTAGCATGGTCAGCGACGCGCTCCAGGTACTCGGCAATACTCAAGAGCTTCGGAACCTGACTTATGGTCCGGTCGTTAGGATTAGACATGAGCAGTTCTCGCAGTTCGCTTGCGATGTGCAGACAGAGCTCATCAGCCTCATCGTCCCTCTTGCACACTGCCTCAGCAAGCCCGGCGTCACAAGTGACAAATGCCTTGAGCGAAGAGTTGAGCATTCTGAGTGCAATGTCTGCAAGCATGGGTATATGTATAAGCGGTTTTATATACTCCTCAGCTCTTAGCTCAAGTGTGATCTCTGCTATATTACACGCATAATCTCCAATCCTCTCTAAATCGTTAGCTATCTTGACAAAGGCGATTATCCTTCGAAGATCGCTAGTAAGGCGGCAGTCAAAACCTAATAGCCTAATTGCCCCCTCCTCTACGACTATCTGTTGGTTGTCTATCAGATCGTCAGATCCAATTATCTCTCGAGCTTTCGCAGCGTCATGGTTTTTGAGAGCGTCAACTGCATTTCTTATGGTATGTTCAGCCATTTCGCCCATTTTAAGTAGATCCGCCTGAACATGATCAAATTCCTCCAGGAAGCTTCGCTCCATGCTGTTCCCCAGCCCCTCGTGCATTATTCAATGATTCTCCTAAGGCGAATGGATCGGATCCAAATCACGTGGCAGCTATAGACTGGACAAGTCAATATCTGCCACGCTGTCCACGACTATATCAGGTCTGTACGGGAAGCGATCGAGCATGTCCCTAGTTGTCACACCTGTCAGCACAAGACAAGTCTTGAGGCCCGCCTCCATACCGGCTACTATGTCTGTATCCATTCTATCGCCGACCATAACGGTATTCTCGGAATGGTCCCCAATGGTCTTAAGTGCAATTCTCATCATAAGCGCGTTGGGTTTGCCCACATAGTAAGGCTTAATGCCCAGCGCCCTTTCGATCGGCGCGGTCAGGCTGCCGCATGCCGGAACATTGCCGAATTCGGTAGGACCGACGAGGTCGGGATTGGTGGCAATGAAGCGCGCCCCGCGCTCTATCAATCGCACGGCTTTTACGATCAGCTCAAAGTTGTATGAGGATGTTTCTCCTATCACTACGTAATCAGGGGAATGCTCGGTAATTGAGTACCCGACGTCATAGAGCGCGTTGGTCAGGCCTGCGTCACCAATCACAAAAGCAGAGCCATTCGGCTTTTGGCTTTGGAGGAACAAAGCTGTAGCCATGGCGGAAGTGTAAAAATGATCTTCGGAAACGCTAATCCCTAATTGCTCTAATCTGCGCTTCAAATCTCTGGGAGTATGTCGGGAGTTATTCGTTAAAAAGAGAAACTTGTGCCCACCGCGCTGAAGCCTTTGAACAAACTCAGCTGCTCCGGGTATGAGCTGGTTTCCTCTATATATCACTCCATCCATGTCACATATTATGCTCTTGGGCACTGCTCTTCCCTCCTCACCACGACCACATCACCGCCTGCGACCCTTATGAACTCCTAACTACAATGCCATAAGGCCCGTCTTTCAACACAGCCACTCTAGGTTGCCTACCCAACTCAGACCGCAGCTCGTCTATCAACGCATCTAGGGACGCCTGAGCGATTTCGCCGAGAGTGGAGCCGTCCGGACAGCTGCGGCCACGAAGTCGCAGGTACTCCGCAGCGCTTACACCAGGGATCTGCTCGAAGTCACTCGGACTTATAGCATTAGTTGCATAAACCAAGTGCTCCATGCGGACTCGGCTAAACACTTTTGCCCACATTTGCACTTGCCACTGATCGGGCACAAAAGTCCAGTCCTTGGAGAAGATCAACCGGCGAAAACCTTCCGGACCAAACATTTTGAGCAGGTGCAGCAGAGTTCTATACTGGGGACTGCCTATCGGTCGCGGGTCAGTATGATCTGCAATGAGCAGTAGACGCGGAGAGCTCTGCGACAATGCCGGTAATGCCACCACGGCAGCCTTAGCGGCCTGGTAATGGTTTACTCCGACAAATCCCGCGTGTGTCACCACGAGATCGTACTGCTTCTCGATCGGAATGGCTACAAAGGTCTTCAGTTGCTCAACAGCAGCGTAGTGAGCTTTCTTCAAGTCACCTGCAAACACACCTGCCAACTGCATTTCGCCGTTGAGCGTCACATTGACAATAAAATCCACCCCTGCTGCTTCAGCCACTTCAAGTGCTTCTTCGTGCACAGGATTTCCGTCAAGAACAAGGTCGCGCGCGTTGGGCGAATCTAAAAGAGCCGGTCCATGAAAGACGTACGTGCTAGCTTCGCTGATCAAGCCCGGACAAATGGACTTTCGTCCTCCTGACGCTCCTGCCATAAAGTGGCTTTCGACCAAACCCGTGAGTATCTTCAAATCTGCTGCGAGATAATCCTTGTTTACGTATACCCGACTGCCTCTAGACGTTTCGCACAAGAACTCCAAGTTGTTGCCACGACAGTCGTGATTTACAACGCGTATCCCGTGGTCAAACACGCGCGGATCCAGCATTTCCTTAAGTTCGTCATCCCGAAGGGCTCTATGAGTACCCGTAGCAACGAGCACGAGAATGTTCGAAGCGCCAAACCCGTTGTTCAAGAGAACATCTATAATGGGCCAGAGAATCCCCGAATCTCCTTTATACGGGACTTTCCGCGTGTTGTCAGAAATGACTACGACCGCCGTCGCGTCGGGATTGGATTCAATCTTCCGCCTTGCGAGAGCAGCCAGAGGTTCGGCGCCTATGGGATTGTCTAACGCGGCGAGGATGGCTGAGCGGCAGTCCGCTATAGCGGGCATGCCGGCCATCCCAAGAACGTCGAACCAGTCCTCCACCTTCAGAGATATCTTTGACCTGCCTAAATCAAGGGTAACACTGCCGCCCATAGGTCATCGAAGTCCTTCCAATCAGAGGTAATCACATGGTTTTGATCAGCGAGAAATCGCCGGTCTTTGCAGCTTCCAGAATCGGCGCCATGTACTCGTCAACAAGTGAAGCACTGAGCGGAACCGGCATGTTCTTGAGCTTCATATCTAGCTGAGGATCCTTCGCAGCGGACAAAGCACGCTCGATGTGTTCGTCGCTGAACCCCCTTAGGTCAGAGAGCTTAGTTGGGAATCCAATGCTCCGATAATGTGCGATCATTCCTTCGGCGACTGCAATTCCTAGCTCTCGGCCTGAGAGTCGACTCAGGTCAGTATCGATGAACCCGTTTCTGCGGTAGACCTCGCCGACAGCTCGCAGGCGATCCTCAATAGCCGGAGCAAAGAAGACTGTGTAGTATGGGTTCATAATCGCCACAGCTCTACCATGGCTAGCGATATCTACTAGTGAAAAGCTGGTCAAGTGCGCTCCGTTTGTGCCGCCAACCATGATAGCGTACCCGCCAAGGTCCGTTGCCAGCCCAAGAGCTTCTCTCGCCTCCAGGTTGCCAGGATCCTTAAGTGCCTCGCCCAGATTCTTCACGACGAGTTCGATGCCGCACAGAGCAGCCTCTTCAACCTCACTCACTCTGGATGAAGGGATTCCGTAGTAGACCTCCAGGCAGTGGCCGACCCCATCGAGCGCGCCGTCAATTGTCAGCCCAGCAGGCATCGTGACGGTCACCGAATAGTCAAACACGGAGCGAACCGGCACGATAGCATCGTCAACTATCAGTTTCTTCTGCCCGGCTACCGGGTCTGTGACGTTAGAGTACTTTGTCAAGTGCGCTCCCGAACTGGCTGCAGTCTGCACAGCAATTAGCGGCTTAAGTGTGCGGTTGGTAGCTCGAAGCGCTTTAGTTACTTCTCCGGTCCCAAAGTACGTGTCTATCTCCGGACTGTAAGTCCCAAGCGTCGCCAACACGTTAGCCGCCTTGGCTGCGTCAATGCTGCTCCCACCGCCAATAACGACTATCATGTCTGGATTGTAGTGCAGGATATAAGTTTCGATCCTATACACATCCTCTCTAGGCGCATTCGGACCCGCATTCGGAACGATCCCATCCGGGACCAACGAAATGCCATGCTGAGCCAATGACTCGAGCACTTTATCAACAACAGGTTTCCCTTTGTTAGCAATAACCATCGCCCGAGTGCCGTACTCCGCTGCAAACTTACCGACTTCCTTGATCACGTCCAGCCCGAACGCATATGTATTACCTTTAAACCGGGTCAAATACTCCCGCGCAGTCTGTTTGAGATCCATCCAAATCCAACCTCCCTGATACAGTCCACATTGTATACTGCTCAATCAATTGTATCTGCTTCAACATTGCGCCTGTTCAATCCTGCTCTTAACCGTCAACAGCTTGCGTTCGAGATAGTTTTCTCTGCTCCATCACCAACCTATAGTTGATAACCTATGGGCGATCGCAATAGTTGTACGGTTTTTCACCAGCCGGGCCAGAGCCTCCTGAATCTGTCGCTCGGTCTCGGTATCCATAGACGAGGTTGCTTCGTCAAGCATCAAAATCTTTGGGTCGCATAACACTGCTCTAGCTATAGCTATTCGCTGCCGCTGGCCGCCGGACAGTCGCTGACCTCTTTCGCCTACCAGCGTGTCATATCCGTCCGGAAACCTCATAATGAAGTCGTGAGCGTTCGCAATCTCAGCAGCTCGGATCACGTCATCCAGCGATGCATCCGGTCTGGCGTACCTAATGTTACCAACTATGCTTCCCTGAAACAGAAACGTCTCCTGCAAGATCACTCCGATCTGGGAACGAAGATCCCGTTGAGATATATCGCGAATATCGATACCGTCGATCAGGATTCGTCCCTCATCGACATCATACAACCGCATAACAAGATTGATCAATGTCGACTTTCCGGCACCGGAATGGCCTACCAATCCGATCATCTCGCCCGGCATGATATCCAGGTTGATGCCTTCTAGGACCGGTTCGTATGCGTTGTGTCCGAACGTAACATTCTCAAACGTAGACAACCTGTGAGCTATTGCTAATGTTGTTCTGCCCTTCACCAATCGCTCCAGAGCCTCCTGTATGAGGCGCTCAGTTTCTACGTCAACTGACGACGTGGCTTCGTCCAGGATGAGTATGCCAGGGTCACGCAATATGGCCCGCTCTATCGCTAATCTCTGTTTTTCACCCCCGGAAAGGTCGTGGCCGTGCTTGCCTATGATCGTGTCGTACCGGTCCGGCAGGCGCATTATAAAATCATGTGCGTTTGCCATCTTCGCAGCTTGCACTATCTCAGCCACAGTGGCTCCTGGCTTGGCATACGTTATGTTTTCTGCAACCGAACCTGAGAAAAGAAACACATCCTTCAAAACCACGCCGATCTGGGACCGCAAATCCTCAATCGCCATGTCCTTGATATTTACGCCGTCGATGAGAACTACACCCGCATCTACGTCATACAGGCGGGTCAAGAGTAGATTTTCCTGCTCCGGAGTGGCCGACCAGCCCTACAACCCAAGTATCGACAAATAGACCGTCCGGCGAGAGATCGGCCTTGGCTGCCATAAGCACGCTATCGGGGCAAATACCGTGACTCACGAGCGCTGTTTCTACTTCGCCTACCAGAGGATCAAGCCGGTCCATTAGACCAAATCACCTCGTGAACCCGTGCAGCGGGACAAAAAAACGGGTCGCAGAGTTGAGCAACCCTGCGACCGACAACAATGGTCGCCTGAAGCCGCTTAAAAAGCTCCGTTGAGAATCAGTATTCGGCCGATTCCGGTGTAATCCTTCCGCGAAAGCAGCTCGTCTGATTTCCTACAACAAACAAACAACAAACAAAAGACCCCACCGCGTGGGCGGGATCCGTGTTCACGACAAGCAGTCGCCATCTTGTCTATCGCGTCGCGGCGAGCAGTTCATCTATTGCCGTTGCCAAAGCGTTGCGGCTCTGAAGACCAACTAATCTGCCGATAGGCCTTCCATCCCGTATAAAGTAGAGGGTAGGTATACTCTGAATGCCGAACTGCGCGGCTGTAATCGGGCTTTCGTCTACATTGACCTTTACGACTCTCAGTTTTCCGTCGTACTGCTCGGCGATTTCCTCAAGCACCGGCGCTATCATTCTACAAGGTCCACACCAGGGAGCCCAGAAATCGACCAGCGTCAGACCCTCTGCAGAAAGCACTTTTTCTGAAAAAGTCATATCGTTTGCCAGCTCTACCATCCACTTCACTCTCCTTAATCTATTATCGTCGATTATAGATAAATGAAGTCTAAGGAACAGGGGCTTCCGCCCCTGTTCCAACGGCAGTGTTACGAGGGTTTTAGGATCGACTGGTGTGCGGGCTACTGTCAACTCGGTTTCGGCAGTCTGCGAGTTTCCCCTTTAGCAGGTCCGAAATAACCTCGCAAAGCTGGTTACATCGTTCCCAATTCACCGAATAGCACGTAGCCGGTCCTTCGCTGACCCCGGTGATCAGGCCGGCATCTGCCAGAACCTTTAGGTGATGGGAAACGGTAGACTGAGCGAGCCCGAGCGCATCCACCAGGTCACCGCAGTACTTTCCGGTCCCCGCAATCAGTGACAAGATCCTCAGCCGCACCGGACTACTCAAAGCTCTAAAGGCTTTGGACACACTCTCTTCAACGCCGGTAACTTCTTCAGGCTGCGTCATCGACCCAACCCTCTTAATCGACATGTTTCGATTTAACTATACTACAGTTTGCGAGATGTGTCAACCGGTGGAATGTGGAATTCTGCGTATCACGCCTGGATGGGCTGAATTATCTCTTGCCTGCAGACATCCACCAGCCCTTTGTTTGTTAACCTGATCTCCGGTATAACCGGAAGCGAGAGCACCAGGAATCCCATCAAGGGGTCGTCTCCCTTTATGCCCGACTCCGCCAGACTGCGGTGCAACTGTTCTAGTTCGCCGGCCACTGCGTGCACCGGTCTGGGCGACATCAATCCTGCAACCGACAATTCGATTTTCGAGACTACTTGCCCGCCACGAACAAATGCGACTCCCCCGCCCATGCGCTCAACTTCCTTTACTGCGGCCCACATGTCTTCAGCCTTATAGCCGACCACAATCAGGTTATGTGAATCGTGGGACACCGTAGTTGCCAGCGCACCGTCCTTTAGACCGAGCCCGGACACGAAACCTCGGCCCACACCGCCACCTTTTCCGTGGCGTTCTATGACTGCCGCGGCTGCAACATTGGCTTCGGGCGACACCACTACCCGTCTGTCTCGCACAGGGAGAGTGAATGATCTTCGCTCGGTTACCAACGGCACATCTCCTACGTGAATGGCTGTAACTGCGACCCGGTCGCAGTCGCAATCCACCTCGACGAAGAGAGATTCGGCATCTAGATCTGAAGGCAGCACAACAGTTCCTCGCACTGAATCGGGTACGGGGGACTCTTCAATATCGACAATCAGGCAGCCATCCCTGGCAACTTCGCATCCGCCGACCAACACCAAAGAAGGTTCAAACCTCTCCAAATCCGGAACCAGGCAGATGTCGGCGCGCTTTCCCGGAGCAATTGCGCCTCTATCTCTTAACCCAAATCTAACTGCTGCGTTCCATGTGGCCATTCGGACTGCGTCTACCGGCCTAATGCCGTTTGCAACACAGTGGCTCAACGCGCAATTGAGATGCCCTCGTCTGAGAAGATCCGTCGGCAATGTGTCGTCGGTGCACAGTACAACATTGGAAGGGAATGATGGCAGCCGTCTTAAGGCTTCTGCGAGCATCGAAATGCTTTCCGAATGCGAACTAAACCTTGCCTCTACCACAAGCCCATTTCTTATCTTGTCGAGGATCTCATCAACCGACAGGTTTTCATGGTCAGACTGAGGTCCAGAAGCGACGTAAGCTGCTAGCTCTCGGCCGCGCAGCCCCGGCGCGTGGCCGGAAATCACCGGGCTTATCTGCGCCGCAGCAGCGAGAATCGAAGTCATGCGCGGGTCCCCGTTGATGACTCCGGCAAAATCCATGACTTCACCAAGACCTAGCGACCGTTCAAAACCGAGCATGGCAGCTATCTCTTGAGGTCCGATTGAAGCCCCTGCAGTTTCAAAAGTGGGAACTGACGGTACGCAAGACGGAGCCTGAAGGAAAACCTGCAGCGGAAGATTTTTGCTGTCGTCGTGCATGAATCGAACTCCCTCAACACCCAACACGTTAGCAATTTCATGCGGATCGGCGACAACAGTGGTTGTTCCGGCGGGAACCACTGCGGCACAGAACCACCTCGGGGTAACCATTGAACTCTCGATGTGAACATGTGAGTCTATCAGGCCGGGAATTGCAAACTGTCCTTCGGCATCTATTTGGACGGGAGCCCGCAACATTCCGCGCTCCTCTGCAATTTCCCCTATTTTCCCGTTGGCAATACCTATATCCGCCAGGATGATCTCTCCTGTGAAGACGTTGACTACCCGGGCATTGCGAATAACCATGCTGTACTGTCTACTCATAATGCTCTCAACTAGAGACGTTCCCACGAGCGACTCCTCCGCTTCTCACTTGATCTTTTCGGATCGACGACTAACTTATGGTCTAGCTGCACTACTCAGTCGAGAGATGTCCACTGCACTTTTTCTACCAACACCTCTGCTATCTTGCACATACCCTCAAGATCCTCAGCGGTAAAACGCGCTAACAACGGACTGTCCGCATCGATTACTCCTAAGACCTCACCATTTCGCAACAACGGAACCACAAGTTCAGAACGAGACGCCGCATCACAAGCAATGTGACCGGGAAACTCATGAACGTCAGGGACCAGAATAGGCTGCCGTCTCTGTGCCGCAGTCCCGCAGACTCCTTTGCCGATGGGTATCACCGCACACGCGGGCTTCCCTTGAAAAGGTCCTAGCCACAGCTCATCGCCGCGAGTGAGGTAGAACCCTACCCAATTGACATCGGAAAGTCCGTGAAAAAGACATGCAGCGGCGTTGGAAAGATCGGTCACCCAGTACCCGCGTCCCGTGAGAAGGCTCTTAACCTGCTCAATGAGACGACTGTACACTTCTGACATAGCCACATTCCTCCGGTCGGAACACTTCGACAAAATCATTCGGCAGTCCTGTCGAGTTCTGCAGGATAAGGAATCTGCATACGTAGAATTATACACTAACTAGGGCGTCGACCGTCTGTCCACAACAGGGCAGTTACGGCGGTCCGGTCACGGGAGGCGATTCATCTTGACGGCGTTGGTTTGGTGGGGCATCGCTGCCATAATTGTTTTGTTCCTCATACTGATTTACAACAAATTGATCCGGTTGCGCATGAGAGTAGACAATGCTTGGTCTCAAATAGACGTTCAGCTCAAGCGGCGTCACGACCTGATTCCAAACCTTGTGGAAACTGTGAGGGGCTACGCGATTCACGAAAGGGAACTCCTCGAAAGGGTAACCGAAGCGAGAGCGAACGCGATCAGCGCGCGGGATATAGAGACGCAGTCTGCTGCAGAACGCAAGCTTACAGAAGCATTGCGTTCGGTATTTGCGGTGGTAGAAAACTACCCTGAGCTCAAAGCAAACGAAAACTTCAAGGCGCTTCAAGAGGAGCTGTCAAAGACGGAGGATAAAATCGCATTCTCACGGCAATTCTACAACGACACCGTCATGAAGTACAACCAAGCCATTGCTGTGTTCCCTAGCAACTTAGTGGCTTCGATGTTCGGGTTTAAGGAAAGACGGTTTTTCGAAATCGACGATTCTGAGCGCAGCAACATTACGGTTGACTTTCGAGAGGAGAAAAAGCAATGAGATACCCGCTTCGGCGGACCTTTGGCCTCTTGGCCGGCATTTGGCTGCTGGTCTCGGTTCTGGCGCTCACTCCCCCGGCCGGTGCCAAGAGCTATCATTTTACGCGCGTTGATATAGAGGCGACCATATTGAGCAACGGCGATTTGCGGATCGTGGAAAACAGAACTGCTAGCTTTAGCGGATCGTTCAGCGAGTTATGGTATGAAATAGATACAACCGGGAGCGACGGCATAGCAGAGTTGGCGGTTTACGACTCCGGCAATAAGCTCGTCGAAAGTGCCTCAGAAACCCCCGGCACATACAGAACCGAGCGCAAGGGGAAGACGGTGACTGTGCGCGTGTATTTTGACGTAGTCAACGAGGCTCGTACTTTTACCTTCGAATACACCTTGAAAAACGCGGTGATAGTGCACAGGGATACGGCGGAGCTTTACTGGAAGTTTATCGGCGACGGATGGGACGTTCCGACTGATCAAGTCAGAATAGAAGTGTTCTACCCGACCGGCATATCTCGGGACGACGTAAGGGTGTGGGGTCACGGCCCTCTTCATGGAGAAGTTACTTTAACATCTACCCCATCGATGCTGTTGACAGTTGAACATCTGGAACCGAATCGATTTGTGGAGGGACGAACCACATTTCCTACTTGGACGGTTCCCGGAGCCCGACGGATAACCAACAGGGATGCGCTTGACGACATTCTCGCAGAAGAGGCCGACGCAGCCGAGAAGGCCAACGAGTTGCGCGACCTTATGAGGCGTCAACTGGCATCAGGGAAAACGGTTGATCTAACTTACTATGAAAGACAACTGGAATTAACACGTCAGCCGGGCTGGGTCCGGTGGTTGGTGGCAAACCACTTGGCGATTGGGGTGGCTATCTGTGCGGTAGCTGCTGCTATCTATTTGTCGCTGCATTTCAAGTATGGACGTGAATACAAGCCCGAATTTGAAGGCGATTACTACAGAGAGCTTCCCGCAGATTATAGCCCTGCTGTCCTCGGAGTGCTCTGGCGATTCGGGTCTCCAAACACTGAAGACTTTACTGCCGAGATCATGAATCTCGCCAGGCGCGGGTATTTGAGGATTGTAGAGAAGCGAACCGAGAGAAAACGCGCATTCGGACTGCTCGGGACCCAATTGGATGTAGACTACGTCATCGAAAAGACTCCTAAGCTCGAAGATGAATCGGCTCTTCTCCCCTATGAAAGAGAGCTGGTCAACCTTCTATTCACTCTTGGCTCCAGACAGTCAGTATCGTTCGATGACATCATCGAATATGCCAAGAAGTACTCGCACGTCTTCGCAAAAAGATTCGACGAGTGGAAGGCTGCCGTCTCCGCATACGCGGAGAGATACGACTTCTTCGACAGGAATGTCGGCAAAGGGAGAGCCATCGGTGTATTGGCCGCAGTCTGCGTGATAGCTATAGGGTGTCTTCTGCTGGCCGTAGGAGCACGCTACGGCGCATTCGGAGGCATTTTCTGGCTCTGTTCTGGAGGTTTTCTCCTGGTGATGTCGGCAGTAATGAACCGAAGATCCCGGTCAGGCGCCACCGAGTTTTGCAAATGGAAAGCATTTCGCAGGTTCCTTACTGACTTCTCTTCCCTCGACCGGGCGACAATACCGAGCCTGGCCATCTGGGAGCACTATTTGGTGTACGCGGTCACGCTCGGCGTTGCTAAAGAAGTGATAAAGCAACTGCCGGTTGTCTTCCCGGAGCTCAACGACGATCCTTCTAGGTTCGCGCGCACGTGGCTGGTTATTTCAACTCTGGACTCCACCCCGGCGCGAGCCCTTGACAGCCTCAATAATCTCACGAGTGCGATGAACCAAGTGATGGCACAAGCGATAGCAAAGTCGCCTGCCTCTTCTGGTGCGGGCCGCGGCGGTGGTTTCTCCGCCGGAGGAGGGGTGGGCGGAGGAGGTACCGGAGGGGGAGCCAGGTAACCGGAGCTTTCTCAGCAGAAGTCATTTCCCTTTTCGTAGAAGGGCGACATAGAACCCTTCCATAAGCTCTGATGGGAACACACGGCGAGTGTGTCCGAGCTCAGGTGGCAGTCGCCTGCCATCGACCTCTTCGAGGGCAGGCGACCACCCTTGCACCTCGAGATGAATTGGAAGCACTGCAAACTCTCTGTTTCTGCGCAGGAATTCCTCGATCATGAGCTCATTTTCATATGGGTTGAGGGTACATGTCGAATACACCATAGTCCCGCCGGGCTTTAATGCTCTTGCCGCCGCGTCGAGAAGTCTCCGCTGGCTTATCATGCTGCGCTTACATGCCTGTTTACTCCATGGACGGTAGGTGTCAGGCTGGCCGGCCATGAACAAGCCTTCCCCGCTGCACGGCGCGTCAACCAACACCCGGTCAAAACTCTCCGGCAGCTCATCCGCAACTGCGACCCCGTCTCGGATGCGCACCTCTGCAATTCTCACTCCTTGCCGGTCCAAGTTGAACATCAGCCGTTCGGCGCGAACCCTATCTATCTCAGCTGCAACGATTTTCCCTTTGTTCTGCATGAGGGCTGCAATCTGGGTTGTCTTACTGCCCGGAGCAGCTGCGATATCAAGGATGACCTCCCCCGGTTGCGGAGAAAGCACCAGCGGTGGAATCATGCTAGAGAGGCTTTGTAGATATATCTTTCCCTCGGCATATATCTGCAAAGGCTCGATATCCTGTTCGCGCTTGTTCGTCACGATCAACGCGTCTTTATACCAGGAAACCCTTTGGCATTTGGCCCCTTCCCTCGCGAGTTCAGATAGCACCTCGTCGATGGTGGTCCTAAGCGTATTAGCCCTCAGAGTCACCCGGCGCCGCTTTGCGAAACCCCTGATAATCCTATCAGCGTCATGTACAGGAAACACCCGGTAGAGTTCATCGACGAACTCGCCGGGCAGCTTTGACCTCACTGATCGGACTGACAAACGACTAGTACCTCCCGTAAAGCGGGCCGAAGCACGCGCACGCCCTGTAATCGGCGCCTTGAGGATCAAGCGCTCCGAACCTGCTCCATACACTTGGGCGGAACACGCGATCACGGCTTACGTTGTGCATGCACACCGGTATCCGCAGCATTGAAGCTAGCGTGATTAAATCCGCGCCGATATGCCCGTAGCAAAGAGCGCCGTGGTTTGCTCCCCAGTTGTTCATGACTGAGTAGACATCCTCGAACGGGCCGGCTCCGGTCAGGATCGGCACAAACCACGTCGTCGGCCATGTGGGGTCGGTTCGGTCAATGAGAACCCGACCGATCTCAGGCGGCAGGTCGACCGTATAACCTTCGGCAATCTGAAGCACCGGACCAAGTCCCTTGACAACGTTCAAACGGGTGAGGGTTACCGGCATTCCGCCTCGGGTGGTAAACTCGGTTGAGAAACCGCCACCGCGGAAGTAGCCTCTGTTTGCCGGTCTGAACGAGGTGGCTGCGAGACACTTCTCGATCTCCTCAGGAGTTATCTCCCAGAATGGCTTGATTGCCGGAGCACCATCGATTGACTGCTGCCCTGTGCCGTCCAGAGCGGCGGAACCCGAGTTAATGAGGTGGATAACTCCGTTCTCAGCAATTCCGGTCAGCTCGCGGCCGGTTACACGTTTGACTGCAGCCGGACTCCAGTATGTTCTAACGTCGGCAAAGATCTGCGCTGTCCCGGTCAAGAGATGCCCGAACAGCATAGCTATGCCGTTGAGGCAGTCGTTCTCGGTAGCTACGACGAACGGTTGTCGCAATCCATTCCAATCAAAGGACGAGTTAAGTATCGTTTCCATAAAATCTCCATTGGGGAAATGGTCGGTCCATTGACGTTGGCCCTGGAATCCGGCAACAATTGCGTTGTGGCCGAGTGCCTCTTCGCCAAAACCCATCTCGTCTAACCGCTTATTCCCTATCATCAAGTCACGGACTATAATCGTCATCTTGGTGATAAACTCGAATTCGCGATCCTTCTGCTCGCGTGTAGGCCTCAGTTCCGGTGGATTTAAGTCTTTGCCCTCCCTGCAGTTTTTCCGAACCCACGCAATAGCTCGCTCGTACTCTTCATGATCATAAATGCCCTCTTCCATCCTCCGGATTATCTCGGACTGGTCGACCATCTCGTAGCGCATTCCAAGGTAAGCTTCGAGAAAGTCCGGATCAACAATCGAACCGGCGATCCCCATCGAAACCCCGCCGATCGCCAAGTACGACTTTTCTCTCATCCAAGCAACTGCAAGCCCGGCTCGGACGAATCTCAATATCTTCTCGGCTACGTCTTCCGGAATCTCGTTGTCTCCGGCATCTTGAACATTTCTTCCGTATATTCCAAATGCCGGCAAGCCTTTCTGAGCGTGAGCTGCAAGAACCGCGGCTAAGTAGACTGCGCCGGGCCGTTCCGACCCGTTGAATCCCCAGATTGCTTTGGGCCGCAGCGGATCAATGTCCATGGTTTCAGAACCATAACACCAGCTAGGAGTGACTGTCAGTGAGACAGCCACGTTTTCGCGCCTAAACAGCTCTGCGGCCATAGCCGCCTCAGCTGCCCCGCCGATACAGGGTTGAGCTATGACACACTCGACAGGTGATCCATTTGGATGACGAACGTTTTCTGATATCAGTCTCGCAGCAGCTTTTGCCAGCCCAACCGTCTGTTCCTCCAACGACTCCCTAACACCGCGTCTGCGTCCGTCAATTGTGGGCCTGATGCCGACTTTGGGTAAAGAGCCAACCAACCTATTTGCGAATTGAACCGATGCCTCTCCTGACGTAGGTCCCATAGTCTCCACCTCCGCCTCCTTCTGTCTATTTAAGTATTGCTTCCGGATCGCAAGAGTCCTTCTCTGTTCCATTGCGAAGCCGTTTAGGACTGTGTTCCGATCACCTGGACATAAACAGAGCGTCGCCGCGGCCCGTCAAATTCTGCGAAGAATATGCCCTGCCACCGTCCAAGGACGAGTTCACCTCTCTCGATTATCAAGGTCACCGAGTTGCCGACCAAAGCGGCCTTAATATGCGCCGAACTGTTGCCCTCAATGTGCCGGTAGTTGCACTCAAGTGGCACAACGCGCTCGAGGTGAGCTAGTATATCGCTGCTGACATCCCTGTCCGCATTCTCATTGATTGTGATCCCTGCAGTAGTATGTGGAACGAACACGACGCACAGCCCGCTGTGAATGCGAGACTCTTTTACTGCCTTGCTGACCTCTTGCGTTATATTCAACAACTGGCATCTAGAGGACGTGTCTACAGTCAGTACAGTCAATCAAATCACCCCTGACGAACTAGCAGATATCTGCCTAGTGAAGCTCTGTGTGCACTTCGGTAACCTCGATAGAGTCGTCCTGCTCTATGAAAGCCGATATACTCTGCAGTACGCCGGAGACATGTGAAGGTTCTTTTCCGACCACCGCGATGGCCAACTCCGTCCGTTGCCACAAATCTAAGCAATCGACCTCGGCCACAGATGCGTTAAACTTTCGACGCACCCGGTCGATCAAACTTTTGACAATTCTGCGCTTGTCCTTGAGAGAATGCGATTCCGGCAGATACAGAGACACTACTAAGGCACCCAGGACCAAGTGTCCTCACCTTCTGCTCATAGGATAGTACCATGCGATCAACATATGCCGCACAAGCAGTCTTCTCCATAGATCGGCTTAACCCTTCTGGCTTTGACAACCTCCGAGGTAATACCTTGGTACTAGTCCAACCAGTGTACCGGGGGGAGTGCGAATTGGTTGCAATTGTAACCCTTTCGATGGACATTAGGTCTTAGTTGGAATATAATGTAGCTGAGAAAACCGGGAGGACCGCGGTCAATGGGAGTCGTCCACACTTCTAGCGGCAAGTGCAAGAAATGTTACTCATGCATACGAAACTGTCCGGTTAAAGCGATAAAGGTAGAAAACGAACAGTCCCAGGTCATTGACGCACGATGTATTAGTTGCGGGTCGTGCGTAAAAGTCTGCAAGCAAAATGCAAAGCAGATCGATGACGGCATCGCCCCGGCGCTCCGGCTGCTGTCGTCAGGCGAACCGGTGGCCGCGTGTATCGCACCGTCCTTTCCTGCCGAGTTTTACGACTGTAGACCCGGGCAGGTCTTTGCGGCACTCCGGTCACTTGGTTTTACTCTTGTGGCCGAGGTGTCGGTTGGCGCTGGACTAATAGTCCGCGACTACTTGTCCCTCCTGCAGAATGCGGATCGCGGGCCTATAATCTCGAGCGCTTGCTCTGCTATAATCAATATCGTCGAGATGTATTACCCGCAACTTATTCCCAATTTAGCACCGGTGGTCTCCCCGTTGGTCGCCTTGTCCAGGTACATCAAGACCGAATTCGGAAAGAACACTAGAGTTGTGTTTATCGGCCCGTGCCTGGCCAAAAAATCTGAGATTCTGTCTCCACACGTGCACGGCGATGTGGATTGTGCCTTAACTTTCGACGAGTTTCGCACGCTCTTGAAAATGAAAGGAATATCGGTAGGTACGTTGGAGCCGTCGCACGCAGATTTAATGGACCTCTCGAATTGCTCTTCCCTGCCTATCTCCGGCGGGCTGAGCTACGCCCTCGGACTTCAGGGCGGGCTGTTGAATCAAGATTTCATCACGTGTGAAGGACCGCACAGGTGCATAGCGATTCTGGATGATATCGTCGCCGGAAAAGTCTATCCGAGATTTGTGGATCTGTTGTTTTGCGACGGCTGCATTGACGGTCCGGGGATGACTGGTGGGAGAAGTCTTCACTACAAGCGCCACCTGGTGGCTTCCTATGTGAGAGAGAAGAGGATCGCCTACAGCCCACAGGACTACGCACGTTATTCTTCATTCCTGTCACAGGCGTCCGCTCTGCTCAATCTCTCGCGCAAATTCGACGACCGCAGTATTCCAACACATGTTCCGGATGAACGCAGTATCCAAGAAGTGCTTCAACAAATAGGGAAACACAGAGGTCAAGAACTGAACTGCGGAGCGTGCGGCTATGACAACTGCAGAGACATGGCGGTGGCGATCTGCCAAGGAATTGCCGAAGCCCGCATGTGTCTCCCTCACTTGATCGACGAATTGGATCTGGCAAACGTTACGGTCATGCGAAACAACGACGACCTACAAAGAGTCCTCCACTTCGGCAGATCGATAAACTCAACGCTCTCGCTCGAGAAAATAATCGACGCATTGGAAGCCAGTGTCCAGGACTTGTTTGACTGTGATGATTCAAGCTCGTTTCTATACGATGTCAAAGCGGATAAGGTGATCCATTCGAGCTGCTCACTAGATATGGAATCAATCGCCAGGTATCTGGTTACCAAGTTCGGCGATCTTGCCAGCTGTCCGGTTTTGAGCAAGGGTGCGTTCCATATATCAGAAGTGCAGGAGTTTGCCAAGGCTGTCGGGAGCCCGCTGCCTGCCGATGCATATCCACAACTGAACACCAATGCATTGCTCTCACCGGTAATAGTTAATGGGAAATGCATCGGAATGGTAATCATCGAAAAGAATCGCAGGTCCGACTCATTCCAGTTGAGGGACTATAGAATGCTTGAGCTGCTTAGTGACTATGTTTCAAATGCGGTCGGAAATGCTTTGGCCTACCGGCAGACCCTAAAGCTCACCGAACGCTTGGAGGCGCTGAATGAGCTGACAAGAAGTGTCGCTAGAAGTCTTGATCTGGAGAGCGCTCTACGAGCAATCGCAGAAAACCTGGAAAAGGTCTTAGATGCCGATGTATATCACCTCAGCATGGTCGACGGAGGTAAGAACTACATTTATCTCAGCCCGGAAAGTCTATCGGTCAGGGTGCAAAGCGACTCGCTGGTCCCCTATTCCGACGAGAATGGACGCATTCCGTTTATAGAAGTGGCTAAGAAGGCTAGATCGCCTGTCATTGTTCACTTCGACGAGAATCTCAGCTGTGATGACAGGCGTTTCTTTATGGAGAACCGGCTCCGGACCGTTCTGGTTGTACCTGTAAGATCCGGCGAGGAGCTCATAGCCATTATCTCTTTTGGCTACATCACTGCCGTCAAACCACACGTGTTGGCCGAACAACTGGACAGAGTCGAGAAAGCAGCAGAAATGCTCGGGCTATTGATAGCCAACGCAAAGGCGTTCAGAGACACCAGCCTTCAGTTGACTCAGAAAACCGACGAGTTGGAGCAGGCGATTTGCAAGGCTCGACAGGCAGAAAAGCTCGCTTTGCTTGGGAAGATGGCGTCGATCGTCGCCCATGACCTCAGGACCCCGGTAAGCTCACTCGGTATGAGCCTGTTTAGTCTCAAGAACAAGCTCGATCCCTCGGGAACAAAGTACCCTGAGCTCTCGCTGTTAGAAGACAGTATCGTCAGGCTCAAAGAATCCATGGAGAATCTCCTAGACTTCTCCAGGACCATGCGGATGAGATTTAGAGAATGCGACATAAATGCTGTAATCAAGCGAGTCGTCGAGGCTTTGGCATTGACCCATTCCCGTGGCGGCGTGCAGATCGAATACAAACTGCGTGAAAACATGCCTAAAGTGAATTTAGACGAAGCGCACATTGAGCGTGCTGTCACCAACCTCGTGATCAATGCCATTGAGGCGTCGCAGGTCAAAGGCGGAAAGGTCAAGGTTGCGACAGATTGTAACCGAGATGAAATACTCATATCAGTAACAGACAACGGACCGGGTATACCGCAAGAGGCCCTAGAAAGAATCTTTGAGCCCTTCTATACAACCAAAGACAAAGGGACCGGACTTGGGCTCGTTGTAGTCAAGAAAGTGGCAGAGGCTCACGGTGGCTCCGTGGATGTAGAAAGCAGTTCACAAGGCACCAGATTTACGATCCGCATACCGGTATCATCAGGTCCGAGAACCGAAGACACGCCTACCGGCGAAGGGGGAGCAAAGCATGAACTCGAGGCACTCGGTGGTTATAGTGGATGACGATCCGCTAGTGCGCAGAGCGTTGTCGGGAATGTTGGCCATGCACCCAGAGCTAGAGATCGTCGGTCTAGCATCTGATGGCCGCGAGGCTGTCGCACTCGCAGAGAGCCTGAAGCCCGACTTAGTATTGGTCGACATCCATATGCCAGAAATGAGCGGGATCGAAGCAGTTAGGCTGATAAAGGCAGTTACAAGTTCCAAGGTTGTCATTTTGACTGTTGATGACGACGAGGATATCATACTGAAAGCAATAGAATCCGGAGCGGACGGGTTTCTGGCAAAGGACTGCGATCCGGCGACTTTGATCGATGGACTCTTGAAAGTGCTCAGGGGGCTTCCGGTGATTTATCCCGGACTATCTGATGAACTTCTGTTTAGGATCCTTAGGAATCGATCGACTACTTCTGCTGCATCCCCGGCGCAGCTTCTGACTCAACGAGAAGCCGAAGTGCTGAGTCTGTTAGCAAAGGGAATGAGTAACCGGGAAATCGCCGATGCGCTTTCTATTAGCATTCAGACGGTTAAAAGTCATGTAAGCAGCATACTCGAGAAACTAGGGGCGAGAGATCGAATCCAGGCAGCTCTGATCGCCCTTACGAACCGTCTGGTCTGACTCCTACCTTTGTATCTCCACGGGGTCATACTTAGGTATGATCATATAGCGCTTTTGTATTACCTACATTTCCTACTATCGTTCAATTGTTCCCAGCTATATCCCCCCGTATTATGAAATTGAGAATGTGTTCACAAAAGCAAGATGCGGACTAGGGCAATCCCAGGCTAGCCTTTGTCGACTATATTTTGGAAAGGAAGGTGCCGGCTGTGGTACACGCACCTCGTGAGTCCGCTCGGTGCTGTGAGTGGTGCAAGAACGCGGGTTCGTGCAAAGTATCAGGTTATCAGGAGAATTGCTGTCCCGAATGCGATTTCTATCTGGATTGCCCGGGACCATGGCATCGGACCGAGTTTATGACAGAACAGTTGGCTGAGCTTCAGACTGCTTAGACTTTAAGAGAAAGGAGTGTGCACGATGACCGGGTCAGAGTACCCATGCATCACAATCGCTGCTGGGTCATGCGGAAGAGCGGCCGGAGCCGACGATACCGTCAATGCGTTTCTCGAAGAGCTGGAGAGGTTGGGAATTGACAATGTCAAGGTCAGAAAGGTCGGTTGCGTTGGTTTTTGCGAGATGGAACCCCTCGTTGCAGTGAGGATGCCTGGTCAGGACGAGGTCGTCTACGGCCGGGTTGACGCGGACGCCGCCAGGATGATCGTTTCTCGTCACATTCTGAACGGACAGATCCTCGCGCATCATACCTTAGAAGGTGTTGCCTTCACCGGATAGACATAGAGATTTGGAGGTGCGTCGGTCAATGAGTTCATGCAGGACGGCCTTCGTTCTGCCGGATGAGGTCTGCAGACAAATCGATAAGGTGATTGACAGCTACAAGAACGAACCAAGTCCACTTCTCGAAATCCTGCGAGAAGTTCAACACGTCTATGGATACTTGTCTGATGACATGCTAATTGCAATTGCCGAAAAGCTCGGACTTCCTGTGAGCAAGGTATATGGTGTAGCTACGTTCTACTCCCTATTGAGCACCAGGCCCAAGGGACGGAACGTTATTCGGGTGTGCGAAAGTGCTCCATGCCACGTCATGGGCTCCGAAACCATCCTGCAAGCCGTTAAAGACGAGCTCAACATAGATCTCGGCGAGACAACGCCGGATGGGCTCTTCACTCTCGAGTCAACCAGCTGCCTTGGGATTTGTTCAGTCGGCCCGGCAATGATGGTCAACGATAAACTATATGGAAACCTCACTCGTGAAAGGGTTCGGATGATCATCCGTCAGTACGCAGACAAAAAGGAGGCTTCAGTCTCATGAAAAACTATCTCAAGTCTCAAAGGAGAATTGTCCTGCGCAACTGCGGCCAGATCGATCCGAACAATATTGAGGAGTATATTGCAGCCGGCGGCTACAGAGCACTCGAACGCGCTCTCCTCGAGATGGAACCCGAGGACGTGATCAAGACTATAAAGGACTCCGGGCTCAGGGGCCGCGGGGGCGCGGGATTTCCGACCGGGTTAAAGTGGGAACTAGCTGCCAAAGCTTCGGGCCATCCGAAGTTTGTTATATGCAATGCTGACGAAGGTGAACCCGGCACTTTTAAGGACCGGCTCATCCTGGAAGGTGACCCGCACTGCGTCATTGAGGGCATGGTAATAGCTGCTTATGCGGTAGGTGCTTCAAAAGGTTATCTATACATTCGAGGGGAATATGGCCAGTCGCTGCAGACGATCGCTAACGCAATTCAGCAGGCCAGAGCTGCAGGTTTTCTCGGAAACGACATAGTCGGGTCGGGGTTTAGTTTTGACATAGCAGTGCGGTCGGGAGCCGGCGCCTATGTCTGCGGTGAAGAAACCGCCCTTATGGAGTCTATTGAGGGCAGGCGCGGAGAATCTCGGGTGAAACCGCCCTACCCCACCGACCATGGACTATGGGGACGTCCCACAGTCATAAACAACGTTGAGACTCTCGCAAACATAGCTCCTATCATTGAAAACGGTGCGCAGTGGTTCAAGCAGTTCGGAACCGCAACAAGTCCAGGGACCAAGGTGTTCACACTCACCGGCGACATAATGAATCGAGGCCTTGTTGAGGTTCCGATGGGAACTACACTGAGGACACTGATCTATGAAATCGGCGGTGGCATTCCTCGAGGCCGGAAGTTCAAAATGGCCCAAACCGGTGGGTCGTCCGGCGGATGCCTTCCTGCATCTCTGCTCGATGTTCCTCTAGATTTTGACAGTCTGCGCGCAGTGGATTCCTCGCTGGGGTCTGGCGCCCTGCTGATTGTTGACGACTCCCACTGTATCGTCGATGTAGTCAGGAGTTTCATGAAATTCTTTGAACACGAGTCATGTGGGAAGTGCACGCCTTGCCGCGAAGGAACCTACAGGCTGGCGCGCTTGTTGGAAAAGATTGAAGCCGAAGAGGCGACTCACGCCGACCTGGAGGTGCTTAACAGGCTGTGCAGGGTCATGGAGCGCTCGAGCCTGTGCGGCCTTGGTCAGGCAGCTCCAAAGCCCGTCTTGACTACGCTCAAGTATTTCAAAGACGAGTACCTTATCCACCTCCGCGACCAGGCGGCTTCGAAAGGAGCGTGACCGCATGACTGCCGTTCAGCTTAGACAAAAAGAGGAAACTGCAACTGCAACACTGACAATCGACGGACACGAAGTGACTGTGCCGGAAGGCACAACCGTGCTGGAAGCAGCGAAAATGGCCGGAATCTCAATACCTACGTTATGCCACCACCCTGACCTACCTCCTCGGGGTGTCTGCAGGCTTTGTGTAGTCGAGATAGAAGGATCATACCTTCTGCAAACCGCATGCACTTACCCGGTTCGCGACGGCATGAAGGTCAAGACGAACTCTCCTCTTGTAAGAGAGACTCGACGAACTGTAGTTGAGCTAATGCTTGCCCGCGGCAATCACAATTGCCCGACCTGCCCGCGAAATCAGAAGTGTGAACTACAGCGAGTAGCCGAAAGTCTGGGAATCAGGGAAAACCCGTTTGAGGTTTTCAGGCGTCCTCGCCCCAAGGATACTAGTTCGGCTGCAATCGTAAGAGATCCGGAGAAGTGCATACTGTGTCGGCGTTGCGTAGAAATGTGTCAGGATGTCCAAGGCGTCGGAATCCTGTTTCCCGCCGGCCGCGGGTTTGCCACCGAAATAACGACACCGCTCGACCGCGCTCTGTCTGACGTAGCATGTGTCAACTGCGGCCAGTGTATATTGGCCTGTCCCGTAGGAGCTATTTACGAAAAGGACGACACGGGCAGGGTATGGGACGCTATAGCTGATCCGTCGAAAGTGGTCATCGTGCAAACCGCGCCGGCGGTCAGAGTCTCGATAGGTGAAGAGCTCGGGATGCCCGTGGGAAGCATCTCGACCGGCAAGCTCGTTTCGGCTTTGAGAGAAATGGGCTTTGACAAAGTCTTTGACACGAATTTCACGGCCGACTTAACCATCATCGAAGAAGGCCATGAGCTGCTTCATCGAATCAGGTCCGGCGGCACTCTTCCGATGCTCACATCGTGCAGCCCCGGGTGGATTAAATTCATAGAGCATTACTACCCTGAACTGCTCGACCATGTGTCCACCTGTAAGTCCCCACAGCAGATGTTTGGCGCCCTGGCTAAGACCTATTACGCACAGAAAGTCGGTATCGATCCAAAAGACATCTTCTGTGTATCTATCATGCCGTGCACTGCAAAGAAGTTTGAGGCCACCCGCGATGAGATGTACGGCGAAAGCGGCCCAGACGTGGACGCAGTTCTGACTGCCAGAGAATTAGGCAGAATGATCCGCGAAATGGGCATTGATTTCTCCAGCTTGCCGGAATCCGAATACGACGATCCGTTCGGCATCTCCACAGGTGCCGGAGCGATATTCGGCGCAACCGGAGGCGTGCTCGAGGCCGCTCTTCGAACTGTATACGAGGTGGCAACCGGAAGAACACTCCCATCGGTGGACTTTCATCCTGTCCGCGGGCTAGAAGGGATCAAAGAAGCTGAAGTGGACCTGAACGGGATGAAACTAAAGGTTGCGGTTGCGCACGGTTTGTCAAACGCCAGAACTTTGATGGAAAGAATAAAGCAAGGCACCGCAGACTACCACTTCATCGAAATCATGTGCTGTCCGGGTGGATGCATCGGAGGCGGTGGGCAGCCCATACCCACAACCATGGAAACCCGTGCCGAGCGCATACGAGCCATCTACGAGGTCGATCGGTCACTGCCCTTGCGCAAATCCCACGAGAATCCGGCAATCAAGCGGCTTTACATGGAATTCCTTAAAGAACCCCTTGGCGAGAAGTCGCACGAGCTGCTGCACACCCATTACCGAAGGAGACCGCTCTTCTAGGGCGAATTAGAATAGGCATCAGGCTCGCCCTGTGCAGCCTGCCAAATCGCTACTCTGGCCGGGCCGGATTGACCGGCACGGCCACCGGGGTGATAAGGCATGAGGCCTAAAGTCTGCCGAGAGACCATTCGGCGCCTGCCTATATACTTGGCGTGCCTGCGCGAAATCGAGGCAAGCCAGGGCAAAGGGCAGATCGTGTCTTCAGAGACTCTGGCAGCACTAGCCGGGGTCAAACCAACTCAGCTGCGCAAGGACCTCGCCTATTTTGGCGAGTTCGGCCGCCGCGGTCTAGGCTATGATGCCTCGGAGCTTGCCTTTGAGATCAAACGCATCCTTAAAATCGATCGCATAGTGCCGATGATATTGATCGGCATGGGCAGCTTGGGCACTGCCTTCGCCAGGTTCATTATTACCAGAGCCAATCTGGAAAAGGACTACCCATTTCGTATTCAAGCCATATTCGACAAAGATCCTCACAAGACCGGCACTGAATTCATGGGAGTGAGGATTTATCATATCGACGATTTAAAACACATGATTCAGACGCTAAATCCCATCATAGCGGTTGTAGCAGTGCCTAGCCAGGTGTCGGAGCCAATTATCGCTTTCCTGTGTGACCATGAAGTCAAGGCAATACTGAACTTTGCGGCGCCACCTACGAAAATAAAACCTACGAAGACGATTATCCACAACGTCGACCTCGGCGCAGAGCTCGAATTCCTGTCTTACTACACATAAAACACCATGGCGGCCGAGATCTGCCGCTATGGTGTTCACAGTCCAAGTCTTTCCCGTATCAACTGATTGACAACCTTGGGGTTGGCTTGGCCCCTTGTCTCTCTCATGACTTGCCCAACGACAAATCCGATCGCTTTATGGTTGCCCGACCTAATATCCTCAACAGCGCGCGGATTGGCCTCAATAACCTTATCCACAATTGCGGCCAGTTCGTCCTGATCCGATATTTGTTTCAATGCGCGGCGCTCTACGATATCGTTCGGGTCTTCGCCGGTGTCGAAGGCTTCTTCAAGCACTTCCTTAGCTGCAGAGGCACTGATCTGGCCTTTATCAATGAGTTTAAGGAGAGCAGCGAACCGCTCAGGAGAGATTTTGGCCTCGCGGATCTCAATCTTGCGCTGATTGATCAGCCTCAGGAATTCCCCCATGATCCAGTTCGCGACCACTTTTGCCGGTCCGTCATAAACTGCGAGCACCGACTCAAAGTAGTCTGCGAGAGGTCTTGAACCGGAGATCAACACAGCATCGTACTCCGGAATTCTCAGCTCCTCGACGTAGCGGCGGCGCCTTTGTTGCGGCATTTCCGGCAGGAGGCCGCGGAGCCTTTCGACCAGGTCCCTTTCGACTACAATGGGAACTAGGTCAGGATCCGGAAAGTACCTGTAGTCGCTAGAGGATTCCTTCGAGCGCATAAAAACTGTTGATCCCAGGGTTTCGTCCCATCCTCGAGTCTCCGGGACTACGGCCTGTCCTGCATCTAGCAACTCGGCCTGTCGCTCCGCCTCGCGTTGGATGGCTGTCTCGACTGCCTTAAAGGAGTTCATATTCTTGATCTCGCATCTCACTCCAAACCCGGTCTCCCCTTTCGGCCGGAGTGAAACGTTGGCATCACATCTGAGAGATCCTTCCTCCATCTTACAGTCAGAAACACCTGTGTATTCCAGTAACAGTTTGAGCGTCTCAAGGAATCTACGAGCTTCTACCGGCGACCTAAGGTCAGGCTCAGTGACGATCTCAATCAACGGTATGCCGGACCTGTTGTAGTCTTCCAACGAGTACGTAGAGTCAAGCAGACTCGTGCCTGAATGCACTGACTTTCCGGCTTCCTCCTCCAGGTGCACCCGGGTGATTCCTACTCGCCTGACTCCTGTTCCTAGGCGCTCGTCGACCGGAATCTCGACAAAACCGCGATAGCAAATTGGGTAGTCTAGCTGGGATATTTGATAGGCTTTCGGCAGATCCGGGTAGAAGTACTGCTTGCGATCAAACCTCGTCCACTCTGCGATCTCGCAATTCAACGCTAATCCTGCCAGTATAGCGTACTCTAGCGCTTTCTTATTTAAGACAGGGAGGACGCCAGGCATACCTAGGCACACCGGACAGACGTGACTATTCGGTCGATCGCCAAATCTGGTACTGCAGCCGCAGAAAATCTTGGACTCAGTTTTCAACTCCGCATGTACCTCTAGCCCAATTACAATCTCATAATCCTCGAGTGCCAATCCTCTGTCCCCCCAATCTCAGGCTACTGGCGCCTTCTTCATCTGCAACCCAGATGCCTGCTCATAAGCATATGCAATCCGCAACAGCCTCGCCTCGTCAAACTTCCGTCCCATCAGCTGCACTCCAACCGGGCATCCTTCGTGCATGCCGCATGGGAGTGAGATTGCGGGAATGCCGACCAGGTTTGCGGCAACAGTGCAAACGTCCGACATGTACATGGACAAGGGGTCTTCGGTCTTTTCTCCTAGCTTAAAAGCGATGGTTGGTGTCGTAGGAGTTATAAGCGCATCGCAATGCTGCAAGACCCGTTCGAAATCTCTCCTGATCAGGGTTCGCACTTGCTGAGCTTTGCGATAGTATTGATCGTAATAGCCGGCACTAAGCACATAAGTGCCCATTATGATCCTGCGTTTAACCTCCAAGCCTAGGCCCCTTCCACGCGTCTCCATGAACATTGAGACTGAATCCGTTGCCCGGTCGTATCTGCATCCATACCGCACCCCGTCATACCTCGCCAAGTTTGAGGATGCCTCCGCAGGAGCTATGACGTAATAGGCCGCAAGCGCGTAGTCGAGAGTCGGAATGGAGACTTCCTCAACTCGAACGCCGAGCCCTTCAAGAGTCCTGGCTGCCTCGAGCACCAACTCCATGATCTTCGGGTCTATCCCCGCGCCGTAGTACTCCTTGGGGAGCCCAATAACCATACCGGCAACTTCTTCGTCGAGGTTCGCTTCGTAATCTACCGGTTCAGTTTGAACAGATGTCGAATCCCTGGAGTCGTGCCCGGCGATAACCCTCAACATGATTGCACAGTCTCTTACATCCCCGGTCAACAACCCTATCTGGTCGAGGGAAGAAGCGTAAGACACCAGACCGTAGCGAGAGACCAAGCCGTAGGATGGTTTTAGTCCAACAACCCCGCAGTAGGCTGCCGGAGTTCTGATCGAGCCGCCCGTATCCGATCCAAGAGCCGCAGGAACCTCGCCGCTGGCCACTGCCGCGGCCGAACCTCCGCTGGAGCCACCCGGCACTCTTGAGAGATCCCAAGGGTTTCTAGTTGGGAAGAACGCAGAGTTTTCGGTGCTTGTCCCCATGGCAAACTCGTCCATGTTTGTCTTCCCAATAATGACCATCTCCTCCGAACGCAATCTTTCAACCACGTATGCGTCATACGGAGACATATACCCTTCTAGAATCTTTGAAGCACAGGTAGTAGGAATGCCTTTAGTGCAGATATTGTCCTTCAGGGCCACCGGTATTCCGGCCAACCTGGAGCAGGCCCTGCCCTCGCTCCTCGCCTGATCAGCAGCTTTAGCAGCTCTTATGGCGCCCTCTCTGTCGACTGAGATAAATGCTTTGAGCTTGGGTTCTACCTGATCTATCCTGTCCAAGAACTGACGGACAAGCTCTTCCGCACTAATAGCTCGAGTCTCCAGCAGACCGATCAACTCATGAATAGGCTTACTAATCAGTTCCAATGCCATCCCTCCCACTGCTCTCACTGATCGGTCTCCAGAATGCGAGGAACGCGGAAGTAATCCCCGGAACGGTCCGGTGCATTGGCTAGAGCCTCTTCGACCGTAAGAGAGGGCTGAACGCGATCTTCCCTCATTACGTTTTTCAGACTAACAACGTGCGACGTAGGTTCTACGTTGGTGGTATCAAGCTCCTCGAGTTTCGCAACGAAACCCAGAACCTTGTTCAAGTCCACCACAAAGCTTTCCAATTCATCGTCACTCAGCGACACGCGAGCGAGCCTAGCGACCTGTCTCACATCGTCTACTGTCAACCCCACCAGAGTCACCTCCGAACTCAACCTAATCAGTGGGATACACCGACCAGGTCAAGAAACTCTTCCTCGTTCAGCACTTTGATCCCCAACTGGAGAGCCTTCTGATACTTCGATCCCGGATCCTTGCCAACCACTACATAATCAGTCTTTGAACTCACTGAAGATGTCGTTTTTCCGCCCAGAGACCGAACTAAAGCTTCAGCCTCATCCCTAGTCATGTGTCCCAATGCGCCGGTGAAAACGAATGACTTATTGGTAACTCCTTCTCGTCCGGCCTGTACTTTCTTCGGCCCCGATTTCATAGTCACTCCGGCGTCTCTGAGTCTCAACACCATCTCCCTATTGGACTCAACTCTAAAGAAAGACCACACGCTTTCAGCTATTTTCTCCCCGATTTCGTTCACACTCGCCAGTTCAGCCTGGTCAGCAGACATCAGGAAGTCGATGTCGGGAAAGTGTTCGGTGAGGATTTCGGCTACTCGAGAACCAACGTGCCGGATTCCCAGGGCATACACTACCCGTGCGAACGGCACGGACTTGCTGCTTTCGATCGCCTTGATCAGGTTTTCTGCTGACTTGCTGCCCATTCTCTCTAGGCCGATTAGATCATCGACAGTCAACTTGTAAAGGTCCGCCGGGGACCTGACGAGTTTCGACTCCAACAGCTGAGCTATGATTGCCGGACCGAGCCCGTCTATGTCCATCGCATCTCTCGATGCAAAGTGGATCAGCCTCTCCCGAATCTGGGCCGGACAATTGATGTTCTGACAACGCACTGCTACCTCGCCCTCAGGTCGAAACACCGGCTCGTTGCAGGCGGGACACCTTTTTGGCATGACAAACTGGATCTCCGACCCATCGCGCTCCTCAACGACCGGACCGATAACCTCAGGAATCACATCGCCGGCCTTTTGAACCAGAACGGTATCTCCAATCCTTATGTCCTTCTGTCGTATAATGTCCTCATTGTGGAGCGATGCCCTGCTGACTACAGAACCGGCCAATCGAACAGGTTCGAGTATCGCCAGCGGTGTTAGGACCCCTGTTCTTCCCACCTGTACCTGAATGTCTTTGAGTTTAGTTTTCATTTGCTCAGGCGCAAACTTAAACGCTATAGCCCAGCGCGGGCTCTTGGTCGTATATGAAAGCTCGCTCTGAGCCTGCAGAGAGTCGACCTTGATGACCGCGCCGTCAATGTCGTACGGAAGCTCATTCCGCACCGAGCGCAACCAGTTACAATACTCAACAGCTTCGTCTACTCCGTTGCAGATCTTAATATGATTGTTCACGGGAAAACCCAATTCCCTTAAGAATGCGAGTGCTTCGCTGTGCAAGCTAATTCCATAATTCTCTGCATCGACCAACGTATATGCAAAAAAGCTCAGCGGCCGAGCAGCAGTTACGCGCGGATCTAGCTGCCGGACAGACCCTGCTGCAGCATTACGGGGATTGGCAAACGGCTCCTCTCCTCTCTCCTCCCGTTCCTCGTTGAGCCTTCGGAATCCCTTGAGTGGCATGTACACCTCCCCGCGCACCACCAGATCAATCTCCCTATCGCCGGCAAGTCTTAACGGTATACTTCTAATAGTCCTGAGATTGGCAGTGATATCCTCGCCGGTGTTCCCGTCACCTCGAGTAGCTCCGAGGACAAATCTGCCACGCTCATATATTAGCGACACAGCAAGCCCGTCGATCTTCGGTTCAGCTACGTACTGAACCGGGTGGCTAGCCGCGAGAGTCCTGCGAACGCGGTTGTCGAAACTCCTCAGTTCATCTACGGAATAGGAGTTTTCCAGGCTCAACATGCGCACCTGGTGAATCACAGTGGAAAACCCTGCTCGTGGTGATCCGCCAACTCGTTGGGTAGGAGAGTCATCTGTGACTAGCTCCGGGTGCTCTTCCTCCAACCTTTTGAGTTCTTGCATGAGTTGATCGTATTCATAATCTGTAATGACCGGATCATCCAGCACATAGTACCTATAGTCGTGGTAATTGATCTGCCGCCTGAGTTCTTCTACCCTCTGACGAATGCTATCATCGCTCACAGGGGACACCTCTCATTCCACCGGTTCGAGTGAGGCATAACTCTCCACTAACTTCTTGACACCCATACCGGGAAATGCAACGGTTATGATTCGATCGCCTGCACTTTCGGAGATGGATATAACCGTGCCGATTCCAAACTTCGAGTGTCTAACCTTACTGCCTGTGCCAAGCTCTAGCCTCGGCGAGTCGGCTTTCTCATTGCCCGCACCGCGACCGCCGGTACGAGCGCTCGAACTCAAGGTGTAGCTGATGTTTCCGTAGGCACCGGCAGAGCCGGTTCGGGACGTTCTTCCAATCTCTTCAACAAACTCGTCCGGCAGCTCTTCAATAAACCTGCTTGGCGGATTGGCACTTGCAGTTCCATAGAGCATGCGATAGTCGGCAGACACGAGAAAAAGTTTGTCCTTAGCTCTGGTTATTCCGACATAGCAAAGACGCCTCTCCTCTTCAATTTCCCCGGTCTCGAAAATGCTTTTGGAGAACGGAAATACTCCCTCGTCCATGCCGACCATAAAGACTACCGGGAACTCAAGCCCTTTGGCCGAGTGGAATGTCATCAACGTCACGCCATTTTTGTCGTCCTCAAACGTATCGATGTCAGATAACAGTGCGACTTCCTGCAGGAAATCGGATAAGGTGCCTGACGGATGACTCTGCTCGAAGTTGCGGGTGACAGAGACCAACTCCTGAAGGTTTTGAACTCTGGACTCTGCCTCTACTGAGTCACTCTCTCGCGCCAGTTCTTCCATATATCCTGTTTTATCCAGTACACTCATAACTATCTCAGATGGGCTAGAGCCGGCCGCGAGCTCAATTAGTTCCTTCAACAAGTCGCAAAACTCGCTTATCGCAGAGCCGGCCTTTGTACCCAAAATCAGATGAACCTGCTCGTCCTGCATCGCACTGTAGATTGAAGTCCCGCGCATGCGCGCATACTCGCTTAGCTTATCTACAGTCGTTGCACCTATTCCCCGTTTCGGCGTGTTAATTATCCGCAGAAGACTGAGCGAATCGTGAGGGTTGTCAATTGCTCTCAAGTACGCCAGAACGTCTTTGATCTCCTTACGCTGGTAGAAGCGCAGCCCACCTACGATTTGATATGGAATTCCCCTGTTCAGCAGCTCCTCCTCAAAGGTGCGTGATTGGGCGTTGGTCCTATATAGCACGGCAAAGTCTCGATAATTCCTTCCCTCGGAGATTACCAGGTCTTCGATAGTGGAAACCGTAAACCGAGCTTCATCCTTCTCATCATAAGCCCGGTACCAGTACACCGGACACCCCGGCTCTCTGTTGGTCCACAGCCTCTTAGGCTTGCGATTGGTATTTCTGCTGATAATCGCGTTAGCGCACTCCAAGATGCTCTTTGTGGACCTGTAATTCTGCTCGAGTTTGATGACCTTGGCATCTGGATAGTCTCGTTCAAACTCAAGTATATTCCTGATGTCGGCCCCACGCCAGTGATAGATGGACTGATCGTCGTCCCCTACTACACAGATATTGCGATATCGTCTCGCCAGCAGATTGATAAGCCAGTACTGGGCATGATTAGTATCCTGATACTCGTCGACCATGATGAACCTAAATCGCTCTTGGTACTTTTCCAGCACTGCGGGTTCAGATTTGAAGAGCCTCACAGTTTCGGCAATCAAATCGTCAAAGTCAAATGCATTGTTAGCTGCGAGCTTCTGTTGATATCTCTCGAACACTTTTGCGACCTGTTTCTCCCAAAAACTGGTGGCCTGCTTTAAGTACTGCGCAGCGTCGATGAGCTGATTTTTTGCATTGCTTATCGCGGCCAGGACCGCAGACGGGTTCATGTTTCTTTCGTCTAGGTCCAGCTCTTTCAAGCACTGCTTTACCGCGGTGGTCTGGTCGGTAGTGTCGAAAATCGTAAAACTGCTTGTCCGCCCCACATATTCATGCTCGGCGCGCAGAATGCGCACGCAGAGCGAGTGGAAAGTTGAAACCCACACGTCAACTCCGGCTAACCCGAGAAGTCGAGCCACCCTTTCGCTCATTTCCTGCGCAGCCTTATTTGTGAAGGTAACGGCTAAGATAGATCTCGGGTCCACCCGATGATGGCCGATTAGATGCGCTATTCTATGAACTAATACGCGGGTTTTCCCGCTTCCGGCCCCTGCGAGCACCAAAAGCGGTCCGGTATAGTGAGACGCTGCCTCTCGCTGCTGCGGATTCAGACTTGCAAGATAATCCATGAGTCGGTCTTCCTCGTCTTCACTTCGCTTCATCGCCCTAGTACTACGAGATCAGTGTTTCCATCTCCTAGCAAGCTCCTTCCATATTTCCTCTGGAGGTATATCGAAGAATGCGAGCATTACTAGGAGATGGTACAAGAGATCGGCAGTTTCATAGACAATTTCACTACCAGATCGATTTTTCGCACCGATGATGGTCTCAGCGCATTCTTCCCCTACTTTCTTGAGAATCTTGTCAAGTCCCTCTCGAAACAGATAACAAGTGTATGACCCCTCAACAGGATTGACCTTGCGCCCGCATATGACCTCATAGAGCTGTTGCAGGACCGAAGCATCCGTCGCCACGGTTGACCCGTCGCGAACGGGGTCCTCCGTCCCTCTGGCAAACTCGACGCAAAGGTGACCATCGCTGCTCACGCGGAGAACCTTGTGAAAGCAGCTACGCTCGCCGGAGTGACATGCTCCGGAACCAACCTGTTTCACGCGAACTACAAGTGCGTCACCATCGCAGTCGAGTCTGATCTCCTGGACCAACTGCACATTTCCGGACGTTTCGCCCTTATGCCACAGTTCTTTTCGACTTCTGCTCCAGAACCAGGTCTCACCTGTTTCGAGTGTTTTTGAGAGTGAGACGGGGTTCATATATCCGAGCATCAGCACCTCGCCGGTTTCAGCGTCCTGAACCACTGTAGGAATGAGGCCATCATCATTAAACCGAATACTTCTAGTCACTTCGCTCAAAATGTCCATGACTACAGTCCTTCCTCGATCCTTACGGGTATTCCAAAACTCTTTAGATACTTCTTAACATCTGAAACGCTGTATTGATTGAAGTGAAATATCGAAGCCGCAAGTACGGCGCTGGCGTGTCCAATCACGACTGCATCCTTCAAATCGGAGAGTCGTCCGGCTCCCCCGGATGCCACCAGCGGAATGCCGACACGGGAAGCTATGGCAAAGTTCAAATCGTTGTCATAGCCACCACGGGTTCCATCAGCGTCAACGCTGGTTACCAGAAGTTCACCGGCACCGAGTTTCTCGACCCTTTCCGACCACTCGAGCGCATCCATTCCTGTTGGAAATTGCCCGCCGTGGGTCACAACCTCCCACCAATCTGCATCTTTGTCACGCTTGCGCCGAGCGTCTATAGCCACAACTACTGCCTGCCGGCCAAACCTATCCGCAGCGTCGCGTATTAGTTCAGGATTCCTTACCGCGGCAGAGTTCACTGCCACCTTAGCTGCGCCTGCGGCCAGTAGCTCTTCAAAATCCTCTATAGTCCTAACCCCACCACCAACCGTGATAGGGACCGACACGCTTTCAGCAATCTTGCGAACTAGATCGATCGTCGTAGCTCTCCCATCGACAGTCGCTGTAATGTCAAGAACAGCAAGTTCGTCAGCACCTTGTTGCTCATAACGAATGGCGAGCTCGACCGGATCTCCAACATCGTCTAAATCTACAAAACGCTTCCCCTTAACTACCCTGCCGTTTTTCACGTCCAAACAAGGAATCACTCTGACAAACGTCACTTCAAGCCCTCCTGCCCACGCAGTGCGCTACGCTAACGCCTCAATTGCATCGTTGAGCGAAAAAGCTTGCTCGTAGAGTGCCTTTCCGATTATGACACCGGTTACCCCATCTTTCTCAAGCGCCTTAATCGCGAGTAGATCGGAGAGAGACGCGACTCCGCCCGAGGCAATAACATTCAATCCGGACCGGCGAGCGAGTGCACGTGTAAACTCTAGATTGGGCCCTGACATAGTTCCGTCTCGATCGATATCCGTATAAATGACGTCAGTAATACCCATTGCCTTCATAGCGAGCGCAAGCTCTATCGCGTCCGTAGATTGAATGGCAGTCCAGCCGGCAGTAGCCACTCTGCCGGCCTTGGCATCTATGCCGATAACTACCCGGTTTGGCCCAAAACGGTCGACAAGTCGTCTCACCATCTCAGGTTTTGCGACCGCACCGGTGCCGAGCACAACTCTCCTGACTCCCGAGTCAAGAAGTCTAGCTGCGGATTCAAAACTGCGAATCCCGCCTCCGACTTCTACAGGGACCGAGACGGTCTTCAGAATCTTGGCTATTGCATCCGTGTTAACCGGCCTGCCCTCCCGCGCCCCATCCAAATCTACAACGTGGATGAGCGCTGCGCCTTCTGACTGCCACTTAAGGGCTACGGCTGAAGGGTCCTCGTGGTAGACCTTCTTGTTTGAATAATCGCCCTTTGTGAGACGCACACACTGGCCGTCGAGTATGTCGATTGCCGGAATTGCCTGCACCCTTCAAACATCTCCCCAAACAGCTGTCTCCGACAGCCTGATCGATGTTCCACTCTCAAAGGACACCTTTGGTGGACAGAACTCCGGACAAGCGCTCGTCTAACTTTAGGGCCTCGTCACAAGCCCTGGCGAGAGCCTTGAAAACCGCTTCCACTATGTGGTGTCCATTCATTCCCCTCATAACCTTCACATGAACGGTAATGCCGCAACTGTTTGCAAAACCTCTAAGAAACTCAACTAACAACTCGCGATCGATCGGGCAACTGGTCCCTAGCAGCTGATCTGCTTCGCACTCAAGAAACGGGCGGTCGGAAAAATCAAGCGACACGAGCACCCAGGCATCATCGTGAACAATAGATGCAAAGCCATATCGCCTTATTCCTGACTTATCGCCGATAGCCTGGCGCAGCGCGAGCCCAAGGGTGATTCCCGTGTCCTCGACTGTGTGGTGGTAATCGACGTGGAGATCCCCCTTGCACGACACGCGCAGATCAAAAAAGCCGTGCCTGGCGAATATCGCTAACATGTGATCTAGGAAACCTATGCCTGTGTCAATCTCGCTCAGCCCATTGCCGTCGATAGTAATGTCTACCTCGATAGCGGTTTCTCTCGTCACACGGGACGATCTACCCACCCTCGGCTCCAATAGTTTCTTCCTCCTTTCTTCAAGAAAGCAGCTCCTGGATTACTTCACGACCTCGCGCAGCCGCTGAGTTACGTCATTGATCTCGCTACGTCTAGCCCTGTAACTGACCCTATTTGCAATCAAGCGCGCAGTGGAGCTGCCCATATCAGCGATGACCTTTAAGTCATTATCGCGCAATGTCCGTCCCGTCTCCGTAATGTCGACAATTGCATCTGCCAGTCCAACCGCAGGAGCCAATTCAAGAGATCCATTTAATGTGACGATTTCAACCTGCATGCCGAGAGATGAAAAATACTCTCCTGCGACCCGAGGGTACTTGGTCGCTACACGAGAATTGAACCCTAACCCGCCGACATCCGTGATGCTCGAAGATGATGGAACTGCGACAATGAACCTGCAATACCCTATATTCAAATCGAGAAGTTCGCAGACGTCTTTACATGATTCTTGAACAACATCTTTTCCACAAACACCCAAATCCGCAGACCCATACTGGACATATGTAGGCACATCAACGGCTTTGACGAGTATTACACGGGTCTGATGCTCTCGGTCTTCAAATACAAGCTTACGTGTGTCCTCCGAAACCTCACAAGTGAATACGCCCGCACGGTTGAGCAAGTCGATTGAAGGCTGAAAAAGCCGTCCCTTTGGCAGGGCAATTGTCAAATACTGCACCTGTACCACCTGCCGATCTATAGCTCCTTAGCTCGCATGTTTGAAACGCCTATCACAAACTCGCGCGACGGAAGAATGTCGCTGAGGCGCCGGACGATCAATTCACCGCGGCCTTCCAGAGCGATGACCTCACACTTAGGACCGGCAGAATACGAGAGAACGCACGAGCGACCGAGCTTAGCCGCTCTTCTCAAGATCGCATCCATAGGTCTAAAGTCGAGCTCCACTTCAACTATGAACCCGTTCTGCCGCAGTTCCCTCGTGTCCAGAAGGGCGATCTCTTCTAAACCCTCTTCGAACGCGACTACGCAGCTCAAAGGTTTTGGCTCAGTCAGCAGGTCGAGATTACCCTGTTCCACAGCAGCTAGAACGCGCTCAATGCCTATGGCAAAACCGGTAGAAGGGCAGTCAAAACCGAATTGCGCCAGCAGCTTGTCATACCTGCCTCCGCCACATATGTCATATCCAACGCCGAATGCATGACCCTGGAATATGATACCTGTATAGTAGTCGAAGTTCTTTACTAAACCTAGGTCTATGTTGACAGGACCTGCCGCCCCAAGATGTTTAAGCCGCTGCATGACAGCTCTTAAATCGTCGAGAGCTCGCAGCGCCAATTCAGAGTCGCCGGCGATCCGAGCTCCGGTCTCGAGCACAGTTTCATCCCCGCGCAAATCGCCAAGAGCCAAAAGTCGTTCGCGGTCGGTCGACGAAAGCTCCAACTCGTCCACTATCGACTTGAGGGCCACCAGATCCTGTCTCAGCAGCGCATCCTTTACAGCGGTGGCTGTCCGATCCTCGAGTCCAATGTCCTTCATCAACCCATTAACAAACCCCATGTGACCGATGTCTATGCCAAAGCCCTGAAGGCCGCTGCCGTCGAGGCAATCGATACATAAAGCGATTGATTCGGCGTCTGCGAAAACTGAACTGGATCCGATTATTTCAACGCCGGCCTGACAGAACTCCCGCCTATGGCCTACCTCAGGATCGGCATATCTAAACACGTTAGCCAAATACCAGAATCGGCCGGGATCGACGTCGGATCTTAGACGGGTCGAGACAAGGCGCGCGATCGGCGTAGTCATCTCCGGTCTCAAAGCCACAAACTCACCGTCAGGGTCAAAAAACCGGTACATGGAGCTCTTTAGGCCATTACCCGCTTCAGGCTCTAGCACGTCGACAAACTCCAGTGTCGGCGTAACTAACTCCCGGTATCCCCAGCGGTTGAACACCTCAATGATCCGGTGTTCGAGTGCGCGCCGCCGGGCGAGCTCGTCAGGCAAGTAGTCTCTCAGACCTTTTGGTATCTGCTTACGCCGGTATATCAAAACTCACCACGCCTCCTCGCAACTCTTGGACAGCCCACCCAGCCGGGCAGTTTTGTTACAAGCATACCACATCGATCAGGACACATCAACAACTGATGTGCAGCCGCACTCCGCATTATGGCGCAGGGCCGACGGCAATCCGTCGGCCCTGCGCCAAGTGTGGGCCCATACAACAATATGAAGGAAATCTAGCCAGCTCAAAGCCAGTTAACCCTAAGAACCATCAGAGTCCGCTTACGAATGCGAACCTAAAGACGAAGATTACTGCCAACAGGTATACGAGCCAGTGCACCTTTCTTCCTTCTCCGGCCACCAACATAAGGAAGCTGTAGCTAATAAACGCGACTGCGATTCCATTAGCGATGCTGCCGGTAAGGGGCATCGCCACTATGGCGAGAAACGCAGGGATTGCTTCCAGGTAGTCATCCCACTTGATCCTGGCGACTCCCTTCATCATCATTACACCGACGACTATTAGCGCAGGATATGTAGCTGCCGCAGGAATCACACTCAGCAACGGCTGGAAGAATAGCGCCAAGATGAACAGGATAGCCACGACGACCGCCGTAAACCCGGTTCGTCCGCCGACCCCTACGCCGGCAGCGCTCTCAATGTACGAAGTCACCGTCGAAGTACCGAGCACCGCGCCGAGCATCGTTCCTACAGAGTCGACCAGCATTGCCTTGTCGATCCTAGGAAGGTTGCCTTTTTCATCCAGAAATCCTCCCTGGTCGGCGACGCCGATGAGTGTTCCTATGGTATCGAACATGTCGACAAATAGAAATGCAAATACCACTGTGAAGAAGCCAAGGTTGAGCGCACCTAACACATCGAGCTTGCCGAACACCAAATTGGTCCAATCGCCCCAGGCAGGTACGCCTATCCAAGAGCCCGTTGGCAGATGAGATTGGTCAAAAAACGGAAGTGCCCCGATCAATGCTGTAATGATTATTCCGATGAATATAGCACCTTTGACTTTTCTGACGAGCAGTAAGCTGATGATTGCAATCCCGATTATGCTCAAAACAGGGGATGTGGCCCCGCCCCTGTTGACCGTCAGGTCTCCAAGGACTAGATTGCCCTCTACAACTTGAACAATTCCTGCGCCCTTTAGTCCGATTAATGCAATGAACAGTCCGATGCCGACAGGAATTGCGCGTTTGATAACGCCTGGGATTGCACTGACAAGCATCTGCCGTGCGCTGATAATCGTCAGAATGAAGAATGCAATACCCGATATCATTACAGCTCCAAGCACCGTGGCTGCGGTAATATTCTCACTTGTCATGACCAAGTGGGCGAAGTAGGCGTTTAAGCCCATTCCCGGTGCGAGGGCGAACGGGTAGTTAGCGTACAATCCCATGAACAAAGTAGTCAAAGCGGTCGATAGAATCGTAGCGATCATAATTGCTCCGAAATAATCGCCGTCGCCACCAAGAGTCGTCCTGAATGCCGGCTCCAGGATTCCGGGGTTGACGACCATTATGTAAGCCATGGTCATAAACGTTGTTATCCCCGCTAGAATCTCTGTCCTCAGATTGGTGCGATTCTCGGCAAACCGGAAGTATTTCGCGATACCTGTCTCATTTGCGAGGGACATGCTTCCTCAACTCCTTACACCCAAAATGAAAAACCAACAATACTCAGAAAGTTCTTGACAGTTTTATGACAGTCTCATAAATGTAGCGCCCGCCCAGTTTTTTGGCCGCATCCCTCCTCACAGAGAAGCTGAAAAACAAGGTCTGATCTCATTCCCACTCAATTGTCGACGGTGGCTTTGAACTAATATCATAAACCACCCTGTTTACGCCGGGAACCTCATTAATGATTCGGTTTGATATAACCTCCAAGAGCTCGTAGGGCAAGCGAACCCAGTCGGCAGTCATCCCGTCTTCGCTGCGGACGGCACGCACTGCTATTACGTTGGAGTAAGTTCGCTCATCCCCCATAACTCCGACAGTTCGGATGTTCGTCAGCACGGCAAATGCCTGCCAAATACTGTCATACAGCCCGGAGCGCTTAATCTCTTCAGTGACAATAGCGTCCGCTTCTCTCAATGTTGCTAAGGCTTCCCTAGTTACAGGCCCGATGATCCTAACAGCCAAACCGGGCCCAGGGAATGGATGCCTGTTGACAACCGAATCAGGGAGTCCAAGCTCTCTGCCGATTTCCCGTACCTCGTCTTTGAAGAGATACCGGAATGGTTCTATCAGTTTGAGACGCATAACATCGGGAAGACCGCCCACATTGTGGTGGGACTTTATTTTCGCAGCGGGTCCGGCGTCGCCAGAACTCTCCACCACATCGGAGTACAGCGTACCTTGCACAAGGTACTCAATTCCGCCAATCTTCTCTGCTTCTTCCTCAAAAACACGTATAAACTCATTGCCTATGATAACCCGCTTTCGCTCCGGATCCGTGACCCCGTCAAGGGCACGCAGGAATCGATCCTCTGCATCGACATAGACCAACCTGACTCCGAATCCGTCACGTATTGTCGACAAGACTTGTTCAACTTCGCCCTTTCGCAAGAGACCTGTATTCACAAACACGCATGTCAACTGGTTTCCGATGGCTCGATGGACAAGCACCGCGGCAACTGACGAATCTACCCCGCCGCTCAACGCCAAAAGAGCCTTTCCCGAACCAACCTGCTCACGTATTTCACTGATACTGCGTTCAACGAACGAGCTCGGAGTCCACGACTGTGAGCAATCGCAGATGTTGAACAGGAAGTTCTTTAAGATCTCCATTCCTCGAGGAGTATGAACCACTTCCGGATGAAACTGCACTCCATACAGCCTGTTCGCGTCGTCAGCCATGGCTGCCACAGGAGTGTTCTCGGTGCTGCCTATGACATGAAACCCGTCAGGCACGGATTCGACCAAATCGCCATGGCTCATCCACACAGAGATCTTGCGATCCAATCCGGCGAATAATGGACTTGTTTCATCCACTATAACTACAGCTTTTCCGTATTCCCTCCTGTCAGCGGCCCGCACAATTCCGCCGAACACTTTTGCCATCAACTGCATTCCGTAGCATATGCCCAAGATCGGAACCCCGCTGCGCAAGATCTTCTCAACACCTGCGGGCACAGGCTCGCTGACAACGCTCTTGGGCCCCCCGGAAAGCACGATTCCTCTGACGTTCTTCTTGCTGAGCTCTTCCCAAGAAACGCTCGGAGACACTAGCTCAGAATAAACTCGGCACTCTCTGATTCGCCTCGCGATCAGCCTGCTGTATTGAGATCCAAAATCTATGACGGCAACCAAATCATTTCTTTCATTGTCACCCACAGGAAGCCTCACCTCAAAATGCAAAAAAGCTAGCGATGCTCATAAACCGAGCGCTTTAACACTCCAATAAACGGCATATTCCGGTAGTTTTCTGCATAGTCAAGACCGTACCCGACTACGAATTCGTCCGGAATCTCGAAACCATTATAATCAGGAACAATGTCAACTCTGCGCCTAGACGGTTTGTCCAATAGGGTGCAGACCTTAACGGATGCAGGATGGCGGGACCGCAGGTTGTCCAACAAGTACCGGAGTGTGAGCCCGGTGTCTATTATGTCCTCTACAACTAGCACATGTCGACCGTCGATCGGCTCATCCAAATCCTTGACAATCCTCACAACGCCCGAGGAGTCCGTAGTACGACCATAGCTCGATATTGCCACGTAGTCAATATTCAACGGGATCGTCAAAGTGCGGATTAGATCGGCCATGAAGATAAGCGACCCTTTTAGAATACCGACAACCATAGGACGCTTTCCCTCGTAATCGTTGGAGATTATCTTTCCCAGCTCCTTTACTCTAGCCTTAATCTGATCCTCGCTCAAGAGCACATATGCAATGTCTTGTTTCATCTGATCAAAATCGTTCACTGATTATCACTCCAGTCTAAGTGAGAGCATACTCTGCGTTACCCGAATTAGATTAGCGAATTCCAATAAACGTGCGAAGATCTCCTAGGTCAGACATGTATGACATTACATCGAGAACCGCGCGCTCGTGAAGGCCAACGAGTTCCGCGGCATTCGGATCCAGACGGTTTTGAAGATTATCCACCCCGATCCCCACTCCGAGCATCGAGGCGACCGCATCGGCCACATGAACTAGACAGACTCGGGTCGCATTGACAGACCTTATATCTGGGCAATGATGGCTTCCAATTATCTCCACCAACATATCCGGCAGGTTCCAGTGAAGTGCCACTCTTGCACCTACTTCAGCGTGATCCAACCCTAACTCCTCTCGTTCCGCCTCAACAAAGGACTGCCCGCGATTGTCCACTCGATCGAGGATGTTCTTGAACCGTTCGGCAACATAGTAGCTCAGTATCGACTTTCCGATGTCATGAAGCAGCCCGCCGATGAATACCTCATCTTTTATAGTCGCATAATTCAAAACGCTTGCCAGGCGCTCCGCACACACAGCAGTGCACAAGGAATGATCCCACAAACCTCCGACTTCTAAAGCATAACCGCTGACCGGGCCCTGCATTAATGACTGTGCGCAAAGTGCCAACACTTGGTTGCGAATATTGTTTAGGCCCAGAGTTACAACAGCGTCCTTGACAGTGGCTATTTTACGAGCGAATCCGTAGTAGGCGGAGTTGGAGACCCGCAAGATCTTAACAGTAAGGCCTTGGTCTTTCTCAATGATCGCTGCCAAATCGCCCACGTTTAAGTCCGGATCGTTTACCATGTCGAGCACCTTTGCAGCGACAGCGGGCAGCGGCGGGATATCTCCAACTCGCCTCAGTATGTCCTCAACCAGCTGCTCTGCTTGAGGGTTCCCGCGAGTTGTCGGAGTAGGCACCTCGCTTAACACCTCCCTGAAACGCCTCTGATTGTCATAGCGCCAGCAGGCATATAAGGAACCGGGAGGTTTCCGATCACAGAACAGTACTCAACGTCAGCCTGCAGACCGAGGTTGCAGAGATACTTCCCGTGGTTGCTCTCAAACAACGCTTTGGCCGGATTTCTGCCCATGCTCTCCCAGACAGCCAAGGCCACCAGCGCTGCGTCGTCACACTCTACCGAGTCCTTCGAGCAGCTCTTCAACGCAGACACTATAGCACCGGCACACGCGATGTCTTCTAGGCCCGGCTTCTTTACCTCACCGGCACTAGCCAGATGAACATCCCTCTCGCCGAATTGATCCAGCAACACCCGGACCACAGTTTGCAGATTTCGAAAGCAACCTACCAGGCGTTCAAATCTGCTATACCGGCTGAGCAAGACTGTGCCGTTGGTCGTAGTCAAAACAAGCGTGCGGCCTTGCACAACCTGCCTCGAATACTCGTACGGCGAGTTTCCGAGATCAAAACCTTCAATTCGTCTGCCACCTCGTTCACCGCAAAGGAGGACACCCGGTCTGGAATCTGCAACGCACCTGGCCTCTTCAATTGTGGCAACAGGTACCACTTCTAAGCATCCATTGCAAACAGCCGTAGCAATCGTAGTCGAAGCCCTCAGGACATCTATTGCTACCACACATGTCTGAGTGTCGTCCGGAAGCGGTTCCAGTAAGCTGAGAGATGCAGTAATTCTCATCCCAATCGCCCGCTATAATAAGACTAACCTGCGAATGAACTCACTTGTTCTACGGCGTGCCCGGTCTTTCCTCCTATGATTCGGCTTCTTCCAAAGTGAGGCCGGGAACTGCGTCTAAGCTGAGGTCAGAAGTGTGTCCGGACATATACCGGAAATAGCCGGCGCACGCTATCATGGCTGCGTTGTCCGTGCACAAGCCAGGTGGTGGGTAGAACAACGTAAAACCCCGTCGGCTGCATTCACGCTCCATCTCTCTGCGCAACTGCGTATTTGACGCCACTCCGCCTGACAATAGCACCGTCGAAACCTTCATCATCTCAGCTGCTCTGATTGCCTTGGCGACTAGCACATCGATAACCGCCTGCTGAAAACTAGCTGCTATGTCGGCAACAGGTAGTTCCTCTCCGCACTGTCTCAACTTATGCACGTGATTAATGACCGCGGTCTTCAATCCAGAAAAGCTGAAATCGAGGTTATCTTCACCTAACATCGGTCTCGGAAACTCAATAGAATTCGGATTCCCTTCTCTTGCCAACTTATCTATGTAAGGTCCTCCAGGATAACCTAAGCCAAGCACCCTGGCCACTTTGTCAAAGGCTTCGCCTGCAGCGTCGTCTCGGGTCGAGCCAATCACTCTGTACGAGTGATCGCGGGCCAAAAAGAGAACGTCTGTATGACCGCCAGACACAGTCAGGCAGACGGCAGGTAGCGAGATATCCCGATGCGCCAGTACATTTGCATACACATGCCCCAAAATATGATTGACCCCGATGAGGGGAATCCCTAGAGCAACAGAAACGGCCTTGGCGGCAGAAATCCCTACAAGCAGACTGCCGACCAGCCCGGGACCGTGCGCGACAGCTACGGCATCGATGTCCGCCAGAGCAACATTGGCATCTTTGAGAGCCCGGTCAAGAACACGAAGAATCAGCTTTACGTGCTGTCTGGAAGCCACTTCGGGGACGACGCCGCCGAACCGTTGATGCACAGGAATCTGCGACGAGATAACATTGGATCGGATTTGCACTCCGGCTTCAACAACAGCCACAGCTGTCTCATCGCAGCTTGTCTCTATACCCAAGACTATCGCATTGCGATCAGGCATTGACGTCCTTCAACTCCTGTAATTTCCTAACAATATCCTCGGCCCGAGGAGGACACCCCGGCACATTCTGAGCAGCCAATCTGGCGCAATCTCCGACACCCAATCCGTCAATCCGGACTCCTCGGTAACCTTGACCGATGTGTATATCCAGATTCAAAACCCCGCGGTTGCCGGACTCTTTAAGGCGATAAAGTGCGTGAACCAAACTGCCGAGGCACGCAGAACAAGCCTGGCGCTGGTGAACTCGACGGAGCAACCCGGCAACAATTGATCCGACTACAGCGCCGCCGTGCCGGACGGTCGGAACGCCAAGTTCTATCACACTGGCGGGCTCGCTCCGGCCTACTCCCAGCTGTTCAGCGAGACGGATGTAGTCGACCGATAGAGGGTCAATTCCGATGAGGCGGGCGCAATAACTATCGACAGCAACCGGATCGACGCCTCCAATAATCCTGTCCATCCGAACCGGATTACCGCCTTCTTCGAACGTCAGATCTCCGCAAAGGGCATCAACAATTATTAGATTGGCTTTTATGACAGTATTCAGCCTCGCTATCGGCTCGTGCAATCCCAGGCGATGAAATCGCCTTTTCTCCGAATCCGGTATGCACCCTTTGAGATTCTTGAGGGCACAGGTAATCCTCGTCTGACAGTGCGCTTTCAGCACAGGCACGTTGATCAAATAGTCTACCTCTAATACTCTGGAGAAAACTCTGAGCGAGAAACCCTTGGTCTTCACCATCTCTGCAGGAGTTTCCCGCAGATTTACTAGTTCAACGCCGGTTCTCTTAGCCAGAGAGGTGTATCCACACACATCAAACGCTCTATCAGTATCCTCGCCCACCCAAGAGCTTTCCATTACGCAGATGTCTCGAAACCCGCGTGAGTGGAGATATCCTATAATCGCCTCAACCACTTCCGGAGATGTAGTGGCTCCCGAATCTGCAGGCTTTGCTACGACCAAATTAGGCTTGATCCCTATGCGCAGGGAACGGTCAGAATTGGCTAGTGGGTCCATCTTTTCGAGCAAAGTCTTGACCATCTGGGAAGGAGTATCTCCGTACGCGATGTAGATGTCTGATCTATTCGACAGCAAGTTGCAACCACTTCCTATGTCTGGCCAGATACATATAGGATAGCGCATTCGTCCGGTCATGACAACCGGGCCCGGTTCACGGTCTCGATCCGCGTTCTATTGAATTGTTGCCCTTTCCGATCTCTTCCCGTATAATCTAAATGTGTAATTGCTGTAACGTCGACTCAGCTCGTCACTTGGCCGAGAGGGAGTGTAAAGGTGTGCAAGACAACCTTTCGGGCCTTGATTGGGGAAGGCTGCTCGGTCAACTAGGGCTTGGCACTGTGTTCGGGTTGGCTGTTGGGTATGCGACGAAGAAAGCAATCAAGGTCGCGCTAATAGTCATCGCGGTTGTGCTGGTGATTATTGTTGCACTGTCGAAAATAGGTTTTATCACTGTCAATTGGGAGGTCCTCGATCAGTGGTGGTCCTCGACTATCGCAAGTCGAGGCCCCGCGGATATCTTGTCCAGCTGGATACAATGGTTTGCGAGCAGCATCGCAGTTTCGGGGAGTTTTGTAGCAGGGTTCATCGTTGGGTTCAAGCTTGGTTAACTTAGGTCTTTGCATTTAGACTGCGGCAAGAGAGGGGACACTTTATGGCTCGATCTAAACCTGCGTACAGGATCACAGGGCGATTTATTCAGCTTGTGGGATTTGCGGTGGCCGTTTGCGGCCTGATAGCGGGACTCACCGATGTATGGAATGAACCTGTTTTCTCCAGAGTGGCCGGTGGGGTAATCGTCCTGGCCGGAGTAGCATTGAGCATAACCGCAGAGGCATTCTTACTGCTCTATGCAATTGAGGAAAACACGAGAGAAGCAAAGCGCATCCTTGAGTATCTTAGAAAACTGCACGAAGGCAAAGTTTCCGGCGATGCCGAAGTTGCAGCTGCGAGCGCCGAAGCCCCGAGTAAAGGCAGCGGCGAACATAGCAATATAGTGGAGTGTCCTGAATGCGGCTGTCCCATTCGGGCAGGCAAGACCGAATGCCCGGCCTGCGGCAAACGGCTTTCAAGCTCGCGGTCGGACTGACTAAAGCTCCTTCCACATCAGTAGAGCATCTTCGCCGGTGTCTAGGTAGTAACCTTTGCGCACGCCGAGAGTCCGAAAGCCGTGTTTTTCGTAGAGAGCGATGGCAGCATCATTGGATTTCCTAACCTCAAGAGTCATCCGCTTTATGGATCTAGCTTTGCAGTACTCTATGAAACCGGTCAGCAATTGATTCCCTATGCCCTGCCGTCGATAGCGATAATCCACGGCAATATTGGTGATGTGCGCTTCCTCGAAAATGAACCATCCGCCTATGTATCCAACAACTTCACCGTCTTTGCACGCGACCAAATAATGAGCCTTCGAATTGTCTTGAAGTTCAGCCTCGAAAGAACTTCGCGACCAAGGTGTCAAAAATGCGCTTCTTTCAATCTCAATGACTCTATCCAAGTCCTCTTGGGTCATCTTGCGCAAGGTAACGGACACATGCAGCACCCGCCTTCTTGGTGGCTAAGTACAATTAGCCTTTAAATCGAGGCTGTTGCCACCCCTGCGCGTTTCGTTCCAGCGCATTTCTGCAGAGGACGGGCGCAAGTACTCAGGGGAGAAATCGATGACGTTATCGGATTTGCCCGCTTTTAAAGCCTGCAGACCGATCAGCGCGACATTTGAAGGTTTGCACAAAGCCCGAGCCGGATCAGTTGAGACAAATCCTGTACTGAGTCGAGAACGCAGTGTTTCCCGATGCCGGATCGCACCTGAACCAAGAAAGCACAGGCCGCCGGGAAGCTCGCGAGCTCGTTCAATGACTCGATCTACAGTAGTCAGCTCTTCCTCCATGACCTCGGTCCCTGTGACATCTCCGCGTTTAAAGACATATGCGGACGCATAAACGCGATCTCTTCGGGCGTCAATCATCGGCACAGCAGTAACATCGAGTCCGGCTACTGACTGTGCAATTGCGCGCAGAGTGGATACGCCTATAAGCGGAACGTCCAAACAATAACAAAGCGTCTTAGCGACTGTCGCACCGATCCTGAGCCCGGTGTAAGAGCCTGGGCCGCGGGATACCGCTACCCCATCGATTTCTGAAACGCTGAGGTGCGACTCACGCATCATAAAGTCAAACGCAATCATCAAACGCTCCGAATACGTCGTCCTGACGTCCAAAATGCATTCAGATATGACACTGTCCTCGGTTACCAAAGCGAGCCCGCCGGTAGTCCCGGATGTATCTATCCCCAACACAATCATAGGCACTAGCCCCTATGGAATGATATTTTCAACTGATTTACCATTGCTTTTCCGCGCTCCCCGATGCCATTGATCTTAATTATGCGCCCGCCGGATTCGTCACAGTCAATTCTCAAGTTAAGGTGTTGCTCAGGAAGCACCGGATAAAACCGGTCGGGCCACTCGATCACGACTACATCCCCTGCTCGGGAGAATTCCTCGAGATCAAGCTCAAGAACTTCCTCTTCCGATTCTACCCTGTATAAGTCGAGGTGTGTCAGATTGACCTTATCCCCGCTGTAGTGCTTCATCAGCACAAATGATGGGCTTGTGACCGGGTCTTTCACACCTAGCCCCAGGGCAATACCTTGGGTAAGGGTCGTTTTTCCCGAACCCAACCCGCCGCTGACGGTTATTACATCGCCCGAACGGCATGCAATCCCTATGGCTTGCCCGATCTCCCGAGTGCGCTCAGGAGACGACGACGCCAAGGTCAAAAACTCCTTCTCCATGCAACTTCTATCCCCTGTTTGACGCAATCTGGGCGCTCTCTCGTCAGCAATTCGCCGATAGGTAGATGCTGCCTAGTGCAACACGAGCAAGTAGAATGATACCAGTCTGAGTTGGACCAGTCAATCATCCCGTGCAAGACACGGCAAAACCCAGACGTGTCATGCACCCGATGACACTATTTTTCAAAATAATATCACTACACATACCTAGCAGGAATCTTGTCCGTTATGTGGAAGGTGTAAACGAGTAAAACGTATTCAATTCTGATGGAAATGCTTAGCGAATATTTCTGTGGTTACACGAGGAGGCAATCTGTATGCTTGACGCATTCTTCAAAGGCGGGCCAGTCATGTACCCTATTCTTGCTTGCTCGATTTTGTCGCTCGCCGTGGTGATCGAGCGCCTCATAGTTCTCCTCAGGCGTAACGTTGATCCGGACGAGCTCCTTGAGGATGTGAAGTATGCCGTAGAGGCGGGCCGAATAATCGAAGGTGTGCAAATAGCCAAGAGATCCCGCAGCCCGATATCTAACCTCATTGTTGCTGCTCTCACGAACATTGGAAAATCAAGGTCGGAAATCGAAGAGATTGTTCAAGCGGCGGGAGACCAAGAGGTTCGGCGACTCGAGAAAAACATGGCTGTACTCGAACTCATAGTCACCGTTGCTCCCATGCTTGGCCTTCTTGGTACGGTCATCGGTATTATCAAGAGCTTCAATGTTTTTGGGATGACCGGTGGGCTGGCGGATCCTGCGATCTTGGGCATAGGTATTGCCGAAGCCCTTATAACCACCGCTGCCGGGCTAATAGTGGCTATTCCAACCCAGGCTATGTATACATACCTCAGCGGCTTGATTGACCGAAACATAGCCGTAATGAACAGGAAGTCGCTTGAAATCGTATCGCTGGCGACTTCTACCCGGAGTGATGTAGCATGATGTTCTCCCGACGCCGGAAGGGTATACCCACTATACAGTTAGTGTCGATGATCGACGTCACCTTCTTTCTCCTGATCTTCTTCATAGTATCTACTACCTTCAAGACTCGGGAGGCCGGTATTGGCCTAGAACTCCCTAGGTCTACTACCGCGCAGGAACATAGCCCAACCTACATTGAAATAGTGATCAACGAAGCCGGAAGCGTCTTCTACGAAGGCAAGCTCGTCTCGCAGACAATGCTGAAAGAGATCATCACTCCGATACTAAGACAGACTCCTAGAATGCCTGTCATCATAAAGGCGGATAGACGAGCACGATACGAGGCTGTCTACGGAATCATGGACCTAGTGAGCCAGGCGGGAGGATCAAGCATCCATCTAGCTGCTCGGTTGGATACTCAGTGACCGGAGGTGGCCGCCGTGAACATGTACATAGCGGAGGAATCTGCGAACAAGCGCTTTATTGGCGCTCTTTTTCTCTCGATGGCTATTCATCTTGCCATCCTTCTGCTGGTAAAGACATCCGGATGGGGCGTTGGGTTCACCAACGTGGGTCTCAACGCAGGCGGCCCGATTGCAGTTCAATTTGGTTACACGGCGTTTTCCGGTTCCGAGCCATCGACCTCTCGGTCAAAGGTTCCAACAGAGCCTGCTGTAACTAGCCAGGCGGCCGAGGTTGTACAAAGGAAAGAGGTTTCGGTAGCGACTAACCTCCAGAAGCCTGCTGCGCTTCCTAGGCCTGAGGTGCAGCCGTCGATCAGGTCGGGCTCGGTTTCAGCGCCTGTTGTCGAACGCAGACCGGAGCCGAAGACTGAGCAGACGCCCGTTCCTGAGCCTCAACCGAAACCTCAACCTGAACCAAAAGTGGAACAGCCTGTAGTTGAGACTCGGCAAACCATCGAACCCGTAATAGAAGTTCAGAGACAACCGATCGACGAGCCCGCTGAGATGCAGAGCGTTCTAACCAGTCCTACCGGGACCACCACCGTCCCTATAGAGGATCTCCATGCAGAGCCTGAACAGACTACTTCGACTGAAACCACTGTGATCGATGAGCCGGCAGTTGAGCAACCCGTAGAGTCTCCTGACTCTGATGCGTCTATTGCTGACATGGCTCCTGAAGAGCCGGTTCACTCAAACTCTGAGGCAGACGGCGGGTCTGTCACTGAGGCAGCAAAAATGACCGGGGAGTCGACCGGGAAAGCTGCCGGCAGTCCTCCAACCCCACCTCCGGCCGGCGGTGACATGCTCGGTTTGGGTGGGCGACTCGTCTATCCCAAGGCTGCCGAAACTGCACGCGGAGGTCCGATAGAATACTCGGTTACGTTTGAGGTTCTTGTCAGCAAGACCGGTGTCGTTATCGAGATCAGTGTGCTTAACAGCTGGTTTGACAGGGACCTTGACGAACGAACAGCTGCTGACTTGATTAAGACATCCGAGCTCATGATGCGCAGTCTCCTGATATTTGGACCATACACGTCCGATTACCGAATGACGGTAACGCTCTCATTCGACGCAGAGAAAGGCCCAACGCTCACACCCGAGTCAAGAATCAGACCGGTATCTGACTAGGGTGCTTCGCGTCGCACCTGATCAGGGGGGAATACTCGTGAACTGCCGAGTACAGACACGTTTGACCGTTCGCCTTTTGTTCTTAGTCGCACTGGTGTTTGTGACCGCAAGCGCCGCTGTGGCATTAGCCGAGGAGGTCGACGGTGCGAATGACTATGTCACGCTGTCCAATGAATTCATCAGAATCAAGGTAAACGTATCTGATGACGGCACCGGAAGATTTGGAGTTGACACCACCGGGGGCGACCCGCTGAAACCGTCGGACGACAATCAGCGTCTGGTGTATGGTGTCCCGGTCCCGAATACATCTTACACTACAGTCAGAATTGATGGAGAAAATTACATTTTTGGCGGACAGACGGATACAAGAGCCGGGAAAGGCCAACGGTACGGCCAAGTGGTGATAGAACCACGTGTGACGGAATCAGACATCGTTTGCGCCTGGTCGTTCCCGGGCAATGTCCTGGTCACCCAGAAGCTATCGTTCACTGAAAGCCCTTCAACCGGATACGAAGACACCGCCAGAATTGAATACACCATCCTCAATATGGACAACGTTGCTCATTCGGTCGGGCTTCGTCTTGCCCTTGATACTATGCTTGGGCCTAATGACGGCGCACCTTTTAGAGTGGGTGACCGTGCTCTAACCACGAACACGATTTACACAAAAGCACAGTTGCCTGAATACTGGCAGGCCTTCGATTCATTGACAGATCCCGCAGTGATCTCGCAGGGCACTCTGCTAGGCGGTGAGCTAACTCCCCCCGACGTAATATACTTCACCAACTGGGGCGACATTGCGGACCATCCGTGGACTTTCGTGCTTGATCCGAGTAAAGATTTTACTCGCACCGGCGAGTTTGAGCTGGATAGCGCAGTGGCAATGTTCTGGAATCCGGTTTCAATTGAGCCGGGCAAATCGGTTTCGTATGTCACTTATTACGGTCTAGGCGGCATCACTGTGATTCCTGGTGTGCTGTCGCTAGGCGTGACTTCGCCCAGTGAAGTCACTACAGCCAAAGACAGGCTTCCTGAATTCTCGGTAGTCGCCTACATCCACAACTCCGGAGAAGGTAAGGCTCGAAACGTTGTAACTGAAATCTCCCTGCCGAGGGAGCTGAGGCTTGCACCGGGACAGAGCGTTCTAAGGCAGGTTCCTGACATAGATCCCGGAGACACTGTGCAGGTTGTCTGGAAAGTGCAGCCAACCACCACAGCCCACACGGAGACAAGTTTCTCGGTTTCGGTCGAGGCGGTCAATGCGGAGAAACGGACGGTTGTCCGACCGATTCGTATTCTCGCTCCGCCGAGTATTACAGTTTCAACTTCTGACGTCCGGTTATCGGTAGTAGACGAAGCGCTCAGCCCTCATCCGTTCGCATTTGAGTCTAGGATCTCTAACAACGGCGGAGCTGTCGCGTACCGCGTCAAAGCCGAGATTGAGTTACCCGGCGGTCTTCAGCCGGCGAGAGGCGAGATATTGGAGAAGCATCTCGGCTACCTCAGACCCGGTGAAACTGTTACCCTGAGATGGTGGGTTGTCGCCGGCGTCGACGATACGACCTTATCGGTGAAAACGACTGTGAGTTCGTCCAGTACCGACTCACAGTCCGATTTTGCCAAGGTCACGATACCCGACTTAGAACCTAAGCTCATCATTAGCTGGGATGAAGTCCACGAAGCGAAAATCGGGGATTACATATCCGTGATTGTCAAAGTTGCCAATATTCCGGATCTTGGTGAAATACACTTTGATGTCAAATACCCTAAAGACCTGTTGAAGCCCATAAGTGTGTCAAGAGGCACCCTGTTCGTCGTGCCGGTAGGCGAGGGCGAGCCTTGGGGTCAGCCTACTATCGACACGTCAGAAGGGGTGATAAGAAAAATCTCCGGATATCTGGGACAGACCGGAAATGTGTCTGGCGAGGTAGCGCGTCTGAACTTCAAGGTGATCGGAACCGGAAATGTCAGCTTAAAGTTGGACAACATTACGCTGTTAGGAGGAGAAAGACGCCAGCATCTTGACTACACGCTGGTTAGCCCAACCTACGCAGTTGGAGAGTGACAAGGAGGTAGTAAGAGTATGACGATTCATGGTCGCGAGAACCGCACCCTTAAACGGATCCTAGTAGCCGTATGTCTGACCGGAATTCTCGCCATGTTCCCTGTTCTGGCCCTAGCACAATCAAAAACTGTCACGGACGTTCCGACTGACCACTGGGCGTATGCAGCTGTCGAGGAACTAGTGTCAAGAGGATACTTCGAGCTCTACCCTGACAATACATTCAAGGGCGATGAGCCGGTGACCAGGTACCAGTTCGCTCAGGTGGTGTATACCCTGCTTCAGAACATAGATCCGGCTGCAAAGTCTGTCACGCAGAACGATATTGAACTGCTGAGAAAGCTGACCGTGGAGTTTAGAGACGAACTCGTTGACTTAGCTGCAGACCTGGAGAAGACTAACAGCGCCTTAGATGAAACAGCCAAGGAACAACTGGTTCTCAGGAGAGATGTGAATGCCACGACCGATCTAGCTCAACAAGTAGAGCAGCGAACTCGCTCACTCGAGGAACTTGTGGACCGCTTGTTTGGTAGGATCGATGAGACAGATGCTAGGCTCACAACCGTGCAGGGCGACACCGCAGCCCTTCGAGAGTCACTGGAAACGCGGATTGAAGAGATCCTGAAGGATCTAGACGAAATTGCCGGAGACCTCGAAGCCAAATCGCGCGCCATAGATTCGCTGTCAAGCGCCGTCTCAGCGTACCGGCCCGAGTTGGAGGCGGCTATCTCGCAGCTGACTCAGTCGGATGCCGGACTGGACGCTACCATTAAACAAGGGCTCGAAAAAGTGCAAAGTTCGCTCGCATCTCTCTACGATCAATCAGAATCGCTAAAAGCGAAGATAGCTGCGCTCGAGCAAGACCTCTCTTCTACCAAGAACTCCATCGAAGTCGTGCGCAAGAATCTAGAGGCGACTCAAGCTGCTCTGATTCAAAAAGATAATGAGCTTTCAGATTCTATCAATGCAACATCTAACAAACTAGCGCAGACCGACTCTGACCTGCGGGATACAAGGAGCGCTCTCGCAGTCGTCACCGCTGATCTGGGCAAAGCTCTGTCCGCCATTGAAGAGCTCAGTCAAAAAGCTGCCGAAATGGACGGAGAGACTGACGAGCTAAAAGCTCAACTCGCATCAACACAGTCGACTCTCGAGCAGACGCAGAGCAATCTATCCTCGGCCCTGCAGAGTACAAAGAGCGAGCTGCTTGCTGCGCTGCAGGGTGAGATCTCGGCTCTTCAGGACGAGATCGCGGCACTCAACGAAACTATGAAGCGGGACAGAGTGACTTTTGGAGGCGACATCAGTCAGCTCCATAGTGATTTGCTTAGCGAGCTTGAGAGAGTTGAGGCCAGCCTGAAGGCTGATATAGAAAGCACAAAGGCAGAGATCGGCCAACTTCACAGCACGGATCAGTCTTTGTCTGAGCTTCTGCAACAACATGCACAGTTGATTGAGCAGCTTCAGGCCAAGTTGTCAACACTTGAGCGGGTAGACCAGGAGACGATTGACAAGCTCGAGGCCTTAACCGAACAGATGAAGGCTTTGACCGATTCAGTAGCTCAGAATCAAGCTGAGCTGAAGCAGCAGGTAAGTGTCCAGGACAGCATGCTTTCCGGTCTGCAGACCGGCTTGCTCAAACTCAAGGACAGCCATGAAACCACAACTCAGCAGCTAAGCCAAACTCAGAGCGCCCAGGCGGAACAGATATCGGCTTTGCAGGCTGATATCCAGAATATCCGGAAGGAAATAACCGATATCCAAGCGCTCTTCGACGAAAAGGTCTCCGCCGATGAGCTGACCGTCGGGCGCATTGCTGCTCTACTAAGCCAGATGAACTCTTTGACAAAGCGGGTCGAAGAACTGGAAGCTGCTCAGAAGGCAAAGCTCTCGTCCGAGGGCTCTGGATCGGGATCGGCTCTGCTGATCCTAGGAGGGCTTGCAGCAGCCGCAGCGCTGATTTTCGGCGGCAAGTAAGCTGAGATGCATCTGAATCAAACACAACGGGCCCCGCATTTCTGCGGGGTCTGATTCTTCTATTGGCACTTTCTTGAAAGTAATCATAGAGGCTCCAATCCAAGGCTGATCTGGAGCGCTCGGTCAACCTTTTCCATCAACGAGTCGTCTAGGTGAGACACCTTTTCCTTGAGCCGAGCTTTATCGATAGTGCGGATCTGTTCGAGCAGGATAACCGAGTCTACGTCCAGACCGCTCTCGCTGACTTTAATCTCGACGTGCGTAGGAAGCTTTGCACGCTTAATCCGAGATGTAATCGCCGCGACTATGGTTGTCGGGCTGTACTGATTGCCAATATCGTTCTGAATGACCAATACGGGCCTCGTTCCACCCTGCTCCGATCCTACGATGGGATTCAGATTGGCATAAAAGACGTCCCCTCTCCTAACCACCACTCCTGTCACTCTCCATCAAAAGTCTCTCATAGTGCTGCAGAGACTCGCAGTCCTCAGCCATCCCTTCTTCGCTCAGTTGGCGATTGAGTGCGGCCATTGCCGCGTACCCAGCTCGCAACTGTTCCCTAAGCTGAACTCTTTTTCTCTCCTTGATGAACTCGATCATGGCCTGACGGATAAACTCGCTTCGATTGCACTTTTCAGTGCTAAGGAAAGCATCGACTTCCTCCAACAAAGACTGAGGGATGCTGATCATTATCCGCTTGGTCTCTGCCATGTGACCGGCCGCCTCCAATCAAGATACACGGACGGAGAAGTGGACGTCGAAACGGATTATATACCAGGATGCGTACTGACATTATATCTTTAGTTCTACACTTGTGTCAACACGCGGAGTATATTCCAATTCATGGACCAGCAATCTGCAACAATGCACTTGGAATATGCGCTGCAACGTCTCTTGCCAGCATACTCGCCATTCCGAGTGCCTGAGACGCAAGTTCGCCGGCTAAGCCGTGGACATAGACTCCGGCAATTGCTGCGTCGGGAGGTGCGGTGCCCTGAGCAATCAATCCTCCTATAAGACCCGCCAGCACGTCACCCGTCCCACCTGTAGCCAGTCCGGCGTTTCCGCGTACGCTGATGTGAGCGGTACCGTCCGGAAGCCCAACAACTGTAGTTGCGCCCTTCAGGACGACCGTCTGGCCCCATTCAGAGGAATAGCGGGTGCATACACCCACCGGATCAGCCACAATGTCTGCAACGGACAAACCGGTCAGTGCGGACATCTCGCCGGGATGAGGAGTTAATACTGCAGGTGAATTTAGAGAACCGGGGTCTATTTTCAGCCGTGCAAGCGCCATTAGTCCGTCAGCGTCAATGACACCCGGCACGTCACATTGGCCAAGCAGGCGAGAAACGAATTGTCCCACCTCATCATTTCTTCCTAACCCGGGTCCCAGAACGTACGCAGCACAAGAGGACAGCCTCTCGACGGCAAGTTCAAGAGCCTGTATCGAGAAACACCCGTCCTCGGATTCTGGGGCTGCACATGACATAACCTCTACGTTATGGGCATGGACCACCTGTTGTATGGACCGGGGCACAATTGCGACCACAGTCCCTACACCAGATCGCAGGGCACCGGCACAGGCCAGCGACGCGGCACCCGGCATCCCGGAAGACCCTGCAATTACAATCAGCCGGCCGTAAGTGCCCTTATGTGATGGCTGAATCCTTCGCGGAAGCACCCTGCCGACTGTACTTGCTTCGATCAGGTACATGTTGGATTGAACCTCTTGGATTTGGGAGACAATCCAAGACGGAATACCTATGTCAACTACCTCCAGCTTTCCACAAAAGCCGCGACCGGGATACACCAGCTGGCCAACTTTAGGATATGCAAACGTGACAGTAATATCTGCATTGACGGCGATCCCGAGCACCTTTCCGGTAGCAGCATCGACACCTGACGGAATGTCTACGCTGATAACCAAAGCGTCGCTGCGATTGATAAGCGCTATAGATTCAGCCAAAAGGCCCGTGACTTCCCCGCGGAGGCCGGTCCCCAGAAGCGCATCAACAATTACATTTGCCTGGTCCGCAGCCTCAGCGATCTCTGGAGTAATAGTTTCAACAAAACGCGGCTCTATGCCGCAATGCCGGAGCCACTGGAGGTGAGTTTTTGCATCACCCATGACCGAAGACTCATGACAGAAAACGTAGACCGAAACCGACACGCCTAGCTGCACCAATCTCCTAGCGACTACGTACCCGTCACCGCCGTTGTTTCCCGGACCGCAGAAGACTACCACACGCGGGGAGGGCTGCGAGGCAATCACTTCACCGACCCGTTGGGCGACCGCAGCGCCGGCATTCTCCATAAGCACTGCTCCGGGAATCCCGAGCCGTGAGATTGCATAAGTATCCACTGCACGCATTTCTGCGGGAAGCAAGACTCTCATCGTTGCTCCTCCCTCTTTGCAGCAGCTACAGCAATTGCATACGCAGCCACGTGACTCATACTGACCTCAATCTGATCTATCCCGGCTGCGCGAGCGCGTTCTTTCGCTTTGCCGTGCAACAGAACTATCGGTTTTCCTGAGTCTTGAGTCACAATCTCTATGTCTCTAGGTGTGAAGCCGGCAAAGCCCGTTCCGATGAGCTTAGCTACCGCCTCCTTAGCTGCAAACCGTGCCGCATACGATTGAAACCGATTGCGTCTCCTCTCACACTGTTCTATCTCGCGATCTGTGTAAATCTTTTGAGCAAACCGATTTCCCCTGGCGACCAGAGCCTCCTGCAAGCGTCTAACTTCGACTATGTCTACGCCTACGCTCACAAAGAATCCTCCTCTGCAAATACAACCTGCAGGCAATCATGCGCAAGATGAACATTGCCCGGGAGACTCGCAGACACCGTGTCATGGTCCAAATCGTGGGCGATGTGCGTAAGATACGCGACCCTTGGACGGATCCGCTCTACTTCCCTTAGAGCTTGGTCAATTGTAAAGTGGTTGACGTGGGGTCTAAATCGCAACGCATTCAGCACCAGCACGTCTAAACCTTCTAACAGAGAGTACGAGCTCTGTGGGATGCGACTGCAGTCGGTAATGTATGCCAGTTTGCCGATTCTGAAGCCCAGTATCTCCTCGGTGCCGTGCATTATAGGAATAGGGATAATCCGTTTCCCGCGGACAATTATCGGTCCATCAATGTCCACGATCCTCACGTTTGGAACCGTTGCTCCTGGAGAGGCGCCTTCGAATACGTAGCGGAAAACTCTCCTCAGATCAGACGCAGTAGAACTTGAGGCGTAACACGGCAGCCCGCCGGGGACCGTCCGAGATAGAAGACGTAAGTCATCAAATCCGAAAATATGGTCTGCGTGCGAGTGCGTAATCAGAACAGCATCCAACGACCGTATGCCGGCTCGCAACGCTTGCAGTCGAAATTCCGGAGGAGTGTCTATCACAATGCGAAAAGAGTCAGTTTCCACCAGAACCGACGAACGAAATCTTTGATTGCGAGGATTAGAAGAAGTACACACGGCACAGTCGCACCCAATCATAGGAATGCCATGCGACGTCCCTGTGCCTAGGAACGTGAGTTTTCCCAAGACCAAAACCCTCCCAGGAAGCGGCTAGAACAAACGAAGTCGAAGGTAATCCGGCAAAATCACGTCCAGAGAGGTTATCTCGGCGAGGGCCCGTTCCATCTGGTCCTCTGTAGCCTTGTGCGTGAGTATCACGAGAGGCACATAGTTGTCCCTGACGTGAGTCTCAAGCTGGACCACGGAAGAAATACTTATCTGATGAGCTCCTAGGATGCCTGATATTTTGGCAAGTATTCCGGGAGCATCGTATGTGTACAGCCGCAGGTAAAACCTATTCAGAACGGACTTTACCGGTTTGATCACGGGCCGCGATGAGGAATCAATAGAACGCGTGCGGTATCCAACGCGGGAGCGCAAAAGGATATCTTTTGCCAAATCAACAATATCGCTCACTATGGCGCTCGCAGTTGGCGCTTGACCCGCACCCGGACCATAGAACATCGTTTCGCCAACAAAATCCCCCTCGACAAAGACAGCATTGAGCTCGTGACTCACGGAAGCCAACAAATGACTGTTTGGAATCAGGGTCGGGTGCACACGCAAATCCATCTCCCCGTCTCCCATCCTGCAAATCGCAAGCAGTTTAATCGTGTATCCAAAGCTCTTGGCAAAATCGACATCCAGCTTAGTTATGTTAGTAATCCCTTCGACGTATATGTCGCTGAGGTCAACCACGGCCGAGGCGGCAAGCGACCCGAGTATGACTAACTTGTGTGCAGCATCTTCACCACTAATATCCAACGTGGGATCAGCTTCCGCGAACCCTTTCTGCTGAGCCTCCTTTAGCGCGTCTGCAAACTCAAGCCCATCCCGATGCATCCTGGTGAGTATATAGTTGGACGTGCCGTTGACGATGCCGTAGATATTGCGTATGCGATTAGCGACTAACCCCTCACGCAGCCCTTTGATTAAGGGGATTCCTCCACCCACACTAGCTTCAAACATTATCTCAGTGTCTGAAGCGGCAGCGGTGCGGAACAGCTCACGCCCGCGAGTCGCCAGCAACGCCTTGTTAGCCGTAACAACGTGCTTGCGGTTCTTCAGGGCGCTCATTACGTACTCATAAGCTGCATCGCATCCGCCAACGGTCTCAACAATGATGTCGATGTCTGGGTCCTCCAAGACCTCTTGAGCCGACGACGCACGGTGCACGCCGGTGAGGTCAACGCCGCGGTCTCGCGACCAATCGATATCAAAGACCGACTTCAACCGGAAACGAATATCTGTCCTAGCTTCCAATAGGTCTGCCTGCTCAATCAGTATTCGAGCGACTCCAGTGCCGACAGTACCTACACCTAATAGCCCTATGCGTACTTCTCTCTTTTCCAATTCTACGCTCCTCCTATCGTCACGGGTAACCCCTCACTCTACTTGGTACACTCTGAGAAAATTCGTGCTTGCCGGAATAACGGGACCAATGCCTAACGAAATTGCGAAGAAATCGACCCTATTCTCAATCCCAAAATCGATATCTTGGCGGTGCTTCTCGGTAATGGGCGCTACGTCCATGCTGGCTTCAACCATTTTGCGAAGCACTTCATAGTTAGAGCTCGAAGGTCCGAGAGTGCACACGATTTTCGTTCTTCACATGGACTCGAGCCTCCTGTTCTTAATCATTGCCGACCTGCTCCGAGAGTCCCCGCAACAGTCCACTAGCACTTGAATTGCGAAGTGTTTCCACCAGTGACTCGAGAAGCCGATTATATGGGCTGCTAGGCAAATTGCTGATATAATGGCTCGCCCTATCAGCATACCGCCGCATGAGATCCATGCAAGACCTGATCGCCCCACTGGAAACAACGGCATCTGCCAACTTGTCTGCCCAATCGTCAGTGCTGTTAGGGTTAAGCGCCAACCGGGACACCCGACCTCCGTAATGAGGGTCATTGGCAGCTACGATAACCGGCAGGGTATAGACACCGGTCCTGACATCGTGCAGCCTCGGCTTTCCCATGCGTTCCGCGGGGCATACAAAGTCCATGATATCGTCATGAATCTGATAAGCCATGCCGAAATTGAGACCGTAGCGAACCAGCGTGCTAATAACCTTGCGGTCCGACCGGCTGCACGCAGCACCTAGAGCACACGACACAGCAAACAGGATGGCAGTCTTTCCGCGAATTCTTCGCAGGTATGACGCTACCCCGCGATCCAGCGAGTACCTATCGGCGAATTGCTGAATCTCGCCCTCGCATATGTACTTCATTGCTCTAGCAACCATTGACACAACCTGATTCGAGATAACTTGAACGCCGGAAAGAAGCACCAAAGCCCGGGTAAGCAAAAAGTCACCGACGAAAACTGCTACGTCTTTACCCCACCTAGATTGAACAGTCTGTCTACCTCTGCGCAGTTGCGACTCATCAATGATATCATCGTGCACAAGAGTGGCCATATGGATAATCTCCACAGCAGCTGCTGCCTTAATGATATCCTTGCTATGAGAATCCTGTCTGCCGTACCGCGCGGACACCAAAGACAACATCGGCCTAAGCCTTTTTCCACCGGCATCCAGCAGGCCCTCGCATGCTTCTCGAACTAGAGGAACTTTAGAATCCACACAATGCCTGATGGTGTTCTCTACCTGGTTGAGATCGCGCTTTAACTCAGGAAAGCTTTCAACGATCACTCGACCGCCTCCCATTAGACCGGCATCTGTCCCAACTCCTGTGTCTCCGGATTCTGTAGTTCATCGCGATCGGAGCTTCATTTGCGAAAGAGAAACCTCTCGCAGAGCTGTGAACTAAACATCGGAGAGAGTGCATCGACACAAACCAACCTTCGCAGCACTACTAATGAAACAAGACCCACGATGAAGCCCGTAATACTGCCAGACACTATCAATACCGGCAGATATAGATATATCCTGGGCGCCCCGGTGACCACCGAAGCGACGGCAAGCTGACCGATGTTGTGAACCAGAGCGCCGATGATGCTTACGGATACAAAACTGAAAACTCTGGAGCCATAAACAAGCGCCGCGTACATAGCGGTGGCACTGGCCACTCCTCCAACTACCGAAAACCAAAAACTTGCCAGCCCGCCTCCAAAAAGAGATGAAAGCAGACTTCTAAGAACGACAAGAACAAGCACTTTCGGGTACGGCAAACAGAACAAACCGATCAGCGATGCAATATTCGCCAGTCCAAGCTTGACCCCCGGTGCGACCTGTGGAACAGGTATGACTCGCTCTACTGAATGCAGAACAAGTCCGATCGCGAGGAGCAATGCAAGTATCCCGATCTGACGCACGTTGCCTGGCGATGGCTCCAAGCGACCTATACACCTCTCATCGTCTCATATTCAACACAGGCCAAACCAGCCGCTCAGTAGGAGACACCGTCAACGTCCAGGCCGTCATGGCGCTGCGAATAAAGTGTGATGACAAAACGGTGTGGCAAACACACAATGCTCTGGTACGGCCTGCTGATCCATCCCTGGCGCACGTCGATCTGCTCCGGGCAGTTGGCCTCTACTACACGGATCATTCCTCTGCGGACTTCGACAACATTATATCCCCCGTTGCCGGTGCGAAAGGTCTTAGTATACGGTTCCGAGACGGCAGACAAATCAATTACCTCTCGAACGACGTTGCCAACCCTAATCTCAGCATACACCTCTTCAGAGGTGCCTGCCAGCCTTGCTAAGTAAAACGCCATTGAAGCTGCAACGATTATTAACAGAATTACAGCTCTGTCACCGGATTTCATAGGTGTAGTCCTCACTCACAGCTTCGAAAGCGTCTGCCAGTCCGGAACTAACGATCACACGTCTATCTGAAGTGACAACTATCGCCTCGACCTCTTGCCATCGATTGACGCAGTCGAACAAGTCTTCGACACCCATGACGAAGAAAGCAGTCGACAATGCATCTGCCTGCATGCCGGTCGGTGCGATCACACTGACTGAGCGCACCCCCCGGCGAGCCGGATAACCGGTCGATGGATCGAAAATGTGGTGATACAGAATACCGTCGCGGAAAAAATACCGCTCATAGTCTCCGGATGTCGCAACTGCTCCGGAAGCTATGTCTATAGTGCCGATATAGCTGCCCCGCGAGGCGGACGGGTCTTGTATACCTATCCGCCAATCCCGGCCGTTTGGCTTGACTCCGAACACCCGGATGTTGCCGCCGAGATCAACAACTCCGGCCTCAATTCCCTCCTCCCGCAGGACGTTCACTACCTGGTCGCATGCATAGCCCTTTGCAATAGCTCCTAAGTCGACAAAGAAGTCTGCGAGGCGCATTGCCTCCAGTCGCTCGCTGTCAACTGCGAGATTCTGATACCCAACACCTGCCAGTGCTTGCATGATCTCTTCTTCTGAGGGCACTCTCGGATTCTCCGTGCCTATGCCCCACAGATCGACCATGCGTCCAACCGTCGGGTCGAAACTGCCGTCAGTCAACCTCGCAAACTCCACAGCAGAAGTCATAAGGTAAGCGGTGTCTTGATGGACCTTGACCGGAACTCCAATAGGCGCAGAATTCAGTTTGAAAACATCGCTGCCTTGAATCGTGGTGCTGACCAATGCTTCTATCTCATTGATCCTCCTGAACCCGTCGTCCACTGCCGCCTTGGCGGATTCATTCCCGTATACGGTAATTCTGACAAAAGTCCCCATCGCAAAACCGGCTTGAGTATAGGGTTGTTGCTTTTCAGTCAACGCCCGGCGGGCAAAGTAGGCAGCGGTTGCGATCAGTATCACAAGAGCCGTTAGTGCAGCAAGCCGCAGAACTCTGGCTCGGCCACTCATCATCTCCTGGGACTTTCCTCTCTAGCGCAAACTCACGCTAAGTATTAAGTATATCACAGCCTTTTCAACACGGTCCACTCGGCCCAGAATCGCCGCTATCAATCCCTACAAATCACCACATTTCTACTGTTCGGAGCGTGCAAATAGATATATGCCGGCCAGCAACGCAGCACCCGCTACTACCTGCAAAACCGTAGGAACCTCGTCGAACAGCAGAGCAGCCAGAATTGATGAACCCACCGGCTCACCCAGTATCATAACCGCTACGAACGACGCACTGACAAACTCGAGAGACCAGTTAAGAAGTGTATGACCCAGCACAGAACATACCAGTGCCAGGGCACAGGTTATCATAAGATCGCGAAGCGATACAATGAACAGATCAGGAGAAGCCAATAGGCAAATCAGTCCGAGTAAAACAGCGCTGCTCCAATAAACCAGCAGCGTGTACGACTCGACGGCGAGAGTCTTTCTGACTCGCCGGCCGGTAACCAGGTACGCGGAGGCAAATATCGCACCTATGAGAGCTAGCAGGTCTCCGGTCAAATGTCGCTGGTCGGTGGTTGCACCTTGCCATACAAGAGCAACGCTGCCCGCGAGAGCAAGAAGCATCGCCGCAACAGCAGACTTTGCAAGGCGCTCTTTGAGGAAAATAAGAGAGAGCAACGCCACAAACAGCGGTTGAGTTGTTACCAGTGTGACTGAACTAGCTACGGACGTGTACTTGAGAGAAGACGTCCATGTGGCAAAATGCAGCCCGAGAAACATGCCGCCTAGCAAGGACATCTTAAACTCAAACGATTTCGGATTAGGCAATTTGGACCGTTTGAAAAGATATATGGGTATCATCAGAACTGACGAGAACAGCATGCGATAAAACGCGACCGAGAGCCCGCTGGTCTCGGTCAACCTTATGAAAATAGCGGAAAATGAAACCGCAACGACTCCTAGAACTACGGCAAGCTTGGCAAGACTGATCCCGCCGCCTAATTTGGCACTTGGTGAGACACTCAGATTAAACTCAGACAAGCCGCGCGCCTCCTCAAACCCGCACATCTCCGGTGTTTCAGATTTTTCTATCATTTTCGATCCCAGAAGGGCCGACTGCCCCTCTGGCAACTAGGCAGTGACAAACCGTTTATACCTTACCAGCCTTGTACCGAAAAGTCTCGCAGCATGTCTCGCTGGACGTCTTGGCAAATCGGTTCCGTTCTGACCTGTCCCTATCCTGCTTGCCAAGCTCGCCAGCTTCCATGTCCTGACGCCTGCCGAAATCGTCGTCTCTGTCAGATCTCAACCGGTTCTTTACATAAATCTCATCTGCGCCACAGAAGTCTCCTTCTTCATAGAAGTGGCAGGACTGAACTGAACACCTGATGGTTGCCATTTGCTGATACCTCCCGTTTTGACCATCAGTGTTAGTATGAAATAGGTTCACCTAAGTTATGCCGGTCAAGAGTGCCAGCCACCGCTCTTAACTCGATCTAGTTCGCGTTCAACTTCGGCTCTAATTCGCCTCACAGCTTCCTCTGTCTCACCCTCAAATCTCATAACAAGAGCCGGTTGAGTATTCGAAGCGCGAACTAGCGCCCACCCGTCCGGGAAACTGATGCGCGCACCGTCTATATCGATAACCTCATACCGCTCGCGAAATGCATCTTTCACTCTCTCTACCGCTGCGAACTTGAGCGCATCCGGATAATCAACCCGTATTTCCGGTGTATTGTACATTTTTGGAAGGCTGGCAAGCATTTGATCGAGATTTACCTCAGAGTTTGACACCATCTCCAGGAGGCGCGCACCTGCGTAAATAGCGTCGTCGTATCCAAAGTAACGATCAGCGAAAAACATGTGCCCGCTCATCTCACCTGCCAGTGCAGCGCCGATCTCCTTCATCTTTGCTTTGATGAGCGAATGCCCAACCTTCCACATAATGGGGACTCCACCGTGCTGCTTGATATCGTCAAACAGTGCGTTCGAGCACTTAACTTCTGCCACGAACTTGGCACCGGGAGTCCGTTTAAGAATATCTCTAGCAAAAAGAATCATCATCTGGTCGCCCCAGAGAACCGTGCCATCTGCGGCAACGCACCCAATTCTGTCAGCATCGCCGTCAAACGCAATTCCCAGGTCTGCTCCTACGCTCTTTACTGCTCTAGTCAAGGTCTCTAAGGTCTCCGGAATAGTCGGGTCTGGATGGTGGTTAGGGAAATTGCCGTCAGGCGTGCAGAACAGGTCCACCACTTCGAATCCTAGGCGCCTGTACAGCGGAACCGCGACAACCCCTCCAACGCCGTTTCCTGCATCGACAACTACGCGCACATTCCGTTTGCCTTTAGAGATGTCCGACGCTACATATTCTATATAGTCATCAACGATGTTCACTTCTGACGCCTTGCCTGATCCGGTGACGTAATCCTCGCTTTTTAGGATGCTCTTGATTTTCTGGATCTCATCTCCGAAAATAGTTGTCTTTCCAAGGCAGACTTTGAACCCATTGTTGTCCTTCGGGTTATGACTGCCGGTAATCATCACACCGCCATCGACCGGAAGCCTGAACAATGAAAAGTAGAGCAAAGGGGTAGGAATCATTCCTAAATCCAATACATCGCATCCGGTCTCAGTGAGACCGGCTACCAACGCGTTGCGAAACTCGGGCGAGCTCAACCGCGCATCCCTGCCAACCGAGACAGTGCGAGCGCCATGGTGTCTGTAGTAGGTTCCAAAGCTCTTCCCTAACCTATAAACAAGGTCGGAATTGAGCTGTCTCCCTACGACACCCCTAATATCGTATTGCCTAAAAATGTGGTCAACATCCGGGTTCACTATGAGTCAACCTCCTTGCACAAGCGGTGGATTTCGGGCAAACTTTGGCTAGCTAGGCACTAGACATCACAAGTACAAAGCTATAGATTATACTTAAATCGTCGACCAAGAGACTAGAAAGAGGAGATCGCCTATGTCCACAGGCCAACACCTTTCCATTCTGGCAGCGTTCGGTGCAACCCTCTCTTGGGGCCTTTCTTATGCTTTCACCAAAGGCCTCCTTCGATCGTTACAACCGGTTGAAATAGCGGTGTTCCGCTTTACAGTCGGATCGGTAGCTCTGCTCGTGTTCTCTGCAATCACCCGCCGCCTTCGCCCTATCAAACTCGAGCATCTTCCAAGGGCTATTGCAGCCGGAGTAATTGGAGTCACAATCTACTTCCTTTTCGAGAACTACGGTCTAAGCTACACTTCTGCAAGTGCCGGATCCCTAATCATAGCTACAATTCCGGTGATAAACCTGCTCGTCTCGTGGATCGCCGGCGATGATCAAGTAACTGCCAGAGGTGCGGCCGGCGTTCTTATGTCTTTCTTGGGAGTCTATGTCTTGGTCAGAATCTCGTCATCCCAATCAGGGGATTCATCTCTCTTAGGCAATCTTCTAGTGCTTGGGGCCGCCATTTCGTGGGTAGCCTATACCCGCATTAACGCACCACTGGTCAATGAATACGACTTGCTCGCCCTAAATACGGTCGAGACCTGCATCGGCACAGCTGCACTGATACCGATAGGTATCGCCACCGGCATACGCTTGCCCGAACCAAGGATGGACACTTTGCTGAGCCTGGCCTACCTGGCACTCATCTGCTCGTCTGCTGCGTACGTGCTTTATCTTACGGCCCTCAAACAGCTCGGATCGCTCGTAGTCACCACCTTTGTCAATTTGGTGCCTGTTTTCGGTGTAGCCGCAGCAGTGGTGCTACTTGAAGAGGAGATCGGCCCGGCGCTCGTGTGGGGCGGGCTCACGATCCTTGCAGGCGTGCTGCTGGTCACCAAACAGCCCCGGAAGGGTTCCGACACTCATCATAGTTATCCGGTTCACGCGGCCTCTCCCCGGGAAAGCTTGCGTTCCTCTTAATACTATCAGACTGATCGGTCGGCAACAATACATTGATACGCCCGACTGTGTATTGCCGAGTGCCATTTTGCCAAGATGGCGCGCGATCAAGTATAATAGGTCTGTCCTATTCATTACACTTTCATGGTATCTGCAGGCTTAAGGAGGTAGTCAAATGCTGCGAAGAGTCGCCCACACTATCAGAGGTCTCTCTGCGGATGCAGTCGAGCAAGCAAAATCCGGGCACCCCGGGATGCCTCTTGGTGCTGCCGATATTGCTGCCGTTCTCTACTGTGAGGCGCTGAAGCATGACCCCTCGTCCCCGCGGTGGATCGATAGAGATAGGTTCGTCTTGTCTGCCGGCCACGGATCAATGTTGCTGTATTCCGTGTTACACCTCACCGGATACGATTTGCCGATGAGCGAGCTGAAAAGGTTCAGACAGCTCGGTTCGAAAACCGCCGGCCATCCAGAGTACGGACTCACCCCAGGGGTCGAGACAACTACCGGTCCCCTAGGTCAGGGATTTGCGAACGCAGTCGGGATGGCCATTGCAGAGCGCATGCTTGCAGCCAGGTACAACCGCCCGGGATATGAGATTTTCAACCATTATACATATGTCCTAGCAGGCGACGGGTGTATGATGGAAGGCATAACCTCAGAAGCAGCCTCTTTAGCTGGCCATCTGAAGTTGGATCGCCTGATCGTTTTTTATGACGACAATGACATTAGCATCGAAGGTAGCACAGATTTGGCATTTACTGAATCTGTACCGGACAGATTTCGGGCCTATGGATGGCACGTTCAAGAAATAGACGGGCACGATCTGGACGCGATTCGCAACGCCATTAAAACGGCAAAAGAACACACCGGCCAGCCAAGCCTGATAGTCGCAAAGACTGTCATAGCCTGGGGAAGCCCCACACTTGCGGGCAGCCATCACTCGCACGGAGCTCCGCTGGGTCCGGACGAGGTCGCCGGTCTGAAGAAGGCGCTTGGACTGCCGAGCGAACCTTTCTCTGTGCCGGACGATGTAAAAGAGTTCCTTGCAGATCGGCAAAAGCAGTGGAAAGCTGAGCACGATCGCTGGAATGCAATGTTCGAGGAATGGTCATCTAAGTATCCCGAGCTTCGAAGGAACTTGGATGCTGCGCTCGCCGGCGAACTGCCTGAGGATCTCGAATCTATGATTTCCACGTTTGAGGCCGGAACGAAAATCGCCACTCGCAATTCCAGCGGCAAGACTCTTCAGCAGATAGCCAAGGCAGTACCCTATCTAGCAGGTGGGTCAGCCGACCTTGCACCCTCCACAAAAACCTACCTTGAGGGTGAGCGAGACATCGCTCCGGGCGATTTCAGCGGGCGCAACTTCCACTTTGGAATCCGTGAGCACGCTATGGCCGCAATATGCAACGGCATAAGCCTGCACGGCGGCATACGGCCCTACTGCAGCACTTTCCTGGTGTTTGTCGATTACATGAAACCTGCAGTGCGACTGTCCGCATTAATGAAACAGCCCGTGATTTACGTACTTACCCATGACTCTATCTACGTCGGTGAGGACGGGCCAACGCATGAGCCTATAGAACAGACTGAATCGCTGCGACTCATTCCTAACTGTAGGGTCTTTAGGCCGGCTGACGCTAATGAAACACGGCTTGCGTGGATCGAAGCGATCAAGCGCAAAGATGGACCGACTTGTTTGATCCTCACGCGACAAAACCTGCCGACAATCGCGGCGGACCGCATCCCGCGGGACGGGTTTGCCAAAGGAGGGTACGTGCTCAAGCGCGAATCATCCGGCAATCCGGATTTGGTGCTTGTAGCTGCCGGTAGTGAGGTTTCTCTCTGTTTAGAAACTGCAGAAATGCTTGAGGCCGACGGCGTAAAGACACGTGTTGTCTCAATGCCTTCACGAGAGCTGTTTATGAGCCAAGATCCTGACTATCGTGCATCCGTCTTGACAGATGCGCCTAAGGTAGCCGTAGAGATCGGGGTCGGCGAAGGCTGGTACCAGATCACCGGAACCGGCGGTCTAGTATATTCACTGCAGAGATTCGGAGAGAGTGGGCCGGGTGAACAGGTAGCCGCACACCTGGGCTTCACAGCTAGCGCCCTGAGAGAAGCAATTAGGAAAAAGTTCAACCTGTAGCAAATACCGGCAACTGACTCTGAAGATTATAGCAAGAGAGGGCGGCGAGGATTTCAGCCCTGCCGCCCTCTCTTTGCGCCCTTGTCAAGCGAACCTGGAAGTTGCCTGCAGTAGCTATAGAATTGATCGAATTGCCTGCGGGATTTCATCCGGCCGAACTACCTGAAGATGCCTCTGCGGAAGCAAGCTCAGTCCGACAAGAGGTCTCGGTGCAGGGCTGTTTGTCAGCTCTTCCAATACCGACAGCAGTTCAATATCCGATCTGCCCTCTGCCGCCCTCTCTCCCGCTATAGCCGTCACTACCGCTCTCGGAAACTTAAACGGGCTGGCGGTCGAGAGGAGCACTGTAAAAGTATCGTCTCCTGTCGCCGACAGATATCGCTCGTACACAGCATATCCGACAGCAGTGTGCGGATCTAGCACGTAATGATGAGCATCCCAAACGCTTCGAATGGTCTTGAGAACCGTCTCCTCGTCACACCAGCCGGCCCAGAACACTTGACGAAGATCTCGCAGCATGGCCGCACCGATGCTGTACCTGCCCAGCTCCTGAAGATCACGCATCAGAGTGCGAATGAGAGCATGATCGTGGCCACTGATTTCGAACAGTAAACGCTCGACATTGCTAGAGACCAATATGTCCATTGACGGCGACAAAGTTCGCAAAAGAGGCCTTCTGCGGTCATATACGCCCGTCTCAAAGAAGTCAGTAAGTACGTTATTGGAATTTGAAGCGCATATGAGTTTGTTGACTGGAAGCCCGATCCGCATTGCGTAATACCCGGCCAAGATATTGCCAAAATTGCCGGTTGGAACCACAAAGTTGACTCTGTCGCCTTCCCTCAATCTGCCGGAGGCCACTGCGTCGCAATAAGCCGATATGTAATAGGCTATTTGAGGTGCCAGCCTTCCCCAGTTTATTGAGTTGGCGGATGAAAAGACACAGCCGGCAGCGGTAACCTCCTCGTTGAACTCGGGATCCACCAGCACCTGCTTAACCGCAGATTGAGCGCTGTCAAAACTGCCTATTACGCCAAAAGCATGAACGTTGTCGCCTTGCTGAGTCACCATATGCAGCTTCTGAATGACGCTTACGCCTTCAGACGGATAGAACACAACCACCCGCGTGCCCGGCACATCTCTGAAGCCCTCCATAGCAGCCTTGCCTGTGTCGCCAGAGGTTGCGACGAGTATTAACACTGTGCGCATCTCGCCTCTCAATTCGGCAGCCTGACTCATCAGCAAAGGCAACAACTGCAAGGCCATGTCTTTAAACGCGCAAGTCGGCCCGTGCCAGAGTTCAAGCACGGCGCTAGAATCGCCGAGATACACCAGCGGAGCTATGCTTGCAGTATCGAACCGCTCACGGCTATAGGCTGTTTCAACAGCCCTGAGAAGTGTCTGTTGCGGGAAGTCGTCAAAGAACGGTCTGAGAACGACGTACGCCCGCCGGGAATACACCTCGCCAATCAGCTCGGACAAAGTGCACTTATCCAAGCTCGGCAGCCTTTCCGGGGTATACAGGCCTCCGTCAGGCCCAATGCCGGCAATTAGCGCTTCAGCAGACGAAACCGCACTCGCAGTAGAGGACCTAGTTGTCTCGTATTTCATCAGTTTACTCCTTAACTCTCCTCGTAAGTTTCGCTGACAGGTAGGAACCCAGTTTCTCAACCGGAACCCTATCTTGTTGCATAGTGTCCCGATCCCTCACGGTCACACAGTGGTCCTCTCGGGACTGGAAATCAAATGTTACGCAGTACGGCGTGCCTATTTCGTCCTGGCGCCTGTATCTGCGCCCTATGCTTCCCGAATCATCAAAGTCGCAAGCGAAGTCCTTTACGAGTTGCCTGTAAACTGCCAAAGCATCCTCGGTCAGCTGCTTGGACAAAGGCAGGACAGCGACCTTTATCGGAGACAGGGCTGGGTGAAGGCGCAACACTACCCTGGTCTCGCCGCCCTCCAACTCCTCTTCGTCATACGCGTCGCACAGAAATGCCAATGCCAGCCGCTCCACCCCTACTGCCGGTTCCACGCAGTATGGGAAAAACCTCTCATTAGTCACAGGGTCAAGGTATGATAGGTCTTCGCCGGAATACTCGCTATGCCGTCTCAGATCATAGTCCGTCCTGTTGGCAATTCCCCACAATTCGCCCCACCCGAACGGGAACTTGTATTCGATGTCAGAGGTGGCCTTGCTGTAATGAGACAACTCCTCCGGCGAGTGATCTCGCACCCGGAGGTTTTCAGGTTTAACTCCGAGAGAAATAAGGAAATCTAGGCAGAACTGCTTCCAGTACTCAAACCATTCCTGATCGGTCCCGGGCTTGCAGAAGAACTCTAGTTCCATCTGTTCGAACTCGCGTGTTCGGAAAATGAAATTGCCCGGCGTGATCTCATTGCGGAACGACTTACCAATCTGGCCGATGCCGAATGGCAACTTCCTTCTTGTAGTGCGGTGAACGTTCTTGAAGTTCACGAACATTCCCTGCGCAGTCTCAGGCCTTAGATAGACTTCTGACTTTGAATCCTCGGTCACTCCCAAGTACGTCTTAAACATCATGTTGAACTGTCGAATGTCGGTGAAGTCCGATGCTCCGCATACCGGGCATTTCAGCCCTTTCTGAGTAATGTAATCCCGCATCTGTTCGTTGCTCCAGCCGTCTACCCCGGCAGTCTGCAACTCGGCTTCGCTCATCGAAGCCTTTATTATTTCATCCGCTCGAAACCTTGACTTGCAGTTGCGGCAATCCATTAACGGATCGGTAAAGCTGCTGAGATGCCCAGATGCCTCCCATGTCCTCGGGTTCATGAGGATCGCAGACTCGATCCCTACGTTATACTCGTTGTGTCTTATAAATGAGTCCCACCACAACTCTTTGATATTCCGTTTCAACTCCACACCTAGTGGACCGAAGTCCCATGAATTTGCCAATCCTCCGTAGATCTCGCTTCCAGGGTAGACATATCCTCTTTTCTTGCAGAGGTTAACAAGTGTGTCCATACTTACTGCAGCCAAGTTACTCGACCTCTCAGTCTCCTGAACGCTTTTATCTCATAATATCAAACCGATAGCAGTTGTCAAAGAGGAGACCCAGGCCGTAGCCTGGGTCTATCCGTTAACAACAGGGCCTGCGTTGGCGATTTCGGCAGGTACGTTTGCAAACTGCTTGAAGTTCTCTGCAAACTTGCGGGCTAGCTCACGTGCCGTTCGGTCGTAGGCATCGCCGTCAGTCCACGTGGACTTCGGATCCAGAATCTCGGTTGGGACTCCCGGGACTCTCACGGGAACAAGCACTTTGAAGACCGGATGCTCAACGCACTCCACGTTGTCGAGTTCTCCTTTAAGTGCGGCAGAGACCATTGCCCGCGTGTAGCGTAGCTTAATCCGTTCGCCTACTCCGTACGGTCCACCAGACCATCCGGTGTTCACCAGGTATACAGAAACGTTATGCTCGTCGATTTTCTTGCCCAACATTTCCGCGTACACGGTCGGAGACAGAGGAAGAAACGGAGCACCGAAGCAGGCAGAGAACGTCGCTTGGGGCTCTGTGATCCCGCGCTCGGTTCCCGCGAGCTTGCTGGTGTAGCCGGACATAAAGTGGTACATAGCTTGGGCTTTTGTGAGCCTAGCAATCGGAGGAAGAACTCCAAAAGCATCGGCAGTCAGGAACAAGATTCTCTTCGGATGACCGCCAACCCCGGGGATCACGCAATTAGGTATGTATTCAACCGGGTAAGCCCCGCGAGTGTTCTCGGTGAGAGTGGCATCGTCATAGTCCGGCACACGGGTATCCGGGTCGAGAATGACATTCTCCATATACGCCCCAAATCGAAGCGCTTCCCAGATTTGGGGTTCATTCTCTCGGGATAGCTTTATCAGCTTGGCGTAGCAGCCGCCTTCGAAGTTGAAGATCCCTCTGTCTGACCAACCGTGCTCGTCGTCTCCGATGAGACGGCGCTCAGGATCGGCGGACAGAGTGGTCTTGCCAGTGCCGGAGAGACCGAAGAACAAGGCAGTGTCCCCGTTGCTGTCCATGTTGGCACTGCAGTGCATGGGCAGCACGGATCGCTTGGTCATGATATAGTTCAAAAGGGAGAACACTGACTTCTTTATCTCCCCGGCGTACTGAGACCCACCGATTAGGACTAGCCGCCTCTCAAAACTGAGCACAATGAATGCCTCGCTGTGAATTCCGTCTGCAGCGGGATCGCCGTGTAGGCCGGGAAGAGCGATCACGGTCAACTCCGGTTTATGATGCTGCAGCTCTTCCCGAGTAGGCCTGATAAAGAGCTGCGTGCTAAACAGGCATTGCGCAGGTAGCTCGGCAATTACCCGCACACCCATCTTGTACGCCTCATCGGCTCCTACAAACCCATCGAATATGTAGAGGTCTCGCCCCTGCATGTATGCCAATGCCTTGCGATAGAGATTCTCGAAAGCTTCTACGCTCATCGGCACATTGACCTTACCCCAGTGGATCTCGTCGTGGACCGACGGTTCATCAACGATATACCTATCTTGCGGGGATCTTCCCGTGTATTTGCCGGTTTCCACGCTCAAAGCTCCGTTGGCGGCGAGCACACCTTCTCCTCTTATAATCGTGTGTTCGATCAATTCTGCAACTGACAAGTTACGATAAACATCACCTACGTTGCTGATACCTAGCGCACCAAGTCCGTAAACATCGCTGCTCATTCAAACAACCTCTCCTTCTTCTGATCACTGCCTTAGAATCTTTGAAACTGGGCACGCAATTGTGCTTATATTACAGAATCGCCCGAAGGCGATGCACGCGAGATCACCCAAATTGCCTTAATACAGGAATACTACCCGAAGGTACTCCGACGCTACCATAGCACACAGCGAAAAAAAGTGTCAAGCGCTGGACTGCAATGTATACATAATACCTTTACACATCATCTCGGCAGCGACGGGCAGACTACAAATGGAGGTGACCGCGATGAGAATCCCTGCAACCAACCTGGCAGTCATCGCTCTGGGCGCAGCAGTCACAGCCGTAGGTCTTAGGAAGATGAAAGGTAACATCGGCTCGGGCGTTATCGGCTTCGGGCTGGCCCATGTGATCCTAGGCCTGCTAGATGCACTAAGGAAACCGGTTCTTGACTAACGCCTAGAGGAGGACATCTATGGAACACAAACCTAGAAAATGGATCTCCAACCAACTCATGTTTTGGGAAGCCGACGAATGGGAGCAAGCCTACAGAGCATGCAATGAGACCGATCCAAGGTTCGAGCAAATGAGTGGAACTGAACAAGTGAGCTGCATGGTGGGTTGGCTTATGAATCAGTACCCGGTGTCCCGCGAGCAGCTTGAGGAGAGAAAGCGTAAAATAAGGGCATAGCATGCCACTACCTCTGTGATGTATGATGTAGACACGAGAATGTGTCCTTCTACACCCGGAGGTGGTAGCAATGATTGTTCGGACCGCAATAGGCCATGACAGTCACAGATTTGAGCATCCTCCTTCTGCGAAGCCACTTGTTCTCGGAGGTGTTGTCATTCCCGACCACGCCGGACTGGAGGCCAACAGCGACGGGGACGTAGTCCTGCACGCACTGACAAATGCTATCTCCGGGATCACAGGCGTGCCGGTGCTCGGAGACATTGCAGATCAAATGTGCCTCGAACAAGGGATTACGTGCAGTTCAGAGTACGTCCGGAGGGCTCTCCGCGACCTCAAGCAAAACCAGGTGATCACCCACGTGTCGTTTTCTATTGAATGTTCGACACCTCGCCTAAGTAAGTACTTACGTGCTATGACCGGTTCGGTAAGTGGTCTTCTCCACATTGATCCGACAAGTGTCGGCATCACCGTTACCAGTGGCGAAGGCCTTACGGACTGCGGAAAGGGTTTGGGTATTGCTGTTTGGTGCATACTGACGGTCATGGAACCCTGAGTTTGCAGATGAAGCCAGCAACTGCCGAGAGCGTTCTGGCTTCATTTGCTTGGTCCCCTCCCTGTGCCGATCTCCATCTCTCCCGCCTTAGCTTTGCTCGAGCGGACTCCCCATGTAGAACAGATAGAGCACAACTGTGCCCCTGTCACAACACATTGACCAAGTCACAGGAATAGTATGCTACTGGTACACGTTGAATGTTTGCCTTACTGAGCCGTTTGAAAGGGGGTTCCTCTGCATGGCTAGTCCATACCGCATGAGACTGGCAACAGCGTATATCCCTATCCAACGATACGGGCGACTTTGGTCTCCTGCAGAAGGTCTGTCCCGTGGTACTCTCTTCCCTGAGCTGTTCTCGCCGTACGTGGCTGCTGACAAACCACGTTACAGCTAATGAACCAAGAGAGAATGGGGGTGTTTCAGCGTGCATAACGAGCAGGCGGAGCTCCTACAAAGGCTTGCGGAACTGGAGTTTGCGGCAATAGAGCTGAATCTCTTTCTTGACACTCATCCTGAGAGTCAGGAAGCCTTGAGAGACTACAACCGAATAGTGAGTGAGCTTGCGAGCGTCCGAGAAGCCTACGAAGATAAGTTCGGTCCGACTCTAAACTACGGACTGTCACCGAGCAAGAACGGTTGGCAATGGATTGATAGTCCATGGCCGTGGCAAGTAGGCTATTGAGTTCAGCTTACGTGTGCCTCTGACGAGACCGAGACAGGAGGGGTCAAAAAGTGTGGATATACGAGAAAAAACTTGAGTATCCTGTTCGAGTCTGTAGGCCGAACCCCAGGTTAGCCAAAGAGATCATCACGCAGTATGGAGGACCTGACGGAGAACTGGCCGCCTCATTGCGCTACTTAACCCAACGTTACAGTATGCCGACTAATCAGGCGATAGCTACGCTGACCGACATTGGAACAGAAGAACTGGCTCACATGGAAATAGTCGCAGCACTCGTCTACCAGCTAATTAAAGACGCACCTCTGCAAGACATAATCGATGCCGGACTCGACGGATACTATTCAGATCATGACAGAGCTGTGTATTGGGTTAATGCCGATGGTGTACCCTGGACCGCCACGTACATTCAGTCAAAAGGAGACCCGATCGCAGACCTTCATGAAGACATGGCTGCCGAAGAGAAAGCAAGGGCAACCTATGAAAACCTCATAAACTTGTCAGACGACCCGGACGTCACTGACGTGTTGAGATTCCTAAGACAAAGAGAGGTTGTACATTTCCAAAGATTTGGAGAAACTCTCATGCGAGTGCAGGACTATCTGCAGTGCAAAAAAGTCTACTGAAGCGGTGTTCGGGGATGCAAGCAGAGCTGCATGCTCGGTTTCCGGGCGAACGCAGGTGCTGGATATATGAATTCATCGGATGGGAACAGTCGCAGGGGGCTGTGGCCGTGCCCGCTTCCCATCCGAATCTTTTACCTCCATCTCTAAGGAACCACCGTCATACCCGGGTGCCCGTTTTACCCGATTCCACCTCGGCAAGAATCAGCTCAATGATGTCCTCTCCGGTCATCTCAGGTCGAACCGTAATTCTAGGTAACGAATAGCGGTCAGAACCCGGAAGCACAATGCCCGGCTTGGTGGTCAATGCTAGTTCAAACCCGCACTTCGCTACCTGGTTGCGCAGTGCATCAGTTACCCATCCATAGGGATACGAAAAGAACCGGCACATTTTTCCCGTCCAGTGTTCCACAACGGTCTTCGACCACGCCAAGTCCTGCCGAACCCGCAGTTCAAAATCGGCCCTACTCTCGCCGACCAATGGTTCTACGAGATACGGCCGTCTTCCCCTGACAGTGTCGATATACCGGTGACCGTCATAGGAATGAGACCCAAACTCGACCAGACCAATGTCTGCTAGCTCTCTGATCTGCTGTGGAGTGATATGCGCCAACGAAGAAGTCGCTGCTGTCTGCGACCTGGTGTTGTCACTCGAAGAGACTATCAGGAAACAGCTAGCGGGAACTCCGTACTTCTTGAGCAGTGGCACTACATGAGTACAAAAACTGCTATATCCGTCGTCAAATGTTAGTACGACGCTAAGCCCCTGGGAATGCGGTTGATCCAGCCAGTCCAGCAGATCGGTTAAACTGATGATCTTGAAACCTGCAGCTAGAATTGCGCTTATATGCGAGTCCAAAGTTGCAGTGGACACAACGTTTGGAGACTCCATACTGTCATCAACGTGGTGATACAGCAGAATAGCTACTGCAGTCCGCGGATTAGGGCTTTCAGCCGACTGAGTGGCGGTGATCAGGTAAAACGTGACGAGCAATCCGATGGATGCAGCGAGAAGGAGAGCCCTAGGCCTCAAAGACATTCCTCCATTCACGTAAGCCGGTCTGACCTGTCATTAAGCAGGATGCGCCTTTGGGCCCGGAACTAAACTCGGAATGCTCAAAAGACGAACGTCTGCACACAAAACGCGGGACAATCCGGGTTTCTTGTCAATCACAACTCACCGTGGTACAATGACCGTGACGTACCGATGAAGGGGTGAGAGTGCAGTGGATAACACTACCAACAGGGATCTCGAACAAATGGTCCGATCTGCAGTGGACAATGCATCGATTACTGACGTACATACTCACTTGTTCAGTCCCCAGTTCGGCGACCTACTTCTCTGGGGCATAGATGATCTGCTTACTTACCACTATCTTATCGCCGAAACTTTCCGGTACCTGGACCTGCCGTACGACGCATTCTGGAGCATGACCAAGCAGGAACAAGCGGACTTAGTTTGGAAAACGCTTTTCGTTGAAAACTCTCCGATTAGCGAAGCTTGCCGCGGAGTTCTCACTGTTCTGTCGAAGCTCGGCCTAGATGTTGAAGCCAGAGATCTTTCCGCTTACCGAGAATTCTTCCGGTCTAAGACCGCCGAAGAGTACGTCGACACATGTTTCAAACTGGCGCGTATCGATTACGTCGTCATGACTAACGATCCGTTCGATGACGCCGAAAGGCCGATCTGGCTCTCTCTCGATGAAATTGATCCACGGTTCAAGTCTGTCTTGAGAATAGATCCTCTACTCAACTCATTTGAGAGCTCGTCTAGGAAGCTCCAGAGCTGGGGGTATGAAGTAGATACAAGTCTATCCAAGGGAACACTTGCGGAGATCAGGAGATTTCTTTCAGAGTGGATAGCTAGGATGAATCCGCTCTACTTGGCCGCCTCGCTCCCTCCGGATTTCGCTTTTCCGGAAGATTCACCTCGCGGCCGCATTATTGAACGGTGCGTCCTACCTATATGCAAAGAGTATGGTCTTCCGTTCGGAATGATGATAGGCGTGAAGAAGCTGGTGAACCCTGGGTTGCGCCTGGCCGGCGATTCGGTCGGCAAGTCCGACATAGGAACGGTGGAGCGGCTGTGCAGCAGCTATCCAGATAATAAGTTCTTGGTAACCATGCTCTCAAGGGAGAATCAGCATGAGCTCGCAGTTGCCGCCCGCAAGTACAGGAACCTGATGGTTTTCGGTTGCTGGTGGTTCCTCAACAACCCAAGTCTAGTGCGCGAAATCACTGCGATGAGGTGTGAGCTGCTCGGTCTGAGCTTCATACCGCAGCATTCGGATGCCCGGGTGCTGGACCAGGTCATTTACAAGTGGGCTCACTCGCGAAAGATCATTGCCGATGTGTTGGTGGATAAGTACAACGACCTGGCGGCAACCGGGTGGACGCCTACTGAAGACGAGATTCGCCGTGACATTGCCGGCCTGTTTGGCCAGAACTTCTGGGACTTCCTCAAGCGCTAAGTTTGGAGGCAGTTGATTCGGACGAGCGAGATGCGGCCGGGACGGCCGGATCTCGCTCCTCTCCTTTTCACCCACAATTCGATGACATTGGGCACCCGTGCCTAAGACAAAGGGAATTGTCCGGCATTCGTAGAATATGCTACTTGATAAGGTAATATCGCCACAAATCGACTCGAGTGGGACTCTTCTCCACACGAAGAACATCATCGCGACGGAGAGTGAGCGGTTTTATGCACTTGCACAAACGCATCGCTTTCTGTTTTCTCGTTGCACCCATAGTTGCACTGGTTCTTCTGGTTTCGTCTGCGAGCGCAAGCCCAATCCCAGGAACGCTTAGAGCCCTTACATACACAGTCGAGCCGGGTGACAGTTTGTGGTCAATAGCCAGGAAGTTTGATTGCCGGGTGTCCGATCTCCGGGTTCTCAACGACTGCAAGTCGGATCTAATCAGACCGGGTCAGATCCTTTTTGTCCCGCGTCTACTCTATACCGTTGCTCCCGGCGATTGCCTCTACACTATTGCTCACAAGTACGGGACCAATGTGCGCGACCTCATGGAGGCGAACGGGCTCGAAGGTGATCTTCTCAGAGTCGGCCAGGTCCTAATGTTGCCGTCATATATTAGGCCAAGAATATCAAAAGTGTCTGAGGATGGGCTCCTTATCAGGTCAGTGTCTGATGAAGAGCTTGATTTGCTAATCCGGCTGGTGCATGCAGAAGCAGCAGGTGAAAGCTACATAGGAAAAGTGGCAGTCGCAGCCTCAGTGTTGAATAGGGTCGATTCGCCTGATTACCCTGATACCATCAAGGATGTCATCTATCACGTGGTTGGTGAAAACGGATACCAGTATACCCCTGTAGCGAACGGACGCATAAACCAACCGGGAGACGCCGCAGCTGCCCAAGCAGTTGAAGCAGCTCTCGCAGGCTGGGATCCCACAGGCGGAGCTACAGGGTTCTACAATCCGAAAGCTACAAACGACACTTGGGTCAGGTCGCGCAAGGTCGTAGCGGTTATTGGCAACCATGTGTTCTTCAAATAGCGTGGTCTGAAAGCAAAGAGTGCGAGGAGTCATTTGATCCTCGCACCTATCTGTTCCCACAATTCGTAATTCCATCGTTATCTCGCCGCTAGCAAGCCCTGGATTCAGCACGTTTCATGCTTCGTCGAACACCGTTCCCTCGACGTACTCAGCCCAAACACGCTCAAACCAAAAATCATCAGCGGGAATCGGGCGAACCGGCACCCACCATGTTTCGAACTCTCCATCGCCCTTGTACCGCACCTGAAGAATTCGGTCGCGGAGCTCTACAGCTTCAGGACGGTAACTCCACTTCTCTCCGAGCTTTGGATGGATGGGCTTTCCGTTTCGATCTAGCACCAAGTACGATCCTCTGCTGCCCCCACCTGCAGCCAAGTAGGCCTGGATACTTCTGAGCACCGCCAGCTGCGTCAAACTAAGTTGACGGTTCTGCAGCGCCTTCACGAGGTCGTCAAGGCCGTCCAATCTAGCGCGCCCGCGCTCAAGTCCTGCATGGTCCTTCATTGCCTCGGCAAGCGCAAAGTCTATGCCCTCAGGCACGCGTATATGAGCTGCATGCGTCGTCATGCGCACCTGCATGCGGCTGCGAAACTCATCGGGTGTCAACCCATCTCTGCTGCTCAAAAGTTTTTCGATTATCTCGATGTTTTTCGCAATCTGGGGCTCAACCAAGCGGACAAACTGATGGTCCTCGTACGTATCCGTAACATACTTATGTGCGATAAACTGGGCAGCTCTGTACCCACCGACCTGTCCCGAGTTTAGTGCTGACCCTCCCGGCCTGTAGACCCCGTGAGTTCCATTTACCTCACCCACAGGGAACAAGTGCTTGATGTTGGACTCCCACCATATATTCCCAACAAGACCGCCATTATTGTGTTGAGCGCATACGGCGACCTCGAGGGGCTCAGCACTTATGTCGATCCCGTGCTGGGCGTAGAGCTCGATCGCCATTGGATTCATCTTTCTAAGCCTGTCAATGGGAAGTTCCAAGAGTGCGTCAGATTTTGCCAGGTAGTCAAAAGCTTCTTTGCTGAGCAACTCAAACCGAAAATCCTCAAGCCGGCCGCCTCCGGACGGATTGCGGCGGAAGTCCATAAAGACCTTTCTGCCCCGCAACGCTGTTTCTATGTAGACGAGCACGTCAATCAAAGACGAGCCGAAGTTGTCGATTTTGCGGGCATCAAATGGCCACTGGTATCCCTTCAGGAAGATGTCCGTAGCCAGTGTGCCCATGTCAGGGAAATACTCGTTCAGGAATTCGCGCTCATCTGTCCCATCAGGTTCGGTGCTGATATACCTGGGGATCACCTGCTGGTATGTGCCCGATACGTTCCACCGAAATGCAATCGATGCCAGGCCATACTGCCACTCGGTCAGATTCGCAGCAATTGCACCTACTTCTAGCGCAATACCGGTACTGCCAAGATGCCCTTCTGGATACACAGAAGCTTGATAGATTCCACCGGGTCCACCAGTGCCCATGATTATGTTTGTTGCCTTCACCACAATAAGCCCATAGTGCCCATTGCCCAGGTTTGACTTATCTACTGCAATCAGTCCGACGACCTCAGCGGCACCGCCCGTTTCGTTCACCAACAGTGCGATTACCTCATGTTGATCAAGGATGGGTATCCCACGCTTCTTGACCTCTGCAAGCAGCTTAGCAAACATCTGCTGCGAAGTCCAAGGTCCTGCAGAAGTGGCTCTGGCTCGCGGGTCATGATCAGTTTTATACCCAACATACGCACCATATTGGTTGTGCGGAAACGGGACTCCTATCTCGACCAAGTGGTAAAACTCAAGAGGAGAAAGCGTGGCCTCCACCAATGCAATATCCCCGTGCATAGCTCCGCCGCTAAAGAGCGTTCGAGCCATCTCGTAGGGCGAGTCCGGCGAGTCACCGGACAGCGAGAGTTTATAATAGGTCTGCTTGTCGCTTCCGGAGTTACTCGACGTACCTCCTCCGAGACGCTCCGTGATTACGACGATATCGGTGACTCCGTTATCGTACAGGTGAACTGCCGCGTTGAGAGAAGCTGCTCCGCTTCCTATGATTGCCGTGTTACATCTGACAAACGGGAGATCACGTCCGGCAAAGCGCTCTATACTTCGACGCATTTCCTTCCCTCCATAACTACACAGGGCGATTAACTTCCCATCTTGAACCATCTTAGGATTGTTTGCTTGGTTTTTTCTACCCATCCTAGGTCAACGATTCTGCTGCGCTTAGAAGACCTCGCCACAACCATGTTCCTGACCTGGTCCGGTGCAAGTGCCTTATGCAACACGCCATCTATTGCAACAGATATTGCGCCTGTCTCCTCAGATACGACGACCACGATTGCATCACTCACTTCGCTAAGACCGAGTGCAGCCCTGTGCCGCGAGCCCAAGTCGCGGTCTGTTACGTCTTGGCTGAGGGGAAGGAAACACCCCGCTGCGGCAATCCTTCCCCCCTCGATTATGACTGCGCCATCGTGCAGAGGAGTGCCGGGCATAAAGATGGTCTCCAGCAGATGCGTGGTGCACTTGGCGTTCAAAGGGACTCCGGAGGCCACATAGTGTTCTAAGCCGACTTCCATTTCAATAGCTATCAGCGCGCCCCACCCCAAACGCGACAGCCTAGCAGCAGATTCGGCAACGACAGATGCGATCTCAGTAATACTGCTCTCCGGCGGCTCGAGGAGGCGCGGGTTGCCGCCCAATTTCCTAAGTGCGCGACGCAGCTCCGGTTGAAAAATGACCGGCAAGGCAACAACCAGTGCAGTCACCGCGCTGTCCAGTATCGTGCCGACTATCACCAGGCCGAGGTATTGTGCAAACAGATTCAAGGCTAGGAGCAAAAGGATTCCCTTAATAAGCTGAATTGCCGGAGTATTCCTTATGCTAATATAGACGTAATATGCGATCAGTGCAAATAGACCGACATCAAGTACATAAAGCCAAACCTTCAAAGATACACCTCCGCTCAACAATGCGGGCTTGTCCAATCTCAGGCTTTTTGAAAAGAGCGGAAGTAAATCCGCCGCCCTGAAACCTATCTCTTCTTGCGCCTGACTTGCCTTCGACGTCTGCCGATAGGCGAAGTCCCATCGGCAAGAACGGCCCGTTTGTGGCTGCCTCGCGAGTGGCTAGACCCTCGAGTTTCCGATGAAATATCGCGGGCGATGCCCCCGATCATCTGCCTCAATCTTGGAGACTTGATATCAGGAGGTCCGGATTGCGCAGCCGATTCTATGAGATCGAGAAGATCTTCTCTTGTCTTCACATTCTTCAAGAGTTGTTCGCCTGCAGTTCTCAATTCATTTATCTCCTCGGGCTTCAAGGAATCCTTTAGCTGTTCGATGGCCTTGATTTGCTCCTCAGTCAACAAATCGAACAAAAGGCCCTTTGACCGCTCTTGCATGATCATTACTCCCCCCGGAATCGTTTAGCGGGATTGGGAACCCGGCGGTGCACCTATGATACTATATGGGACCGAGGGGTCTTGTGTTCAATCTATCTGCGACCCATGACAAAAGCACACTCTAACTCAGTCTGCCCTACTTCACACTGGGTGGCCACCGCGGCGAAAGCCTGCAGGGCACCTCTACGGAGTTGTTTGACGCTTTCACGGTTAGTCCTTCTGAGAAATGAACACCAGTTTCCTGTGTTCTGGATCCACACCTACCATTATCAGCCCATCCGTCGATAACTTGCCTTTCAGAAACTCAAGTGCGAGCGGATTCTCCACCTCACGCTGAATTGCGCGCTTCAGGGGTCTGGCGCCATAAGCCGGGTCATACCCTGCCTCCATGAGGTATTGAACAGCTTCAGAAGTAAATGAAATTTTAAATCCCTGATTGGCCAGGCGCTTCTGAAGCAATCCCAATTGCAGCTCTACAATCTGTTTAAGTTGCTCCTCTCCGAGCGAGTTAAAAACAATAATCTCATCTAGCCGGTTCAAGAACTCCGGTCTAAAGTGGAGGCGCACTTCAGCCAAGACTTTTTCCTCAGCTGTGCGTCTAGAAGCCTCGTCCTTCGCAGCTATAGCCTCCAGCATATACTGACTGCCGATATTCGAAGTCATAATCAGCACGGTATTTCTAAAGTCCACAGTCCGGCCATGACTGTCTGTTAACCGGCCCTCGTCAAGCACTTGCAGCAGCAAGTTAAACACGTCTGAATGTGCTTTCTCGATTTCGTCCAACAGTACCACTGAGTACGGGCGCCTCCGAACAGCCTCTGTCAACTGGCCTCCCTCCTCGTAACCCACGTAACCAGGAGGAGCGCCAATCAACCGAGAGACTGAATGCCGCTCCATGTACTCGCTCATATCAATTCGGACTATTGCACGTTCGTCATCGAACAGGAACTCCGCAAGAGCCTTGGCCAACTCGGTTTTGCCGACGCCGGTAGGCCCCAGGAACATGAAAGATCCGATCGGACGCGTCTCATCAGAAAAGCCTGCGCGGGACCTCCTGACAGCGTTCGCAAGCGCTTCAATGGCGTGATCCTGGCCCACTACCCGCTGTCTCAGTCTGGACTCCATGTTGACGAGCTTCTCCATCTCGCTTTCGAGCAGCCTTGTCACCGGTATGCCGGTCCACTTTGCTACAATTTCGGCTATATCATCCTCGTCAACTTCCTCTTTAAGCATGCGTCCGTCTCGCTGGACGTCTGCCAAACGTTGGTTGATCTCGTTAAGTTTTTTTTCCAGTTCCGGCAGCTCGCCGTATCTGATCTGAGCTACGCGGCCTAGATCTCCTTCGCGCTCGCGCTTTTGTTCTTCATTGCGCAAGTCATCCATGCGCTGTTTGATCTCTTTCGACTGCTGAATCAGCTCTTTCTCAGTTTTCCATCTAGCCGTTAGAGCATCTCTGGTGGCCCGCAGCTCCGCCAATTCTGCGTCCAACTTGCTCAATCGCTCACGGGCCTCTTCACTGGCGTCACTGGCAAGTGCCTGTCGCTCAATCTCCAGTCTCATGATCTTGCGCTGGACTACGTCAATTTCTGCCGGCACGCTGTCAATCTCTATCCTCAGTCTGGAAGCAGCTTCGTCCATGAGGTCTATTGCTTTGTCCGGCAGGAAACGATCCGAGATGTACCTGTCAGAAAGAGTAGCAGCGGCTACTATGGCAGCATCCTTGATCTTTACGCCGTGATGAATCTCGTACTTGTCTTTGAGCCCGCGCAAGATCGCGATGGTCGCTTCTACGGACGGCTCTCCAACGTATACCTGCTGAAATCTTCGTTCGAGTGCTGCATCCTTCTCTATGTGCTTCCGATACTCGTCAATCGTGGTTGCGCCGATGCACCGCAGCTCTCCCCTGGCCAACGCAGGCTTGAGCATATTGGACGCGTCTACGGCTCCTTCGGCAGCGCCCGCACCCACCAGGGTATGCAACTCGTCGATAAAGAGGATAATCCCACCGTTCGCGTCCTGGACTTCCCTCAACACAGCCTTTAGCCTGTCCTCGAACTCTCCTCTAAACTTCGACCCTGCTACAAGCGCGCCTATGTCGAGAGCAATAACGCGCTTTCCTCGCAGCCCCTCAGGAACATCTCCGGAAACTATCCTCTGAGCCAGGCCTTCTACGATCGCAGTTTTTCCAACCCCGGGCTCGCCGATCAACACCGGGTTGTTCTTAGTACGCCGCGACAGCACTTGTATTACTCGGCGGATCTCATCGTCTCTACCTATGACTGGATCGAGTTTTCCTTGTGCCGCCAGCTTGGTAAGATCTCTGCCGTAACGCTCTAAAGCCTCGTACTTGTCCTCCGGATTCGGATCGTCAACGCGCTGGGTTCCCCTGATATCGACTAACGCCTTTAAGACAGAGTCTTTGCTGACCCCGTACTCCTTTAGCAGTTGACCGACGAACCCGGTAGGTTCTTCTGCCGCAGCAAGCAGAATGTGTTCAGCACTGATGTACGTGTCCTTCAGGGACTCCGCCTGTTTAGCAGCCGTCTGCATGAGATCCGCCAGTCTTTGAGATAGGTACACCTGGGTGTTACCCCCGTAGACTTTTGGCAATTTGCTTACGTGCTTTTCTAGTCGAGAATCAATAGATGCGAGGTCAACACCCATGCGTCTCAGCACAGAGGGTACAACTCCATGCTGCTGCCTCAAAAGCGCCAGGAACAAATGCTCTACATCCAATTGTTGCTGATTGAGATCCAGTAGCATCTGCTGTGCGCTGTCAAAAGCCTCTTGAACTTTTATTGTCATCCTATCAAACCTGATCATTTTCGTCCCTCCGATCGGCAAGCAGCAGAACTCCGGAACAGAGGTTATAGATCAGGGTTCTGCTCCCGAAGCCTCCTTACTAGGCCGACTAACTCGTCGTTCACCTTTTCGGGCAGCACAATTCGCACTTTGGCCAGCAGATCGCCGGTGCCGCCCTTGAGACTTGGCATGCCCTTGCCCTTGAGCCGAAAGACTTCGTTACCCCTTGTTCCTGGAGGAATCTTCATTATCACCGGGCGACCCAAGGTTGGGACCTCAACTTCGCCACCTAGCACGGCTTCTGAAAGCTTCAGCGGGACCTCGACAACTACGTCATCTCCGTCGAGCTGAAACCGCTCGTCCGGAATCAATCTGATTCTTAAGTAGACTGACGGTCCTGCGTCGCCAAACGGACGGATTCTCAGCCGAGAACCGTCCCTAACGCCGGCCGGTATTTTTACTTCAACGGTCTTGGTGCCGAGCCCGAATTTGTCGCCAGGAATGGTCATCTGCTTCGAGGTTCCCGAATAAGCCTCTCTAAGCGAAATGCTTACATCGGCCTCATAATCCGCCTGTCCGGATTGTGCGCTCCATGTCGACGTACCTGCCCCTTTGGACATGCGCGATCGCAGACTGTCAAAGGGACTGGCACCTAGGAAGTCATCACCGAAGATGTCAAACAAATTGGAGTCTCCGAAGAACATCTTAAAGAAGTCACTAAAGCCGTCAGCGCCGTCCCCGGACTCGAAAACTACAGTCCGGCCTCGAGCAAAGGGCCCATGGGACCTCTGCGAAAACCAATTGCGGAAAACTTCTTCGGCGGCAGCCGAGTCCCAGGCCTGACCCAGCCTGTCATATCGCTCACGTTTCTTGGGATCAGAGAGGACCTCGTAGGCCTCTTGCACACGTTTGAACTTCTCAGCTGCATCTTTATCGTCTTTATTCAAATCAGGATGATACTTTCGGGCGAGTTTCCGATACGCAGATCTTATCTCTTGCTGGGTTGCATTTCTGCTGACTCCTAGAATCGCGTAATAGTCTTTGTACTCCAAGGTTTGTCACCTCTGCCTCAGGAGCACTCATCACCCAGTTCGACATAATTGTACGACAAAAGTCAGTACAGGTCAAACAATTTCTTGATTCGAATCCTATCTAGGCGTGACGGCCGCCCCAAGCAGACTTGAATGAAAAAAGCCCTGGCTGTGGATCAATTGATGACTGTCCATCAACCAAGGCTATCACATCAAGCCGATTCTTAAACGCTGCAGATATGCTAGGGAGAAAAGTACTACCGGTGGCGCGCAGCAATCGGCACCCGTCTTCCTATTCCCAGCGGACTAGACGTAACTCGCAATCCCGGCGCAGCTTGCCGCCGTTTATACTCGTTCTTCTCCACGGCCTGCACGACCCATGACACTGTCTCACTGTCATAGCCTCGTTCAGCTACTTGGCTAGGCGAAAGACCCTGTTCAATGTAGCTGATGAGAATTCCATCTAACACCGGGTACGGTGGCAAGGTGTCCTGGTCAACTTGCCCCGGCCTCAGTTCTGCAGACGGAGGCTTCTCAAGCGTTGTAGCGGGAATTACCTCACGCTCACGGTTGATGTACCGGGCCAGTTCGTAGACAAGTGTTTTTGGAATGTCCGCGAGCACGGCGAGCGCTCCGCTCATGTCCCCGTACAGCGTACAATATCCGACTGCAAGCTCACTCTTGTTTCCTGTCGATAGAACTAGATAACCGTACCTGTTGGATATGGCCATCAAAATGTTGCCCCGAATCCTCGCCTGTATATTCTCAGCAGCGACGCTTTCTTGAACCCCTTCTATGACACTGCTGAGGGCCTCAATGTAAGCCGAGTAGATGGAGTGAATTGGAACGACCTTAAACTCGATCCCCAAGCGAGAAGCGAGCAATCTCGAATCCTCCACACTGCCTTTGGACGAGTACTGCGAAGGCATAGTGACACCTAATACATTCGCCGGTCCGAGGGCTTCCACCGCGAGACAACAAACAACTGCTGAGTCAATCCCTCCGGACAGTCCTACTACTGCCTTGGTAAAGCCGCATTTGTGCACGTAATCACGCACACCCATCACTAAGGCATCGTGGACCGATTGGATTCTGTCCAAAGGCTGGAAAGGGACACAGACGGAATTCGCAGATACGTCAACTGTACTAGTCCACTCCTCGAAGGCCGGGCCGACGGCAGCCAAGTCCCCGTTCGAAGAAAATGCCATACTTCTTCCGTCGAAAAGAATCTCGTCATTTCCTCCAACTTGGTTCACGAAAACTATAGGCAATCGGTACTTCAAGAATAGGCTCTTCAAGTGATCATGTCGCACCTGGTCTACACCAATCTGGTACGGGGAAGCTGCGATATTCACCAGCACCTGTGCACCCTTAGCAACGAGTTCCGCAACAGGATCTCGAGAACCAACGTCTTGCAAGCAATCCGAACTTCTGTCGATTCCCGCGTCCTCTCGCACAGATATCCCGATGATTTTGCCTTTAAGAGATACTGTCGAAACGGACGCAGCAGGCCGAAAGTACTTCGCCTGATGGAACAAATCATATGTTGGCACTATTGATTTTCCCTGAACTAAGAGGACCTCTCCTTTTGCAGCCAAAACCGCGGCGTTGAAGAGGCAGCCGCTTGCGTTCTCGCCCCTAACAGGAGCTCCAAAGAGAAGTCCACACTCGCCGATGCTTTCGGTTGCTCTGACAATGGACTCAACAGCACTGAAAACCTCAGAGATCATCCAATCTCTCTCGAGCAGATCCCAAGGTGGGCATCCCAGTACGGATAGCTCAGGGAATACCACCAGATCTGCGCTCTTGGCAAGATCGGCTGCCGCGTTGATTATCCGCGTGCAATTGCCCTCAATATCCCCGACAATAGGGTTAAGCTGGGCAATTGCAATCTTCATACTCCTTTAGCCTCCTCAACACTTCTCCGGCTTTCGGCTCGAAATCTCCTTTGGCGAGCGATCAAAAAGCACGCTGACAGATTCCCTATTATGAATCCGAATAATAGCCTCTGCGAACAGCGGAGCAACAGAAACGATTCGTATCTTGTCAGACATCTCTACCCAGTGGTTCTCAACCGAGTCAGTGCCAATGACCAGTTCTATATCACTATCCTCGATGCGCTTCACAGCCTCTCGATTCAGCAACAGGTGTGAAAGGCAAGCAATTATACGCAATGCCCCTCTTTTCTTGAGCTCCTTGGACAGTTCCACGAGAGTGCCACCAGAAATGCTGAAGTCGTCAACCACAAGGCAATTCTTGCCTTCTACGTCGCCTATCAACTCTAGGACTTCAGCTCTCTCATCGTGACCCCTTCGGGTCTTGTCGCCGATGGCTACTGAAGTCCCCAGATGCGATGCGTATTTGCGAGCCTGCTTGGCAAACCCGGTGTCAGGGGACACCACTACCAAGTTGTCGATATTGAGAGTCTTGACATAGTCGCATAGGACAGGGAGAGCGAATAGGTGGTCAACAGGACGCTTAAAGAATCCTTGGATTTGCGGACTATGCAGATCCATTGTTACCACGCGATCGGCACCGGCCATCTCAATCGCGTCTGCACAGACTCTGGCTCGAATCGATACCCGTGGTTCGTCTTTCTTGTCGCCCTTCGCATATCCGAAGTAGGGGATGATCGCAGTAACTGAATTCGCACTGGCGCGTTTGAACGCGTCCAACCAGAACAATATCTCCACGAACTCGTCATTGGGCCTGAGCCCAATCGATTGTATAAGATAAACATCCTTGTCCCGAACAGTTTCGCCAACGCGAACGAACGTGTTGCCCTCAGAGAAAGTAATAACTTCGGACTTGCCCAAGGTTACCCCAATGTAGTCGCACACTTTCCGTGCAAACTCCCGTCCGGAGCTTCCGGCAAATACCTTAATCTCCCCACGTGGTTCCAACATAACCCGTCCCTCCAGACCGCGCCTGACCGGCTGACCATTTCAGTGCCGCTTAACTGCATATTCTCAGTGACTATATTTAGACAACTGTGAACGTTTCCCTCTTGTGCAAACACCTGACGCTGCAAAGGCACAACCGATCGGACAAGCTTTCGCCCTGTCATTACGCGGACCCGCCGGCATTTGAGTCAACGTCGCGGACAAATGCTTTGTAAATAGCTCGCACAGCGGTCTCGAAATCGTCAGTTTCAACACCGACAATGATGTTGATCTCGCTGGACCCCTGATCGATCATTCTGACATTCACACCCGCTTCAGCCAGGGCGGTAAAGAGTTTGGCTGCTACACCCGGCGTCCGAGCCATTCCTCTACCGACCGTGGCGATCAGAGCCATATTTGGGTGAACTTCAATGCAGTCGGGCGAGAGCTCATTACGTATAGACGCAATGACCCGATCTAGCTTCCCATTTAGTTGGCTGTCAGAAATGACCACCGATATTGTATCAATACCGGTCGGCATGTGTTCAAAGGAAATGCCGTTGCTCTCAAGAATTGAAAGCAGCTTTCTGCCGAAACCAAGCTCCGCGTTCATCAAGGCCTTCTCGATTGCAATCACCGTGAAGTCCTTCCGCCCTGCTATACCGGTTATCGTGCCAGTCCGAGTTATCGGCTCGGAATCTTTGACAATGAGAGTACCCTTGTCCCATGGCGCGTTGGTATTTCTGATGTTGACCGGAATTCCCGCTATGCGCACAGGGAATATCGATTCTTCGTGCAGCACATTGGCGCCCATGTATGACAGCTCGCGCAGTTCGCGATACGTGAGAATCTCTATGCGACGCGGATTTTCTACAATGCGAGGATCAGCCATTAGAAAACCAGAGACATCTGTCCAGTTCTCATAGAGAGAAGCGGAGACTGCTCGCGCCACAATTGCTCCGGTTATGTCCGACCCTCCCCGAGGGAAAGTCTTTACGGATCCGTCCCGCCTTGCTCCATAAAAACCGGGTATCACCGCTCTGGTATGACGGCTTAGAACCTTAGCCGCCTTTTCATTCGTGGCCTCGGGGTCAAACAGGCCTTTGTCATTGAAAACAATAAACTCCGTCGGGTCGACGAAGTCGAATCCCAATAGTTCGGCAAGAATCAACCCGCTCAGGTATTCCCCCCGGCTAGCTGCATAGTCAGCCGAAGCTCCATTGGCGATGCGCTCTCTAATCCTGTTCAACTCCGACCGGATGTCTATGGTTACCCCTACTCCTGCAGCGATATCAAGGTAACGCTCTTCGATGATTTTGAAAACTTCATCAAATGGAACCGAGTGCTGAACATGGGCATGGCAGAGATAAAGCAGGTCTGTGATTTTCCGATCGTTCGGCGCCCTCTTTCCGGGTGCCGACGGAACCACGTATCTGCGCTCTTCATCCGACAAAACGATCGAGCGGACTTTGAGAAAATGTTCGGCGTCCGCCAGTGAAGTCCCCCCAAACTTGGCAACTTTGACCCCCATATACCACACGCTCCCGATTGATATAGCCGACTGCTAAAGCAGCGCAGGCGGCAGATTCAAAACGCCACCGAACACTGCTGGAGCGCAAGTTGCGCTAACTGACATTATACCACAGTGTCGGCTGCGAGGAAGTAGGTGTACTAAAAAAGACTCGCCTGTCGCAAACCACCGGCCGGCTTCTGTCTCAGACCCAGAGTCACTTTTTTAATGCAGTCGGCCGGAATTTCATCAATGAACCTTGACCGCTTTCTGGCTTGGTCTCCGGAATCCTGCTGCCGCCTTTTTGCGTATGTGAGATAAAGCAAGTCCCTGGCGCGTGTCATTGCGACATAAAACAGCCTGCGCTCCTCCTCGACAGAAGCAATACCGGAGTCGCGTCTGGACAAGGGCAGAAGGCCCTCCTCGCACCCAGTAATAAACACTACGGCAAACTCCAGCCCCTTGGCCGCATGAATTGTCATCAAAGAGACGTGTTCGGATTCGGGATCTCCGCACCCGATCCTGATCCAATCGCCTTCCTTGCCCAGCAGGAGGTGTCTATTGAACTCGAGAACACTGTCGAATTGATCCGCATAAGCAATTAAGCGAGCTAGCCCTAAAGTCATAGGTTCCTGCAATTGCTCAATGCAACGCTGAACGAGCTCTCTAGGGGTCATCTCATCTATGCCACTCGCAACCGCCGTCAAATCTGTACAGAGCGCCAGCAATCTATCTCTATCCTCTTTTTTAGGAAGCTGCAAAGTCAGAAGATGATCGCAGCAGGCGGAGAGATCAACCCGGCCTTTGCCGAATTGCTCAGCTTCACGGGCAACCGCACTCTGGGCGTCGGACGAAAGCCTGTATTTCGGAATCCGAAGGCAGCGCAACCATTTCAACACTCCCGCAGGATCCGCTGCTAATTTCATGAATGTCAAGACGCGGTCCACTTCCTCACCCATGCTTGAAGCGGTTTGTCCGGCAATCCTGTATGGAACTCCCGCCTTGGCAAGACATTCCTCAAGCACGTCGGCCTGTCGCCCGGTCCTGTAAAGGACTGCAATATCGGAGAATCCATAAGTGCTATTAGTGTCGTCCGGATCTGCGGGAAGTTCGCTGGCTTGTAGCATGTCAGTTCCGCCGACCAACCGCTCAATTTCCTTTACTATGCCTATAGCCTCCGAAAGCTCGCTTGGGAATTCTGCTAACTGAATTGGAGCAACAGGCTCTCTAACTGCGGTAATTGTCGAATGCGGTCCGCTGTTATGCGAAATCACCGAGTTTGCTGCCTTGGCAATGATACGCTGCGAACGGTATCCCTCGATCAGACTAATCCTTCGCGCCTCAGGAACAGCGGAGTCCATCATCCCGAAGAATTTAGGGTCCGAACCACGAAACCCGTAGATGGACTGATCGGGATCGCCTATGACGAACAAGCTTTCACTTTCGCTTGCCCAAAGGCGGACAAGCTCGAATTGAGCCCGGTTGACGTCCTGAAACTCGTCTACCAATAAGTGGCGAAACCACGGTCCAAATGCCTCTGCCAACTGAGGATTGTTTCGCCACCAATCGATCGTTTCCAAGATGATGTCATCGTAGTCCAAGCAGTTCCACCTGTCCAGGATGCATTCGTACTCGGAGTACACGCCTGCCAACCACTGAGGAACTGCCTCATCACCAGGGCGAATGCATCTCGATTTTAGACGAGAAATCTCCTCGGCTATATCACTCAACGATACGGCGGGAACATCTGTCTTCATACTTGCAAGTGCTTCTTCGACAGCAAAAGCCCTTTCTGACTCATCTATAACAGTCGGCCCACTCGATCCATAAACAGCCCTCAGAATCTGCATACAGATTGAATGGAACGTTCCAGTGCGAACGACTGACGTGCCGAGCTTGTCCCCGAGCAGATTCTTAATCCGGTCAGATATCTCGGCAGCAGCCTTCCGAGTGAACGTCACTGCAGTTATGCTCCTTGGATCCACCCCGTTATTCACTAATTCGCTTATGCGGTTAACTAGCGTGCGAGTTTTCCCCGTTCCGGGCCCTGCAACTACCACTATAGTTCCCCGCATGAGAGAAGCAGCCGCTAGTTGCTGTGGGTTCATTGACGCTGCCGTCACAGGGCTAGACGATCGATCACACCGGAGGTCAAAAAGACTCACAAAGCGTCCGGCATCTAAGCATGCAGCCTGCTCACGTGAACCTGAAGGTTCGTCGGAGCCTGCCGAGGAGTGGGACTGCCTCTTCTCGGGCTCAATCCGAGGAACCTCAAACAGCCTTGTCTGACCGGATAGCTCATTTCTCTCAGCGTCGGTAAATATCTCCACCTTCCCGTACTCTCCATCAAATCCCGGAACTACTATGACTTGCCCTTCGCGGACTCGCCTGACACCCTCGGCTACCAGTGCTCCTGCTTCAGCTTTGATCACGTCAAGGGGCGCGGTTCTGAGAATTACCAACTCGGGTCCAACTGATCGAATAAGCGACTGGTACACCCGTTCGACGGCTGCAGACTGTTCCGAAGTCCCCAGCGCAGCGGCGATTACGGACCTTAGAGGGACGAGTCGCTCGAAGTGACGGGCCGCTTCAGGGTGCACACCCTCAGGGCGATCGGCTAGTATGTCAACTCGGTGCAGCACCCCTTGAGTAACTGGCCTGCCGCAGACAGGGCAGATGCCTCCGTGAGCCTTTGTTTCCGATGGGCTCCACCTTACACCGCACTTGCGGTGGCCATCATAATGGTATTTTCCCTCTTCCGGGAAAAACTCAAGAGTTCCTATGAATCCACTGCTGTTGCCGCGCAAGGCATTTCTGATTGCGTGATAACTGAGCTCGCAGTCGAATAAATTCGACTCCCTGGCTAGATTCGCAGGCGAGTGGGCATCGGAATTCGAAACAAGGGCAAACCGATCAAGAGCCGAGAGGCGCCAGTTCATAGGCGGATCAGAAGACAAGCCGGTCTCCATGGCAGTAATGTGACCGACCAGGTCATCAAAGCACTCCTCCACTGCGTCAAAACCTGACTTCGATCCGAAGAGAGAAAAGTGAGGTGTCCAAATGTGTGCAGGGACAAACATCACGTCCTCGCACTCCTCAAGGCACAGTTCCAGCAGGTCTCGACTGTCCAAACCAAGAATGGGCCGTCCGTCGGCCGCAAGATTGCCAATGCTGCTCAATCTCGCACAAATGCGTTCTGCAGCGTTAAAGGAGGGAACCATCACGAGATTGTGGATCTTTCGGGTTTTCCCGCCGCGTTTGTATATGCTGCTAATCTCGGCCGACAGGATAAAATATACAGACTCTAAGTCCAGTCCCCAGGCGTCCCCGATAAGTCGAGCCCGCCGCTGCTTGCTCAGCCGGTACAGCCCGTTGCCGGCATCCACCAGCCCTTCTCTTAGCTCAGCCCGCCACCCGGGATGGGTAAAGTCACCGGTTCCTACGACATTTAGCCCCTTCCGGGCCGCCCATACGCACAGATTGTCCGGATCACACTGCTTACTGGTTGCCATGGAATAGTGCGAATGGATATGGAGGTCAGCAATAAACTGCACTGAGACACCTCCTGAATCGGATACCGTCTACGTCCTCCCTTATTCTCTCACGAGAGTAGTATTTCCGTCCAGCCCACTCGGATCATCACAAACGTCGGCATTCGACCGCAGCCGGCTTAGACAAACAAAAAGCCACGGCCCCGCACATTAGATGCGGGACCGGGCACAAGAACGGCATTCTGAACTCTGCCTAATGGCGAGCTCTACAAAGGGGTATCGACACGCTCAAACAGACTCTGCCTGCCATAATCCATGGAGATTGCAGTATTCTCGAGCCGTAACTTTGCTTGCCTCAACGCAGAACTCGGCAACAGGGGTGTCGCCCGGCTTAAGATATTTTCTGTAGAAGACGCCATCCGCAATCAGTTCTATCCACTCGATGTAGTGATCCTCGGTCATCGGGTGAATAACACTGCCGACGGTAACTCTATATCCGGAACCGGTCTTCTCTATGACAGGAACATGCTTCTCGCGCGAAGCGTCAACTGTTCCCGGCTCCAAATGCCTCATCGGCTCTTCACAGCAAACAAGAGTACCGATTCCCTCGTGCAGCACCTCAACTATGTTTCCACACTTTTCGCATTTGTAGATTCCAAACCTGACGGCCATTGCCCGCCACCCCTTTCTCAAACTAATATTCATTCATGTATACCAACCCGAGCTCTATCATCAATTCTCGCACAGAACCTCAAAATAAGCCTGAGGATGAGCGCAAGCCGGACAAACCGTGGGGGCTTCATTACCTACATGAAGATACCCACAGTTTCTGCATCTCCAGGTAATCACGGCGTCCTTGGAGAAGACCTTGCCCGTCTCCAAGTTCTTGAGCAACCCGAGGTACCGCTTCTCGTGCTGCTTCTCAGAAACTGCAATAGCCTCAAACACTCTAGCTATTGTGTCAAATCCTTCCTCTCTAGCAATTCTGGCGAACTCCGGATACATTTGAGAATGCTCGTAGTTCTCGCCGGCAGCTGCAGCCTTGAGGTTCTCAGAAGTATTGCCAATGACTCCGGCCGGGAACGATGCGGTTATCTCTACTTCGCCACCTTCGAGGAACTTGAAGAGGCGCTTGGCATGTTCCTTTTCATGATTAGCCGTCTCTTCGAAGATGTCTGCGATCTGTACGTATCCTTCTTTGCGAGCCTGACTAGCATAAAACGTATACCTGTTTCTTGCCTGAGACTCGCCGGCAAAGGCCGTTAATAGGTTTTTCTCAGTTCGCGTTCCTTTCACGCTCTTAGACACTCTTCATCCCTCCAGGTTCTCATTCATCGCCTAAACTAATATTTCTACTACTTAATAGTGATAGCAATCTACAACGACAGCATAGCATTCATGGCTCTATGTGTCAACCCCCACTTTTCCATATGCCATCTCCTGGCGACTCTGTCAGACTGGTGCTGCACTCGAGCAACGCGGCCTAAGCGCGGGGATTTGCCCATTCATCTTCGCCATTGACAACGGGAGGGAGTTCCCTTATAGTTGCTAATAGTGTTAGCAATTTCTCTTAATCAAAAAGGCGGTGATCCTATCAACTACTCGGCCCTTGCATCTGAACTCCTTGAGACTGTGCGAACCCTCCTTCGAACCACCACTCAGAGGCGTGTTAACGAGTTCTCCAAAGGAGAAATGTTCATTATGAACTACCTGGTGGACTCCGGCGGCACTGCCGCGCCTTGCCAGCTGAGCGATGCGATGCATGCAAGTTCTGCGAGAATTGCGGCCGCACTCAACAGCCTTCAACGCAAGGGTTTGATTGTCCGGCATGTAGATACCAGCGATCACCGCAGGAGGCTTGTTACCATTACCGAAGACGGCAGACAAGTAGTGATGAGTAAACGCAGACAAATGCAGGCCGACATGGAACAAGTCTTGCGCCAGTTAGGAGAACACGATGCCATGGAATACCTGCGTATACTCAAACGAATCGTTGAGATCAGTAAGTTGCATGAAAGGGGCACCTAAGCAGTGAAGCTTCTAAGATACCTGAGGGGATATGAACGAGTTGCCCTTTTTACTTCTCTGATACTGATGATTCAAGCGCTGTGCGAGTTGGCGCTACCTGCCTACACCAGTGACATTGTAGACATAGGCATACAGCAAGGTGGAATTGACGATGCCACCCCGCGATGGATACGGCCGGACACTCTATCCCGTCTACAGCTTTTTATGACGGATGAAGAAGCAGCAAGAGTGAAAAGCGCTTACGCACTGAATGGCTCAGGCCTGTACGAACTGACCGCTGCCGCCAAACAAGATATCCAGTCTCTCAACAGAATTTTCATCAACTCGATTGCCGCTCTTTCCTACTCGCAGACGAATTCCATTCCGGAGACTAGTGACAACGACCCAGTGTCGCCTGAACGAGAGCGCAGCAGAGAACAGTCATTGCTTGTGAGAGGGCGGGTCTTGCAGTCTCTTAACGATATAACCGAAGGCATAGCCAAACAGCGGGCAGTGCTCTTCGTGCAACAGGAGTACGCAGCGATTGGAATCGACTTAGCAAGACTGCAAGTCAGCTACTTGCTGAAGACCGGTGCGAAAATGTTGGCACTTACCCTCCTTTTGATAACTGCGGCGATCGCAGTGAACTTGCTCGGAAGCCGCATGGCTGCTCGGATCGGCCTAGATCTTCGCAGGCGAATCTTTGAGCGAGTGATCTCTTTCTCTGCTGCAGAACTAGACCGCTTCTCGACGGCTTCGCTCATTACCCGAAGCACCAACGATGTACAACAGATTCAGATGGTGGTGCTGATGATATTGCGGGTCGTGCTGTACTCTCCTATCCTCGGCATTGGCGGAATCATCAAAGTTTCCCAAACCGACGTAGGCATGAGCTGGATAATTGCAGTAGCAGTAGGTGCAGTCATGCTGCTCGTTGTCAGTCTACTGGCCATAACCATGCCTAAATTCAAGAAGATGCAGGTACTCATCGACCGTCTCAATCAGGTGAGTCGCGAGATCTTAACCGGTCTGCCGGTTATTCGGGCTTTCAGCCGCGAAAAACACGAGGAACGGCGATTTGATTCCGCAAATTCAGACCTGATGAGCACGCAGTTGTTTGTAGGCAGAGTAATGAGCTTCATGATGCCTGCAATGATGCTCATCATGAACTCCATCAGTGTGCTAATCTTGTGGGTTGGGGCAAAGAGGATCGATCTAGGTCATCTCCAAGTTGGTGAGATGATCGCCTTTATCACCTACACCATGCAGATAGTGATGTCGTTCATGATGTTAACAATGACTTCTATCGCACTTCCTCGTGCCAGCGTCGCTGCCGGCCGTATTGAGGAGGTCTTGAGCACTCAACCTTCTATAGCAGATCCCCCTGCAGAACACACCATCACTCGAGACCGGTGGCACGGAGTTGTCGAGTTTCACGATGTCTCTTTTAAGTACGCGGGAGCAAGCAAAAATGTTTTAGAGAATATTACCTTCTCAGCTCAGCCGGGACAGACGACTGCGATCATCGGCAGCACGGGCAGCGGCAAGTCCACCTTGATTCACCTGATCTTACGGTTCTACGACGTCACCGGCGGAAAGATAACGATCGACGGTGTAGACATACGGAATATGTCTTTACGGCAGCTGCGCGACTTGATTGGATTCGTGCCTCAAAAGAGCGTACTGTTCAGTGGAGATATCAAGTCTAACATTAAGTTTGCCGGTGAACTCATCACCGACGAAGCCATGATGGAAGCAGCTGCAATTGCACAGGCCGCTGAATTCATTGAAGAAAAACCTGACAAGTACGACAGCCCTATCGCACAAGGTGGATCCAACGTCTCGGGTGGTCAACGCCAGAGACTTTCCATCGCGCGTGCAATCGTGAAGAAACCAAAAATACTAATTCTCGACGATAGTTTCTCTGCAGTAGATTACAGGACTGAGGTAGCGTTGCGCCGCGCGATAAACTCTACTTTCAAGAATACGACAATCATCATTGTCGCCCAGCGCATCTCGACCATAATGCACGCGGATCAGATCATAGTGCTAGACAAAGGCAGAATTGCCGGCATCGGCACTCACGCCGAATTGATGAAAACGTGCAATACCTACAAAGAGATTGCCCGCAGCCAATTGAGCGAGTCCGAGTCGGCTGTATAAGGAAAGTGAGGAGCCTTGAAAGATCGCAGCAAAGTGATTGCGAATTCCGATCACAGTTCAGAGAACCCGCGGTTCTCTCCCAAGAGTGCACCTAGTCGTCCGGCGCGTCCGGGAGGACCGCCACCTCCAATATTTGTTGGAGAAAAAGCTAAGGACTTTAGGGGCGCTATTCGGAGGCTGGTTGCTTACATCAAGCAGTACAAGATTGCGCTCGCCGTAGCATTGATCGCGTCTGCGGGTAGCACGGTGTTTAACGTCTACGGTCCCAGAATCCTCAGCAGAGCAACAACTGAGTTGTTCAATGGCTTAATGTCAAAAGTCTCGGGAACCGGTGGCATTGATTTCGAAAGGATCGGTTCGATTCTCCTGTATCTTCTGTTTGTTTACGCGATCAGCGCAGGCCTTAATCTACTGCAGGGTTGGATTATGACTGGCGTTTCGCAGGGAGTCAGCTATCAGCTGCGCAAGGAAATCAGCGAGAAGATCAACCGCATGCCGATGAAGTATTTCGAAAGTCGCACTGTCGGAGAAGTGTTGTCTCGCATCACCAATGACGTAGACACCCTCGGGCATAGCCTGAACCAGAGTATAGTCCAGCTCATAACAAGCTTTGTCACACTAGTCGGAGTTCTAGCTATGATGCTGACAATCAGTCCGCTGTTGACTCTGATTGTATTCGTGATAATTCCTGCGTCTGCGGTCCCAACTTCGCTAATAATGAAGTTCGGCCAGGAGTATTTCCGGGCACATCAGGCATATCTAGGCGAGGTCAACGGTATCGTCGAAGAGACCTACAGCGGTCATCATGTAGTTAAGGCCTTTAATCGGGAAGGTACAGCGCTAGATGAGTTCAATAAAGTTAACTGCCTGCTATACGAGTCTGCTTGGAAAAGCCAGTTCATATCCGGCCTAATGCACCCGATCATGGTGTTTGTGGGAAACCTGGGCTACGTTGGTATTGCAGTTGCCGGCAGCATTCTGACGATAAAGGGCGCCATGACGGTCGGCGACATTCAAGCTTTTATCCAGTACGTTAGGAATTTCACCCAGCCGATCACTCAAATGGCCCAGGTGATGAACATGCTACAAAGCATGGCTGCTGCAGCTGAGCGCGTGTTTGAGTTTCTTGAGGAAGAAGAGGAACAACAGATACCGGTGCCGAGCCCGGTATCACGGTCACAGATCAAAGGTGCAGTGACATTCGATCACGTGCGTTTTGGTTACTCTGAAGACAAGATTGTCATAAAAGACTTCACCTGCCACATTGAGCCCGGACAGACGGTAGCAATCGTAGGCCCTACCGGGGCCGGTAAGACGACTATAGTTAAACTCTTAATGCGGTTCTATGATGTAAACGGCGGCAGCATACGGATAGACGGTCACGATATACGCAGCTTTGACCGGAGAGAACTGCGTCAGTGCTTTGGAATGGTGTTGCAGGATACTTGGCTATTCAAAGGGACTATCATGGAAAACATTAGGTACGGCAGATTGGACGCGACTGACGAGGAGGTCATTGCAGCGGCCAAGGCAGCGCGCGCACACCAATTCATCGAAACACTCCCGGGCGGATACTACATGGAGCTAAACGAAGATGCGACGAATATTTCCGAGGGTCAGAAGCAGCTCTTGACCATAGCCCGCGCCATTCTTGCAGACAGCCCGATTCTCATTTTGGATGAAGCCACCTCAAACGTAGACACACGGACCGAAGCCTTGATCCAAAACGCCATGCGAACCCTGATGCAGGGGCGCACCAGCTTTGTAATCGCGCACCGTTTATCCACCATAAAGGACGCAGACTTGATCCTTGTTATGAAAGACGGAGACATAGTCGAACAAGGGACCCACGAGGAGCTGCTGGCCAAAGGTGGCTTCTACTCAGATCTGTACTACAGCCAATTCGAAAAACTGACTGCATGAAGGGATGATCACCGCTCCGGTCGAGCACGATATGACAGGTAGACTTTCAACATCACAACTCATTGTACTGGAGGTCCTCAATGCGCAGGATAGGAGTAGACAAGGTGCTCAGACCGATCGGTGAGTACTTGAAAGACGCGGGGTATGAAGTAGCTGAACTAGATACGATTGATCCCGAGATCACCGCAGACTTCGACGCCATCGTTATCTCTGGGCTCGAAAGAGACATGTTTGGGATCCAAGATACGACTACCAAGGTGCCGGTAATCGATGCCACCGGCATGACCCCTGACGAGGTGTTAGACGAGGTCAAGTCGAGGATCGAGAGGATGCGCTAATCCGGTAGACTTAGGACTAAGCGTTACACTGATTAGGGGCGTAGACACAACTGATCCTGCCGGCTGTGACACGCCGGCAGGATCATATCCTGCACCAAGACCGGATGGGCACAATCCCCAGACCGGTCCGATCACACGCAATCCTGGTGGAGGCGGCGAGAATCGAACTCGCGTCCGGAAAGGCAGCCACCTGAGTCTCTACGAGCGTAGCGTCAGTTTTGAGGTTCGCCCTAGAGTCCCCCCTGACGCCGGGTGCCTCCAGGACTATCTCGCTAGAATCTCGTTGACCGCTAGCGAGCTATTGCGGCCAACCAGCCTGATAGTTTGACACCCAGTTTCGCCCGCTCAGGCAACAGGCGAATGGATGGCTGCGATCTTACGCAGCAGCCAACGCGTAATCGTCGGCACTTATAAGGGTCCACCGATTAACGAGTAGGTGGGATCTCGGCTCGCTACTCAGCTGTCCGCATCTTCCCGTCGAAACCATTGCGCCCCCGCACGAATGTGACGCTTTGACGCATATAAAAGTATATCACAAATCAAACCGATTATCAAACCGCTGTAGAATACCCGGTCTATCGCTCCTTTAGCCTGCGCTGAGTCTCAATGCGCCTCTCTCGCTCGGCAATTGCCTCTCTCTTGTCATAAAGCTTCTTTCCTTTGGCAACTGCGAGTTCAATCTTTGCCCACGGCCCCTTAAAATACATGCGAAGCGGGACCAGCGAGTAACCCCGTATGGAACTCTTTGCTGCCAATTTGCGTATTTCTGACTTATGCAATAGAAGCTTGCGGGGTCTCTTCGGGTCATGGTTGCCGTAGTGGGCATACTCCCAGGGACTGATATGCATGTCGTACAGGATGACCTCTCCATTCTCCACCCTGGCAAAACTGTCTCGCAAATTGACCCTGCCACGACGAACTGACTGTATCTCAGTGCCGGTAAGCGCGATTCCGGCTTCATAGCGATCTTCTATGAAATAGTCGTGGAGCGCCTTCTTATTGCCCGCAATAAGCCTCTCGTCCCGCACGACACCCTATCCTCCAGAAAGCCTACAAACCCAAATCGTCAGCAATTTCCTGCATTGCAGACAGGCCGAGTTCAACGAATTCTTCTAGGCTCATACCAAAAGACTGGCAAGAAGCAATTACCTCGCGATCGGCACCACGTGCGAAAGACTTTTCTTTATACCGGTTAAGGACAAAGTCACGGTCAATCGAAGCTAGCTTCTTGTCCGGATGGATTAAAGCCGCCGCGACGATCAGCCCGGTGAGCGGGTCCACGGCGTATAGGGCCTTGTCCAGAAGTGATTTCCGAGGCAGGCCGTGATAATGATTGTGTACCTTAACCGCATAGATTATATGTTCCGGCAAGCCTTGCTCACGCAGTATTTCCGCAGCGACAATGCTATGAGCTGCCGGATCAGACGCAGTCTTGTCATAGTCTATATCGTGCAATAGGCCGGCCAGTCGCCAGTCATTTTCGTCTTCACCGAATTTCTCGGCCAGCCGGGCCATCACTGCCTCTACAGCAAGCATATGCTTAATCAAGTTCCTGTTGCTGACGTGGGATTTCAGTAGAGCAATTGCCTCATCTCTTGTCATTTTGAGCCACTTCCTAGACGAACACATCAAAAGCTGTTGCGAGAACTGCTAATAGCATAAACGCTATGGCTACATACGTTGTTGCCTTGTCTAGAAACACCTCAAAACTCGACTGGCTGCTGTGGAACAAGCGTGCTCCTCCACCGATGGAACCCAAACCTTCACCCTTACTTCGCTGAAGTACCACGACAACTATCAGCAACACGCTGACGAGAAACAAGGCTACAATTAGTACTGAGCGCAGGATATCCACTGGTGACTACACCTCCCGTAACCTCGAAGCTACGCTGCCACTAAGGCACAACAAGCTCAAATGCTATGTCATTGTACCACAACAAGGACAGATTTACAACTCAGTGTACTCGTTGGTCAGTGTCAAGCAGATCGGGGCGGAAGCGATGAGACCGCCAAAAGAATACTACCACTTAAGAGACCTCTGAGTGCATATGTTACCGGCCTAATGCTTGCGCTTGGGTATGGCACGCTAGCCTTCGCCCGGATCTACTTTGCACTAAGCAAACGCACAAACCGGGCCCGGGTTTTTGTCAAAACCGGAGGCCCGGCCGGCACAATACACAACTCTTCGCTCGGCGTCCTACAAGTTGCGAAGATTGTAGAACGCATGCTTGCCGGGATAGACGGCTATCTCTCCCAGGACGTCTTCGATCCTCAGTAGTTGATTGTACTTGGCTACTCGATCGGTTCGCGACGGAGCGCCGGTCTTGATCTGGCCGACGTTTGTGGCAACCGCAATGTCGGCTATTGTCGTATCCTCGGTTTCTCCTGAGCGATGGGAAATCACTGCGGCGTACCCGGCCTTTTTTGCCATTTCGATTGCCTCGAGGGTCTCTGTCAAAGTTCCGATCTGATTAACCTTTACCAAGATTGCGTTAGCAACACCGCTCCTGATTCCCCTGCTGAGACGGTCGGTGTTGGTCACGAAGAGGTCGTCTCCAACCAGTTGCACTCGAGAACCAAGTGTCTCGGTGAGTTTCTTCCAGCCATCCCACTCGTCCTCGCTGAGCGGATCCTCAATCGATATGATTGGGTACTTGTTGAGTAGCCCCTGGTAGAACTCAATCATCTGATCCGTATCTCTAACGACTCCCTCTCCGTCGAAATGATAGAGCCCGTCTCGGAACAGCTCACTAGAGGCAACATCGAGTGCGATCATGACGTCCTTGCCCGGCTCATATCCCGCAGTCTGGATTGCCTCAATAATGGCTGCTATAGCGTCCTCATTAGACTTGAGGTTTGGAGCGAAACCACCCTCATCGCCGACTGCAGTGTTCATTCCCTTGCCTGCGAGGACCTTTTTCAAGCTGTGGAAGACCTCGGCGCCGATTCTCAATGCCTCGGCGAAAGTTTGCGCTCCCACCGGCATGATCATAAACTCCTGGATGTCAACATTATTGTCAGCATGCTTGCCCCCATTCAGTATGTTCATCATCGGCACCGGGAGTGTTTTTGCATTGCAGCCACCAATGTACTGGTACAGCGGGAGTCCAAGACTGGTAGCAGCTGCCTTCGCAACGGCTAAAGAGACGCCAAGGATTGCATTGGCCCCGAGTTTACTCTTGTTGGGAGTGCCGTCTAACTCAATCATCGTCATGTCGATCGCTACTTGATCAGTAGCATCCATTCCAACTAGTTCCGGAGACAGGACTTCATTGACGTTTTTTACAGCCTGGAGCACTCCTTTGCCTAGATAACGCGACTTATCTCCGTCTCTCAGCTCGACTGCTTCGTGCTGGCCGGTTGAGGCTCCCGACGGGACGGCTGCCCTGCCTACGGTACCGTCAGCAAGTTCGACCTCAACCTCTACCGTTGGATTACCTCTTGAATCCAATATTTCGCGGGCATATATATCGACAATTGTGGTCATATTCCGTTCCCTCCCCAATTGCGGCTTAGCCTCTCGCTATGGACAGGAAGGAGTCCACGTTAAGGCTGGCTCCCCCGACCAAAGCCCCGTCTATCTCGGGCTGCCGGCTAAACTCACTGATATTGTCTGGTTTTACGCTCCCACCGTACTGTATTCTTACCATATCTGCTGTTTTATCTCCATACAAAGCGCGCAAGGTTTCCCGGATTAGACCAATGACGCGGTTCGCATCTTCTCCGGAGGCTGACTTACCGGTCCCTATGGCCCAGATCGGCTCATAGGCTATGACGACGCTCACCGCCGAATCTTGGCTGACTCCTTCAAACGCCAGCCTAACCTGCCGCGTTACAAGCTCCTCGGTCTGACCGGCCTCCCGCTGCTCGAGCGTTTCTCCGACACACACTATGGGCTTGATGCCGTGATCAAGCAGCGCCCTAACCTTCTTGTTGACATCCTCATCGGTCTCTCCGAAGTACCCTCTTCGTTCAGAATGCCCAACGATAGTGTACTCACAACCCAAATCAGCAAGCATAACAGGCGAAATCTCGCCTGTGTATGCTCCACTTTTCTCATAGAACACGTCCTGAGCGCCAAGCTTTAGACACGTTCCCCTTATCGCATTGGAAACCGCGTAAAGAGCAGTAAAAGGCGGACAGATCACCAACTCAGCCTCTTCAGACTGTTGCAGCTTCGGTTTGATTTCCTCTATGTAAGCCAGCGCTTCGGACACTGTTTTATTCATTTTCCAATTTGCAGCAACGATTTTTCTCCTCAAGGCCAGCTCCCCTTACTTGTCATTTAGCGCTGCAATTCCAGGCAGCTCCTTGCCTTCGAGAAACTCAAGAGCGGCTCCACCGCCTGTTGACACGTGGGTCATCTTGTCAGCATAGCCCATCTGTTCCACAGCAGCTGCCGAATCTCCGCCACCGACAATAGTGATAGCGTCAGATTCAGCGAGGGCTTGCGCTATCGCACGAGTGCCCTTTGCAAACGGCTCCATCTCAAATGCACCCACAGGGCCGTTCCAAATAATGGTCTTAGCCTTCTTGATCTCATTGACAAACAGCTCAACCGTCTTAGGACCTATATCTAGACCTTCCCAACCGTCCGGAATGCTCCCGGCATCAACAACTTTCGTGTTTGCGGTAGCAGAGAAGTCGTCCGCAATTACATTATCGATAGGCAGAAGCAGCCTGACACCTTTCTCTTTTGCAAGGCGTTCGATCTCGCGCGCTGTGTCCAACTTGTCCATCTCGAGAAGCGAGTTGCCGACGTTCCAACCGCGAGCTTTGAAGAACGTGTATGTCATGCCTCCGCCTATGATGAGAGTATCTACTTTGTCCAATAAGTTGGTAATGACATCGATCTTCGTGGAAACCTTGGCACCGCCAATTATCGCCAGGAAGGGCCTGTCGGGATTGGTAAGTGCCTTCCCCATAATCTCTATCTCTTTCTTGACCAGGTATCCGGCAACTGCAGGCAAATACTTCGCAATGCCCTCGGTCGATGCGTGCGCCCTGTGAACGGTGCCGAACGCATCGTTGACGTAAACATCAGCTAAGGATGCAAGCTTCTTCGCAAACTCGGGATCATTGGCCTCTTCTTCTGGATGGAACCGCAAGTTCTCCAGCAGCACCACATCCCCAGGTTTCATGGCAGCAACTGCTTTTTCCACGTCCGGGCCGATGCAATCGTCAAGCATGGTAACCTGCCTACCAAGCAGCTCTGAAAGCCTCGCAGCTACCGGCTTCAGACTCATCGACTCAACCCGCTTGCCTTTCGGCCGGCCAAGGTGTGACGCAAGTATGACCTTGGCACCCCTATCCAGCAATCGCCTGATCGTGGGCAGCGCTGCGACGATGCGTCTATAGTCAGTGATGTTTTGATTGCTATCCATCGGGACATTGAAATCAGTCCTCACGAATACTCGCTTTCCAGAAACCTCGATATCGTCTAGAGTCATCTTGTTCATATAGAGGCACCTCCTGTCTCTATACACAACCCATAACACGTACCGCATCTAGTCGCCCGGTCCGCAATCGGACGGGCGACTAGACATGACGGCTCTCCCGTAGCTATCATGGCTGTAGCGACCTACAGACCTTTGGACGCTATGTACGCCACCAAATCAACGACCCTGCACGAATAACCCCACTCATTGTCATACCAGGCAATCACTTTCACCATCGTGTCGTCAATGACCATTGTTGACAAGCCGTCAACTATTGAGGAGTGAGGATCGCCATTGAAGTCGCGAGAAACCAACGGCTCTTCAGTGTATGCCAGTATGCCCTTGAGCTTGCCATCAGCAGCAGCCTTGAGCGCATTGTTGACAGTCTCGACGGTAGCCGGTTTCTCCACCTCTGCCACAAAGTCAACCACGGAAACGTTCGGAGTCGGGACTCTCATAGCAAAACCGTTCAACTTGCCTTTCAGGTGCGGCAGAACAAGAGCAACTGCCTTAGCTGCCCCGGTGGTGGTTGGAATGATGGACTGTGCGGCAGCCCTAGCGCGTCTCAGGTCCTTGTGCACTAAGTCAAGAATCCTCTGGTCGTTGGTGTACGAGTGAACTGTTGTCATGAAGCCCCGCTTGACCGTGAATTCGTCGTCCAAGACTTTAACTATCGGGGCTAGGCAGTTCGTCGTGCAAGAAGCATTCGACACAATGTGGTGTTTTGCCGGGTCATACTTGTCTTCATTCACGCCCATGACGATCGTGATGTCCTCGTTCTTAGCAGGGGCGGTAATAACAACTTTCTTGGCGCCAGCTGATAAGTGCTTGCTCGCACTCTCTGCATTCGTAAATACGCCGGTCGACTCGACAACAATGTCTACACCAAGATCTCCCCAAGGTATGTTTGCAGGATCCTTTTCGGAGAGAACCTTGAGCTCTTTGCCGTCCACGAAGATTGATCCGGATTTCACTTCGACAGTGCGGTTGAGGCGGCCATGAGTAGAATCATACTTCAGAAGGTGCGCATTAGTCTCGACGTCTGCAAGGTCATTAGCAGCGACAACCTCAATCTTAGGATTCTCCAACGCCGCTCTGAACACTATTCTTCCTATACGTCCGAAACCATTAATACCCACTCTAACTGCCATGTTCATTCCTCCCCTATTATTTCGGAAAAGTATCTTTCAATTTTCTGTTTGATCAGTTTCGGCCTGATCACCGGCCTTGGTCTTGTGCAGTCCGTTTTCCGCCTTCACAGGACGGTCAAGGCCTCGCGTGAGAGCAAGAATGCGCCTGGACGCTCCTTCGTCGGTGATCAAAGCCTCGTGTAGATTATTAGCAGACACCGCGATAATGGCTTCGGCCTTAGATCTACCGCCTCCGACAGCGATCACCTGCTTGATCTGCGCCAAATCTTCGATTCTCAGCCCAAGACTAGCAGTCGTATAAACAACCCTGCCTTGACGGTCGAAATAAAAGCCGAAGGCCTCACCGACGGCGCCTCGCTGCCTCAATAATTTAACCTGGTCCTCTGGGAGTCTGCGCCTGCGCGCCATCTCCTCAGCGGTACCAATTCCGTGGACGACCATATCGGCATTGCGAATCTGATTAACCACATCCTGAACCCTAGGCTGCTCAAGAAGCTGGGCAGCTATCTCCTCGCTCAAATCGTCCGGCAAGTTGAGAAGCCTGTATGACCCACCTAATCCTTTTGCTACTGCAACAGCAACTGTGTCGGACTGCTGTTCAATCTCCTCTCCAAGGCTTCCCCTTGCAGGAACGACCACTACATTCCGTTTAACACGACTAGGCGCAAACGCCTTCGCCACCTCGGCCATAGTCGTTCCGCCGGTAACCGCAATCGTATAGTCATCCTTCAAGCGTTTCTTGATATAATTGGCTGCCGCCCTAGCGAGCTCTTTCTTAACTGACTCATCATCGTCAGAATCTCCCGGCACCACAATTACCTTCTTGAGCCCTAAGGCTTCCGAAACTGCCCGTTCTAGGTGCGAAAGGCCACGCAGAGTGCGGATGTATTCCCGGAGCTCTCTAAGAATCTCTTCCCCCTCGGGAGTAAGGTTCATCCCCGCACCGGTAATCTCAACCATCCCTGCGTCGCGCAAAAAGTCGATCTCCCGCCGGATCACGCGTTCCTGCGTCTTAAGTCTAACAGCCATCGCACGGCGTCCGATTGGCTGCGAAAAGTGAATGTTTCTAAGTATCGAGTATCTCAGCTCGATGAGCGAGCTCAGTTCCGGTGCTATCTTCTGCTGAAGCGCTACGAGTCTATCCATCAGCTAAAGCCTCTCTCAATCAAATGGATCGTCTTCCAATCTGGGACGCTTATTGGCCCGCATACACGCACTCTGTCCCATTGTGGAATTAATTCAACCCGGCATGCCTCTATTCCTTCTTGCGATTTGCATTGGGCAGCGCACATCTCACTTTTTATAGTACAGCTATAGGCCTAACGAGTGTATCTGCGCCTGTTCATGGAAGACGGTATGCCCATCGAATCGCGATACTTGGCGACAGTTCGCCTCGACACCATTATCCCCAATTTGTGAAGCCTTGTTGTAATAGCTTGGTCGCTCAGAGGGCTTTCCGGATCCTCCGAGCTGATTAACTCGGATATCATTCGCTTGACGGCCGCAGCCGAAACCCCTTCCCCGTCCGCATTAGCGACTCCACTCTGGAAAAAGAAGCTGAGTTCGAAGGTGCCCCTAGGTGTTTGAACATACTTGCCGGCCAGAGCCCTGCAAACAGTAGACTCATGAATTCCGAGATCATCGGCCACGTCTCTGAGTGTCATCGGCTTAAGCGCCTTCGGACCGCAAATGAGGAAATCACGTTGCCTTCGAACGATGCACTCGGTTATCCTATAAATGGTATATCGCCTCTGCTCTATGCTCTTGACAAGCCATATTGCAGACTCTAGTCGCTCCTTGAGGTACTTCGCGGTCCTCCAATCTTTGCTCTCGCCCTTTGCAAGCCGCACGTATGTCGCATTTAGCCCGACGCGAGGTATGGCGGCGTCGTTCATGACTACAACGAAATCGCCGTCGATTTCCCTAACTATAACATCGGGAGTAACGTACGGAGAATCGATCACAGGATCGAGAGTCAACGCGGGTCTCGGATTGAGAGACTTGATTGTATGGATTGCAAGCTCGCAGGTAATCACGTCGGAGCCGAGAACCTTGGCCAGCTGGTTTGTGGTCATGGACGCAAGATCATCGAGATGCTTAGTAACTATTCTGATGCACAGACGCCTGAGCGCATCGCCCATATGGCGTCTGCGCAGCTGGATAGATAAGCATTCTCCCAGGTCCCGCGCGGCGATGCCGGCCGGTTCCAAATCCTGTATCACCTTTAAAGCGAGCCGCACAAACTCAGTTTCAACATTGCATGCGGACGCTATCTCCTCCACACTGCACCTTAGATACCCATCCCTATCCAGACTCCCAATTATACAGCGACCGGCTCTAGCAACTCTCGGATCCGAAACAATCAAGCTAAACTGCGCTAAAAGGTAATCATACAAAGTCGGGGTCCACCTAATCTGCGGAGCGTACGGTTGACTCTGATCAACGTAACTTCCACGAGAATCCATTACATAGCCCAAATCACTTGCATCCGCAAAGTACTCATACCAGTCAGTGTCGGCTGCGTTCTCATTCTGATCAGCGGCCGCAGAACTCTCGTCTTCGCCGTCAGCCTCAACGATGTCCAAAACCGGATTCTCGGTGAGTTGCTGTTGCACAAATGCGCAAAGCTCAGCTGCAGGCATCTGGAGAATATTAATAGACTGCCGGAGCTTAGGAGTCAACACAAGTCTATGAACTTGTCTCTGCTGAAGCCCATAGTCTAGCACAGCCCGACGCCCCCGCCGTTCACCTTCCGGTACTGCCGGCTTTGGTCTCAGGTTGATATTCTCCCCCAACCAGTTATCTCCTTCTCCTGAATGGCCGCCAAAGCCTCGAGTGGTATAATATGTTTGGGTGACCTCTTATGGACAGAACGATCGTTCACGTCGACATGGATGCATTCTATGCGTCAATAGAACAGAGGGACAATCCAGCCCTGAGAGGAAAGCCCGTTATTATCGGCGCACCCAAGGACGCCAAGAGAGGGGTAGTCTCTACCTGCTCATATGAGGCTCGGAGATACGGAGTTAGGTCGGCTATGCCGATCACTGAGGCTGTTAAGCTTTGCCCGGACGGCATCTATCTGCAGCCGGACATGAAACGGTACGCAGCAGTATCGCGGCAGATATTGTCCATCCTAAGTGAATTCGCCCCGGTAATTGAACCGGTCTCAATCGACGAGGCTTTTCTAGACGTGACCGGGTGCATGCACTTTTACGCAGATGAAATGTCTCTCGGACGCAAGATCAAAGAAAGGATCAAAGCAGAGACTTCGCTCACGGCTTCAGTGGGGATATCTATCAATAAGCTGTTGGCAAAACTGGCCTCAGATGCAGGCAAGCCTGACGGGCTGGTGGTTATCAGACCAGACCAAGTCGATTCATTTCTGATGGACATGCCGCTTCGAAAGTTATACGGAATTGGCGAAAAGTCAGCAGACCTGCTGCTTAAGTACGGGCTGAGAACAGTCGCAGACGTTAGGCGTCTAGGGCTTGAAGAACTGGAACGACTTCTAGGCGATTACGGAAGGCGTCTTTACCTTCTATGCTTAGGAAATGACAACAGGCCTGTCTGCCCCGATACAGAAATCAAGTCCATCAGCCGTGAAACCACATTCCAAACGGACATAGTTGGAACTGACGCAGTGCTGGCTAGCATAGCTGAACTCATACTCGATGTTGGACGACGGCTCCGACAGGCCAACCTGAGAGCGCGCACCGTGACACTCAAGATCAGGTATTCAGAAGGGTTCTCTACACTTACCCGCAGTCAAACGTTCGATACACCCTTCGACGATGATGATACTATCTACAACTCTGCGCGAGCTATGGCGGCAAAAATCCCCCTAGAGCGACCTATCCGCTTAGTCGGGGTCTGTGTGACAAACCTAGTAAAAGACTACCAACCATCTCTGCTACAAAATGAAACCAATCAAAAACTGACCGAGGTGCTAGATTCTCTCGCCTGTAGATATGGAAAACCCGTGGTATTCAAAGGTCGCTCACTACAGAAACATGGGCGATAACTGCTACCCAACGAGTTTCTTGACCGTCTCCAGAACCTTCTCCGGCTCAAAAGGCTTAAGGATGAAATCTTTGGCGCCAGCCTTTATAGCTTCGATAACCATCGCCTGCTGTCCCATCGCAGAGACCATCGCGACGACAGCATCCTTATTAATGGCCTTTATCTCCTTAAGAGCAGTAATCCCATCCATGACGGGCATTGTAATATCCATCAGCACAAGGTCTGGTGAATGGGCTTGGTACAGCTCAACACCCTCAGCTCCGTTTTCCGCCTCAATCACCTCATAACCTTTTTCGACCAGCAGTTTCTTACACCTCATGCGCATAAACGCAGCGTCGTCAACAAGGAGTATCTTGGGCACCGCTCACCCCTCCACGTCTTTGGAAACTTCGACATTCTCAAACCAAATCCTTCACCTGTTTCCAATTCAAGCATTGACTGCGTAGCTACTATTCTACTCTAGGCTTCATCTGTGGGAACAACAATACATCCCTAATCGACTCACAGCCGGTCAACAACATGACCAGCCTGTCCACGCCAATGCCAAGGCCACCGGCCGGTGGCATGCCATACTGCAGTGCGCGTATGTAGTCTTCATCCATTTGATGAGCTTCTTCGTCTCCGGCCTTTCTAGCAGCAGCCTGCAGCAAAAATCGTTCCTTCTGCACTATGGGGTCGTTGAGCTCAGTAAAAGCGTTTCCCAACTCCTGGCCGCATACGAAAATCTCGAATCTATCAGTAAAACCGGGGCGATCCTTAGACTCCTTGGCTAAAGGTGAGACTTCTACAGGGTGATGCGTGACGAATGTTGGCTCAACGATGCATTCGTCTGCCTTTGAATCGTAAATCTCATTGAGGCACTTCCACTTGGACTCATCGCCTCGTAGCTCAATTCCCATGTTCCTGCATATCTCCCTGGCCTGCTCATCTGATTCGATGCACTCAAAATCTATGCCAGTCCACTCCTTAACTGCGTCGATCATAGTGATACGGCGCCACGGAGGGGCCAGATCAACCTCTCTTCCCTTGTGGAGGATCACGGTAGTACCTAGGACAGACTTCGCTATGTACGAAATCAAGTCTTCAGCGAGCCTCATCATGTCTGTGTAATCCGCGTAAGCTTGGTAGATTTCAGCCATGGTAAATTCAGGGTTATGTCTAGTCGATATTCCCTCGTTTCGGAAGTTTCTATTGATCTCGTATACCCGCTCAAGTCCTCCGACCAAGAGCCTTTTCAGATACAGCTCGGGAGCTATCCGCAGATAAAGATCTATTCCGAGAGCATTGTGGTGAGTAATGAACGGCCTCGCGGCTGCACCGCCTGGTATGGGATGCATCATCGGCGTTTCCACTTCAAGAAACCCATGTGAATCAAGGTATTCACGCATATAACGCACTATCTTGCTGCGCTTGATAAAAATGTCCCGCACTTCTGGATTGACGATTAGGTCGAGGTATCTCTGCCTGTAGCGCAGCTCAACATCCTGCAGGCCGTGCCACTTTTCCGGCAAAGGCCTGAGTGACTTGCTCAGCATAGTTAGCTGGACAAGATTGATCGTTACTTCTCCGGTGCGGGTACGAAACACAGTACCCCTGGCGCCAACGATGTCGCCGATATCTATGCTTCGCACGAGCTCGTAGTGTTCAGGCCCTACATTATCCGACTTAGCATAAACCTGAACGCGTCCGGACAAGTCGTGAAGGTCCAGGAAAGTAACTTTTCCATGGCCACGCTTAGCCATTATCCGGCCTGCTACACTTACCTCAGAACCGTCAAGGTCCTCGAATCTGTTTACTACCTCAGCAGCCTTGTGCGAAACCTCAAACCGTTGGCCAAACGGATCAATGCCCATCGCGCGCAGTCGCTGCAGCTTCTCTACTCTCGCCCGAATCTGGTCGTTCGACTCATCAACCGCGTGATCTAAATACCCATCAACCTCTGTTGCCACGATATCACCTCAACGCCATAATACCGCTACAATGCCAGCTTCACGTTCATAGTGACCGGTCAGCGCAATATCTCCACGATGCGATAACGGACGGTGCCCATAGGAACTACCACATCAACCAGATCGCCAACTTTGTGACCCAGGAGCGCTTTGCCAACCGGAGATTCAATGGAGATCTTTTGCTGGATCGGATCAGCCTCGTGTGACCCAACAATTGTAAACTCAATTCTGTCCTTATCATCGCAGTCTTCTAGTACTACTTTCGATCCGACCTGGACAACGTCTGTTCCAACATCCTCGTCAGAAATAACCCGGGCATTCTTCAAGATGTTTTCCAAGCGAGCAATCTGACCCTCTACGAACGCTTGCTCGTTTTTCGCATCCTCGTATTCCGAGTTCTCCGATATGTCCCCGAACTCTATAGCCTGCTTGATGCGCTCCGCAATCTGACGGCGCTTAACTCGTTTCAAATAGTCGAGCTCAGCCTCAAGCTTCCTCAAGCCTGCTACCGTCAGTACTACTTCCTTCTCAGGCATTCACGACTCCTCCTCGAAGCTCGTCACGGGCTCAAATCGCGCTTAACAGCAAAAGCGCACCATGCCACGCCTCAAAACCGTAAGGCGCGACAATGGTGAAGTGTGCGCAGGCAAATCTCTCCTTATGCTAGGTTAAGCAATATAGAGGAGCCAAACTACAACCCCTCTATCTCTCGGCACTATTATCACAGATACACATTGCGTTGTCAAGAAAATGAATGAGCGAGGAGGCGGGAGCTAAAAAGCCAGCTACCTGCCTGCTTTTCGCCGAACGGCTTCTATGTATTCATCAGACACAGGGCGCTCAAAACTCCTAAGTCCGGCCAGTTTGAAACCATGCTTATCCGCCAGTTCGCAGATACGACGCACCCGTTCCGCAGAGTATTCGCGCCCTAGGCTGAAGCTTTCGTAAGTGCCCTCTAACGCAAGAATCATTGTCTCAGCCATGCAAGCAAAGGCAAGACCTGGGGGGAATCCAAAATTGAAATGAAAGTCTACGTTGTCACCCGGAACCCGTATAACCCCGCCTTCGATTACAAGGACGTCGTCCCGTTCTAGCGCTACCTTTTTGGACACATCTCGCGGTCTAGCAATATCTAACACAACTGATCCTTTCTTAAGGTCGCTTGGATTGATCAGGGGCTCGACCGCCGATGATGCAGTAACCACCAAGTCGGACTGCCTAGTCGCCTCGGCCACGTCAGTGGTAATCGAGGCTTTGATGCCATACTCGTCATGCAGGCGGCTCTGCAGCGCCTCCAATTTGTTCCGATCTCGGGCGACCAGGGTGAGATCGGTCACTTTTTCGGCCAACAGGTGGCTACAGGCGACGCCAACAGATCCGGTCGCGCCGATCACTGCTACCTTACAGGAATGAATATCAATGCGCATTTTCTGGGCGGCTAGTTCAAGAGCTTGGATGCCGGCTCCGGCAGTGTAGCTATTGCCGGTTGTTACAGCAACCGAAACATTTCTGCTAACAGTGATGCCTGCATCGCCTACAACGGAAGTAAAAGCGCCCAACCCGATGATCTTCGCACCTAGCTCCTCGGCCTTCTGAGCCGCACGGATGATCTTACGCATCACATAATCCTGATCTAACCGCAGCATTTGCCTACTGGTGAGCGCACATGCTACAAACCATCCTTCAGCGGTTGCTCCGGTAGCCGATTTTATTCCTGTAATCTTAGACGCCACTACAGGCGGGAGCAGTTTGAGTGCGGACTCTACCATCGAAGGCGGTAAAAACTTAGCCACCGGGTATTTTCGAGCAACATCTGATACATCCAACGGGTGAATGATGAAAGCAAATGTATTCACGCTGTTAATCAAACCTCCTGAAGCTTTATATGCGACCGGTGCTCTGAGCGAACTAGCCTCTGGTGCAGCGTCTCAGTAAAACCGCACTATTCTGGGTGCGAAATCTGCACTGTCGAGAACGCGGTCAACTTGCGAGAATGTAAGAGTCCGGGGATCTAGTCCGGCTGCAAGCACTATCGCGGCCTCTAGAACATTTGTGCCAAAAGACCGCCCGTCAAATTCGGGAGTCGTGGTTACAAGCATCTTGACCCCCCGGTTGCGCAGCTCTTCAACGTCACCGTCCGTTAAAGTGTTCGAGATTACGACCTTTCCGGACATGTCTTCCGGCATATACTTTCTGATATAGTGCCAATCCCCGGCTACAACATCCGCCCACTCAAAATAGCGAGCATACTTCCTGGATTGCGACTGCACTTCCTGGCTCCTACCGGTGGGATAGAGCCACTTAAACGGCAATTTAACCACCATCGGGGCAAACACAAGTGCCAACGCGTTGAGCGTCTTCTTGCTGTAAATCGGTATTGGCAACCCGAGCCCAAACACTATATCACCATATAACACTCGCTTGGAGATAGGCTCGAGCGCATCTGCCAATCCTGGGCGATCGGTCGCAGCCGGCAGCAAGACGTTGGATGAACCAAAGTCCACAAGGTTTTTCCTGTGAAGATCGAGTACGACACGCTTCTCCCACGTGTTCTTCAGATACGACCCATCAAAAACCGGAGTTCTCTTAGCCACTGACGCGATTTTGACAGCGTCACGGATCGGATATTTCCGGCCCCCTGCGAATAGGTATAGGTCGATGCCCCCTAACCCGAACCCATCGACTTTGCCGTCAAGCTCCGCGATCAAGCGCATCATTCTGTTGACATCGCCATCGCAGCCTATTCTCTCCAACACAAAGTCCTGACCGAGAATCCTGGCCGTGACCGTCTTATCTCGTTTTGATGAACCCAGACTCACACTAACGATTCTCTTCAATAGTGTGCCCTCCTCACCTCAGCCAGCCACCAACTATTCCCTGTTTTTCAGCTGACTAAACAGCTTTCTCAGCATATCTGTGTCGACCCTACAGTTTTCGCGCAGAGGGGACCTGCCCAGTTCAATGCCTATGACCTGATTCCTTAAGATCGCCTTAACCAGGCGTATGCGCATATCCGAACCTAGAAAGACAACTGATTGAAACCCCTGAAGCTTCCGGATGAGATCCATAACCTCGTTGATTAGCTGTGCTCCCGATCTGCTCTCTACGTATTCCCACCGCTCTCTCTCGTCCATCAGGAACACGAAGTCTATCCCAAACTCTCTGGCCAGGGTCTCTATTTCAGATTTATTGCCGACCGGAAAACCAACTAAGGCTATCTTCCCGCCTTTTCTCACCTCTCCTAAGCTTTCCAGGCGGGATACAAACGTTCTGTCTACACCGATTTTATCGGCAGCCTCCTGCTGCGAACCGCCTTCAGCGCGAATTCTCAACAGTGCGTCAATAGCGTCGTCAATCCGGTCCCTATCGACGAGTTTGTCACCGATACGGATAAGTCCCAACGACGCCACCTCCTTGCTAGAGGTCATCAAACGCATGTGTGAACACTTTTGTGCACATAACGAATATACCATATTCCGTGATAGTACACTAGCACCCGCCTTGCTGAGCGAACCGGCTATCCTGCAAGTTCTGCGAGATACTCAGTCAATCTACGTTCGACTTCCTCAGGTGTGCTCAACAAATTAAGTTCTGCTCGAACTCTTGAAGAACCCCGCAGGCCTTTGATGTACCATCCTAGGTGCTTGCGCATCTGAAGCACGCCCATGCGTTCACCCGAGTAATCGACCTGAAGTTTCAGATGCCATAAAGCCATCTTTATGCGTTCACTGGGGGTAGGCGGCGGACCCGCCTCTCCGTATGTCAACAGCGAATGAGTGCGTCGGAAAATCCAAGGATTTCCGAGAGCGCCTCTAGCTATAAACACCCCGTCACAACCCGTTTCATCCAACATAGCCTTGGCGTCCTCCGGCGAGAACACGTCGCCGCTGCCTAGAACAGGGATCCTTACCGTCTCCTTAACTTCACGGATTACGTTCCAGTCCGCTTTGCCGGAGTAATACTGCTCCCTGTAACGGCCATGGATAGCTATGGCCGAAGCGCCTTCCTCTTCTGCGATTTTAGCGATCTCCAGAGCACTTCCTTGTCCGGGCGCCCACCCCTTTCGAGTCTTAACCGTCACAGGGAGCGACACAGCCCTGCGAACCGCTCGTATGATATCCCGAGCTAGCAGTGGTTTTAACATCAGGGCCGCGCCCTCACCGTTAGCGGTGACCTTTGGGGTTGGGCAACCCATATTGATGTCAATGAAATCTGCGCCCGCATCTTCTACTAGTTTCGCAGCTGCAGCCATCCTCTGCGGATCGCTACCGAACAGTTGAACTGACAGCGGATGGTCTTCAGGAGCGATCGTGAGCATCTTGGAGGTGCGCTGGTTACCGTATAGCAAAGCGTTGTCCGAGATCATCTCTGAGTATGCCAGTAAACAACCCATCGCCCGGACTACCTTCCTGAACGGAGGATCGGTAATTCCTGCCATGGGTGCAAGAACCACGGGGTCACGCGTGAGGATATCCTGAATGCTGTAGGTGCTCAACTTGTGCAAGCACACCCCGTCAACTGCGGTTTTTCTCGTATATTATGCGAAGTCCCTGCAGGGTAAGATCGCTACAGACTTCGTCAATTTCGCTGGACTCTCCGGCGACAAGCTGGGCCAATCCCCCAGTAGCAATCACGCGCGGCTGCCACCCTAGTTCTTGCTTCATTCGACGCACGATTTCATCCGTCAAACCTACGAATCCGTACAGTATCCCCGACTGCATACTCTTTACGGTAGTCCTGCCTACGACGGTTTCCGGCTTTGCTATTTCAACTCTCGGCAGTTTGGCTGCCCGCTGGAACAAAGCCTCGCTCGATATCCCTATTCCAGGCGCTATTGCTCCGCCCAAATAATCACCCTCTGCTGAGATTGCACAAAAAGTAGTGGCTGTGCCGAAATCGACTACTATGACCGGCCCACCGTACAGAGCGTACGCTGCGACCGCATTGACGATTCTATCCGCTCCCACCTCGTGGGGATTTTCATAACGGATCCTGAGGCCTGTTCTAACACCGGGACCTACAATCAAAGGCTCCACCTTAAAGTATTTCTCACACATTCTCACAATCTCCGGAGTTAGCGGTGGAACCACACTCGACAGCACTATTCCGTCAATATCGCCAAATCCCAGGCCACAGTGCTGAAGCAGTTGGCCTATCAACATGCCGAATTCATCAGCTGTTTTCTGCTTATCTGTAGAGATTCGCCAGCTATGAGCAAGAAGCTTGTCCCGAAAGACTCCGCAAACGATATTGGTATTGCCGACGTCTATGACAAACAGCATACCGACGCCTCCAAACATCTAACGAAATAGGATATCAGAAAAAACTCGCCAAAGTATTCCAATACCGATCCCTATAAACATTAATCCAGATCCGATCTGGATATAGTAGACGGGAACGACTGAAAGAACAGCCCGACCGGCCACAACGGACGCAAGAGTCAAGACGGTTAAAGCCAGCGACGCTCCAACGAATATCGGCAGCGGAGCGCAGTAACGGCTCGCCAAGCTAAACACCACCATCTGTGTCTTGTCACCTAGCTCGGCCAAAAGAATGATACAAAATGCCGATAGTGCGAGGCGCCATTCCACGGGCCCCATCTCCTAATCTCCTGGGCGCTGAAGTACTCTTACTCTATATGTATTGCTGCGCACGCGCTGTTAATCATAAAGGTCCGAGACAGGGCCCGAAATGTTCTACGCAGTTATCACTCGTCTAAAGGTTCAAACATTCCCTTGTCAGCTCCACACTCCGGACAGACCCAATCATCAGGCAGATCCTCAAATGCAGTTCCCGGGTCGATGCCGCTATCTGGATCTCCTTCCTCCGGATCGTACACGTACCCACACACTGTGCACTCCCACTTCGACATGCATTCACCCCCTCTTCTTCTAAGACAAGCGAATGAGCAAGTAAATCATATGCCAATCAAACAACGTTTGGCAACCGTCCGTGATCTACGACAAGGTCAAAATCGCCAGATCATTGACTAAAGACTGGCTCAAACATAATCAAGGATAACGCGATATAGCATCCGGGATTGGACAAACCTCCTTACATGATTCACATCCTCCGCACGATGGATCGATCCGTAGCCTACCATCTTCCTCGCAGATAAGGCCCTCGGGACACGCCTTCACACACTTACCGCAATTGGTACAAGCGGGTGTTATGAACAGGCTCTGAAAGATCGAGGCGATTCGATCGTAGAGAGTTTGGTCGCCGTCCTTCATCTTGAGATCCTCAATTGCTTCCTCATAGGTCACATCTTTTCGCTGCAGCTTGGACTTAACGTACTTGTGATGGGTAGCATAAAGAAAGAGCTCCCCAACAGTATTGTTGGGAAACTTCCACAGCAAATCCTCACGGTCGATGGCACGAGCAATTACCTGGTATATCTCTGTGTACCACCTAGCAGCGGCCGTTCGAAGGTCTATTTTGTTTCCTTCTTTCTTCTCCAGCTCATCTCTGTAAAGCTGAATGTAGTAAAGAAGCAGCCGGTACAGGCCGACCTCACCCAGCTCAATATCAGTAAGCCCGGTGATAAACTCGAACCTCGAACGCTCGCGCCACAATGAGTGCTCGGGGCTATCGTCTCCCGGGAGAAACTCGATCACGTGTGCATCGATGAACTCTTGACCGGTCATCTTAGCTGCGGCTACTCTGTGGTTTCCGTCGACCACGTAGTAATACTGTCCAACTTTGTATGCCTGTATAGGCGGAAGGGGCTCACCCCTCTCTATGAGCGCAACTATCCTCTTGAGCCTATCTGAATCATGACGGCTGTCAGGATCAACCATGCGAAACTCTGAGTCAAAATCTTCCCAGCGATCCAGACTACCGACAATGCGATTAACAGGTATCGTCATCAAGCTTAAGTCTCGTCTCTCTTCCAGACGATGCCTTGCCACCATTTCATCAAAGCTCGGCGTACCTTTACCGCGCATTTGCGACACACTCCCAACCGAGGCTACTTCAATTGACGGACTGCGTGGGCAGACACATCAAACCTCGTTGGCCGATATCGCGACTGTTCGGGCCGGCCTCGTAGTCAAACAGATAATAACCACTGCAGTTTATCACCCAGGTGTCTCCCAGCCGCTGAACTCTCTGAACATTGCGGCGATAGTTCATATGCACGTGGCCGTGTAAAAAATACTTTGGCTTGAAGCGCAGGATGAGAGCCCGAAAAGCAGCAAACCCTCTATGACACCCGTCTGGGCCGTCCTGGCATCCTTTTACCGGAGCATGGGCTATAACAATGTCCAATTTCCGTTTGAGCCACAGCCTCGGATACAGTCTCCATACTTTTCGTCTCATCTGCCACTCAGTGTACTGAAGAGGACCACCATTGTACCACATGCTGCCTGCAAAGCCCGCTATGGTGATCCCTTTGTACTCCACAATCCTGCCGTCAATATCTTCACCACCTACGGCATCGTGACTCCTGCCCGTGTCGTGATTGCCGCGGACGTAGTACATGGGTGCCAGAAATGCTCCCATGAGATACGCCCGGTACTCAGGATCAAGATCTCCGCAGCCGATAATGAGATCTATCTTAGGAAATCGCTCCAAATCAACTTGATCATATAACTGCGGCGATCTCTCATCTGCTACTGCCAAGATCTTCATTGAATCACCTTCAAGGCTCGACTCAAGACGTCCCTAGAACCCTCTCCCGACGCTGCCTAAGGCGGTGACACAGTCCACCGAATGGCTCAACCAGACGACTGAATGACTCGAACATTTTCAACCCACGAATGAGGTAAGACTGCGGATAATCCAAATTCAAGTGTGAGATACCTAACTCAAGATCCCGGTGCGCGGAGGAGTAATCAGTGGCAGCCCTACACATCATTCACATTGTCATAGGCGCATGGCTAGCCCTCGCCCCATATCTGGGGCTCTTAGAAACGGCATCGGCACTTGCGCATAACAGCTTGATCGTAGGTGTGGTCATTACACTGTACAATCTATACTATCTAACAGTAAGAAACAACACAGATGTGAAATAACTGACAGGCCGGCCGTAGACGCGTGTCTGAGCGCGGATGGGACGCAAGGTTTGCAGCCCGCGCAAGGCGTTAGGCTTGCACAAGACGTTTAGCACAAAGCATGCAGGAAAGCACAAAACACGAGGGAAAAGAGAAGCCCATCGCTCGATGGCTCGAGGCGATGGGCTTCAAAAAGATTTCCGGCAGCGACCTACTCTCCCACCCCGTCCCCAGGGC